>Ga0315281_10005880_pt1 | contig 17501 bp, 15 predicted proteins | sample YL17G07_0_MG_FD_204540 | JGI IMG/M metagenome (GOLD analysis project Ga0315281, IMG submission 204540) | Sediment microbial communities from Yellowstone Lake, YNP, Wyoming, USA - YL17G07_0 | ecosystem: Environmental > Aquatic > Freshwater > Lake > Sediment | place: USA: Wyoming | collected...
TAAGACGTTCGCCCCGCTTCGCGGGGTGCCGGGCGGGTAAAGAGACTGTGTCGTAATGGGTGTTGTAGGGGCGGACTTGTCCGCCCGTCCAGCCTTGTATCGACGATAACGGGCGGGTAAACCCGCCCCTACGAAAGTCAAAAAGTAGATTGCGACACAGTCTCAAAGCCGCCCCTACACCGTAATAGCGATCATGTATGCTGTGCTATCAAATCCTTCATTTCGGAGACGGCCCGGTCGAGGCCTACTATTACGGCGTGCGCGATAATGGCAAAACCGATATTGAGTTCGTTCATACCCGGCAACGCCGCCACCGGTTCAACATTGTTGTAATCGAGCCCGTGACCGGCATTAAGTGTCAGTTTAAGACTCCGCACAAGCGACGCCGCCACCTTTAATCGCACAAGTTCTTCCCGGGCTACGGGCGATTCCGCCATAGAGATCTCGCAAGCCGCCGCATACTTACCCGTATGCAACTCGACGCAGTCCGCGCCGGCTTCGGCTGCGGCCCGTATCTGCCGGGCGTCCGGATCTACAAAAATACTGACACTGATACCCGCATCCTTCAGCGTCGCGATGCGCGGCGCAAGGTACGCCGACTGGCCGGCGACATCCAGCCCGCCTTCCGTCGTCAGTTCCTGGCGTTTTTCCGGCACCAGGCATACGTCGTCCGGTTTGATCTCAACGGCAATACGCACCATTTCGTCTACACACGCCATCTCGAGGTTAAGTTTTGTTTTAATCGCATCACGCAATAGCCGCACGTCCCGGTCATTGATATGACGCCGGTCCTCGCGTAAATGTACGGTAATGCCGTCTGCGCCGTTCCGTTCGCAGACAACCGCTGCGGTGACGGGGTCTGGCACCCGCGCCCGGCGCGCCTGGCGAAGAGTGGCTATATGGTCGATATTTACGCCAAGTTTAACCATTTGTTGTTCAATTACCCAGGCTTTCGATCTCCCGCTGTGCCACGTCGGAAATCTCGCGCGCCAGGGCGGTAATCATCTGCTTGTCCAGGCCTTCAATCATGACGCGCAAAAGGTTCTCCGTGCCGGAATAACGTACCAGTACCCGCCCATCGGACTGCAGTTTCATTTCACCGTCGCCGATCACTTTGCGCGTCAGAGGCAGCGAGTCAACCGGTATCTTGCGTTTGACGCGGGTATTGAGCAGTACCTGCGGGTACTTCCGCATGATACGGGACAATTGCGAGAGCGGCCGGCCTGCCTGCCGCATGATCGCCAGCATCTGGAGCGCGCTCAGGATGCCGTCCCCCGTGAATAAATGTTCCGAAAAAATAAGATGGCCCGACTGCTCGCCGCCGATAACCGCCCCCGAATTTACCATGGCCTCAAAGACGTAGCGGTCGCCGACCGCCGTTGTGATGACCCGTATACCGCGCTCCTGCATGGAGCGTAACAGGCCGAGGTTGGCCATAACCGTCGTCACGAGGGTATCGCCCGCAAGTTTGCCTTTCCCTTTGAAATAATCGGCAGCGATCGACAGAAGAAAATCGCCGTCGCGCACCGTCCCTGTTTCATCGCAAAAAATAATGCGGTCGCCGTCGCCGTCGAATGCAAGGCCGCAGGACGCGTCGAGCCGCACGACTTCCTGCGCCACGACATCGGGATGCAAAGCTCCGTTGTTCAGGTTAATATTTTTTCCGTCAGGCCGGACGTTTATGGCCGTAACGCGGGCCCCCAGCGCCGAGAGCACCTGTTCGGCTATCCGGAACGTGGCGCCGTTGGCGCAATCGATTACAATGTGAAAATCTTTGAGCGTAATTCCTTCAGGGAACGTCCCGGTGAGAAACGCGAGGTATTCATTGACGAGTTCCGGCCTGGCCGATGCCGTGCCGCGGGAATCCCGATGAACGACCGCGGGCGACCCGTCGACGATCTCCTTTTCTATTGCCGTTTCGATCGCATCGGCAAGTTTGGTGCCTTCCGGGCCGAAAAACTTTATGCCGTTATCCTGATACGGGTTATGCGAGGCCGAAATTACGATACCGGCCAGCACCGGATAGCGCCGCGCCAGGCACGCTATGCCCGGCGTCGGGATAACACCGACATCCCAGACATCGACACCTTCATCGACGAGCGCCGCCCCCAGATTTTCCGCTATCCCGCCGCCTGATTCCCTGGTGTCCCGCCCCAACAGCATCAGCGGCTTTTTACCGTCCTGTTTAAGAACCCGCGCCGCCGCGCGGCCGATATTGCGCACCGTTGCCGCATCCAGCGGATAGTCCCCCGCCACCCCCCGAATGCCGTCCGTGCCGAATAGTCTCATAGCATATTCCCATTATGACGCACAGCTGTCCGGTTAAATTTGCCGGCGTACCTGCGAGAGCCGGTACTCCAATGATAACAACACAAGGAAGTCGCAGGGGCGGACTTGTCCGCCCGTCCAGCCTTGTATCGACGATAACGGGCGGGTAAACCCGCCCCTACGAAACAAGAAGAAACAATATAAAAGATGCATGTTACACTATTTGTTAGACGATACTTTAACCGGACAGCTGTGATTACGACGTTAAAAAATTATTTGAAATTTAACTGCCTGAAAATATAGAACCAGAGCGCGGCGGCAAGCAGCAACGCGATAAGTTTCAACTGCCAGTTATCTTTCCAATGCACCATAATACCGCACTCCAAACCCGAACGAGCCGAAAAAGACTCCTTCGGGATCTCAAATTTCAAATCTCAAATTAACCGCTTCTTAGATACTATCGTATCCTGACGCGGCGCAAAAAACCGCTTTCATTGCATTCGCGGAAAATGCTCAGCAGCCGGTGCCGCAGATCTTCGATGTCAACGTCGCTCTCCAGTTTCCCTTCGCAAGCGAGCGATATCTTGCCCGTTTCTTCCGACACTACGATAACAATGGCATCCGATATTTCAGAGAGCCCCACCGCGGCACGGTGGCGCGTCCCGAGTATTTTTGATATGCCCGGGTCGTGGCTCAGGGGCAGCACGCATCCGGCGGCGATCAGCCGCGCGTTCTCAACGATGACGGCGCCGTCATGGAGCGGAGAATTTGGATTAAAGATCGAGAGCACCAGCTCCCGGCTGACGTGCGCGTTGATGATCGTGCCGGACTCGATGTAGTTGCGCAGTCCCGTCTCGCGCTCGAGAACGACCAGTGCGCCGATGTGTTTCTGGTTAAACTCGCGCACCGCCTCGACGATCTCGTTGACAAACCCCAGTTCCGACGGCAACAGAATTTTGCCCCACCGGTGGCTGCCAAGCTGCGCAAGCGCAGAACGTATCTCGGGCTGAAATACCACAGCCAGAATAACCATCGTCGCCAGCCAGAATTTATCAAACAACCAGCTGAGAGTGCGCAGATACAGTACTTCCTGCGCAAGGAAAGTGATTATTATCAGCGTCACGATGCCCAGTATTATCTGAACGGCGCGGGTCCCTTTGATAATCAGCATCAGCCGGTAGAATATGTATGCCACCAGAAGAATGTCGATGACATGCCGCGCGTAATGAAACCAGAAGAACCGGATGAACTCCATGCCGTTATCTCCGTTTATTCCCCTGCGGGGGGCATCCCCCCGGGGTTTTGATTGCCTGCAGTACGGTCAACGTTTCTACGGTCTCGGCAACGTCGTGCACCCGGACGACGTGTGCGCCGCATACCGCCGCCCACAGCGCGCCGGCGATACTGCCGTAAAGACGCCGCTCAGTCGGCGCGTCAGCGGAGGCCCTGCGGCTGGACGACTTCCTTTGAATGTCCAGGGAGTCCCGCCATGCGGGGCCTCCCGCGACTTCCTTAAAATTCCATGGAGTACCGGCTCTTGCCGGTACGACTTCATTAAGGATGCGCCCGATGAAAGATTTCCGCGATGCACCAACGGCAAGAGGGAAACCCAGCACCTTGAATTCCTTGAAACACTGAAGTATCGTTAGATTATGGTCCGGCGTTTTTCCGAAGCCGATGCCGGGATCGAGCACGATCCGCTCTGCGCGAACGCCGTGTTCGACGGCGAAGCGAATCCGCGTTTTAAAGAAATCGGCTATATCACCTACGACGTCTCCATACCGCGGATTTTTCTGCATGGTACGGGGAGTTCCCTGCATATGCATCATAATCAATGCCGCGCCGTATTCCCGAACGACCGCTGCCATGCGGCCGCGGTCGTGCCGGAGAGCGGTAATGTCGTTCACGATGCACGCCCCGGCGTCCAACGCCGCGCGCGCCACGTCAGGTTTATACGTATCGATAGAAACCGGTATGCGTAGCCGGGGAACGATGCGCCGGATAAGCGGGACGACACGCGCCATCTCCTCTCGAGACGAAACCCGTGCCGCGCCCGGGCGCGTCGATTCCCCTCCTATGTCGATGATTGCTGCGCCCTGGCCTTCCATAGCCATAGCCCGTTCTGCCGCGCGGGCAGGATCGGTGTACGTGCCGCCGTCGAAAAATGAATCCGGGGTTACGTTCAGTATGCCCATGACCAGCGGTTTGATCCCCATGCGCAGCTTGTGACTGCCGGCCGGGACAGTAAACGCATCCACTTCGTAATTTGAAAGAGCGTCACGGACATCGTTTGACAGTTTTTTCAGCCCGAATGGCTGGGGGGACAGCCTGGCAACGAGCGCCGTCAGCTGTTTATACGTCCCCATCAGCAGTACGCATGAGACACCGCTTTTAAAACGGCTGACATCCCGGTGAACCGCGGCATCGCCGCCCAGGGAAAGCATCTCCTGCTTGATGAGGTTGGCCGCCCGGTTATCGACGCAGTCAAGCAGCATGGCACGCATGAAAGCCTTGGGGGCCATAAGGGAAATGCCGCAGGCATCAGCGCCCACGCGCTCCATTGCCTGTCGTGCGGCAATTCCGTTTTCAATTTCCAGCACGCGAACGTTCATAGATTTACATCAACAGAAAAAACCAGATTCCCGCTTTCCAGACTGTGTCGCAATCTATTTTTTGACTTTCGTAGGGGCGGGTTTGAGACTGTGTCGTAATTGCTAAAAGCTGTCATTGCGAGTGACCGAAGGGAGCGCGGCAATCTCAATTTTCCGTCGAAAGGCGAGATTGCTTCCGTCACTTTGTTCCTTCGCAATGACACAAAAAATGAATTACGACACAGTCTCTTTACCCGCCCGTTATCGTCGATACAGGGCTGGACGGGCGGACAAGTCCGCCCCTACAACACCCATTACGACACAGTCTCTTCGCGGGAATGACAAATTTTATTGGACACCAGTGACATTTAGTGCCGGATGAGCGACATGGCTTCCGAGCGCGTGCGCGCGTCGCGCAGGAATACCCCGCGCATGGCCGAGGTTACCATTTTTGCGCCCGGTTTCTTTACGCCGCGCATCGTCATACAGAGATGTTCCGCCTCGATGACGACCATGGCGCCATGGGGCTTGGCAACTTTCATGATAGTGTCGGCGATTTGTTTGGTCAGGCGTTCCTGCACCTGCAAGCGGTGCGCGAAAAGATCGACGAGACGCACCAGCTTCGATATGCCGAGAAGACGATCGCGGTTGGGGATATAGGCGACGTGCACTTTGCCGAAAAAAGGCAGCAGATGATGCTCGCAAAGCGAAAAGAGCGCCACGTCTTTCACCAACACGATCTCTTCGTGTTCCTCCTGCTCATAGTAGACGGTCAGAGTCTCGGACGGATCGGCCCGCATTCCCGAGAGCGCTTCCGCATAGAACTCGGCGACACGCTGGGGCGTGCGTTTCAGCCCTTCCCTGCGGGGGTCCTCGCCGACGGCTTCGATCAGCATTTTAATTGCCCGGGCGGCCTTTTTCGTATCCATACGTTAACCCGGTTTCTGTTCCGGTTCGCTTTCTTTCGATTTGTCGGCGCAGTCGCCTTTGATTATCTGATCCACTTCTTCGGCATCAAGTATCTCTTTTTCAAAAAGCCGTTCAGCCAGACATTTTAATTTTTCCTGATTCTCACGCAGAACCACGGTAGCGCGTTCCCGCGCCGCTTCCACGATCCGTTTAACTTCCTCGTCAATCACTTCGGACGTCTTGTTGGAGAAACGGGGTTCACGCGTGATATCGCGCCCCAGGAAGACTTCCGCCTCGGGATGTTTTAACGAGAGCGGCCCGATCCGCTCGCTCATGCCGAATTCCGTGACCATCCGCTGAGCCATATCGGTTGCTTTTAAAAGGTCGTTCTGGGCGCCGGTCGTTATATCGCCGTAAATCATCTCTTCGGCAACCCGCCCTCCAAGCAAAACATCAAGCCGCGCCAGTATCTCCTGCCGTGTGGTCAGGAAACGGTCTTCAAGCGGCAGTTGCAGCGTGTAGCCGAGCGCCGGCCCCCGGGGTATGATTGACACCTTATGCACCGGATCGGTGTCGGGGGTCAACTTGGCCACGAGCGTATGTCCGGACTCATGGTAGGCGATGATGCGTTTTTCGCGGTCGGATATCATGCGCGATTTTTTCTGCGGGCCGGCAATAACGCGATCGATCGCCTCTTCCAGATCTTCCACTTCGACAGCCTCGCGGCTCTTCCGGGCGGCCAAAAGCGCCGCCTCATTGACGAGATTAGCCAGATCAGCGCCGACGAAACCGGGCGTGCGCCGGGCAATGACCGTCAGGTCCACCTTCGCTGACATCTTGATTACCCGGCTGTGTACTTTCAATATTTCTTCGCGGTCTTTAAGGTCGGGGTTGGGCACCGAGACATGACGGTCAAAACGGCCGGGGCGCAACAAGGCCGGGTCAAGAACGTCCGGCCGGTTCGTCGCCGCGATCAGGATAACGCCTTCTTTCGTATCGAAACCGTCCATCTCGACGAGCAATTGGTTCAACGTCTGTTCGCGTTCGTCGTGCCCGCCGCCGATGCCGGCAAAACGGTGACGCCCGACGGCGTCGATCTCGTCTATGAACAGCAGGCACGGCGCGCTGCGGCGCCCCTGCTCAAAGAGATCCCGGACGCGCGAAGCGCCCACGCCGACGAACATCTCGACGAACTCGGAACCGCTGGACGAAAAGAAAGGAACACCGGCCTCGCCGGCTACCGCTTTGGCGAGCAGCGTTTTGCCGGTACCCGGCGCGCCGTAGAGGAGCACGCCTTTCGGTATTTTGCCGCCCAGCCGCTGAAATTTCGCCGGCTCTTTCAGAAACTCGATGATCTCCTGCAGTTCTTCCTTGGCCTCGTCACAACCGGCGACATCGGCGAAACTTACGCGAGTTTTTTTGGTCGACTGCAGCTTGGCCTTGCTCCGTCCGAATGACATGACCTGTTTGCCGCCTGTCTGCATCCCTTTAATCATCCACAACCAGAAGACGATGAGAATTATCATCGGCCCCCAGTTGGCGAGCAGCGCCATCAGCCAGCCATGGTCCGCTTCGCCGGAATACTGGGCCACGTTGTATTGATCAAGTTCTTCGACGAGTTTTGTGTCCGGGAGCGGGACGGTCTTAAAGTTGAGTATCTTGCCGTCCGCGCCTTTATACTGGCCGCGAATATACTCCGGAGAAACCGTCACCTTGACGATCTCTCCTCCCTTGAGATATTTCTTGAAGGTCGAATAGGGAACTTCCTGTTCCAGGCCTCTCTGGCGGAACGACTGGATAAAATACAGGAGGAACACGAAAACGAGCATCCAAATCAAAAATCCCCATCTGTTCTTTTCTTTCATAAGTTCAATTCCCTTGTTCTTTTTTTCTGATAATCTCGGGCCGCAGGACACCGATGTAGGGCAGGCCGCGATACTCTTCGCGATAATCCAGGCCGTAGCCAACGACAAATTCGTCGGGAATGGCAAATGCCCGGTAATCGATTTTCACCGGAATTTTCCGGGCCGCCACCTTATCCAGCAGCACGCAGGTTTTCAGCGACGCGGGCTGCCGGGTGCTCAAATTCTTCTGCAGATAGGCCAGCGTGTATCCCGAGTCGACTATGTCCTCCACCAGCAGAAGATCCTTGCCGGCAGGGCTATCCCGCAAATCCGTGAGAAGCCGCACGACGCCGCGGGAGCGGCTGCCTTCGTAGGAAGCCACTGAAATAAAATCAACCGAGCAGTTGATCGTGAGGTGGCGCACCAGGTCGGCAAAAAATATAACGCTCCCCTTGAGCACCGCAACCAGCGTCAACTTTTTTCCGGCATAATCCCGCGAAATCGTATCCGCCAGCCCCCGCACCCGTCGCTGGATCCGACCAGGAGTCAAAAGGATTTTCGCGGTATGGCGATGATGCTCACCGGAACTACGTTTCATGTGACGGCCGCTTCCTGAAAACGAGTCGGTGCAAATTTTTCTCAACTATCCATGACCGGGAAAAAACCATTGCTTTCGGAGAGGGCAGCGACATCCATGCGCGCAGGCGTTCTATCTGCGCCGCCGAACGTTTTTCCGGTAAAACTTCTTTCAGGATGCGCGGCTGAATCAGCTTATTATATCGAAAAAAGCGCTTTAAATCAAGTGTGATTCTGTTCGGAGAAACACGGACGGAACGGCGGCCCGCACGAAGCGCGGAACGCAGCAGGAATTCATTTTCTGCGCCGATTATCCTTGAAAGCCGGTAAAGGTGTTCCACAATGCGGGGATTGTAGGTTATCAGTTCCGGGACCAGCTTCCGCCGGATGCGATTTCGGGTAAAATCAATACTATAGTTCGATGCGTCTATGCTGTAGCGAAGCCCCTGCCGCTTAACGTATGCCATGACCTCGTTCCGCGTGACGGCAAGGATCGGCCTGATGACCCGAACCTTGTCTTCAACCCGGAAACCGCGAGTGGCAGGGGGATTCACGGGTTCAACCGGGCGCTGAAACGGAATGCCGGAAAGGCCCTCTGCACCCGTACCGCGAATGAGCCACATCAGCACCGTCTCCGCGTTATCGTTGGCCGTATGTCCGGTCGCAATCTTCGTGCACCGCCGTTGCCGGGCGATAGCCGAAAACGCCCGGTAGCGCAGTTCCCTGCCTGCCGTCTCAAGCGATACTTTATTCTTCCGGGCAAATTCTGTTACGGGGATGTGTTCGATCAGAACGTCCACCCCCAGCCGTTCACCCAGTTCGGTGATCATGCGCGCCTCGCGCCGGGCCTGACGCCTCAGGCCGTGATCAAGATAAACGGCAATAATATCTATCGGACGGGTCTTGCGCAGCCGCCACAAGAGATGCAAAAGACTTACAGAATCAGGGCCGCCGGACACGCCAACAAGAATCCGGTCACCATCCTCAATAAGCTTATTATTTTCAATAATTTTCTTGCACTTTTCCCAGGCATCCATAGTATCGATTTCTGCAGATCCTACTTCAGGATAGCGGGGTAATTGTAACAAATTCTAATTGAAATTACAAAAATAAAACAAAATAAAACGATGCTCAACTGCGCCATGAGTAATAGTTGGTAACAACGGAAAAGTAACAATAGCCGGGACGATCTTCAAAGGCTTTGGCGACGGTCACACCCAGTTTCAACGGAAAATCCTTGATGATGACCAGATTTATTATGATCTCGGAGCCGAAACTGCTCTTGAGGTTTTCAGGCGTGCTAAAAATCGAGCGATCCCCGATCTTGGCGCCGTTCAAAAACGCATTCCAGGTGATCAACGAGGAAGAGAATACTCCTCTAAAGGAATGATTGGCCGTCATAAGCGGTATATTATAGGAAAGTGTTCCGGTCATGAGGGCTTCTCCCCTGAATTCCTTGAAGTTGTAGCCGCGCAGCGTATCGTATCCTCCGGCGGTACAGTCTTCGGACAGGGGCCTGCGAGTCATATCCAGCGGATAGTTCGCCTGAAAACGGCAGTCAAAATAGCTTTTTTCACGCAGGTATACAAACCTCCTCAGATCGAATTCCGCTTTTGAATATTCGTAATCACTGCCGAGCGAGCTGAACGAGCGCTTCAGTTCGAATGATGTTTTCGCGCCGCGCGGCAACTCACCGCCCGCGTTCAGGGTATCCCAGGCTACGCCGACGTTTCCCCATATATTGCGTCCACCGTCGATTATCTGGAGCGTCTTCACCGCATTGGTGTACGTTTTCTCAAAATTAAGCCCGCTTTTCAGCCGGGTATTCTCTCCCAGGGCATACGTCAACGCCGGGCCGATGGACTGCCGCCGCTGCAGGTACTCGTTCATCGCGTAATACTCGCTGAAATCGACCTTGTCATAGAGATCGACCCCAAGCATCAAGGGCGACGAAAGATGATAGGCAAACCCCAGATCGAACCCCAGAAAATTGTCGACAAAATCGTATTTGGACGAGAAATTCAGCATGCTCCGGCGGTACGTCTTCCCCAGCTTCAGGTCTACCGCGCCGTTCGGCAGGTACAACTGCATAGCCGGGTTAACGTCGATAACCGTCTCTTTTACCATGACCTTTGGCAAATCGAGTTTGGGCAGTTCCAGTTCGGCCGCGGCGTAACCGCAAGTCATGACCGGCAATGCGGAGATAAGAAACAAATAGAATAGGTATTGCCTGCGCATAATCACACCCGGCCCGTACTTATGATGACGACGATGAGCCACACCCCCATGATCCCCGCGGCAATGAATCCGGCGAGCCCAAGCGCCGGATATCCGAGGTACGAGGGGCCGAAATTCGCGTGCGTGATTATTGACGATCCGATGATGAGCGCCGCGGTGATAAGGCTTAACGATATGCGGCTGGAAGCCTTGTCGATCTGCGTTGTCAGCCCTTCAAGCCCGCGGTGTTCGAATTCGACCTTCAGCGTTCCCTTCTTCAGTTTGCCGAAAATGACGGAGAGATCACGGGGAAGGGCCCGGGTGAACCGGAACAGCGATTTTGCAAAGTTCCGCGCGTCCCGCGCAATCGCCGGGGCGCTGAATTTCCGGCGTTGCAATTCCTGCACGAAAGGCCGCGCCTGTTCGACCAGGTTAAAATCGTTGTCCAGTTTCCGCCCGATACCGTCTATGGTGATCAGCACCTTGCTGAGCAGGAAAAGATCCGGCGGCAGACGTATCCGATGACGCACGACAATGCGCATCATGTTCAGCAGCAACCGGCCCATATTAAGTTCCTTGAGCGGACGGTTATGGTAGCGGTACACGAAATCTTCAAGCTCGGCGTCGAGTTCAACCGTATCGACATTTTCTCCCGCCGCGCTGAGAGAGATAAAGGCATCGCGGACAGCAGAGACATCCCTGTTGATGAAACCGATCAGCATATCCGACAGGTCAGCCCGCATCTGTTCGGAAATATGCCCCACCATGCCGAAATCAAGGAATATGATGCGGTTGTTTGGCCCGACAAAAATGTTACCCGCGTGGGGATCGGCGTGAAACAGGCCGTGCAGGAATACCTGTTTCAGCAGGGCATCGGCCCCGTTGCGTGCGATCTGGCGTGTATCCAGACCTGCCGCCGCAAGTTCCACTGCATCCGTAATCTTGATGCCAGTCACATTTTCGAGCGCGAGCACGCGACGGCTGACGAAACGGTGAAAAACGCGGGGGATGCACACCCCTTCGTCGCCCCTGAAATTCTCCCTGAAACGGTCGATATTGGCGGCCTCGATGGTAAAATCAATCTCACGCAGGATTGTCCGCTTAAATTCATCAACTATGCCTTCAGGATTGAACAGGCGGGTTTCTTCGATGTAGCGGTGGGCCAGGCGCGCCAACTCGTAGAGTATCTCGATGTCACTGGTGATCGTCTCCTCGATCCCCGGCCGCTGAACCTTCACGACAACATCTTCGCCGGATGCCAGTCGCGCTTCATGCACCTGCGCCAGCGACGCGCTGGCTTTTGGATGAAGGGCAAAGGAGCGGAACAACTCATGTACGGGTGCGCCCAGCTCGCTCTCTATAATGCGTTCAGCCGCATCATGCTCGAACGGCGGCACCTCATCCTGAAGCCTTGCCAGTTCCTGCGTGTAATGGGCCGGGAGGATATCGGAACGCATGCTCAGCACCTGGCCGAACTTGATAAAGGTTGGGCCGAGCTCTTCCAGTAGCTTTCGCAGCCGAACCGCCGGCGGCTCTTCAGCAATAGCCACGGTTCCGGACGTCAGTATTTTTCTGCCGATGATACTATGCTCTACGTGCAACCGGTCGATAATATACCCGAAGCCGTAGCGCACGGCCACCTGAAGGATCCGCCGCGCTCTCCTGATATCATGAAATCTCTGCCGAATGCCCATCAAATTCCTTTACGTTCATTGAAGGCATGTTCCAGCGATTCCTGCCGGAGTTCCTTTTTCAGCTCTTGCACTTCGAGTTTTAGCTGCTCTAATTCCCGGCGCAAGACCAGATCGTTTCGCCTGACGCTTTCGGTCACCATTTTCTCGATCTCAGACCGCAGTTCCTGCCTGCTTTTTTCACCCCGCGCAACATATTCGTCGATAAGTTTCCTGCCTTCATCCCGGCTAACCTCGCCGAGACGGACCAGTTCTTCAACGACCGCGCTTATCTTGTCCCGCGTCACGGACAAAATGCCGAGCTGCAGATTTATCATTTTGTTGATTATTTCTTTCATACAATTCTCCATTGTCCTTTCCTTTCGATACCGAAAAACCCGCGATGCATCCGTTTCCGGGCAAGGCGGGTTTTTCATGCCGAATATTCTATCCGCAGTATCTTCCTTAGAAATGAAATCCGGCAAGCACGCCGTAATGCCAACCACCGGCATTTAAGTCAGCCCCGATAATGTTAAGCGTGGTATCGGAATATCTGCCTACAATACCGACGTTAAGGAAGTTAGCCAGGGTACAGTATCCGCCGAGAGAGGCATACCAGCCAACCCTGGCGGAATCGAACGTACCTGCATTCGCAAACCGAAACGCCCCCTTTATCCACGATGCGCCGCCAGATACGAATAGACTGAAACCGTTTTCATCGGTCCATATCTTCTTAACACCGCCGAACACTTCCTCAGTAACGGCTTCCCGCTCCAACTGCGTGAAAGACATGCTGATGTTGCCTATCTGAAGGATCTGATCGACCCGACCTTTCCGGGACGCGTAGAGATATCCGACGTTAATACTGATCGGCCAGTCTTGACCCCGTATGTCGACGTCGCCGCCAACTTCATCCTGTTGATCAACCGGCTTCCAGTCGCTGCTAAGCTGTTTACGCATGCCAAGAACATTGAGGTTCATGGATGCGCATCCCGATTGGCCCGATGCGACAACAAACTCACTAACACCAGTGACGACCGATATAGCCGCTATCAAAATAACGAGAAGTTTTTTCATATATCCTCGCAGTGATCCGGGAACCCTCACCATTAAAGGAGATAAAGATCGTATACCGGAATAACGAATCTCTATCTCCTTATAATGGCGCAAGGTTCGGTCACAGAGCCTAAATATCCACCCTGCTTACTGTTACTTTACGAATTTCTCAGCATCCATCAATTTCTGCTCAAGGCCGGACATGCCCTTCTCGACGTCGGCTTTCGTGCTGTTCCAGGTATTCCGGTCAGCATTTTTTATCGCGTCGATTTTGCGGCTGACATCGTTCTTCATGCCGAAAAGCTCATCGACTTTCGGCATGAGGTTGCTGTTGATGTTTTGCGGGGCATCTTTGGTTACGGTTTTGAGAGAATCGATCCGTTTCGTGAAGCTATCGAGTTTTATTTTTTCGTACTTTTCATATTCAGCGCTCTGATCATAGGAATACTCCATGACCGCGCCGCCCGTCGCACCGCCGGTCCCCATGGTCGGCGTCGAGCCGCTCTTTCCGGCAGCGCCGCCCGTCGCGCCACCCGTAACGGTGTTCGTTGACATGCTGGTGGAATCCATCATATCGCCGGCCGGCGTCGAACGCTGCATTTTCGAAGAGAGGCTCTTCGCAGATTGTTCCACGTCGCTCAAAGCGCTTTCGACCTTTGACGTATCCTCCGCCGACTTGAGGTCGTCGATCATTTTCTTAACGCCCTCTCTCTGCCCCCGGGCTTTGTCTATCTGCATCATCCGGGCATCTTTTTGCTGCGCGGACATGTCCTTGGTCATATCCGTTGCCGCACTTATATCTTTATCAACGATATCGAGCCGGTCCTTCATTTGTTGTTTCACCTTCTTCATATCTCCGGAAGCGCCCGCCGCTCCGCCGGTTGCACCACCGGGTCCTTTCGTCGCCGAGGGGCTGCCGGTGCCAGTCATTGTGCCGGTTGTCGCGCTCGTCGACTTCTTTGCGCCCTTTTTATGCTTGTCTTTGTGGGTAGATGTTGACTGCTCGACCGACATGCCGGTTGCACCGCCGCTCGCGCCACCCATCGACTTATCCGTGCTTATGGGCGCCGCACCGCCAGTCTTGCCGCCCTCGCTCATGGATGAACTCGAAGGTGGGCAGGTCTCCGTCATATTATCGCCTGCCGGTGTTGAGCGCTGCAAACCGGAGGACATGCTCTTTACCTGCTGTTCCAGGCCACTGAGTTCATTTTCTATCATTGAGCTATCAACCGGCATCTTCATATTGGTGATCATTTTATTAACGGCATCCCGTTTTATCTTAATATTCTTCACCTCATGGTTCATGGTGTCTTTCTGTAAACCCGACATATCTTTCACACTTTTCTTTATGTCGCCGATGTTGATATCAACTTCATCAAGCCGGCGCTGGAAATCCTGCTTCATTGTCGCAATATCGACTGCACCACCCGTCACTCCACCCGTTGTTCCCATCGTCGTCGCGGTGGGACTACCAGTCCCCGTAATGCCGCTCGTGTCTGTCGCGCCGCCTGTTCCCGTGGTTGACGCTGAACCGCTCGTTCCAGTCGTCCCGGCAGGCCTGCCGCTCGTATCGGTTGTCCCCGTTGTTCCGTACGAACCGCTGCCGCTACCACCGGTTCCGGTCGTGCCGTAATCCGTACCGCCCATTGAACCGCCCGTGCCGCCGCCGGACCCTCCACCGCTCGAACCATTTGAACCCATGGAAGACCCGCCGCTCGAACCACCGGAACTGCCGTTACCGCTCTGTCCGTATGCCGTTACCCCAGCTAAAAACGTAAGGATAAATATCAGCGCTGATAACCTTCTCATTTGTTTCCCCCTTATTGCTTTCTATTTTTCATAACTGCTGTCATTGCTCCTTCTGTTAACGCCGGCAGTGAAACAGAAAATATACGCCTCCCTATATGTCATAATACTAAGACCGCGCCGACACTTCAATTATTTACTTCCTCTTTTTTCTGACTTTTCCCTACCCTGCCGGCCATCCGCTGAATTTTTATTTGGCCGGCGTATTTCGGTTAATAGCGTTTTGCGTAAGAATAGCCGGCAAAATATCCGGCCACAAGACACAGTGATGCGATGCTGCTTAGGAAAAGCCAGGGAGAACTCTGCATCGCGCCCTTTGTTCCCACGGCCAGGGTATCTTTTATGTTCTCGTATTTGTCGGAAATGAGCTGTCTAATCTGGTCTTTCTTTTCTTTAGCCGAACTGTTCAAAAGTTCCAGCGCCTCATCGATTCCTGGATCTTGTTCCTGTTGTGTCATGGTAATCTCCTTTTTTCGAGATTTGTTACAGCCGGGCCGTAAATAACCTGCCCCCGATAATTGAACCGGGAACCGTGACAGGGGCAATCCCAGCTTTTTTCCGCATTATCCCATGTAAGGGTGCACCCCATGTGCGTACAGACCGTTGATACGGCATGAAGTTTTCCCTGCATGTCCCGGTACACGCCCACCTTCTCCTTGTTGATTTCAACGATGCGCCCCTCGCCTGAGGCCAGGCTCTCGATATCCGATGAAGGCGCCGGGACACGGCCGCTGACAAACTCTTTTTCTCCGGCGGCGCCGATAGACAGGAACTGCCGCGCCGCCGTCAAAGGCATGACGCGCAGGGAATTGTAGAAAGCGGCCCAGGGATTTGTTTTTTCCAGAATGTGGTCGGCGAGTATCATGCCGGCGACAGTCCCTCCCGTCATGCCCCATCCGCAGAACCCCGTTGCCACCAGCACTTTCTCGTATTGAGCGCTTAATCGCCCGACATATGGCACCATATCCATGGTAACGTTATCCTGTGTCGTCCAGTGATATTCGACGGACCGGACGTCAAAGTGACTGCGCGCATATTCTTCAAGCCGGCGGTAATGCCCGACGACATCCCCGCCCTGTCCGGTTTTGTTTTCTTCACCTCCCACCAGGAGCATATCACCGCCAAAGTGGGGATGTGACCGTATCGTAGCGAAGGGTTCGCCCGGGTTAAAAAACATGCCTTCCGGCAGCGCTCCGCGCAGCAGGACACCAAGCACATACGACTGTTTCGAGATCATTTTTAAATAATGTCCGCCGTCGTTGACGAACGGAAAATGAGTGGCGACTATCACATGACCCGCCTTGAGTACGCCCATGTCCGTAATAATCTGGCAGGGCTCTCCCTCTTTAATTTCCAGTGCGCGCGTATTCTCAAAGATGTAACTGTTTTTTCCGGGAATGGATTCCAGAAGCGAAAGAAGATATTTCCTCGGATGGAACTGCGCCTGAGCGCCGAAACGGATCGCCGCCTTCGTCCGGAACGGCAGCGGCACATCTTGCTTATAGGAAACCGGCAGATTCAGGCTTTTGGACGCCTCAAATTCATCGCGCAATTCATCGACGCTGCCCGACTCAATGAAGATGTAGGCCGGGGTGCGTTTGAAGTCGCAATAGATATTCTGCTGCTGGATGAAATCTGAAATTCGTTCAATCGCCGCCTGGTTGGCGTCGGCATAGATTTGTGCGCCGTCTTTGCCGAAATGCGTGATCATGTGCCGGTAGATGATGCCGTGCGCCGACGTTACCTTTGCCGCCGTGCATCCCGATACCCGCTTTATGACCCGCCCCGCCTCGACTATCGCAACATCCAGCCCCGCCTGCCGCAGCAGCGCCGCTGCGGTAATACCCGCAATCCCGCCGCCGAGCACGGCGACATCAACGTGAACCTCGTTCCTGAGCGGCGGGAAATGGGTATCCGCCGTAGTATCTATCCAGAATGATTCTGGTTTCCCCGGCAGAACTCTCTGCCGTTGTGCTTCTGCCGTAGTCGGTGATGCACTCATGCTTCCCCCATATGTAAATCCACTGCTCGTTGAAAGCTGCCGGCGCGCTCTCTGCGGGACACTACACTAATATATGTTAGCGCAAAGAAAATGAATGCCAAACAACCCATGCGTGTATTCATAGCTCCCCCGGACAGAAAGAAGACAGGTACTCACGCAGTTCTCATGTCCGGGGAACCAGATGGCTCCCCGGCAATATCTTCATGAGTTGCATCTCATTCCCCTGCTCATGGAATCCGTCGGCGAGACCCTGGCGGGATTAATAACCGACACCCGTGGTGCTGGTAGTGGTAGTGGTGCTGGTACCGCCTCTGGTGCCACCCATCATATCCGTACTCGTGGCACTGCCAGTACCTGTCGCTCCTCCGCCAGTCCCGCCCGTTGTTCCGCCGCAAGCCGCCAAGCCGAGTAAAACCATAAAAATAAGCGCCGTTATCGATTTCTTGTAAGTAGACATCTTAATCTCCTATAGATTTAATGCCCCTCTCAGAACCGAACGTGCGGATTTCCCGCATTCGGCTCCCGAAAACACATCCTCATATAGAGGACAGGGCGTACGTTG
>Ga0315281_10005881_pt1 | contig 17498 bp, 16 predicted proteins | sample YL17G07_0_MG_FD_204540 | JGI IMG/M metagenome (GOLD analysis project Ga0315281, IMG submission 204540) | Sediment microbial communities from Yellowstone Lake, YNP, Wyoming, USA - YL17G07_0 | ecosystem: Environmental > Aquatic > Freshwater > Lake > Sediment | place: USA: Wyoming | collected...
TGCGCGAGGGCCTGGACCTTCCCGAGGTGTCACTGGTCGCCATTCTCGACGCCGATCAGGAAGGTTTTCTGCGCAGCGATCGGTCCCTGATTCAGACGGTGGGTCGCGCGGCGCGGCACGTCGCTGGTCGTGCGATCTTCTACGCCGACCGCGTCACCGGATCGATGCAGCGCTGCATCGACGAAACACGACGGCGGCGCGAAGCGCAGGTGGCGTTCAACAAGGAGCACGGCATCGTGCCGCGCTCGGTAAGCAAGAGTGTGGACCAGGTGCGCTTCAGCACGCGGGTGGCCGACGCTCGAACGGAGAAGATCGCGAAAGTCGCCGAGCCGGCGAAGGAGTACTCCGTGGTGGATCGCGAGGCCGTGGGGCGGATGATCGAGGAGCAGATGAAAGAGGCGGCGGCCAACATGGACTTCGAACTGGCTGCGTTGCTTCGTGACCAGTTGTTCGAACTCAAGGTGGCGAAGTGAGCACGGACGTATTGGCGGATGCATTGCTTGAGGCGCTGCGCACTTCGGATGGACGTCTGCTCTCCGAAGCCGAGTTGCTCGACTGGGGCCGTTCCCTTGGGCGGTTGCTCGTGCCCGGGGACGTGGTGACGCTCAGCGGTGACCTCGGCGCAGGAAAGACAACCCTCGCGCGCGCGATCTGCGCCGGCTATGGCGTCACGGAGGACGTCACCAGCCCGACGTTTGCGATCGTGCATGCCTACACTGCGCCGAAGTCCGCAGTGTACCACGTGGACTTGTACCGGCTCAGCGGCGCCACGGATCTCCAGAACATTGGTTGGGATGATCTGATGCGTGATGGCGTGCTCATCGTGGAATGGCCGGAGCGGGCAACAAACGCGATGCCGGCTCGCCGCATTGCGTTGGAGCTGCGGACGCCCGTGCGGGATGCCGCACACCGAGTCCTTGCCGTCGCTGCGGACGCCGGGGCCCGCCGATGATCACGCTGGCTCTCGATGCATGCACGTACACCGGCACGGTCGCGGTGCTTCAGAACAACCGCGTCTTGGCGGAAACTGACGCTGCCATGCGCGGCAAGGACGAGGAGCGCCTGATGCCCGCGGTGAGCGAAGCGATTCGACGGTCCGGGGTGCGGCTGGCCGGTATCGACCGCATCGTGTGCGGTGGTGGCCCGGGGAGTTTCACGAGCCTTCGTATCGCCGCGTCTCTCGCGAAAGGCATGGCCTTTGCCGCTGAAAAGCCTTTGTTCGCGGTGTCGTCGTTGGCGCTGATCGTTGCCGGCAACGTGGCGCTGACGCCGCCGCGCGCCTCGCAGCGGTACCTCGCCGCACTGGATGCCATGCGCGGGGAATGCTTCATCGCGCTCTTCGAGCATCGCAGCGGCACGGTGGTTGCCATTGGGGGTGAAACCCTTGTCCCCGTGGCGGCGGTGGCTGCGGTGGCAGCCTCGGAGCAGGCGACCGTCGTCGGACCCGACTACGGTGACCATTGGGGACCTGTAGCGCGTGGCGTGTTGCTTCTCGACGCCGATTTGCTGGGCCGGGGCCCAGTCAATTTGTCTGATTGGGAACCGCGGTATGGGCGGCTCGCGGAGGCCCAGGCGAAATGGGAAGCGGTGCACGGGGCTCTGCCACGATAACCGGGGTGATCGTGCGGCCCGCATTGATGGCCGACGTTAAGGAGGTCGCGGCACTGGAGCGGCGTTGCTACGCCGAGCCATGGCCGGCCGCGGCATTCACGTCGCTGCCGGAGAACCCCAGTGTGTTTTTCGCGGTGGCCCGCGCCGGTGTCGATGGCCCGTTGTCGGGTTATGTTATCGGTTGGCACGTCATGGATGAGGCCGAACTCGCCAACTTGGCGGTGGAGCCCGCCGCGCGGCGGAGTGGTGTCGGCAGTTTCCTTCTGGACCGCATGATCGATGACGCGGCCTGCCGCGGGTGCGCGCGCCTGTTTCTCGAAGTTCGCGAATCCAACCAGGCGGCGAGGCGGCTGTACGCCTCTCGCGGATTCGAGGAGGTCGGTCGTCGGACGAAGTATTATCGTAGCCCGGAGGAGGACGCCCTGATTCTGCGTCGAGGGTAGCAGGGCTTCACGCAACGCGTTCGACAGCACGCTGAACTGATTGCCAAGAATTGATTTGACTCGCAACAATTTGGTTGCATGCGGCTCAGCCCACGGCGCTAGTGTGGGGGTGAGCCAACGAACTTCTCGCCAGGAGGCACAATGAGCCGGAGTCTGAACAAAGTCACGCTGATCGGTAACCTTGGCAGTGACCCCGAAGTGCGGTCCGCAACCGGTGGTAACCGCGTTGCCAACTTCTCGATCGCCACGAGCCGTCAGTGGAACGACGCCAGCGGCGTCAAGCAGGAGAAGACGGAATGGCACCGTTGCGTGGCCTGGAACAGCAAGTCTTCCACCCTGGCAGACATCGTGGAGCGCTACGTCAAGAAGGGCGACAAGCTCTTCGTTGAAGGACGGATCGAGTACCGTCAGTGGCAGGACAAGGACGGCCAGACCAAGTACTCGACCGAGATCAACGTTCGGGAACTCATCATGCTCGGTTCGCCCCGTGGTGGCGGTGCAGACGCTCCGGCAGACGGCGCACCTCGCGCGGCCAAGGGATCGGGAGTGGCCAAAGCCAAAGCGGGCGCGGCAGCAGGCGTTGGCGCCGAGTTCGAGGAGTTCCCGGGCGCGTTGGAGGACGGGGACGACGACCTGCCGTTCTGACGCGGGCCGTTTGGGTGGGGTCCGGTCCGGGCCGGGCCCCGTTTCCATTTCGTGGGGCATTCGTCATTTGAGTTGCCATGGGAACTGACCCTCGTCGAGCGTTCATCGCCATTGCGGCGCTTGCCTTGTCCGCGCCACTTGTCGCGCAGGATTCGACGGGGGCCAAGCCAACCACGCATACGGTCATCGTGGGCGACAACCTTTGGAATCTGTCGCAGCGGTACATCGGAAATCCGTTCCTGTGGACCGAGTTGTACCGGTTGAATCGCGACGTGATTGAGGACCCCCACTGGATCTATCCTGGCGAGGTGTTGCTGTTGCCTGGAGCTGACGGCGCTCAGGCCCGGGCGGCGCCCACCGGTGGTCAGTTTCTGCCCGCCGGTGGCCAGCTTCTGCCCACCGGTCGTCAGCTTCCACAGCCTGTCGCGGACCAGGGATTGCCGTCGGAGAAATTCGCCAGGGTAACGGCCACAGGTAGCAGCGTGCCCCCATCGTCGGGCGCCGCGATTGGCGACGTGGCGCCTGCCCTGCTGCCCACGATCCGCGCGGGAGAGGCGATCGTCGCGCCGTTTGTCGACCGCGAGGGTGGACCGCGCGCCCATGGCAGGATCGTCAGTGCGGGCGACCTCCCTGGCATTGCGATGGCATCCGAGCGATTCCGGTTTCAGGCGTTCGATCGCGTGCTGATCGAACCGCCCGTGGGTCAAGTCGCCTCGGAAGGCGAACGATACCTCGCATACAAGTTGGGACCGATCATCGACAACATGGGGCAGGTGATGATTCCGACGGGTGTCGTCGAAGTCATCAAGGCGCCGCGCGCCAGGGCGCTGGCGGTCGCCACGGTGGTGAAGTCGTTCAGTGAAGTCAGCGCCACCGACCGTCTCCTTCCCTTTGATACGGCGGGGACGGGAACCACGGTGCGGCCGGTCCCGGTGATTAACGGACGGTCAACCACGGTGCGTTGGGTGTATGGCGAGCCCGTGCTGCCCAGCCTCCAGAACTACGTCGTGCTCGGCGTCACGTCGCGCAACGGCATTCGTGTCGGCGACGAGTTCATCATCTACCAACGCGCCATGGCCGCGGTTGGAGCGGCTACAGTGCCCGCTCTGCCCACGGGCAAGTTGCAAGTGGTGCGTTCGACTCGGTACGGTGTAACGGCCATCATCATCGGTCAGGAGCAGCCGTCGATCGAGGAGGGCATGCCAGCCCGCATCATCGCTCGCATGCCGTGAGTGCGGGCGAGGCACCCCGTTGGAGCCAGGTGCCGACTGCCGATGCAGCACTCGAGGGTCGGCGTTTAGATTTTCGGCCGTACGCACCCTGATCGCAGGAGTCGCTTGGCCAAACGCGTCCTGATCACCGGTGGCGCCGGGTTCATCGGATCACACGTCTCCGAGCGCTTTCTCGAAGCGGGCTGGGCCGTCGAGATTCTGGACGACTTCTCCACTGGCAAGCGGTCCAACGTGCCGGACCAGGCTCGTGTGCACACGCTCGATGTTCGTACGCCCGACGCGACGCGGTTGGTCGCTGAAGGCGGCTTCGACGTTGTGGTGCACTTCGCGGCGCAAATGGACGTGCGGCGAAGCGTCTCGGAACCGGTGTTCGACGCGTGGGTGAACATCATTGGCACTCTCAACATGGCTGAAGCGATCCGCCAGTCAGGTCGCGCCGCCACGACCCGCATCGTATTTGCGTCGTCCGGGGGCGCAATCTACGGCGATTTCGTGACGCCCCCCAGCCGAGAGACGTTCTCCAAGGATCCGGAGTCGCCGTACGCAATTGCGAAGCTGAGTGCCGAGTATTACCTGGCGTACTACGGCCGGGTCCACGGCATGAGCAGCGTCGCGCTGCGGTTCGGCAACGTGTATGGTCCCCGACAGGATCCGCACGGCGAAGCGGGTGTAGTGGCGATCTTCTGCGGCCGGATTCTCGACGGCCGGGCTCTCACCATTTTTGGAGACGGGGAACAGACGCGCGATTATGTGTACGTGAAAGATGTTGCACGTGCGACCTTCGCCGCAGCGACCCAACCGATGCCACCCAGCGAACGACTCGACGCCCGCGGCTTCAACATCGGTACCGGCGTGGGCACGTCGGTGAACGAAGTCGCCCGCGGCCTGTTGCACGCGGCGGGCTCACGCGTTGCCATGGAGTGCGCGCCGCCACGTTTAGGCGAGCAGTTACGATCCGTGCTTGCTGTCGACAAGGCCCGGGATGTTCTTGGCTGGACGCCGTCCGTGACACTGGGGGACGGCCTTGCCGCCACCCTGCGGTGGTTCGCTGAGGCGCGCGCGGTCGCGGGCCGCGCATGACAGCGCTCAGCGTTGCGCAGATCGGGGGCGCGATTCCGGCGACCCCAATGGAGTTGATTCGCCACGCAACCACCGTGACGCAGGCCGTACTGGTGGTGCTTGCCGCGCTGTCCTTGATGAGTTGGGCTGTGATCTCCGGCGTGTGGATCCAACTCTCCGGGGCCACCGCTCGCGCGCGCCGGTTCGCCATGGAATTCGATCGCACCCGCAGGCTCGATGAGGCCAGCGTGCTTGCGCGAAAGACCAAGGGCGCGCTGTCGCGCCTTTTCCTCGAGGCCGCGCATTTCGTCGTCGAAGCCCGCGGCGCCAGCCTTCGGATCCAGGAGACGGTCACCCCCGACAGTGGCACCGTGCCCGGCGCCACTCTGACGGGCTCGCAGCTCGAGGCGTTGCACTTGCTCCTCGACGCGGAGTCGGACAGCGAGCGCGAGCGCTTGGGGGCCTACATCCCATGGCTCGCGACCATTGGCTCCGTGAGCCCACTCCTGGGGCTCCTCGGCACGGTGCTGGGCATCATCCAGGCGTTCATTGGCATCGCGCAGAGCGGCTCCGGGAACTTGACTGCGGTGGCGCCGGGCGTCGCGGAAGCACTGATCGCAACGGCGGCGTCGCTGGCGGTCGCGATCCCGGCGACGTTTGGCTACAACATCCTCGCGAACCGACTCAACCGATATGGCGGAACGATGGACCGCTTCAACGCCGCAGTGATCGCCCGGTTTGTGCGCGAAGGGCAGATCTAGATGGCGCGGCGCGGGCGCGGAAACCTCGAGCTCAACGCGGATATCAACGTCGTGAACCTGATCGACGTGATGTTGTTGCTGCTCGTGGTGTTCATGATCACGGCGCCGATGATGACAGGTGGCGTGGACATTTCGCTGCCGAAGGCGGAGGCGCGGCCCCTTGAATCCAAGAGCGGGTTGACGGTCACGATCCCGCGCGATGGCACCATCATCGTGGATGACACGCCGATGTCGTTCGAGGAATTCAGGGCGGCGTTCAAATCGCTTGCCCGACAGCGCGGGAAGCAGGGGCTGTATCTGCGGGCGGACAAAGGCGTCGAGTACGGATTTGTGGTTCGGGTGCTTGCCGTCATGCGCACCGCCGGTGTCGGGGACGTGGGACTGGTCACGGAGCCCGAGGAGATCAGGCGATGAGCTTTCGCGCCGCCGGGCACACGCTGCGCGACGGATCAGGCGTCGCTGCGTCGGTGGTGGCCTCCATGGCGTTGCACGTAGGGATCGTGGTTGCCTTCCTGTCACTGCGTTCGGGGCGATCCGTGGCGCCGCCACCGTTCTATCGCGTCAACATCGTTGCCGCAGCGGCGTCGCTGGCGCCTGCGGCTGGCATCGTGAAGCCCGCCCCTGCCAAGCCGCCGCCACTGACGAAAAAGGCGCCGCCGCGTCCGAAGTCCGATGAAGTCGCTCCGGTTCCGGTGCCCGTGGCGGCGCAGCAGGTCGAACACCGCGCTACGCCGAGCACCTCGGATACCCGGGTCGATCGCACGACGCCTGCGCCTGTTGCCGGCGGCGGCGAGCATGGTGCGACGGGCGCCGATGTCACCACCGTTCGCATCGACGGGATCGACTTCCCGTTCCCGGGGTACCTCGAGAACATCGTGCGTCAGATCCGCTTGCGCTTTCAGCCGCCGCGCGGATCGTCCGCGCTCACGGCCGAAGTCATGTTCTTGATCCGTCGCGATGGCTCTGTCAGCGGTCTGCAGTTCCTGAGGCGCTCCGGTTCATTCACATTCGATCTCGAGGCACAGGGCGCCGTGGAAGGCGCGGCCAAGGCCGACGCCTTCGGGGTGTTGCCCGGCGGATTCAAGGACGATGTGCTGCCGGTGATGTTCAGCTTCGATCCGCGGCTCATTCGGTGAGCCGGCCCCGTCGATGTGCTGTCGGGACATTGCTCCTCGCCGGCGCGTTGCCGCTCGGCGCCCAGGACACCACGGCGAGGGGCGTTCGGATCGGGCTTCGCTATGATCCCGGTAGCAAGCCAGGGGTCATCGTCCTGCCCATTTCCGGCAGCGCGGGCGATTCGATCCGAACGATCCTCGAGCGGGATTTCGACTACTCGGACCGGCTGTCCGTTGTGCCTCTGGACCAGGAGGATGTCTCGGTACTCGAGGGCAGCACGGCGGCAGGTTCAACGCCCGAGCTCAACTATTCGATCTTCGCGAAAGTGGGCGCGGCTGGAGTGATCCAGACCACCATCACAACGCGCGGCCTCCATGTGGCGTTGCACGACGTCGTGAAGGCGGGCGTGGCCGCGGTGCGGGAGTTCCCGCTGCCGAAGCCCGAGTACTCGCGCGAGTGGCGACTGGCCGTCCATGGCGTGAGCGACGCGGCTCAGGAGTGGATCACCGGAGAGCGGGGGGCCAGTCAGTCGCGCATCGCGTTCGTCCGGTCGTATGTCGTTCGCGTAGTAGACAGCGATGGTCAAGAAGAGATAGCGTTGCCGGCGGTGGCTGAAGCGCTCTCGCCGTCGTGGAACTCGCAGGGGACCATGATCGTGTACAGCACGTTCGGTCCCGATTCCCGCATTGTTCTCCAGGACCTGCGTTCCGGGCGCACCCGGGCCTTCGGCTCTCAGCGGAACACACAAAGACTCACACCGGTGTTCACTCCCGACGGCAAATCGGTCGTGTACGCTCTCAGCGGCGAGACGGGATCGGATCTCTTTCTCGTGCCGGTGGACGGCGAGGCGATTCCGCGGAAAATGACGGTGGGCCGTGGATCGCGCAATTGGGGACCGTCCTTCAGTCCCGACGGCACTCGACTGGCGTTCGGCTCGGATCGTACCGGGCACCCGGAGGTATATATTATGGATGCCGACGGAACGAACGCCGACATATTTACGGCGTTCGACTTCGGTGATCAGAACGACCGGACGAGCCCCGATTGGTCGCCGGATGGGAGACAGATCGCTTTCATGTCGCGCATTGACGGGCAGTATCAGGTGTTTGCGATGAGTCTGCGGGACCGGCAGCCACGGCAACTTACGAGCGAAGGGGAGAACGAAGACCCTTCGTGGGCGCCCGATGGCCGGCACCTGGTGTTCGTTTCGACGCGCACTGGGACGCGGCAGTTGTGGATTGCAGACACGGAGTCGGGCCGCCTTCGCCAGCTGACGCAAGTTGGCGGGACGCGAGTGCCGGCATGGTCGCCGAGGCTGGCCGGCAAGTAGCGTGACGTGAGGCGATCCGCAACGCCTTCTGTGGTGCAGGAGCAGAGAACCCATTCAACCCATTCGACCGATGACCCAGATGACACGTTCCTTCCCGCTGGTTCTCGCGCTGGCGTCTATCGTTGCGGTCGGCGCCTGCGGCAAGAAAAAGCCTGGCGCCGCGCCGGCGCCAGCGATGGACGCCCCGACCACGCGCGACACTGCCGCTGAGCGCAGGGCGCGCGATCAGGCGGCAGCGCGCGAGAGCGCGCGCATGACCGCCGAGGCGGCCGCCGCCCGCCAGCGAATGATCGATGACAGCATTGCGGGTGCCTCCGGGGCCGATGATTCCATGCGTCGCGATTCTGACATGCTGCGGGCGACCATCACGGCGACGATCGGCTTCGAGTTCAACAGGGCTGACTTGCGCGACGATTCAAAGGCGGCGCTCGACGCCAAGATTCCTATCCTGCTTGCCAATCCCGGCGTTTCCGTGGGCATCGCGGGCCACGCGGATGAGCGGGGATCCACGGAGTACAACATCGATCTCGGCATGCAGCGAGCCGCAACGGCCAAGCGCTATATGGTTGAGCGCGGCGTGGCTGCGAGCCGTATCGAGGTGACGAGTTTCGGGGAAGAGCGCCCTGTCTGCACTGAGAACGATCAGGGGTGCTGGACGCGTAACCGTCGCGACGAGTTCGAGATTACAGCTGGTGGACCGATGCTCGCGAAGCCGCGTTCCTGATGAACGTGTGGCGCGGCCTGGCTCCGGTGGCGGTCCTTGCCGTCACCGGATGTCTGGCCAGCAAGGCAGATATCCTGCTGTTGCAGGATGAGATTCGCACTTTGCGCATGACACAGGCGCGGTCCGACACGGTACGGAGGGTACAGAACGATTCGGCGCTCATGCTCGCCGTGCGTTCCAACGATTCACTGCGTGCGCTGGCACAGCGATTCGGCGCGTTTCAGGCGAACGTTGGCGGCGAACTCTTCGAGATCGGCAAGCAGCTGATCACGATCCAGGAGCTTACGGGCATGAGCTCCAAGCGCATCATGGATCTGCGGTCGGCGTACGAGGAGCGAGCGCAGTCTCAGTCGGCGACGGATCCCGCCGGCGCGCCGCAGCCGCCGGGACCCGCGCAGCTGTTCGGCGCGTCGTACGAGTTGCTGAGGCGAGGCAGCCCGGGCTCCGCGAGGTCCGGTTTCGAGGAGTTGCTGCGACGGTACCCGGACTTCGAGAATGCGGCCACTGCCCAACTCTACATCGGGCAGGCGTTCGCCGATGAGAAGCGGATCGTGGAGTCGGATTCGGTGTATCGACTAGTGGTGAAGACCTACCCGAAGTCCGTTGACGCTCCCACCGCCCTGTACAAGTGGGGCCTGTCGCGCCTGCGGCAGAGCAAGCCGGCGGAAGCCCGTGATGCGCTCCAGCAGGTAATTCGCGAGTATCCGCGCAGCCCGGAAGCCGAGCTCGCCGCCGACCGGCTGAAGACCATCAAGTAGCGCCCGGCCCATGGCCAAGACTGCGTTGGGCGAGATGCCGTTCCTTGACCATCTCGAGGAATTGCGCTGGCGGATCATCTGGTCGCTCGTCGCGATCATCGTCGGGCTTGTCGTTGGATTCGTCGTCGTGACGAAATACGACGTGATCGGTTTCCTGGCGCGGCCGATTACGCCGTATCTCCAGGGGCACTTGCTCCGCTACACGGGCCCGGCGGACACGTTCTCGATCACGTTGAGCATGGCGCTCGCGGTGGGCGCGCTGATAGCGTCTCCGGTCCTCATCTATCAGGTCTGGGCGTTCCTGTCGCCGGCGCTGCATCGCCACGAGAAGCGGCTCGTCATCCCGGTGATCCTGGGCGCGGTCCTGCTGTTCCTCGCGGGCATCTCCCTGGCGTGGTTCTTCGTCATTCCAATGACGTTGCGTTTCTTCGCCACCATTCAGTCGGCGTCGCTGGAACCGAGCATCATGGTGAACGACTACTTCAGCCTGATCAGTATTCTCACGCTGACGTTCGGAGCGGCGTTCGAGCTACCCATTCTCATCCTTGCTTTGGCAGCGCTGGGACTCGTCACGCCGGCGTTTCTGGCAAGATTCCGCCAGTATGCTCTGATAGGCGCTTTCCTGCTCAGCGCGCTCATTACGCCGGGCGACATTATCCTTGCGACGCTCGCGCTGACGGTGCCGCTGTACCTGTTGTACGAGGTCAGCATCATTCTCACGGCGATCGTTTTTCGCCGCAAGCGCAAGGCGGCCGCTGCGGCCGAGGCGGCGGCCTCGCTGTCGGAGCCCAAGGGCCTGATGTGATGCGCCGCGGCGCGGCCGTTGCAGCGTTCCTGGTACTCACGCCGGCCGCACTGACGGCGCAGGTCCGGCGGCCACGACCGGAGCAGGCATCGGTTCGCGACACAGCGGCCCGGGCGATGCGCGGAGGCGTCCGGCGGCCTGAAGCGGACAGCACGCGCGGGGACACCGCCGCCACGTGGCTCCCCCTCGACGCGACCATGCGCGCGCTGCTGGCCAGAACGGAGTACTCCACGACGCGGTATGAGGGTGACGCGGTGTCGTTTGACGCCGGTGCCAACGCGTTCTCGGTGCGATCCGTGGGAACGCAGCGCGCGCAAGTCGAGCGCGACGGACAGCACGTCGATACGGATTCGCTGATCGTCTATCACGAGCGTGTTGTGGACGTCACCGGGAAATTCCGGATGACGCCCGGCGGCGGCCAGCCGCCGATCGTCGGCGCCGGCTCAGCGACGTACGACCTGGGCGGTCGCTCGGGGCGGTTGACCAATGCTGAGTTGACGATGGACGAGTCTGGCAACCGCTGGTTTCTCAAGTCCGACATCGGCAAGACGGTGTTGGGCGACAGTGCACGGGGAACACCGACGCGATTCTATGGGTTGGGCGGCACGCTCACGAGCTGTGAAGACTCGATTCCGGATTACTACTTCCGGATGAAGGAGATCAAACGCACGGACAGAACGCTCGTGGCTCGGCCGGCGGTGATGTATATCCGCGACATTCCGGTGTTATGGCTGCCGTTCGTGTTCCAGGACATACGTTCGGGAAGGCGGAGCGGCATCTTGCCGCCGCGCTTCGGCGTCACGGACATTGTCCGGAACAATCCGAACTACCGCCGTCACGTTGAGAACGTGGGATACTACTTCGCGCTCAACGACTACATGGACGCCACCGCGTGGCTCGATTGGCGAAGCGCCGCGGGTGGTGAACCACTCGATCCCGGCTGGTACAAGCTCAATCTCGAGTGGAAGTACACCTGGCTGACCCGCTTCCTGTCGGGTCGGTTGAGCAGTTCATACCAGAAAACGGGGAACAGTCAGGAGAACCTCGCGGTGTCGTGGGGGCATCAGCAGCGCTTTGGTCAGCGCACATTCTCGGCCGACGTCAACTATGTCACGAGCACGCGGCTCCAGCGGCAGAACACGTTCAGCACCTACCAGGCGTTGTCGACGATTCGGTCGTCGTTCAATTTCTCCGACAAGATCGGACCGGCGTCGCTGCAGCTGGGCGGGGGCCGGACACAGTACCCGGGGCGCGATCAGGTGGACCAGGACGCGCCGAGGCTCTCGATCACGTCGGCGCCGCTCGCGCTGTTCTCGTGGCTGGTCTGGACACCGGCGTTTTCATATCAGGAGACCAACCGCCTGCACCTGGACACGCCGTGGCAGTTCACGCAGCGATTCGCGCGCGACAGTGCCGGCCGCATCGTCACCGATTCGCTGGACCGGAACGAGACCGATCGACGCATCAGCTTCGAAACGCCCCTGCGGATCTTCGGGTATGAGTTTCGCACCGGCGTTCGCGTGCATGATTGGGTGAAGGACTACCCGGAGGAGCGCGACGTCTACCTGCATGCGGACTCGGGCCAGCGAACGACGCGTGTGTTCGCCCGCACCTTTGGCACGGAGGTGGACTGGAATCCGCAGATCGCCATGCCGTCGCTCTTCCAGAACCGGTTCAAGGTCACGCCCAGCGTGAGCCTGAACAACGTCGACTCGCGACCGTTCTGGGTGCGCTCCTATCTGACCGGCGGCGCGTTTGTCCACCAGTCCAAGCGCCTCGTTTACAATGTGAGCGCCTCACCCACGATCTTCGGGATCTTTCCGGGGTTTGGACCGTTCTCGCGCTTCCGTCACTCGCTCACGCCGACACTGGCGTACAGCATCGCGCCGCGGGCCAACATCAGTGACGACTACCTCGCCGCGATCGGCGAGATAAAGCAACGCTACCTCGGCACGCTGCCGTCGAGCGCGATCAGCTTTGGGTTGTCCCAGAACATCGAGGCCAAGGTGAACCGTCCCCTGGATACCACCCAGACAAATGCTGGTGCCCAAAAACTCAAGGTCCTGAGCATGCAGTTTTCTTCGATTTCGTACGACTTCCAACGTGCCAAGGCCGTGGGGAGGAAGCTCGCCGGCCTTACCACCGAGAACTTCGGTAGCCGAGTGACATCGGATCTCCTCCCCGGCATGGACTTCTCGCTCGACTACTCGCTCTTTCGGGGCAGCACGCAGACGGATACCGCAGAATTCGCCCCGTTTCTGACCCACGTGGCGAGCACGGTGCGATTCAGTAACCGGGAGAATCCGTTCACGATCATCGGAAAACTGCTTGGCAGGACAGAACAGCGCGGAGTGCTGTCGCGCGACTCGGCGCAGGGCCAGGAATCCGCGTTTTCGCGCCAGGGATCGCAACAGGTGGCCGGGCAGGGATCCAGAGGCTCCGCGTTCTATGTGCCGCCGGTGGACGGGTGGCAGGCGAACATGACCTTCAGCATGTCACGGTCGCGCAAACCGCGCGCCGGCGACAAGGTCATCAACCTCGACAACACCGTTCGGTGCGCGCCGTTCCGGTCGATCGATCCGTTCGAGTACGACCGGTGCCTCCATACGCCTACAGAGACACCGCCACCGTCACTGTACGGGGGTGGTCCGCAGATCATCGGAGCGCCTCAAATCAACGCGGGCGGCGACCTGCGTTTCCGCCTCACCCAACGCTGGTCCGCCACGTGGAACTCGAGCTTCGACTTCGTGCAGCATCAGTTCGCCAGTCAAGTGGTGACACTCCAGCGCGACATGCACGACTGGCGTTCGATATTCGCGTTCACCCGCTCGTCGAACGGAAATTTTGCGTTCACGTTCAACATCGCGCTCAAGCCGCAACCGGACCTCAAGTTCGACTACAGCCGCGCCTCGGTGCGCAGCCGCTAGGGAACCTCTGAACAAGTTCCATTGTCATCCTGAGCCCTTTGCTGCCATCCTGAGCGAAGCGGAGGATCTTCGCGAAGCGAATGTGCGCCTCAGAATGACAATTGTTCAGGGGTTTCCTGGGCTGCCAACGCGTGCCGACTTGAATTGTCCCACCGGGTCCGAGACATTCCGCCCATGACGACGCCTGTAGTGCTCGACGGAAGCTCGCTGACGCTCGACGATGTGTACTCCGTCGCCGTGCACGCGGCCCCGGTATCGCTGGCGGCGTCCGCGCGTGATCGAGCCATGGAGAGCAGGCGGCACGTAGAGGCCATCGTCGCACGCGGCGACGTCGCCTATGGCGTCACGACCGGCTTTGGCAAGCTCTCGGATGTGGTGATTCCTCCCGACAGGCTCGCCGAACTGCAGGTCAACCTGGTGCGAAGCCATGCTGCCGGAGTCGGTGACTTGCTGCCGGAGCGCGTGGTGCGGGCGATGATGTTGCTCCGTGCCAACGTCATCGCGAAAGGGCTGAGTGGAGCGCGGCCGGCACTCGCGGAGTTGCTGATCGGCATGCTGAACGAGAAGCTGTATCCATTAGTGCCGGAGCAGGGAAGCGTCGGCGCCAGTGGTGATCTTGCGCCGCTGGCCCACCTGGCGCTCTCGATGATCGGCGAGGGTGAACTGCGGTGCGGCACCCGTCAGTCGCCGGCCGCCACACTGCTGCGCGAGCATGGTCTCGAGCCGGTGGTGCTCGGTCCCAAGGAGGGGATCGCGCTCATCAACGGCACCCAGGCGCACACGGCGATCGCGGCGCTTGCCGTTACGGATTCGCACCGGCTGTGGGACGCGGCACACGTCGCGGGCGCGATGTCGCTCGAGGCCCTGCGCGGGACGCCGGTGGCATTCGACGAACGCATTCACGAAGCGCGCGGCCAAATCGGGCAGATCGCGTCGGCGGCAGTGTTCCGCCAATTGGTGGCCGACAGCGAGATACGCGAATCACACCGCCGCGGCGACCCGCGCGTGCAGGATCCCTACTCGTTGCGCTGCATGCCGCAGGTGCATGGCCCGGTGCTCGACGCCATCCTGTTCGTTGAGGCGATTGTCGCGCGCGAACTGAATGCGGCCACGGACAACCCATTGGTATTCGACGGCGGCGAACTGGTGAGCGGTGGCAATTTCCACGGGCAGGCCGTCGCGATGGCGCTCGACTTCCTTGCGATCGCGCTCACCAACCTTGCCACGATGTCGGAGCGGCGCACCGACCGTCTTGTGCACCCTGACTTCAACGAGGGGCTCCCACCGTTTCTGACATCGGATGCCGGTGTGAGTTCCGGCTTCATGATGGCGCAAGTGTCGGCGGCCGCGCTGGCGAGCGAGTGCAAAGTGCTGTCGCATCCCGCGAGCGTCGACACGATCCCGACCGACGGCAACAAAGAGGACGTGGTGCCGATGGCAATGGGTGCCGCCTGGAAACTGGGCCGAGTGGTGCGGAACGTGAGGCATGTGCTCGCGATCGAACTGATGTGCGCGGCACAAGGCGTGGACTTCCGGGCGCCGCTCAAACCGGGCCGCGGCGTGGCCCGCGCGCACGGGATCGTACGGAAAGTGGTGACGCGACTGACGCGCGATCGGGTCCTTTCTGGGGACGTCGCGGCGCTGGCCGCCGCCATCGAGCGCGGACAGTTCTCATGACGGCTTGATGACAACATCGGCGAAGTCTGCGGTACGCGGTGCGCGCGCCGTGCGCGCTCCTCGCGGCTCCACGCTGTCCTGCAAGGGCTGGCAGCAGGAGGCGGCCCTTCGCATGCTCATGAATAACCTCGACCCCGAGGTTGCGGAGCGGCCCGAAGACCTGGTGGTGTACGGCGGCACCGGGCGTGCGGCGCGGAGCTGGGAAGCGTACGACGCCATCGTTCGCGTGTTGCGCGTGCTGGATCACGACGAGACCCTTCTGGTGCAGAGTGGCAAGCCCGTGGGCGTGTTTCGCACCCACGCGTCCGCGCCGCGGGTGCTCATCGCGAACGCCAACCTCGTTGGGCGGTGGGCCAACTGGGACCATTTCCGTGAGCTCGAACGCGCCGGGCTGATGATGTACGGCCAGATGACGGCCGGCTCGTGGATCTACATCGGTAGCCAGGGCATCCTCCAAGGAACGTACGAGACGTTTGGCGCAGTGGCGCGCAGGCACTTCGCCGGCACGCTCGCTGGCCGTACGGTTCTGACCGCCGGCCTCGGAGGTATGGGCGGCGCTCAGCCGTTATCCGCAACGATGCAGGGCGCGGCTTTTCTTGGCATCGACGTCGACGCGGCGCGTATCGACAAGCGGCTGGAAACCGGGTACTGCGATCGAAAGACGGCGGATGTTGATCAGGCGCTGGCCTGGTTGCGCGAGGCGCAGTCCGCCAAACGGGGTTTATCGATCGGGCTCGTGGGTAACGCGGCGGAGGTGTTGCCAGACCTTGTGCGGCGCGGCTTCACGCCGGACGTGCTCACGGATCAAACCAGCGCTCACGACACGCTCAACGGATACGTGCCGCGCGGCCTGACGCTGCCGGCGGCGGCGGAGCTCCGCGCCCGCGATCCCAAGGAGTACGTCACGCGCAGCAGCGCGTCCATCGCGGAACACGTGCGTGCCATGCTGGCGATGCAGAAGCGCGGTGCCGTAGCGTTCGACTACGGCAACAACATCCGGACGGTCGCGCTCGACGCGGGCGTCGCGAATGCGTTCGATATTCCCGGTTTCATTCCGGAATACATCCGACCGCTCTTCTGCGAAGGCAAGGGTCCGTTCCGCTGGGTGGCGCTGTCCGGTGATCCGAAGGACATTGCGCGCACTGACGAACTGGTGCTCGAGCTCTTTCCGCAGGATGAACAACTGCGCCGCTGGATATCCCTCGCGCGCAAGCACGTGCACTTTCAAGGGTTGCCGGCGAGGATTTGCTGGCTGGGCCAGGGGGAGCGAGCCCGGTTCGGCGTGGCGATCAACGATCTCGTGGCCAACGGAGAACTCAGCGCTCCGATTGTGATCGGTCGTGACCATCTCGACACGGGGAGCGTCGCGTCGCCATTTCGCGAGACGGAGAAGATGCGGGATGGCAGCGATGCGGTCGCGGACTGGCCCATCCTCAACGCACTCCTGAATGTCGCGAGCGGGGCGTCGTGGGTGTCGTTCCATCACGGCGGTGGTGTTGGCATCGGGAATTCGCTGCACGCGGGTCAGGTCATCGTGGCAGACGGCACGCAGGAAATGAGGGTTCGGCTGGAGCGGGTGCTCACGAACGATCCGGGTATCGGCGTTGCCCGCCACGCGGACGCGGGATACGAGCAGGCTCGTGCGACGGCGCAGCGCGAGGGCATCCACCTGCCAATGCTGGAGCAGTGACCAGTGATTGGTCACTAGCCACCAGTCACTGGTCACCGCCGCATGCTCTCTGCTCGCTTCAGGCCGTATCACGTCCCGCTGTTCATTGCGAAATACGCGTGGCTGGTCGCCCGCCGGATGCCCGTGCTCGTCAATTTCGAGGTCACGATGCGTTGCAACGCGCGGTGTTCATTCTGCGACTACTGGAAGACCCACCCGTCTGCCCGGGCAGACGAGCGGTTGAGCTACGCCGATGCCGCACGGTTCTTCAACCCGCTGCTGATCACGTTTACCGGAGGCGAGCCCCTCCTGCGCGCAGACCTCGAAGAACTCGTGGCGGCGGTCGTGTCGGCCGTTCGCCTCAAATACGTTATGCTCCTTACTCACGGCGGCATGTTGTCGCGGGAGCGGGCGAAGGCGCTGTGGGATGCCGGCGTCAATCAGTTCAATATTTCGCTCGACTACGTGGACGGCCGCCACGACGTCGCGCGTGGCATCTCTGGCCTGACCAACAAGATTTACGGCGCGGTGAGCGCCATGCGCGCAGACGGCATCGACGGCGTTCGATTCAACACCGTCATCAAGCGGGACAACCTGGATCAGATCATGCCGATCGTGGAACGCGCCGTGGAACTCGGATGCGGCGTAAACCTGAGCGTGTACAGCGAAGCGAAGAACGGCAATCGGGACTACGTGTTGGACGAGCCCACATGGCGCGATGTCGACGCACTTGTCGCGCAA
>Ga0315281_10005882_pt1 | contig 17498 bp, 17 predicted proteins | sample YL17G07_0_MG_FD_204540 | JGI IMG/M metagenome (GOLD analysis project Ga0315281, IMG submission 204540) | Sediment microbial communities from Yellowstone Lake, YNP, Wyoming, USA - YL17G07_0 | ecosystem: Environmental > Aquatic > Freshwater > Lake > Sediment | place: USA: Wyoming | collected...
CACAGGCAAGACGACGCGAAGCGGCGCCACGACGAGGACGTCGACCCCGAGACCGGAGTCGAGACTCCGGCGGCTGGCGCCGGCGCCGTGACATCGGACGACGGTCCTGTGGGCGACGAGACGGCGTCGGCCCGCATCGCCGCGGAGCGCGACGAGTACCTCGACCATCTGCGGCGCCTTCAGGCGGAGTTCGAGAACTACCGCAAGCGCGTGCGCCGTGAGGGCGACGAGCTGCGTCTGCGCGCCGGCGAGGACGTCGTCGAATCCCTGCTGCCGGTCGTCGACAACATGGCGCGCGCTCTCGAGGCGGCGGCACAGCACGAGGAGGGCCAGCTCATCGCGGGCCTCGAGCTCGTCTCCAGCCAATTGCACGACGCGCTCGCCGCGCATGGGCTCGAAGAGGTCCCGACGGCGCCGGGCGACCCGTTCGACCCCACGGTCCACGAAGCGGTCATGACGCAGCCCTCCGGCGATCACCACGAAGGCGCCGTCCTGCAGGTGCTGGAACGCGGGTACCTGCTCCACGGTCGGCTGCTGCGCCCTGCCAGAGTGGTCGTCGCCCGGTAGGCCATGGGCGACTTCTACCAGACACTCGGCGTCGCCAAGACCGCCTCGCAGGACGATATCAAGAAGGCCTTCCGCAAGCTCGCGCGGAAGCACCACCCCGACAAGAACGCCGGCGACAAGGCCTCGGAAGAGAAGTTCAAGGAGATCAACCAGGCGTACGAGACGCTGTCCGACCCCGAGAAGCGCAAGCAGTACGACGAGCTGAGCCGCCTTGGTGCCTTCGGTACGGGCCCGGGAGGCGGCTTCCGCCCCGGACAGGGCGGCTTTCAAGGCTTCGACCCGCGCACGTTCCAGCAGGGCGGGGCGACGTTCGAGATGGGCGATCTGGGCGACCTTCTGTCGGGCCTGTTCGGCGGCGCCGGCGGCGGCGGTCGGGCCGGCGCCCGCGGGCGCCGGCAGGCCGCCGAACGCGGCGCCGACGTTCAGGCCGAGGTCACGGTCTCGTTCGACGACTCCCTGCGGGGAGCGACCGTCCGGGTGCCGGTCGAGAAGCAGGGCGCCTGCGACGCCTGCCACGGGACCGGCGCCAAGGCGGGCACCACGCCGAAGATCTGCCCCGATTGCCAGGGGCGCGGCGTGGTCGCCCAGAACCAGGGGTTCTTCGCTCTCTCGCAGCCCTGTCCGCGCTGTCTGGGCAATGGGACGCTCGTCGAGCATCCGTGCCCGGTGTGTGGCGGGAGCGGCGTGAAGACGGGCACGCGCCGCTACACGGTCAAGATCCCGGCCGGAGTCAAGGACGGCACCCGCATCCGTATCAAGGGCAAGGGCGAGGCCGGCCAGCGTGGCGGTCCGACGGGCGATCTGTACGTGGTCGTGCGCGTCGAGCCGGACGACCTGTTCCAGCGTCGCGGGGACGATCTGGTGCTCGAAGTCCCCGTCACCCTGAGCGAGGTCGCTCTCGGGACTCGCGTCAAGGTGCCCACGCCCGGCGGCGGCAGCGTGTCGCTCAAGGTGCCGGCGGGCAGCCAGGACGGTCGCACGCTGCGCGTGCGCGGAAAGGGGGCGCCCAAGATCAAGGGCGGCCACGGTGACCTGCTGGTCCGTCTGCGCATCGTGGTGCCCGACAAGCTGAGCAAGGAGCAGAAGGCCCTGCTCGAGAAGTTCGGCAAGACCCTGGCCGACCCGCGCGCGGCGGCCTTCGGACGCGCCTGAAGCATGAGACGACGGGACGGCGACGGCGAGTGAGGACGGAGCGGCAGGACGGGCCATGAGGTTCGAGGACGACATCGACAGCCCGCTGTTCATGATCTCGGTGGCCGCCGAGCTCGCGGGTATGCACCCGCAGACGCTGCGGGTCTACGAGCGCCGCGGGCTGGTGCGGCCGCAGCGGTCGGCCAAGAACACACGCCGCTACTCGCGGCGGGACGTCGAGCGCCTGCGGCGCATCCAGGCGCTCACCGACCTCGGACTGAACTTGGCCGGGGTAGAGCGCGTCCTCGCCATGGAGGAGCAGCTCACCGCCATGGCGAGCGAGATCGACGGCCTTCAGGCGCGCCTCAGCCAAGCCGTCGACGAGATGCGCCGGGCCGTTGCCAAAGCGGAACGCGGACAGCGCTACGATCTCGTGCCGCTGCGCTCGGCGGCGCTCGTCCCGCTGCCGCGCCGGCGGCGTGGGCGCTGAACCTCGCAGATCACGACGACAGGGCGGCCCAGATGGATGTGAACAAGTTCTCGGAGCGAGCGCGCGAGGCGCTGGAGACGGCACAGGGCGTGGTGCGCCGCAGCGGCGGCAGCCAGGTCGGGACCGAGCACCTTCTGCTCGGCGTGCTGAGCCTTCCCGGCGGCGTCGTCGACCAGTTGTTCGGTCTGATGAGCATCGACAAGGGCGGCGTCATGGCGCGCGCCGGCCGGCTCGTCGAGACCAGCGGCGGTCACGGCGGCGCCGGCGACCAGCTGGCGCTCACGCCGCGCGCCAAGGCCGCCCTCGACATCGCGGTACAGCGCGCGCAGCAGATGGGCGACCCCTTCGTCGGCACCGAGCACCTGCTGCTCGGCGTGCTGCTCGAGGGCGAGGGCCGGGGCAGCGCGGTCCTGCGCGAGTCCGGGGTCAGCGAAGAGGGCCTGATGCGTGCTCTAAGCCAGGTACGGTCGTCCGGCGTCGACTACGAGGACCAGGCCACCGGAGAGAGCATGCTCAAGACCTACACGCGCGACCTGACCGCTTTGGCGCGCGATGACCGGCTCGACCCGGTGATCGGGCGCGACGAGGAGATCAAGCGCGTGGTCCAGGTCCTCAGCCGCCGCACCAAGAACAACCCGGTGCTGATCGGCGAGCCCGGTGTCGGCAAGACGGCGATCGCCGAGGGCCTCGCTCAGAAGATCGTCGCCGCCGACGTCCCCGAGAGCCTGCGCGGCAGGCGCGTCCTCGCCCTCGACCTCGGCGGTATGGTCGCCGGCGCCAAGTACCGCGGCGAGTTCGAGGAACGCCTCAAGGGTGTGCTCGACGAGATCCAGCGCTCGCGCGACGTCGTGCTGTTCATCGACGAGCTCCACACCGTGGTCGGCGCCGGGGCCGCCGAGGGCGCGGTCGACGCGTCCAACATGATGAAGCCGATGCTCGCCCGCGGCGAGCTGCAGGCGGTGGGCGCGACGACCCTCGACGAGTACCGCGAGCACATCGAGAAGGACGCTGCGCTCGAGCGCCGCTTCCAGCCGATCCTCGTCGGCGAGCCGAGTGTCGATGACACGATCGCCATCCTCCAGGGCCTGCGCGACAAGTACGAGGCTCACCACAAGGTGAAGATCAGCGACGAGGCCCTGGTCGCGGCGGCGACGCTCTCCGACCGGTACATCAGCGGCCGCTTCCTGCCCGACAAGGCGATCGACCTGCTCGACGAGGCGGCGAGCAAGCTGCGCATCGAGGCCACCATGCTGCCCGCCGACCTGCGGGAGATGGAGGTACGCCTGAACGACCTGGCGCGCGAGGGCGCGGCCGCCGTCCAGGCGCAGGACTACGAGCGCGCGGCGCAGCTGCGCGACCAGGCGGACAAGATCCAGCGCACCTTCGTGCGGGCCAAGGACGCCTGGCTCGGCGACAAGGGCATCGCCGACGCCACGGTCGACGCCGACGACATCGCCGGCATCGTCAGCAAGTGGACCGGCATCCCCGTCCAGCGCATGCAGCAGGCCGAGGCCGAGAAGCTGCTGGGCATGGAGGAGAAGCTGCACGGGCGGGTGGTCGGCCAGGACCGGGCGGTGGTCGCCGTCGCCGAGGCCGTGCGCCGCGCCCGCGCCGGCCTCAGCGACCCGAAACGGCCCATCGGCTCGTTCATCTTCCTCGGGCCGACGGGTGTGGGAAAGACCGAGCTGGCGCGGGCGCTGGCCGAGTTCCTGTTCGACGACGAAGAGGCCATGGTGCGCCTCGACATGAGCGAGTACATGGAGCGCCACAGCGTCTCGCGCCTGGTCGGGGCGCCGCCCGGCTACGTGGGCTACGAAGAGGGCGGCCAGCTGACCGAGGCGGTCCGGCGCCGCCCCTACAGCGTGGTCCTGCTCGACGAGATCGAGAAGGCCCATCCCGACGTGTTCAACATGCTTCTGCAGATCCTCGACGAGGGCCGCCTGACCGACAACAAGGGCCGCACCGTCGACTTCAAGAACACGGTCATCATCATGACGAGCAACGTCGGCGCGCCGCTGATCCCGGCGGGCGACGAGATGGAGCGCGAGTACGAGCGCGTCGAGCAGCTGCTCATGGACGAGCTCAAGCAGGTCTTCCGGCCGGAGTTCCTCAACCGCATCGACGAGATCATCGTCTTCCACGCGCTCACGCGCGAGCAGCTCCGCCAGATCGTCGAGCTGCTCATCGAGAAGGTGCGCCGGCAGGTGGCGGGGCAAGGCATGCAGCTCGAAGTCAGTCCCGAGGCCGAGGACCTCATCGCCGACGCCGGGTTTGACACCCAGTTCGGCGCCCGCCCGCTCAAGCGCGCCCTTCAGCGGCTGCTCGAGAACCCCCTGTCGCGCGAACTCCTCAAGGGCGAGTTCGTCGAGGGCGACACGATCAAGGTCACGGTGGCCGACGGGGCGCTTGCGTTCACCAAATGACGCCGGTCGCGCCGGCGGCCGGCTCAGCCGGCCGCCGGCGCCCCTGTGCTACAGTTGGGAACGATGCGCAAGGGTCGCACGCTCTATCTCGGAGGTCTCGTGAGCGCCGTCGCCGGTCTCGTCGCGGCGCCGCGTGACGGCGAGTCCCGGCGCTCGGCTCTGGCTCACTTGCGGGCGGGCCTGCGGCGCAGGGGCGGGGTCTCCGCCTTCGCCGGCGCGCCGTGCGCCGCCGAGGACAGGACCGCAGCGGGGGGATCGTCGCCGGCGGCAGCGGACGCCGGCCCGGAAAGGAGCTGAGGGAACGATGGTCGACGAGAAGGCCGACGCACCAGACGGCAACCGGATCGACACCGGCTTCAAGGAGCTGAGGATCGTCGCCTACGTAGACCGCTTCAAGGTCGTCGGCGTCGCCTTCTTCGGGGTCGGTCATCGGGCGACATCGAGACGCGCCTCCGACTTCATCCGCTCGTTCAACGACACGCGTCTCACGCTCGCGGACGCCGATATCTTCGACTCCCACTCGGGCGAACTGCTCGAGAAGTCCCCGTTCGTCGTGCTCAATCTCGACAAGGTCGACTTCATCTATGCGCGCGACGAGGAGCCGTCGTCGGCGGCGCGCGGCGACGCCAGGCCGCCTGCCGGCGCTCAGGCGCCGGCGGCGGATGCCGAGCGGGCGGACGCGACGTCCGGTGGCCCGGGCGCGCCCGCCTGAGCCGGCGTCTGCGTCCCGGCCCGAGGAGGTGACGACGGTGCACGCGGTCGACGTCCTCATCCCGACGGCGCGCTTCGCCTTCAGCGTCGAGAACGGCGCCGTCGAGGTCCTTCCCGAACATCGTTCCCCGGAGGCGTACCTCGCCTACGGCCGCCTGCGCGACACGAAGCTCGTCGTGGGCATGACGACCTTCCCCAACACCGTCCTGCTGCGCGGCGAGACCACGATCCTCGTCGACCCGGGGCTGCAACTCCAGAACGAGCCCGTCCTCAAGGCGTTGTCGGCGCTCGGCCTGGACCTGGGCGACGTCGACCTGGTGGCGCTGACGCACGCGCACGACGACCACGCTTGCGCGTGCGTCGACCTCCCGCTGCCGGTCGCCCTGCACGAGTTGGAGATAGGGGCGCCCCACTGGCCCGTCGTCGAGGGCATCCTCGGGGCGCGCGAGCTGCGCGTCCTGCGCGGGGCCGAGGGTGAGCTTGCACCGGGGGTCCGCTGGGCGCTCACGCCGGGGCATACGCCCGGCGGCGTCACGTACGCCGTCGACTCGCCGACGGGCGTCGTGGTGCTCCGCGGCGACAACGTCGGCCCCGGGCGCGACCGGTTCGACCTCATGGATCCCGAGCCGGGTCCGGACGCGGCCGATCTGCTCTCCTCGTGGAAGCGCATCCGCGCCTTCTCACCGAGCCTTGTGATCGCGGGCCACCTGCCGCCGTTCGCGCCCTGAGAGGTCTCCGTCTCCGTTCGCCCGGCGGCGCCGCGGACTCAGGCTGAACGCGAGCGTGTGCTAGACTGACCGTCCTAGCGCCGGCGGCGGGGAGTCTGCTTGTGCCCATCTACGAGTATCGATGCGACGTCTGTGAGGCCCAGTTCGAGGTCATGCAGAAGATGATCGACGACCCCCTCGAGGTGTGCGAACGCTGCGGCGGTCACTTGCGCAAGGTGCTGCACCCCGTGGCGATCCATTTCAAGGGCTCCGGCTTCTACACGACCGACTACGGGCGCGGTTCGAAGGGCCGTCCGGCGAGACAGGACGCCGAGTCCGCGTCCGGCTCGGACGCCGAGTCGGCGGCCGAACCCGCGAAGGCGGCGGCCAAGTCCTCGGAAGCGGCCGGCGACGGCACGGCGGGCAAGCAGGCCAAGGCCAAGACGCCGGCCTCTTCCTGAGGCGGGGCCGGGGAGGGGCGAGCGTGGAGACACCCAGCGACGATACCCTCCGACGCGCGCAGACGACGATGCGCAGCCTGGTGAGCGACGGCGCGTCGCGGCTGCCGGCGCTCAGTGTCGTGGCCGACGCCATCCGGCTCGAACTCGAGCGTCGCGGGCGTGTCGCCATCCTGTACGTCAGGCTCGACCGCTACGGGCGTCTCGAACCCATCTTCGGCTGGCGGATCGTCCACGACATCCTCGACGCCGTGGCGGCGAACCTGGGCGGCATGGTGGGGAGCACGCTGCGCCGTCTCGACGTGGTCGCCGACTTCACCTTGACCGACGACGCGTTCATCGTTCTGCTCTCACCGCCCCGATCGGCGGAGGTGATCTCGGCCGACGACCTCGCTCTCGTGACGCGGCGGGTCTACGAGCGCCTTCAGTCCCTGCTGCTCAACGATCTCGCGGCCGGCGTGTACGACCGCGTGCACCCGTCCGTGGGGGCGGCCATCCTCGAGGGGAACGAGGCGCAGACCTTCGAGCAGAACCTGCAGCGCGGCGTCGCGTTGGCGATGCAGGCGGCCGAGGAACAGGCCGCGGTCTACGAGCAGGAGTTGGAGAAGACGCTCGCCCACTGCGTCGAGGAGGGCGAGCTCGAGCCGCTCTTCGAACCGGTGGTCGACCTCGCGGCGCGTGTCGCGATCGGCTACCGCAGCAGCTTGCGCGGGCCGTTCTACGCGCCGCTGCGACTGCCCGACGTCCTGCTCGACGTCGCCCGGCGCTCGAGCATGCTGCCCGCCTACGGGGTCGCCGCGCGAGCGGCGACCGTCGAGGCGGCGGCCGGTCTCCAGCCGGACGACCTTCTGTTCGTCTGGTGCGCCGCCGCCGAACTGCCCAACGCCGCCGTCGTCGCCCTGAGCGAGTTCTACTCCCTCAACCAGGCGCTCGTGCCGCAGCACGTGGTCTTCGAGATCGACGGTGATGAGCTGCGCACGAACACGGCGTCGACGCTGCGCACTCTCGCCAGCGTCCGTGAGATGGGGTTCCAGCTTTGCCTCGCTGGCCTGGGCGCGCAGTTCACCACTCTGGAACTCATCGCCGAAGCGTCTCCCGATTTCCTGTGTCTGGACCCGGTCCTCGTCGCCGGGGTGACGAACGAGCAGACGTCCGTGGAGGTGGTCCAGCTCCTCGTGCGCTTCACCGGCCGCGTGGGGGCGCAGCTGGTCGCGACCGGAGTAAGGAGCGAGGAGCAAGAGGACGTCCTGCGGCGCAACGGCGTCGAGTTCTTCTGCGGCGAGCTCTACGCGCGGCCGGACGCGCGTCTGCCGCACGTGAGCTTCGCACGCTAAACCGGACGGTCGCGCCGCGCGAGGTCACGTGCGGAGGGGACGGTCAGGCGCTGAGCGCCGCGGCCGCGTCGGTCTCGCGGCTGATGACCGTGGCGATGGTCACGCGGTTGCGGCCACGGTGTTTCGAGGCGTACAGGGCGGCGTCAGCGCGTTCGATCAACTCCGTCTCGGCGCTCGCCGCCCCCGGGTAGCTCGCCACGCCGACCGAGACCGTGGCGCAGGCTTGGCGGCCGCCGCGGACGGTGACGGAGAGATCCTCGACCGCGTGGCGCAGACGCTCGGCGAGCTCGAACCCCTGCGACTCGTTCCCTCGGATCAACACGGCGAACTCCTCGCCGCCGTAGCGCGCGGCCACGTCCGCTTCGCGTACGACGCCGCGGAGGGTGGCGCCGACCTTGCGCAGCAGGTCGTTGCCGGCCTCGTGGCCGTGCCTGTCGTTGAAGTCCTTGAAGTGGTCGAGGTCGAGCATCAGCACTGTGAGCTGACCGCCGTAGCGGTCGGTCTTCGTGACCTCGATGTGAAGGTAGTCGACGAACGTCCCGTAGTTGTAGAGACCCGTCAGACGGTCGCAGAGCGACGACGCGGCCAGCGAGGTCTGCAGGCGGCGGTGATCGCGCTGGACGCGGCCGAGGAACAGGCCGGCGAGCCCGAAGAGCGCCGTGCCGACGATCGCCTGGCGGACGGCGGTCGGCGTCGGCTGCTCCGCGAAGGCGAACAGATTGACGAAGAACAACCCGAGCCAGCCGGTCACGAGGAGGCTACCGAGTTCGAAGAAGAAAACGGCGGCGAGGACGAGGGGGAAGAGGAAGAGCGGCCAGAGATAGGCCGGGCCGAGGATGACGACGACGGCCGTCACCGCGGCCAAGGAGAAGCCAAGGACGACGCCGCGGCGAAGTGACGTGCGACGACCGGCCAGGTCGCCGGCGGGATGGTGCGGCTCGATCATGGGGCTCCTTCTCAGCCTTCTCGCCTGGTGTTACGACGCGGGTCGTTGCTTCTCCTGCCCGGGCAGGTTCGCGCGCGTCGTGTCGCCGCGCGTATCGTCATGTCGCCGTGCGAGGGCGAAGGCCTCGCCCGAAGGCGACCGGACGGTGAAGTACAATGTGACCGTGACCCTCCAGCTCCTGCTCACCAACGACGACGGCATCGCCTCCTCCGGCATCGCGGCCCTGCGCCGGGCCGTCGAAGGACTCGGCGACGTCACCACGCTGGCGCCGGCGGAGGACTGCAGCGCCGTGGCGCGCAGCATCACCATCGACCGGGCGCTGCGCCTGGAGCGCACGACGTTCGGCGACGGGTACGAGGGTCTCGCCCTCGACGGCACCCCGTCCGACTGCGTGCGCATCGCGCTGCTCGGGGTCGCGACCCCCGTCCCCGACCTGGTGGTCTCGGGCATCAACCTGGGGGCGAACCTTGGCGCCGACGTGACGTACTCCGGCACCGTCGGCGCCGCGCTCGAAGCGGCCCTCCGCGGTGGCGCCGGCGTCGCCGTGTCCGTCGAGAGCCGCGAGCCTGGGTGGCTGGACGAGGCCGTGCCGCTGATCCGCGCCATCCTGCGCCGGGCGCTCGAGTACGGCGTCCCGGCGCACACGGTCCTCAACGTCAACCTCCCCGACGCGCCGGCGACCGAGATCCGCGGGGTGCGGTCGGCGCGCCTCGGCGGCGCGAGCTGTCATGACCGTGTGACGCTGGTCGGCGATTGTGCGGGCGAGTACTTCGTGCCCTGCGACGGACCAGCGCCGCTGCGCGGCGTCGACACCGACTTCGAGGTCGTCGCCGCCGGCGCCGTCGCGATCACGCCGCTGCGCTACGACCTGCTCGACGCGGAGCTCCTCGCCGACCTCGGCGCCTGGGACCTCGATCTCACGGCCGTCCGCGGCTAGCGGTGACGAGGGTGCGCGGCTTCGACCCGGTCCTCTTCGACCTCGACGGGACGGTGGTGGACACCGTCGAGCTCATCGTGCTCTCGTTCCGACACGCGGTGCGCACCGTGCTTCGCGAGGACCTGCCCGACGACTACATCACCGCCGGCGTCGGCCAGCCGCTCATGACGCAGATGGAGCGGCTGTCCCCGGAGCACGCCCGGGAGCTGTACGACGTCTACCGGGAGTACAACCACCGCCGTCACGACGAGCTCATCCGAGGGTACGACGGCGTGGCCGAGGCGCTCGCCGCGCTCAAGAGCGCGGGCCGGCGCCTCGGCGTCGTCACCTCCAAGAGCCGCGACACGACCCAGATGGCGTTCGCCGCCGTCGGCGTGGGCGACGAGTTCGACGCCGTCGTCACGGCGACCGACACGCAGACGCACAAGCCCGCCGCGGAGCCGATCCTGTTGTGTCTCGAACGGCTGGCGGCGACGCACGCCTCACGGCCGATCTACATCGGCGACAGCCCGGTCGACATCGAGGCCGGAAGGGCGGCCGCCGTCGCGACCGCGGCGGTGGCCTGGGGTGTCTTCGGCCGCGAGGCGCTGCTCGGCGCCGGGCCGGACTACTGGCTGGAGCAGCCCGGCGAACTGGTCGACCTGTGCCTCAAGGGCGAGGGGCGCGCGGCGCGCGGCGCCGTCGCGACGCCGTCCGGCGGTTGAGCGGGGAGGTCGCCATGGACGCGGGCGATGCGGCGAGGCGGGCGGCCGAGCTGCGCGCGCTGGTCGCGCACCACGGTCACCTGTACTACGTCCTCGACCAGCCCGAGATCAGCGACGCCGAATACGACGCGCTCTTCCGGGAACTGCGGGCGCTCGAAGACGAGTACCCCGAGCTCCGCACCCCCGACTCGCCGACGCAGCGCGTCGGCGGGCGGCCGCTGGAGAAGTTCGAGCAGGTCCGCCACCTGGAGCCGATGCTCTCGCTGGCCAACGCGCGCGACGAGGACGAGCTGCGCGCCTGGGACGCGCGCAACAGGCGTCTGCTCGATGGAGGAGGGCTCGAGGAGGAGCCGTTCCGGTATGTCGTCGAGCCCAAGATCGACGGCCTGGCGATCTCGCTGACCTATCGCGACGGAGTCTTCAGCGTCGGCGCCACCCGGGGGAACGGCACGGTGGGCGAGGACGTGACCGCCAACCTGAGGACCATCCACGCTCTGCCTCTGCGGCTGCGCGGCGAGTCGCCGCCGGCCGTCGTCGAGGTGCGCGGAGAGGTCTACCTGCCGCTGGCCGCCTTCGCCCGCCTCAACGAGGCGCGCTCCGCCGAGGGCCTGCCGACGTTCGCCAACCCGCGCAACGCGGCCGCCGGGTCGATCCGTCAGCTCGACCCGGCCGTTGCCGCGTCGCGCCCATTGTCGCTGTTCTGCTACGCGCTCGGCGCAAGCGAAGGGCTCGAGGTGATCGACCACCGTCACGCCCTGGAGTGGCTGCGCGCGCAGGGCTTCCGCGTCAATCCCGACATCGCGACCGCCGAGACGATCGACGAGGTCGCCGCCCTCTGCGCGCGCTGGGAGGAGCGACGCGCCGATCTCGACTACGACATCGACGGCACCGTCGTCAAGGTCGACTCCTACGCGCTCCAACGCGCGCTGGGATCGGTCGCTCACGATCCGCGCTGGGCGATCGCCTTCAAGTTCGCTCCGACGACGGCGACCACACGCCTTCACGCCATCGCCGTGAACGTCGGTCGCACGGGCGTGCTCACGCCGTTCGCGATCCTCGAGCCGGTCACCGTCGGCGGGGTCACCGTCGAGCGCGCGACGCTGCACAACGAGGACGACATCCGCCGCAAGGACGTCCGTGAGGGCGACGACGTGATCGTGCAACGTGCCGGGGACGTCATCCCCCAGGTCGTCGGGCCGGTGACGGCCGGCGAGGTGGAGGACGACGGTCGCCGGGTGTCGCGCGCCACGCGCCACGCGGCCTTGGCCGAGTGGCGCATGCCGGAGCTCTGCCCGGCGTGCGGTTCGCGCGTGGTGCGCGAGACCGGCGAGGTGGCCGTGCGCTGCCCGAACCGCTCGTGCCCGGCGCAGATCGTCGAGAGCATCAAGCACTTCGTGTCCAAGGGCGCCATGGACATCGACGGCCTGGGGGAAGAGGCGGTCGCCGCGCTGCATCAGGCGGGTCTCATCGCCAACGTGGCCGACCTCTACGACCTCACTCTCAGCGGGCTCGTCGAGGTCTCCCTCTTCAGCCGCAAGGACAGAGGTCCGGACGGCGCGGAGATCGTCGTGCCAGGCAAGCTCGCCGAGAACGTGCTCGCGGCCGTCGCGGCGTCGAAGCGGCAGCCGTTCGCACGGGTGCTCTTCGCCCTGGGCATGCGCCACGTCGGGTCGGTCACCGCGCGGGCGCTGGTGGACCACTTCCCGACCATCGACGCCCTGCAGGCCGCCACGGTCGACGACCTCGCCGCCGTGCCGGGGATCGGCGCGGTCGTCGCGGAGGCGGTGCGGCAGTATCTGGACGACCCCCACAACCGGGAGACTGTCGACAAGCTCCGCTCGCGAGGCCTGCGGTTCGCGGAGGACGTACCGCAGGCTCCGGCCGGCCCTCTCAGCGGGCGCACCTTCGTGCTCACCGGACGGCTCGAGCGGTACTCCCGCGGCCAGGCGCAGGCCGTGATCGAGGCGCTTGGGGGGCGTGTGAGCGCTGCCGTCGGCAAGGGGACCGACTACGTCGTGGCGGGCGAGGCCCCCGGGTCGAAGCTCGACAAGGCACGCCGCCTCGGGGTGCCGACGCTCGACGAGAGGGCCTTTGTCGAGCTGCTCGGCGATACCGTGTCCGACGTCGAGTCCAGGCTGCCGCTCGACGAGACGCCGGACTAGGGCTCTGACGAGCCCAAAACGAGGCCAAATCTCTTCAAAACGCTGACTGGCGGGCAGATGGTTGTGACTGCTCGCTTCACATCGGTTAATATTCGGTTAACAATTCCTCCGCACTCGGCTTCTAGAGTCGGCCATGCGACGCTTCCCATCTCCGAGAAGCACGCTGCCAGCGTCTTGTGCTGGTACCTCCTATCTTCTGGTCCGCCCCGGCCCCGGGCGGACCAATGCTCGGGGCCGGGGCCGGCCGCCTAAGGCGGTCTTCCCCGGCTCCGAGCGCCCCCTTCTGGACACCTCACCTTCACGCCACGTGCGCGATTCTTCATGGGGACTTAATCCGCGCCGGCGACAATGATGGTCGGCCGCTTCGCCCTCGGGCGAGCGATCCCCCAAGGGCCCCAAGCCCTCTCAGGCCCCGTCCCCCCGGGGCCTGATCCTCTTAAGCGACGAGCCGTCCTCGCGCTGGGTGCGCCGCCGCGCAAAGCAGATAGACTGCGCAGTCGTGCGAGCCGGCGTAGCTCAGTCGGTAGAGCAGCCGCCTTGTAAGCGGCAGGTCGACGGTTCGAATCCGCCCGCCGGCTCCAGTGGCCTCGAATGAGGCCTCCCGCCGATGCCACAGAGGCCCGGCCGTACTCCTTCCGTACTCCTTGCCACGGCAGTCAGTCCTCGAGGGCTGCCTCGGCGGCAGCGACGACGGAGGCGACGAGCTCCGCGGCGGACTCCTGCATGTCCGGGAGCACGTGGCTGTAAGTGTCCAGCGTGATGCGGATGTTCGCGTGCCCGAGCCGTTCCTGGACGACCTTCGGGTGGACGCCGGCGCGCAGCGCCAGTGTGGCCCATGTGTGCCGCAGGTCGTGCATCCGGATCCGCGGCGCGCCCGTCGCCTTCACCGCCTCCTGGAAGAGCACGCGCACCCGATCGGGATGCCACGGCTCGCCGTCTTCGCGCGCGAACACATGCCCCGTCGCCTGCCAGGCGTCGCCCCACGCCTTCGCGTGGTCGAGCTGCTGCTGACTCTGCCGGCTCAGCGCGGCCACGGTATCGGCGTCGAGCGACACCGGCCGCGGCTTGTCGGTCTTCAGCGGCGTCTCGCGTACCTCGTAGCGAACGACCTTCCGCTGCCGCTGCAGCGCGAGGCGCCCGTGCTCGAGATCGACGTCGGACCACTGCAGGCCGAGCGCCTCGCCGCGACGCACGCCCGTGAGCGCCAGCAGGTGCCACAGCGGGCCGAGACGGTCGCAGCGCGTCGCCCGCAGGAACGTCGCGAGCTCGGCGCTCGACCACGTGTGCATCTCAGGCCGGCGGACCTTCGGCTTCTTCACGTCCGCCGCCGGGTTGCTGCGCAGGAGGCCGGCATCCTTGGCGTCGTCGAGTGCGTGCTGCAGGACGCCGAGCAGGCTGTGGCGCGTGGCGGGGGAGAGCGGGCGCCCGGTCTTCGGCCGGACCTCGCGCGCCAGGCGCGCCGCCATCACCGCCACGTCGTTGCGGTTGAGCTTCTGCAGCGGGATGTCACCGATGGCCGGCACGATGCGGCCGACGTGCTCGCGGTAGATGTCGACGGTCGACTCGGCCAGGTCCTCGGCGCCGAGCGCCGGCAACCAGCGCGACTTGAGGTAGTCGCCGACCGTGAGGTCCACCGGCGCCACGTAGTCGCCGCGATCGCGCTTGCGGATCTCGCCGTGCATCGCCTTCTCGGCGTCGGACTTCTTCGTGTACTTCTCGGGCAGCATCTCCTGCCGGCGCGCGACGATCTCCTCGAGCTCGCCGTGCTCGTCGGGGCAGCTGCGACCCTGCTCGTCGTCGCTCCAGTAGCGCTTGCGGCAGCTCGGGCAGCGCAGCGCGGCCTGCTCGCCGAGCTCGAGCACCACCCGCCAGTATCCATTGCGCTTGCTCACGTGACCGTTCATGGCGCCTGCTCTTCCTCCTGTGTCTCGGTTGGCAGCATGCCCAGCTCTCGCCTCACTCGGCAGGCCTGATAGTAGGCCCTACAGATCGACGCAACGTCCAGGTACTGGTCGAGCGGCCGCTCGTGGTCCGCGTTCCATCGCTCTAGGACCCTGCCCCAGGGGGCGTTGTCGCGGTGTTTCCCGCCCCTCGGCCGCATCGCCCGGACGAGCTCGATCAGCTCCGCCGTCTTCTGCGTCGGGCGCTTGGGCCGCCCTCGTGGGATGAAGGTCCTGCGCAACGCCACGTACTCGTCGCTCAGCGCCTCCGCTGGGATGAACGGGTCGTAGACCCACAGGCTCAGACCGCGCGCCGTGGAGCACGTCATCCACGAGGGTCGGCCGCAGGCATCGTCGCAGAGCAGGAAGAGCAGGCCCTCCTCCGGTGCGCAGCCCGTCTGGCGCCGAACCTCGAGCGCCGCCAGCGCGAGCAGGGCCAACGGCTGCACCTTGCGCCGCTCATACAGGCCGGGCCAGGCGAGCGCTTCGCCCTTGGGGTACCGGCCCGTGAACGTCTCGACGAACAGGCGCCGGCCGTCCTGGCGCAGGGGAAGGACACGCGCATCGCGGAGCGCGCGCACGCGGTCGGCGTCGCTCGCCGTTGCCCGCTGCTGGCGCCACTCACCGGCCGCAACCGCGGCGGGGAGGTAGAGCCGGTGGCGGTCGCCGGCGAGACGCTGCTCGTTCACGCGCGCGAGAATCCAGCGCATGACCTCGCTGTGGCCGAGCGGCAGCTCGAGCCCGATTGCGCCCCACAGCTCGGCGCGCAGGTGTTCCGCCAAGCGTGCGAGCCGGCGCTCGTTCTCCTCGCGCCACGCCTCGCTATCTCTCAGTCGCTCTTTCGACAATGTATCGGACCTCGGTCTGAAACCCGTCTAACAACGCATGGTCTTCCTATGCCATTCTTCTGTTGCGCATTGTACTAAATCATGCCCGTGAGTCAAGAGGAGGCATACGAGATGAAGATCATCACTCGCGAACGAGAGGCGCGTGGCTGGTCGCGCACCGAGCTCGGGCGCCAGGCGCGAATCCACCCGGCCAGGGTGGGCCAGGCCGAGAACGGCCGCGTGGTGCCGTATGACGTCGAGCTCCAGCGCCTGGCCGACGCCCTGGCATGGGCGGGCGACCCGGCCGCCCTGCTCGAGGAGGTCGACGGCGATGTGCCGGCCGTCTGAGGTCGACGACCTGCCGCTTGCCCTGAGCGTCAAGACCGTCGCCCGCCTCGCTGACGTCTCGACGGACTCGGTTTACGAGGCGATCGCCGCGGGGACGTGCCCATGGCCGGTTCTCCGCGTGGGTCGCACGATCCGCATCCCTCGCGCCAGCGTGCTCGCGTCGCTGAGACTCGACGTCGGCACAGAGCAGCCGCCCGGCGCCGGCGAGCCGGGCGCGCACTGCGCCTGCGGTCTGGACGCCGCCGAGAAGTCGCAGCCGTGAGTCCGCCGCGCGAACCGAATCACAGTCTGCCCAGCGTCGCCGAAGTCGTCCGCGACGATGCGATTCGCGCACTCTCACTGGACCCCGTGGAGCGTGAGGTCTTCCTCGCTGAGCGCGCCGCTGTCCTTGAGGGCCTCGTCGCCAATCCCCTGGCCGCCCTTCGCGCCGCGATTGAGGAGCTCCAGAGGCGAGCTCCGCATCCGGGCGCCGCCGCGCCCGGCTCCGGTCCGGAGCCCCCGGCGGAGCTGCCATTCGTGACCGGCGACAAGCTCGCTCTCATGACGCCCGCTGAGCCCGACTACGTGGTCAAGCCCTTCTTTGCTCGCGGCACGATCGTCCAGCTCGCCGGCAAGGTGAAGGGCGGCAAGACGACCCTCGCGCTCCACGCCGTGGCCGCGGTCCTGCTCGAGCGTCCGTTCCTGGCGGACCCATGAGCGGCGTCGCGTACCTCACCGAGCAGTCGCTGCCGGTGTTCGCCGCCGACGCCGGCGCTGCGGGTATCCTCGGGCATTCGGACCTGCACGTGCTCACGCGGCAGGACGCCGGCCGCCTCGAGTGGCCCGAGATCGTTGACGGCGTCCTCCGCTATGTGACCGCTCACGAGATCGTTCTCGTCGTGGTCGACACGGCTGACGTTTGGATGCTCAAGCCGGGGGACGACGCGAACGACAGCGTTGTGGCGGAGGCCGCCGTACGCGAGCTGCGGCGCATCGCCGAGCACTGTGCGGTCCTGATCCTGCGTCACGAGCGCAAGGGGGGCGGCGACATCGCCGACTCGGCGCGCGGATCCTCGGCGTTCTCGGGCGCCGTGGACGCGCTCATGGTTCTACGTCGCACCGGCGGCGCCGACAATCGGCGCGAGCTCGAGACGGTCGCGCGAGCCGTCCTGCCGCATGTGCCGGCGCGGCTCGTGATCGATCTCGAGGGCGACCGTTACGTGGTCCGCGGCAGCGCCCTGGACGTGGCCCGGCAGGAGACGCGAGCCGCGCTGCTCGAGTACCTGCCGGCGACGCGCGATACGGCGTTCACAGCCGAGCAGCTGCGCGAGGCGGCGGGGACAGCGAAGACGCTCACCGATGACACGCTGCGCGCCCTCGTCGACGAGGGGACAGCGTCCCGCGACAAGGGCGCCGGGTCGGCATCGAGTCGCGCCTACGGCTACTGGCGAGGTGCAGACGATGACCTTCGAGCATGACCCCGTGGCAACTCCCGGCCTTAAGGGTGAAGGTCCGGGAGTTCGTTCAGAGATCCACCTGCGTTCCTGCGGTACGCAAGTGAACTTCCGCAGGGCCGCGGGGGTGCGGGAGGTAGCTCATCGAACTCCCGCAGCCCCTTCTCCTAGGAGCGGGAGTTCGTTCACGTCGCTCCCGATGATGCGCCGGGCCAGAAGCGCCACCCCGATGACCGACACCGACCGCGCCACGCGCGCTGCCGCGGCGCTCCGGCTGCGCGAGACGGGCGAGCGTTTCGTCGATCTCCGCCTTGAGGGCGCGCTGGAGCTTCTGGTAGGGCTGGTCGGCGCCGGTGAAGTAGGCGTGGCGCACGAAGAAG
>Ga0315281_10005884_pt1 | contig 17495 bp, 10 predicted proteins | sample YL17G07_0_MG_FD_204540 | JGI IMG/M metagenome (GOLD analysis project Ga0315281, IMG submission 204540) | Sediment microbial communities from Yellowstone Lake, YNP, Wyoming, USA - YL17G07_0 | ecosystem: Environmental > Aquatic > Freshwater > Lake > Sediment | place: USA: Wyoming | collected...
ATGTCCTCTTGACGACGACCAGGGTCATGTCGTCCCCGCCCTCGTCGCAATCGGCGAAAGAGAAAACGTCCTCGTAAATCTTCTGGATGATCTCGCCGGCCGGCAGGGCGGCGGACTCCCGGAGCCTCCGTTCCAGCCGCTCCTCCCCGAACTCGGTTTTTGCCTTGTCCCGGCTTTCGACGATGCCGTCGGTGTAGAGGCAGAGGATCTCGCCGGGGACGAGCCGGGCCAGCCGCGTCTCGAAGCTGACGGCGGGGAACATGCCCAGGCAGAAGCCGGTGCTTTCGAGCGACCGGGTCCCGCCGGCCGGGTCCATAATCATGGGCGGGTTATGGCCGGCGTTGACGAAGGTGATCTCGCCTTTCTCCCGGTCCAGGACACCGAAGAAGAAGGAAATGAACGAGCGGCTGTCCGAGCTTTCGTGGACGAAATCGTTCAACTTGGCCGCGAGGAGCGCGAGGTCCCGGGTCACTGGAATCTCGGCATGAAGCGAGGCCCGGAGCGAGGCCATGAGCAGAGCGGCGCTGACTCCCATCCCGGAGACGTCGGCGATGACGACACCGAGACGGGCCGGGTCGATGGGGATGAAGTCGTAATAATCGCCGCCGACGTGCGCGCAGGCCTTCGTGCTGCCGCTGATATCGTAGGATTCGAAGACCGGGTCTTTCTTGGGCAGGAAGTTCTTCTGGATCTCGATCGCGGTCTTTATCTGCTCGTCGATCTTGACCTTTTCCAACCGGTCCTCCTCGAGCCGGGCGTTTTCGATCTTGATGGCGGCCAGGTTGGCCAGGAGCGTGAGGAGCTTCAGGTCATCCTCCGTGAACTGCCCGAGGAGCGAGGCCCGGTCACAGTAGATCATCCCGATGATGTTTTGGTTGTTCCAGAGGGGGACGCACATGGCCGAGTTGATCTGGCCCTGGATGACGCTGACCTGCCCCCGCAGCTGCTCCTCGGACTGGATGTCCGAGATGAGGACCGCGGAGTTCTTATCAAGGGCCGTCTGGATAATGCTCTTGCTGACCAGGATGCTCTGCGTCCGGAGGGGGGTGTCGTGGACGCGGACGACCTTGTGCTCGAGCTGGCCGCTCTTGTCGTCCCGGATCATCAGGACCCCCCGGTCCATGGGGATGTTCTGGGTGATAAGGTCCATGATGTGGTCGAGGAGCTTATCCAGGGGCATGTGGTAGATCAGGGCCTGGCTGACCTCGCTCAGGACGGCCACGAATTTCTGCTCCTGCTGGAGCTTGTTGATGTCGAGGGCGCCGGCCTGGGGCTTGAGGAAAACGGCCGTCGGCGGTTTCCTCAGGATATCTTTGACCTGGATGATCGTCCTCGAACTGTGGGTGAACGTCGTGCCATCGATGATCCGGAAATCCGTCCGGAACTCTCGGTCGAAGATGATCTTGGTCTCGCCGACCAGGATTTCGTCACCGCGGGTCAGGGCGGCTTCCCCGCTGACCCGCCGGCCGTTGACGAACGTCCCGTTCTTGCTCCCCTGGTCCTGGACAGCGTAACCCCGCTCGGTGGGAACGATGACGGCGTGGCAGCCCGAGCTGAACTGGTCGTTGAGGACGATGTCGCTCGCGGCGGCCCGGCCCAGGGCGACCTTTTTCCGGCCCAGGGAGAAGATGGAGGCGTCGCCCTTTTTCGGGTAGATGTAGAGTTGGGTCATCGGCACGTCCTCACTTCATTCTAAACAACGCGCCGGGCCATTTCAACCATCTTCACGAAGAGACGACGCCCAGGCCTTTGGCCAGCTTCTTCAGACGGTGCTCCCGCTCGGCCGGAGGGAGGTCCTCGATGAGCGGGAAGAGATAGGTCTTGATCGTGCGGTCCAGGATATTGTCCAGGAGTTCGAGCGAGGAGTCGACGGACTTCTTCGTCCCCTGGAGGATATTCTGGTAGGCCTTGACGATGTCGTCCGGAGGATGGACGAGCGTCAGGAGGTCGAAGATGCGCTTGGTCCGGAGGTCCACGGCCGCCTTTGCCCCGGGGAGCGTGGGCCTGGCGCCTCCCCCCGGCCGCTCCCCCGCCGCGGACAAGATGGCCGCGTAATTCGTCCGGATCAGGGACAGGATGACCTCCGATATTTTCTGCTCCCGGAACAGGACGTCCGGGAATTCCAACCGGATCTCGCGAAGGGCCTGGACGAGCGCCTCCTCGAGCTCCGGCTCGCGCAGGCAGAGTTCGGCGACCAGGATGTCGGCCGCCTTCTGGGTCCCGAACCGGGTCAGGACTTCGGGAATGGCCTCGCGGACATCCGGCCGCTCCCGCCGGTCCTGGAGATGCTTCCGCAAAGTGTCCATAATCCGGGGGCCGAAAGCCGCCAGGGCGTATTGGGCCGCCTGCCGGGTTGTCGGGTTGCCGAGGAGGGGGATCATGAGCGGGATGTGCTCCTTCTGAAGATGGATGGCGGCGCTGTCCAGCGCGTAATTGAGCACGTCGGGGGACGGGTCGCGCAGGAGCCGGGCCAGGGATTGAAGGACGCCGGGCGTGGGCTCCATGAGGCCCATGAGCCGGGCGGCTTCCATCCGGGCCACTTCGGTGTCCGTCTTGGTCCCGCCGGCGCCGACGAGGTGCCGTTCCATGAGCTGCTTATACGAGGGCAGGGCCACGATCTCGCGGACCATGACCTCGAAATCGTCCGCGGTCATCGCCTCTTCCACGCCCGGATAGAACACCTCGCCGCCGACGCCGAGGAGCGAGTCCATGGACTTGGCCTTGAGCTCGTCTTCCTTGAACGTCAGGACCTCCATGACCTCCGGGGTCAGTTTCTCCATCTGTTTGAGGCGGAAGAGGTTCATCGCGTAGAGCGTGGAGCTCTTCTGCCGGCTCTGCAGGAGCTCGAAAATGAGCAGGGTCGAGTCCATGTCCACGTGGGCCTGGATGAGCTTATCCGGGTTGGGCCACTTTTCCTCGAGGTCCTGTTTGACGGCGCCCAGGTATTCGGCGTAGATGATCCAGGTGAGCACGATCCAGAGGACGGCGAAAACAACGACGGGCAGTCCGAAATATCGGACGGCAAGGCCTAGCGGCTCGCCCGGCAACTCCACATAGCGATATAGCGACAGGCCGTAATAAAGTAAAAGATAAAGGGCCGCGCCCAGCCCCGTGCCGAGCTTGCTGACGAACATGTCGATGAAGATTTTCGCCTTGTACTTGATTTCGTCCGCGATGGGGATATAAAGCAATTCCCTAACCGACTGGCCGACCGTCGTATCGAATATCCTCTCGCCTCCGCGGGTGCCGATGGCCCAGACCATGAGAGCCCCCAGCGCGGCCACGGGAATGAAAAACGCCACGAGCGCGGCGACGAGGAGCACGGAAGGTGCGACAAGGAGCGTTAGGCGGATGCCGAACCTTTTCAGGAGCTGCCCCGTCGTAAATAGGTGAAAGACCGTCGAGATGACCAGGATGGCCAGGAAAAAGAAGGCCAGGAAGGCCGTCCTCTCACCTGGGTTCGGGTAGTTGCTTTTGACGATGAACTGGAATTGGTACTTGATGAGCTGTCCGACGACCATCGCCGAGGCCAAGGCTCCGGCCAGGATTCGGAGATACCGGTCCCGGCGGACGGTCCGGAAACTTTCCAAGTAGCCGATTCCGGACCCGGCCCAGGCCGGGTCGGCCGTCGACCCGTCCTGGGTCCTCTCCCGTTCGGCGTGGAGGAAATTGACGACCACGAGCGCCAGCAGCAACGTCGCCGGACAGATCAGGATGAGGTTCACCGGATTGATCAAGTGGACCAAGCCATAGGTCAAGAGAGACCCGGCGATGCCACCCAAAAGCCCCCCCGTCACCAGGAACCCCACCATCCTCTTAACCTGGTGGATCTTGAAAACGTCATTGACGGCGATCCAGAACTGGGTCACGGACATGGCGATGAACAGGTCGGTCCATAAGCTGAAGGCGAGCACCGACCCGATTTGGACATCGGATGTTTTGGCAAGTACGAGGAGGGCGCTGATCCAGAATTTCCTCCGTGGTTGCAGCCAGAAGACGAACCAGAAGAGGAGGAGGTTGGAGACGAAGAAGACGAGTGTGCGGGAGGCGTACGTCTTCCGGGGGAGCCGGTTCAGAAGCCTGGCGTTCCAGGCCACGACGAAACCGATCAGGACGGCCGTGATCAGGTCCGCGACCGGCCAGAGGCGGGGATTGATGCCGATCACGAGATTTTCCTTGACCGCCTTGATGATGTAGTAGGTGAACGTGATCAGGAAAAAATACAGGAAGAGGTACAGGGCCGACCGGACTTCTTGGGGCCGGATGTCGGCGAACCTGCGCAGAAACCGGTACAGACGGCCGTCGTCCACCAAAAGTCCCCCGTGCTGAGGCCCGCTGGATATCAAAGCGCTTCGAAGCTCTGCAGGGCGCTCTCGCAGTCCTCGAAAATCTCGAGGATCTTGATCAGCCCGGTCACCTGGAAGACAAGGTAGAGCTTCTTGGATATCCGGCACAGCTTGATTTTTCCGCCGAGGTGCTGGGTCGAAATATAGCTGGCCAGGATTTCCCCGACGCCGAAGCTGTCGACGAACCCGACCTCCGCGAAGTTGAGGATGATGTTCCGCATGCCCCGTTCATGCTGCGATTTCACGGCCTGGTGGAGGCTGACCCCCGATGGGCGGCTGAGGTCTCCGCTGATATCGAAAACGACGATCTTGTTAAGGTCCCTTGTCTGGATATCCATGATAACCCGCCTTCGCTCCCCTGTTTATCAAAAGCCCTTCCAAAAGTCAATATAGACGAAAACGGAAAGCGGGCCGGCCGCACAGCCCCTTTCTCCCCGTGTTCTGGTAGAATGAGCCTGAAAGGAGCCTGCCATGCCGCTCATCGAAATCCACATGCTCGAAGGCCGGACGGACGAACAGAAGAAAGCCCTGCTGACCTCGGTCACCCGGGCCGTTCAGGAGTCCATCGGCGCCCCGGTCGAGTCGATCCGGGTCTGGGTCCAGGAATTTTCGCCGAAAGAGTACATGGCCGCGGGCGTGCTCGCCGCGGACAAAAAGAAATAAACCCGCGGCGGAGTCCCGGGGGCTCAGGCCTCCGGCGCGGCCGTGCGCTTGGCCAGCGCCTTGCGGAGAAAGAAGACCGGGATGCCCAGGAGCACGATCACGAGCCCCGGAAACGTGTACTTCGTCTTGAAGATCAGGAGGTCGACGGCGACGGCCGCCGCGGTCAGTATGTAGAGGGCGGGCACGACCGGGTAGCCCCAGGCTTTGTAGGGGCGCTCGGCGTCGGGTTTCTTTTTGCGCAGGATGAAGATCCCGCTGACGATCAGGACGAAGAAGACAAGCACGGCGAAAATCACGTAGTCCAGAAGGTCGCTGTACGTCCCCGACAGGCAAAGGAGGCTGGCCCAGACGCACTGGACGACGAGGGCCGTCCCCGGGACCGACCGCTTGTTCAGCTTGCCCGTCCCCTTGAAGAAAAGCCCGTCCTTGGCCATCGCGTAGTAAACGCGCGCCCCGGCCAGGATCTGCCCGTTGCTGCAGCCGAAGGTCGAAATCATGATCATGACGGCCATGATGATGGCCGCGGGCGCGCCGAAGATCATGGACGCGGCCGCGGTTCCCACTCGGTCGGCGGCCGCGAACTGGATCCCCCGCCCCATGACGTCCGCCGCCTCGGGGCTTCCCGCCACGGGAAGGATCATGACATACGCGAGGTTGGCCAGGATGTAGAGCAGGATGACGATCCCGGCCCCGAAGGCCAGGCTCAGGGGAATGTTCTTTTTCGGGTTCTTCACTTCCCCGGCGATGTAGGTCACCTGGTACCAGGAGTCCGAGGCGAAAAGCGACCCGACCATGGCGGCGCCCATGGCGGCCAGCACCATCAGCCCCGTGAGCGGTTCCAGGGACAGGATCTTCCCGTCGGCCACGTGGGTCCACGTCGCCTTCCAGAAATTGGCCATGTTGGCCTTGATGGCCCCCGAGTTGGCGCCGACGATAAAGCCGAGCGCGATGAGGCCGAACAGGGCGATAGTCTTCGTCACCGTGAAGATCCCCTGGATCATCTTGCCGGTCCGCAGGCCCCGCATGTTGACCACGGTCAGAAGGACAAGGACGCCGATGGCCAGGACTTGCGCGGCCGTGATCTTGAGCCCGAGCACCGTTATGAGCACGTGGCGCTCGCTGAACCAAGGGATGAGCAGGCCGGTGAACTTGGCGAAGGCGACGCAGATGGCGGCGATCGTACCGGTCTGGATGACCAGGAACGTCGTCCAGCCGTAAAGGAACCCGATGAGCGGATTGTACGCTTCCCTCAGGTAAACGTAGAGCCCGCCGGCCTGGGGCATCATGCCGGCCAGCTCGCCGTAGCTCAGGGCGCCGATGATGGTGACGACGCCCGTGATCAGCCAGACCAGGAGGAGGAGCCCCGGGGAGCCGACGGTCCGGGCGATGTCGGCGCTGACGATGAAGATGCCCGAGCCGATCATGGCGCCCATGACGATCATCATCGAGTCGAACAGGGTCATCTCGCGCTTGAACTCGCGGGCCTCGGCGGCGGGTGCGGGAGCGGCGGACGCGGGGTTGGTGTTCATGCGGTTCTCCTTGGCTCAGACGTTGGCCGGGCCGTCCGGCCGGCGCTCCCGCTGCCGGCTCTTGCGGATCCCGTAGCCGAAATATATGACCAGGCCGATCGCCATCCAGACGATGAGGCGGATCCAAGTGTCGCGGGGAAGGCCCGTCATCAGGTAGATGCAGCTCAGGATCCCCATGGCCGGCACGAACGGGACGAAAGGCGTCCGGAAGGGTCGCGGCAGGTCCGGCTGCGTGTAGCGCAGGACGAGGACGCCGCCGCAGACGATGACGAAGGCGAACAGGGTGCCGATGCTGACGAGCTCGCCGACGATGCCGATCGGCAGGACCGAAGCCGCGAGGCCGACGACGACCCCCGTGGCGATGGTCGTGACGTAGGGCGTCTTGTGCTTGGGGTGGACCCGGGCCATGACCGGGGGCAGGAGGCCGTCCTTGGCCATGGTGAAGAAGATCCTCGGCTGGCCGATGAGCTGGACCATCATGACCGACATCAGACCGACGATGGCCCCGATTTTGACGAGAGGCGAGAGCCACACCAGGCGCATGGCGTCGATGGCCACCGCCACGGGCGCGGCGACGTTGAGCTTGGAATAATGGACGACACCGGTCAGGACGAGGGAAAAGACGATGTAGAGGGCGGTGCAGGCGAAGAGGCTGCCGAGAATGCCGACGGGCATGTCCTTTTTGGGGTTCTTAGCCTCCTGGGCGGCCGTGGACACCGCGTCGAATCCCAGGTAGGCGAAAAACATGACGCCCGCACCCCGCAAAACGCCGCTCAGCCCGAAAAATCCGAACTGTCCGGTGTTCGGCGGGATGAAGGGCTTCCAGAGGGCCGGCTTGATGAAGAACAGCCCGGCGCCGATGAAAATGAGGATGATGGCGATCTTGAGGAAGACGATGACCGAGTTGACGGTCGCGGATTCCTTGATGCCGAAGACCAGGATGAAGGTGATCAGGCCGATGATCAGGGCGGCGGGCAGGTTGACGAGGGCCCCGGTTTTCGTCCAAGCACCCGTCTGCGGATCAAACGCGTAGGGCGCCGAAGCGAGGGCCGCGGGAAATTTGATGCCCAGGTTCGTCTCGAGGAAGCTGACCATGTAGCCCGACCAGCCGATGGCGACCGTCGTCGCGCCGAGCGAATACTCCAGGATGAGGTCCCAGCCGATGATCCAGGCGAAGATCTCGCCGAGGGTCGAATAGGCGTAGGTGTAGGCGCTGCCGGCGATGGGGATGAGGCTGGCGAACTCCGCGTAGCAGAGGCCGGCGAAGGAGCAGGTCAGCCCGGCCAGCACGAAGGACAGGGTCACGGCCGGGCCGGCGTACTGGGCCGCGGCGTGCCCGGTGATGACGAAGATCCCGGCCCCGACGATGGCGCCCACGCCCATGAAAATGAGATGCCACGGGCCGAGGACCCGTCTAAGGCCGGAAGTGTCGGACTCCGCTTCCCGGCAGAGCTGGTCGATGGTTTTTTTGGCCAGCAGGTTTTTGATCATGGGATTCCTTTCAGGAGCGAGGAACCGGCGATCATCCGGGGTCCGGTTTTGGCCAGGGGCAAGAGCGGCATGGTGACGGCGATTTTATAATACAAAGGACAGCCCCGTCCAGCCAAAAAGAAGGGGTTTAAAGAAGGGGTCAGGTCTACGGCTGGGAGAGGAATCTCCGGAGCGACCGGCAGAATTGCGGCGGAGCAGCTCGGAGCCGCAATTCTGGGAAATATCCGAAATAGTCCGCAAAAGTGGAAGAAAGTAGACCTGACCCCTTCTTAGCTGGCTCATGCCGCCAAGGTTTATCGTTCGCAGGCCTCCGCGTCCGTCACTTCGAGCTCCGAGTCGGGAATGCCGGCCTCGGGCTTTTTCCTGAAGAAGCCGTAGAGGACGGGCAGTACCACGAGCGTCAGCAGCGTCGAGGAAATCAAGCCGCCGACCACGACGACGGCCAGGGGCTTCTGAATTTCCGATCCGGGCCCGGTGGCGAAGAGCATCGGGATGAGGCTGAACACAGCGATGGACGCCGTCATGAGCACGGGCCGCAGCCTCGTCTCCGTCCCCTTCCGGATCGCCTCCTCGAGGGGCATCCCGCAGTCCTGGAGCTGGGAGATATAGGAGATGAGGACCAACCCGTTCAAGACGGCCACCCCGAACAGCACGATGAACCCGACCGACGCCGGCACCGAAAGGTAAAGACCCGAAATGAGCAGGGCGAAGACGCCGCCGATCAGGGCGAACGGCAGGTTCATGAGGACGAGGAGCGCCAGCCGGGCCGAGTTGAAGGTCATGAGCAGCAGGAAAAAGATGAGGCCGATGACCGCCGGCGTGATGACCATGAGACGGCCCATGGCCCGCTGCTGGTTCTCGAACTGCCCGCCCCAGCTGAGGTAGGTTCCCCCGGTCAAAGTGACCTCGCGCCGGACGCTCTCCCGGGCTTCCTTGACGAAGCCGCCGATATCCCGGCCGGACACGTTCATCTCGATGCCGATCCGGCGCCGCCCGTTTTCCCGGCTGATCTGGGCCGGCCCTTCGACGGCCTCGACCGAGGCCAGGTCCCCCAGCGGCACACGGTATCCGCCCGGCGCGCTGATGAGGATCGTCTTGAGCCGCTCGATCGAGTCCCGGTGGTCCGCCGCGAACCGGGTGATGATGTCGAAAAACTTGCTTTCCTCGTAAACGAGGCTGGCCGGCTTGCCCTCGACCGAAATCTCGACGACGTTGAGCACGTCCCGGACGTTGATGCCGTAACGCGCGATCTTTCCCCGGTCCACCGTGATCGAGATATATGGCTGGCCGGACACCTGCTCGACCAGCACGTCCTTGGCCCCGCGCACGCCCGAAACGACCCGGGCGATGGCCTCGGCCGTGGACTTCAGCACCTCCATGTCCTCGCCGAACACCTTGACCAGGACCTGGGCGCGGGTTCCTTCCATGAGCTCGTTGATCCGGCATTGGATGGGCTGACTGAACGAGATGACCATGCCCGGGACATCGGCCACCGCCAGGCGCATCTTTTCCATGAGCTCGGGACTCGTTTTGGCGTTCTTCCATTCCGACCGCGGCCTGAGGGCACCGACGTAACCCGTCTTGTCCACCCCGCGGGCCTCGATGGCGATCCCGGTCTGGCCGGTCTTGCCGACGATGACGGCCATCTCCGGGAAAGCCATGACCTTCTCCTCGACGAGACGTGACGTCTCCAGGGCCTTGTCGAGCGAGACCCCTGGCAGGAGCTGAAAGTCCATATCGAAAGCGCCTTCGTCCATGACCGGGAGGAACTCCGTCCCGAGGCGCGGGATAATGGCCACGGCGCCGACCAGCATCAGGACGGCCACCCCGATGACCAGGGCTTTCCTCCTCAGACTGAACCGCAGGACGGGCAGGTAGACCGCCTTGGCCACGCGCAGCACGATGCTCTCCTTTTCGCGCCCCGGCTTGAGCACGAGCGAACAGAGCACGGGGATGACGAAAATCGAAAGCAGGAGCGACGCCAGCAGGGCGATGGCCACTGTGAAGGCCAGGGGCGAGAACATCTTCCCTTCGTACCCCTGCAACGAGACGATGGGCAGAAACGTCAGGGCGATGATGAGTTCGCCGAAGATGCTGGGCTTCCGGACCTCGAGGACCGCCTTGAACACGTCGTGAAGGGTCGACCCCGTCCTCCCCTTCTCGCTCAGGTGCCGTTGGACGTTCTCCACCTGGATGATCGTCGCGTCGATGATCATGCCGATACATATGGCCAGCCCTCCGAGCGATATGAGGTTGGCCGTCAGTCCCGCGATCTTCATGACCGTGAACGTGAGCAGGGCCGACAGCGGCAGCGCCAGAATAACGACGAACGCCCCGCGGATGCTGCGCAGAAAAAGGAACAGGACGAAGATAACCAGGAGGGACCCGATGGCCAGCGCGCCGGTCACGGTGTCGATGCTCTTGACGATGATGTCGGAGCGCTTGTAGTAGGGCTCGATCCGGACCCCCGCGGGCATGAGGTTCGAATCGTTGACCTCGGTTACCTTGGCTTCGACCCGCCGCACGACCTCGCGGCTGTTCTCGCCGCGCAGGAGCATGACGACTCCGCCGACGCATTCCCTCTTCCCGTCCTTCATGGCCGCGCCCTGCCGCACGGCGTGGTCGATCTTGATCTCGGCGACATCGGCCACGGTCACCGGGACGCCGCCCGACGACTTGAGCACGATCCTCGAAATATCGTCCACCGAGCGGATGAGCCCGATCCCCCGGATGAGGAACTGTTCCGAATGCTGGTCGAGGAATCCACCGCCGACGTTCTGGTTATTGTTCCGGATGGCCTCGTAGACCTCGCTGGGGCTCAGACCGTACTTGAGAATCCGGTCCAGGTCCACGATGACCTGGAACTGCTTGATGTATCCGCCGAAAGAATTCACCTCGCTGACTCCCGGCACGGTTTTCAGGATCGGGCTGATCACCCAGTCCTGGAGCGTCCGGAGTTCCGTGAGGCGCGCCTCGCGGGCCGCCTCTCCAGCGGGCTCGGGCCCCTCGAGCGTGTACTGGTAGATCTCTCCCATGGCCGTGGCCACGGGACCCATTTCGATGCGGACGTTCTCCGGCATGGCGTCCTTGGCTTCGGCCAGGCGCTGGAAGACGAGCTGGCGGGCGAAATAGATATTCACCTTGTCCCCGAAGACCATCGTGATCACCGAGATCCCGTACTTGGTGACCGACCGCATGACTTCGAGGCCCGGCAGCCCGCGCATGGCCATTTCGACCGGATAGGTCACGAACTTCTCGATCTCCAGGGGGGAAAGGCCCGGCGCCGTGGCCACGACCTCGACCTGGATATTGGTCACGTCCGGGAAGGCGTCGATCGGCAGCGTCAGGAACGAGTACGCCCCGACACCGACGACGAGGGCGAGGACGATCAGGATGAGCGTCCGTTGCCTGAGAGAAAAGGCGATGATTTTCTCGATCATCATTTCTCTCCTTCGAGCATGCCCTTGAGCATCTCCGCCTTGACGTCGAAACTGCCGTCGGTCACAACCCGCTCCCCGTCCTTCAGCCCCTCGAGGACTTCGACGAAGCCTTCGACCGTCCTCCCCCGCCGGATGTCCCGCCGGGTGAACGTCCCTCCGGGCCCGGGCAGGAAGACGACGGTCTTCCCGGTGATCGTCCGGACCGCCTGCTCCGGCACCGACAGCATCGTCACGGGGTCCTTGGCAATGATCCGGACGTCCGCATACATGCCCGGCTTGAGCCGGGCGGCCGGGTTGGCGGCCTCGACCCGGCCCTTGACTGTCCGCGTGGCCTCGTCCATGAGGGACCCGATCGAGACGAGCGTCCCCTCGAAGACCTCGCCCGGGTAGGCCGCCACCTCGATTTCGACCTTCGACCCCGGCGTGACCGCGGACAGGTCTTTTTCAAAAATGTTCACCTGAACCCAGAGTGACGTGAGGTCGGCGATGGAGCCGAGACAGGTCCCGGGTTCGACGGCGTTGCCGACCACGGCCTCGGCCTCGACGAGCGTCCCGGCGATCGGGGCGCGGACGATCAGAACGGGAGAGGCCTGCCGGTTTGTCCGGAGCGCGGCGACATCCGCGTCCTCGAAGCCCATGAGCTTCAGCCTGGCCTCCGTCGACCGGAGGAGTCCCTCGTGCAGTTTCGCGTCTTCGGAAGCAGCATTTTTCCCGCCGGCCTCGACACGGCCCAGGATTTGGAAATAGTCCCCCTGAACGGCCATGAGGTCGGGGCTCCACAGCCAGAATAGGTCCTGGCCCGCCCGGACGCGGTCGCCCTCGAAAACGAGCACTTTCTCGACACGGCCTGGAACGCGGGGCGTCACCTTGACGTATTTCCTCTGGTTCAGGGCCACGGTCCCCGACGCCTTGACCGACGGATGGAACGTCCTCGTCTGGACGAGGTCCGTCTTGATCCCGGCAGTCTTCGCCGCGTCCGCGGTCAGCACGATTTTTCCTTCGTCGTTTTTCCCGGTGGGCTGGGCTTCCGCGTTGCCCGCCGGCTTGCCCGCGCAGGCCGCAAGCAGAGCCAGGGAAATTCCCATCAGGACCGTTGATCTTCCCAGTGATTTCTTCATGGCCGTCCTCGCATTCACAATTTTAGTTCCCGTAGCCGGCGTCGAGGCCTTCGTCCTCGCCCGCCGCGGCGATCTCGATCAGGGCGAGCCGGTGGTTGAGCAGGGCCCGCGCGAATTCCGTCCGGGTTTCTTTGAGGCTCCGGACGATGTCCAGGACGCCGAGCGCGTCCGACTTCCCGTACTGGTAATTGATCAGGCTGGCCTTCAGGGATTCCTCGACGTCCCGGAGCAGGGAATCGCGGAAGAGGCCGATCTGCTCCTCGAGGGACAGCGCCTCGGCGTAGGCATTTTCCACCACCAGCGCGACCCGGCGCGCCGTGCCGCCGGAATCGAGCGCCGCCTGGCGAGACATGGCCTCGGCCTCGATAGAAATCCCCTGGATCCCTTTGCGGAAGACCGGTAGGGTCATCCCGACTTCAATCCCCCAGCCGCCCAGCATCTTGCTCGGCAGGAAGAGGCCCAGGCTGAAGTCCGGGAGCCCGGCCTTCCGGGCCAGGGAAAGAGCCAGCCCGGCCTGCCTGAGACGGTCGCCCCTCAATCGCATGGATGAACCGGCCAGCGCGGCCGCCTTCAGGTCGTCCAGGCTCTTCCCGAGCGGCGAGAAGCCGATGTCCGTCGAAAACTCGAGGGGTTCGTACCCGGAATCCCCCATGACATAATACACGGCCGCGGTTTTTTCCCGGAGGTCCCGGCGGGCCTCGATGATTTCGTTCTGGAGGCGCAGTGATTCCAGCCGCCCCCGGACGACGTCGAGGTAAGGCACGTGGCCCGTCTTGTAGCGCTCGGCGGCGAGTTCGGAATATTCTTTCAGCGTCCCCAGGATGGACTCGAAATCCGCCAGCCGTTTCTGGGCGTAGGAGGCCCTGAAGTAGGCGCTTTCCGCCCGGCCGCGGACGACGTTCCGCACCCTCTCGAGCTCGAGCGCGGCCTGGCTTTCACCGGACTGGCCGATCTCGCGGCGGAGGCCCCGTTTGCCGGGAAACTCGATGGCCTGCCGGACGCCCAGGCTGAATTCCTCCCCCCCGGATTTCCAGAGCGGGAGTCCCAGGGCCTCGAAACTCAATTCGGGATTGGGCACGGCCTCGAGCTGGAGTCGCCGTCCCCTCGCGGCGTCGACTTCATTCCGGGCCCGGATGACGGCCGGATGGCGTTCCAAAGAACGGGCCACCGCGTCCTCCAATGAGAGGGAACGGTCTGCCGCCGCGAGCGCCGGGGCCAGCGCGCAGGCCGGCAGGAGCCACAGGATGAACGGCTTCCATCGCGCCATGGGTATTTCTCCTTATCTGAGCTTCCGGGAAACATTCCACGCGGTTCCGGCGGGCCCGGCTCGAAACCCGGTCCGTGCCTTGCGAAGGGGCCCCCGGAACCTTCCGGGACTAGGAGGGCAGAATTTCGGGAGGGTGGGAGATATCGGCGTCGAACGCCCTTATCGGCAGCCGTTTGTAGGGCTTAAGCGGCAGGCGCGCGACATCCTGGGCGAGGGAAAAGTCGTAGGACCCCGGGGAGAAAAGATTGCTCCAGAAGCAAAGGCAAATCGAGGCCCTGTGGTTATGGGAATGGGAAAAAGTCCCGCCGGGCATGGGATTGTGCACGTAGCAATAATCTTCGGCGAAAAAGAAATACAGACTGAGCCCCGCGAAAATGAATAGGAAAACGAACGCCGTTGTTTTCTTCATGCTCCGGCCGTCAAGCGGTCATTATCCCACGGCCGGGAACCGGCGTCAACGCCCGGGGAGAAGGAAGAGTCCCCTACTTCTTGGCCCAGGTCCCGTCGGCGTTCTGAACCATCCAGCCGGCGTGGGCCGTCGCGATCCACTGGTCGGCGAAGATCTTTTGGATATCGCCGATCTTGCTGGAGTCGATGTTCATGGCCTTGGCCACTTCGGCATAGAGGTCCTTGCGGTCCTTGTTCTCATCGCCGGCGAGCTTGCGAAGCACGGCCTTGTCCTGGAGGGACAGCCCATCCTCTTTGATGACTGCGAGCAGCCCGTCCTTTCCCACCCCGAGGCGGCCGGCGTCGTAATACGGGACCAGCTGGTCGAATCTGCCCTTCATGGATTCTTTGATGGCCCTGATCCTGGGCGTCGAGACTTCCGTCGCCTGCTGGGCGTAAAGCCCCGGGACGAGGGAAAAACTCGCCGATCGCGCGACAGACTCTTTTCTGATTTCGTCTTTCTTGATCTCTTCTTTTTTCTGCTTGTCGGCGCCCTGGACTTCATTGACGATGTCTTCGGCGGCCTTTTTCACCTCGGCCTCCGGGAAATAGATATTGACCGTGATGCAGGACAGGAGGGCCAGAGTCAAGCCGGCCAGAAAAACGGATCGCATGGATCTGATGTTCATCGGCAACCCCTTCGTTGGATTTTTTTCATCTTTTACATATTATACCAGACGGCGGAGGGCCGGTCACTTTTTTTCCTGGCTTTGCCCGACCCGCTCCAGCCGGCCGAGCATGTCCTTGAAGCTGATGGTGTTGACGGGCTTGGCGTTGACCACGTCGATGCCGAAAAACGTGGCCCGCCGGACGAGATACTGGATCCTGCCTTCGATGACCGTCCCCTGCAGCCGGAAGACGTCGTTCCGTAGCGAGCAGGCTATGCCGATCCGGCTGTAATTGAAGCTGTGGACGAGTTTCGTGAAGAAGTTGCTCGAAGGCGCGGCGGACGGCCCACCGGAGCTGATAACGGACAGGTTATTGACGGCCTTCAGGCTGAACTTCCGCGGGACACCTTTCCTGGCGAGGGAGGTAACGGTCAGGGCGAAGCTCTCCGGCTGGCCGTAGGACAGGGCGAAATCCTTGACCAGGATGTCCACGATCCCCGTGACGTCGCCGAAGGGCACGGCGCTCGTCAGTTTGCCCAGGTCCAGCCCTTCGATTTGGGCCTGGAACACGATCCGCCGGCCGGGGCTGAAAACGTCCGTGATGCGGAGTCCGTCGAGGGTCATTTGGCCGCCGAAGAGATCAGCCAGCAGGCGGCCGTTGAAGCGAAATTCACGCGGCGTGATTTCCAGGCTGTTGGCCGGTATGGAGGCCTTTCCGTTGAGCTTGAAGCTTTCGGTGTTGAAAGGCAGCTTGGAGAAATCCAGGTCCCTCAGGGCCAGTGTGGAAACTCCCCGGATGCCGAGCGATGCCGGGCTGATCGCGAGGACGGATGATCCGAGGTCCAGCGTCGCGCCCCAGAGGCCGACCTCGACCGGGAAAACCAGGTAAAGGTTTCTGGCCGAAAGGAAATCTATCCTCAGGGCCCCGAAGGTCGCGGCCGTGGTCTTGACCTGCGCAGCCTGGAGATGGCCGGGAGCGATTCCATAATCGTCCTTTTCATCGCCGGGCCGGATGCCGCTCGAGATCGAGAAGGGGAAATCGACATCGATCCCGGCCATCGTGAGAGAGCCGTCCTTTTGACTTGCGGCGCCGTCCCGCACGCGGACCCTCCCCCGCACGCTGAACGAATTCTGGAAACGGAGGTCGGCTTCCGCTTCGGCCTTGCCCCGGAGCTCGAGCGTCGAGGCCTGCGCCGGCCGCATTTTTCCCAGAAAGGCATAAGCGCTGGTCAGGTCGATCGACGGAATATCCAGATGCATGTCGAGGCGGGGTTTCGGCCCGAGGGCCAGCGAACCCCGGGCCCGGATTTCGCCGAGAGGAGCGAGCGAAAGCGTGGCCGCCGCGTCGCCGACGGCGCCCGCCGTGGGATCGAACGTCCCCTTGAGCTCGAGCTTCACCGGCCCTGTCTGCCAGTTGAAGTAGGCGTCTTTCCAGAGCGATTCGCCCTTGGCCAGGTCAATCTGGAGCGAGAACGAAATGGGGCCTGACGCGATCGCGGGCTTTTGCGGGTCGGGAACGGAGACGTCGGACTCGAAACGGAGGCGCGGCTCCAGGCCCTCCGAGACGATGGTGCCGGTCGAATCCTGGAAGGCCGCCCCGGAGAGATTGAGCGTACCCTTGAGCTTGTAGCGCCCCGGGTCGGCCGCTCCGTTCCGGACCTCGAGCGCCAGGTCGGCCCGGCCGGCCGGTTGCCACGCCGTTACGCTCGCGGGAACAACGTCCGGAAAATACTTAAGGAGCCCTCCGATATCGAGATTCCGGCCGGCCAAGGTCAGGGCGACTTGACGTTTCGGCCCGGGTCCGACACTCCCGGCGATGTCCACAGCGCCGAGGCGGGGAACTTCCACCGTTAAAGAATGAACGTCGGCGGTTTGACGGACATAATCCAGGTCGGCCCGGAGGTTGATTGAAGGTCCGTCCAACTTGAGCTTCCGGCCCGCCGCGGACAAGATGAGTTCAGCAGCCCGGGCGGTCAGCGCCGGGAGCTTCACGAGGCCGCCCTCGATGTCGACCGGCAGGCGATAGGAGAGTCCCCGCGCCAGGACGGAGCCCGCGTTGACCTCGCATCGAGCGCCTTCGACGACGCCCTGAATGTGCAGGTCCGGCGGCGAGCCCTCGATCCGAAGCTCGGCTTGGAGCGTCTGGTCCATTGAAAGGCTGGCCGTCTTCAGGGAGAAGCGAGCCGGAGGGAGCCGCACCATACCCTTGACGTTTATTTTCGGGACGCCCCCGACGAGCATGGCCGCCTGCACGTCACCTTCCCACCGCATCCGGCCGTCAAGCTTGAATTCGGGGAGGCCGGCCGGCAGGAAGGCCGCGAAGCTTTCTTTCAGGCGCTCGATGTCCTTGACCTCGAACTTGGAGGCAACGGCGACCTTGATCTCCTTGCTCAACTCGGCCCGGCCCGAACCGGAAAGCGCCACGAGGTCCGGGATGTCGAGCGTGAATTCGGGGAGGGTCACGGTTTTTTCGTCGGCCTGGAAACCGGCCTTCAGGCTGAGGCCGGTCCCCTGCCACTGCTTTTCCGGATAGGAAACGGAGGAAGAGGCCAGGCCGAGATGTCCGTCCATGCTAAACGGGCCTGA
>Ga0315281_10005885_pt1 | contig 17491 bp, 12 predicted proteins | sample YL17G07_0_MG_FD_204540 | JGI IMG/M metagenome (GOLD analysis project Ga0315281, IMG submission 204540) | Sediment microbial communities from Yellowstone Lake, YNP, Wyoming, USA - YL17G07_0 | ecosystem: Environmental > Aquatic > Freshwater > Lake > Sediment | place: USA: Wyoming | collected...
TGGCGGATGGACGTCAATCCGCTGTCTGCGCAACCCGTCCCGGTTTTGCGTGATAATCGGTTTTTTTGAGGAGGCGCCATGAAACTGCAACTGGTACTCGCCGCAACGGCATTGATCCTAGCTTCGTCTCCCGCCGCCGCCCAGAGCATGAAGCCCGGCCTGTGGGAGGTCAACACGAAGACGCAGGCCGCGAGCGGGAAAATGCAGAAGGACATGGCCGATGCGGAGCGGCAAATGGCCAGCATGCCGCCAGAACAGCGCAAGATGATGCAGGAGATGATGGCGAAGCAGGGCGTGAGCATGGGCAAAGGCGGCCCCGGGACGATCGGCGCGAAGGTTTGCGTGACCAGGGAAATGGCGGACCGCAACGACGTTCCGTCGCAACGGGACGACTGCAGGCACGTCACCGCGCCTCGCTCCGGCAACACCATGAAGATTTCATTTACCTGCACCAACCCGGTTTCCAGCGGCGAAGGCCAGATCACCTTTGCGGGCCCCGAGGCCTACACCATGAAGATGGCGATGAACACGGTGGCGCAGGGAAAACCCGAGAAATACAACATGGACGCGTCGGGCAAATGGCTGTCCGCGGACTGCGGCGCGATCAAGCCCAAGGGCGCGCCGAAGAAGTGAGGCCGGAAATCGCGGCCCCGGACGGCCACCCTTTTCAGACTCCGGTCGCGCCGGCCATCAGCGCCCGCCAGCGGCGATAGCGCCCGCGGATTGCCGGATCGTCCCCGGGCGCAAACACTTCTTCCTCACCGGTGTTGACCCACTCCGGCGGCCGCCCCGCAGCCAGGTAGCCGATGCCGCGGGTGGTGGCTTCGGCATCCTCGCGGCGGTGCACCGGCAGCCCGCTCACCGCAGCGAGCCTCTTGCACAGCCCGTCGAATTTCGACACGCCGCCGCTGACGCGGATGCGCTTCGCCGGCGGCACGTGCTTTGCCATCTCGTCGATGTTGGCCTGCAGCAGGAACGCCATGCTCTCCACCACCGCGACCGCTTTTTGCCAGGGCTCGGTCGCCGCCGTGTCGCCAACGAAGCGCGAGGCGAAGTCCGGCTGCCAGAACGGGCCACCGAGCCCGGCGATGCCATTGAGGAACAGCGGCGGGTCTCCGGCCCGGTCGAGCCATTCCGGCAGCAGCGCCACCACGTCCTCCACCCCAAGCTCGGTGCGCAGCCATTCGAGCGCAGTGCCTGCGCCGTTCACATTGCCTTCGACCGTGTACACCGTGGCCGCGCCGTCGTCGAGGATGATGCCGGTGAGCTGCCGCGGCACGTATCCCGGGTCGCGCGTGAGCGCGCGCTGCACGAACGCGCTGGTGCCGATGTTGACGTATGCCGAATCCTGTTCCGGCCAGCCGAAGGCGAACACCGCCGCGGACTGGTCGCCGTTGACCGCCGTCAGCGGGATCGCGGTGTCGCCGACGCGCAGCGTGCCGAACGGATGGCAGGTGGGCACGCTCTTCGGCAGTAAGCCCTGCGGCAGGCCGAACAGCTCGAGCAGCCACGGATCCCAGTCACGCGCGCCGAGGTTCCAAAGCTGCGTGCGCGCCGCGCACTGCGGATCGGCGAACGACGGCTGTCGCTCCAGTAAACGGCAGACCAGAAAGCTCGCCTGCGGCCCCCAGGCGAGCGTGCCCGCCTCGCGGGCCTGCTGCACGGCCGGCAGATGATCGAGCGCCCAGCGCAGCTTGCTCGCGCCGTAATGCGCCGACAGGAACAGGCCGGTCCTGCGGTGCACTTCCTCGCCGTGCTGTTCGAACTGCCTCAGCCAGGCGTGCGCGCGCCGGTCCTGCCAGCTGAACACCGGCGACAGCGGCCGCCCGTCGCGTTTGTCCCAGCACACGCAGCTTGCGCGCTGGCTGGCGAGGCCTGCCGCCACGATGTCATGCCGCCGCCCGCCGAGCGCCGCCAGCGCCTGCGCGGCGGCCGTGAAAATCGAGGCGACCATCTCGTCGCCATCCTGTTCCGCCCAGCCGGGCTGCGGCCGCATGAGCCCGATCTCCTGCGAGCTGCCCGCCAGCACGCGGCCGCGGCGGTCGAGCACCACCGCGCGGCTCGCGTGCGTACCCTGGTCGATGGCGAGATAGAGCGGGTCGGGGATCATGTTTGCGCGCGCCGTTCCTGCGCGTGCCCGAGCGCCAGCGCAATGAAGCCGAGGGCGAAAACCAGCGGCAGCATCGCGGCCGCCGCACCGACGCCGAAACGGCTGCTCAGCCGCCGCTCCTCGTGAGCACCACGACCAGGCGGTCGTTGCCGGACTCCGCGCCCCAGGCTTCGCCGTGCCGGCCCAGCATCTGGCGGACCTGCGCGCCGGAGCGGTCGCTCGGGAAACTTTCGAACTTTCCGGTGTTCGGGTCGAAGCGCACGATCGCGTTGGCGGTCCACTCGGCGAGCCAGACCTGGTCGCGATCGTCGACGAAAACCGAATACGCGCGCGGCCGCTCTCCCGGCAGCAGCCATTTTTTCCAGCTGCCGTCGGCCGGGTTGTAGACGCTGACCTGGCCGGAGTTCCATTCGCTCACCCACACCCGTCCCGTCGAATCCGCCCACACTCTGCGCGCGCCCTGGCCGGCGGTGGGCGGCTCGATTACCGTCGCCTTGCCGGTGGCGGCATCGATGCGCACGATATGGCTGCCGGCGAGCGACGCATAGTAGATATCGCCGTTCGGCGTGGCGCAAATGCCGTAGGGGCCGCGGCCCCCGGGCGCATCGAACACGCGGACTTCGCCGGTAGCCGGATTGACGCTGCCGTAATAACCCGATTGGCCGGTGTACCAGAGAATGCCGCCGCGATCGAATGCGGCGGTGTTGAGGTTCGCATACGCCGTCCCGTGGGGAAGCGGGAACAGCCTGACCGCGCGCGTTTTCGGGTCGACGCGGACGATGGCGTTCTGTCCGCTGTCGGTGACCCACGCCGCGCCGTCGGGCCCGACGATCACGCCGTGGGGCGAAGAGCCGCGGCCGAGCGGGATCTCCTCGACCTTGCCGGTCGCGGGATCGAGCCTGCCGAGCGCGCCCCGGCGCTGCGCCGTGTACCACACGCCGCCGTCGGGCGCGGGCGCGACGTCGTGCGCGCCGGAGCCGCGCGGCAGCGGGTAGTAGCGCACCTCCTGGCTGAGCGCGGGCAAGGCAACTGCGGCGAGCATCAGGACGGCGAAGCTGACGGGCAGGCGGGGCATGGGCACTCCAATGGGGATCGATCCGGGCCGGTTTCAAAAAGTCTAGCACCGACCTGGAAGATGCGCGCGCGCACTGTTGGGCGGCGCGCTTTTGCATGCGCGTCCACCCGGACCAGGCCTGATTCGACACGCCGCGCGCAAGATTGATAGGATGCGCCCTTCGCCGGACCATCGTGCCGCTTCGGCGGCAGGGGAGACTCGCATGCGCAAGGTTCTTTTCATCTTCGGACAGCTTACCGACGGCGATGTCGACTGGCTGGGCAAGACCGCGGAGCGGGTGCGGGTGCCGGCCGGCACCACGCTGATCAGGCACGGCGCGCGCATCGACAAGCTCTACGTCGTGCTGGACGGGCAGCTTGCGATCAGGACCGCCGCCGGCGTGCAGATCGCGCTGGTCGAAAGCGGCGAGATCATCGGCGAGATGTCGCTGGTCGATCCGGCGCCGACCACGGTCGCGGTCGAGGTGGTGGTCGATGCGACCCTGCTGGTGCTGCCCGACGAGGTGGTTCGCGAAAAGCTCGCGTCCGACCTCGGTTTTGCCTCGCGTTTTTACCGGGCGCTGTGCGTGTTTCTCGCCGACCGCATGCGAAAAACCCATATGCGCCTCGGCTACGGCGACGCCTCCATGGATGCAGACGAGGCGCAGGAGCAGGGCGAACTCAACGACGACCTGCTCGATAACGTGCATCTTGCCGGCGCGCGCTTCGATCGCATGCTGAAAAAACTTGCGGGCTAGGACAGCGAACGCGACCGATGCATCCATTGCCTGCGCGCAATTCATGAGCCCGGAACAAAATCCCATCTTCCGCAAATCCGCGCTGGAGCGGCTGTCCTCGCCGGAACAGCTCGACGCGCGGCTGACCCTGGTCGCCTATCGCGCGCTGTTGCTGGTCGCGCTGCCGGCGGTGCTGATGGTGTTTGCCGCCTACTGGGCATGGTTCTGGTGAGTTGCTCCGCTCCTGCGAAGGCTGCCCGATGACCGCCCTCACGCCGGCGCTGGTGAACACGCGCCCGCGCCGTACGCCGACGGTCCTGCAGCTCGAATCGGTCGAGTGCGGCGCCGCATCGCTGGCGATGGTCCTCGGCTTTTACGGCAGGCACGAACCGCTGGAGAGCCTGCGCCTCGCTTGCGGCGTGACCCGCGACGGCAGCAAGGCGGGGAGCATCCTGCGTGCGGCGCGCGGCTTCGGCCTCGACGCCAGGGGCTACAAGAAGGAGCCGGGCGAACTTGCCGCGATGAGGTTCCCGATCATCGTGTTCTGGAACTTCAATCATTTCCTGGTCGTCGAGGGCTTTCACGCCGGCAGGTTTTACCTGAATGACCCGGCGCGCGGGCGCAGGACCGTCAGCGCGCAGGAATTCGACCAGGGCTTCACCGGCGTGGCGCTCGCGTTCGAGCCCGGCGCCGGGTTCCGGCCGGGCGGCATCGCGCCCTCGGTGGCGCGTTCGCTGTCGCGCTATATCGAAGGCGTGCGGGCCGCGCTCGCATTCCTCGTCATGCTCGGCCTGGCGTTGGTGGTGCCGGGCATGCTGATCCCCGTGCTGTCGAGCCGTTTCATCGACGAGGTGCTGGTGGCGCATGCCGCGGACATGGTGGTGCCGCTGCTGGGCGGGCTTGCGCTAACCGCAGTGGCGCGCGCCGCGCTCGCCTGGCTGCAGGCGAGGCAGCTCACGCTCGCGCACGCGCAGTCGGCGATCACCGCAGCGAGCCGTTTCTTTTCGCACGCGCTGCGGTTGCCCGCGGAGTTCTACACGCAGCGCTCGGCGGGCGAGATCGCCTCGCGCGTCGACCTCAACGAGCGCGTCGCCGACACCGTGTCCGGCGACCTGTCGCAGGTGCTGCTCAACTGCATCACAGCGATCTTTTTCCTGGTGATGATGTTTGCCTACGAGCGCGAGCTGGCGCTGATCGCGGTGGTGGCGGTGGTGGCGGAACTCGTGGTCTGGCGTGTCATCACCGAGCGCACCGCCGAACTTTCGCAGCACATGTCGGTGCAGGCGGGAAAACTCGCCGGCGCCTCGGTCAATGGCCTTGCCAACATCGAGTCGATCAAGGCCTCGGCGAGGGAGGACAGCCTGTTCGCGAAATGGATGGGCCTGCAGACCCAGTTCGTCAATTCGTCGGTGCGCGCGCAGGGCATCGCGCTCGCGCTCGGCCAGCTGCCCTCGCTGCTGAGCCTGGTGGTGAACCTGGCAATCCTCGGCATCGGCAGCCTGCGCATCATCGAAGGCGAGTTCACCGTCGGCGGCCTGGTCGCCTTTCAGACCCTGCTCGCGAGTTTCACAGCGCCGGTTCACGCGCTGCTCGGCCTCAACCAGAAGATCCAGACCCTGCGCGGCGACCTGACCCGCCTCGACGATGTCCTCAACTACCCGGCCGACAGCCTCGAAGACGGGGGCGCCGCGACGGCGGTGCCGGCGGGCGGGTTCGAGTTGCGGGAGGTTTCGTTCGGCTACAACCGCAATGATCCGCCGCTGATCGAGAATTTTTCGCTGACCCTCGCGCCGGGCCGGCGGGTCGCCATCGTCGGCGCTTCCGGCTGCGGCAAATCGACGCTCGCGCGCCTGGTCGCCGGCCTGTACCGGCCGTGGAGCGGCACCATCCTGTTCGATGGGCGGCCGCGCGGCGACTATGCGCGTGCGTCGCTGGCGTCGTCGCTGGCATTCGTCGACCAGGACGTGGTGCTGTTCGAGGGCACCATTCGCGACAATCTTGCGATGTGGGACCCAGCAATCAGCGACGCGGCGATCGAGAAGGCGGCGCGCGACGCCTGCATCCACGACGTCGTAATGGAGCGCGAGGGATCATATGCGGCGCAGGTGCAAGAGGGGGGGAGAAACTGGAGCGGCGGCCAGCGGCAGCGCCTCGAAATAGCGCGCGCGCTGGCTGCGAATCCGCGCACTCTGGTGCTCGACGAGGCCACCAGCGCGCTCGACGCCGCCACCGAGCGCGCAGTGCAGGAGAACCTTCGCTCCCGCGGCTGCGCCTGCCTGATCGTCGCGCATCGGCTGTCGACGGTGCGGGATGCGGACGAGATCATCGTCCTCGACCGCGGCCGGGTAGTGGAGCGCGGCAGGCACGATGCGCTCATCGGCATTGCCGACGGACACTACGCGCGGCTGATCGCCTCGGGGATCGAGTGATGAACACGGCCGCCGACAAGTTGCTTGCCGCCTGCCGCTTCCTCGAGCGTGCGGTCGGGGTGCGATTCGGTTCGCGATTCGTGCGGCACCCGGGTGTGGTTCAGGACGCTGGTGCCGAGGTGGACGAGTCCGAGCTGATCGAGATGCTCGCGGACGACTCCGGCCTGCGCGCGCGACGCGTGCTGCTCGACGGCGCCTGGTGGCGCGATGCAGGCGATCCCATGCTGGCGCGGCTTGACGACCGCGACCGCGCGACCGGCGACGCCCGCGACCGGCACTGGGTCGCCCTGGTGCCTTCGATCGCATCCGGTTACCGCCTGCGCACCGCTGAGCCGCTCGCCGGCATCCGCGACGGCGCGGTGGTCGACGAGGCGATCGCGCACCGGTTGTCGCCGTTCGGATTCACTTTTTATCTGCGGTTTCCGGAACGCCCGATGAGCGCGATCGAAGTGTTTCGCTTCGGCCTGCGCGGCAACGGCGGCGATATCGGTCTGCTGGTGCTCGCCGCGTTCAACGCAGCGCTCCTGGGCCTGCTGATACCGGTGATCAGCGGCAAGCTCATCGATGTCGTGATTCCCGCTGCGGATGCAGGCCGCGTCTGGCAACTCATCGGCGGCCTGTTCGTCGCAGGCATTGCCGCCTTGCTGTTCGACGCCATGCGCACCGTCGCCGTATTGAGGCTTGAGGCGCGCGGCGGCGTCGGCATGCAGGCGGCGATTCTCGACCGCGTGATTTCGCTGCCGGCGACCTTTTTCCGGAAGTATTCAAGCGGCGACCTGTCGCTGCGCATGGCGGCGGTGAATGCGATCCAGCAGGTCGCCACCGGTTCCTCCATGGGCGCGCTGCTGACTTCGCTGTTCCTGGCAGGCAACCTCGCCCTCATGTTCTGGTACAGCCCGCGCCTGAGCGTGGCGGTGATCGGGATACTGGCGCTGGCGCTGGCGGCATCGGGGGCGATTGCCGTGCTTAGCCTGCGCTTCGCCCGCGAACTCGAGGAACTCCACGGCAAGCTGCGCTCGCTCGCGTTCGAGTACTTGGCGGGGATCGCCAAAATCCGCACCAGCGCATCCGAGGCGCGCGTATTTGCCAACTGGCGCGAGCGCTATCTCAGGTTTCGCGCGCTGCACGTCAAGAGCGAGAACCTGTCGAACCTGGAAGCGGTGGCGCTCAACCTGCTGTATCCCGCGGTGCTGATCCTGGTGCTTGCGCTCGCGTCAGGGATGATGCTGCAGGACGCGCGGCCGGACCGGCAGTTCACCACCGGGGACTTCATCGCATTCAACGCCGCGATGTTCAGCCTGCTTGGCGCGGTGCAGATGCTGCTGTCGGTCGCGATGAGCCTGGTGCGGCTGAAGCCGGTCTGGGAGCGCGCGCGGCCGATCGTCGAGACCATGCCGGAACGATTGTCGACGCGGGACCAGGCAGACACGGGGGTAAGGCACGAACCGCGTGGCGGCATCGACATCCGCGGCGTCTGTTTCCGCTACCCCGATGGCCCGGAAATTCTGACCGACGTGACCCTGTCCGTGGAGGCAGGCGCATTCGTCGCCGTCGTCGGTCCCAGCGGCTCGGGGAAGTCCACGCTGTTTCGCCTGTTGCTCGGATTCGAGCGGCCCGATTCCGGCAGCGTGCGTTACGACGGCCGCGATCTTGCGGGACTGGACCTGCGCTATCTCAGGCGCCGCATCGGCACCGTGTTGCAGGGTGGGCGGCTGTGGTCGGGCGACCTTTACGCCAACATCGCCGGCGCCGGGACCGTGCCGATCGAGCGCGCCTGGGAAGCGGCGCGGGTGGCCAGCCTTGCGCAAGACATCGAAGCCATGCCGATGGGGATGTACACGGTGGTCGGCGAGGGCAGCAGCACGCTCTCGGGCGGGCAGCGCCAGCGCGTGCTGATCGCGCGTGCGGTGGTGCACCGCCCGAAAATCCTGCTCCTCGACGAGGCGACCAGCGCGCTCGACAACGACTCGCAGTCCGCGGTGCAGGCGGGCCTTGCAGGACTCGAGGCGACGCGCGTGGTGATTGCGCACCGCCTGAACACGGTTCGCCACGCCGATCTCGTGGTGGTGCTCGATCGCGGGCGCATCGTGCAGCGCGGAAGTTTCGAGGAACTGGCGGCGGCGCCGGGCACCTTCGCCGAGTTGCTGCGCCGGCAGATCAAGTGAGCCCGGGCCCGCTCCTGCAATGAAGAACCCGCTGCAGGTTGCCCCGCAGCGGGTTTCGGTGGAGTCTTGAAATTCAGTTCTTCTTGATCGAGCTCCCCGCCGATGCGACCTGCGCGCCGTCTATGCTTGGCTGCTCGCGCTTGGCGGTCACTACCACGGTGTCCAGTTTCACCACCGGCTGCCCTGCCTGCGTGCGCTTGGCGGTGACGATAATCGGGTCCATCTTGACGATCTCGCCCTGGCCGCCGGACACGCCATCGAGTTCGTGATCGCTCAGTTCTCCATCCTGCGCGATGCCAGACTTGTCTTGTGAACTTTTATTTTCGGAATTTGACATGTGCACTCCTCGGTTGTTTGCTGGTTTCCGGTCGCCTGCCGCAACCTGCATCCAGACGTCATTGACGTGGCGACATGGTAGTTGACGAATCGCAAGAACTCAACAGGCAAAATCGAGGCGGCGCAGCCTATTTTCCGCCCGGCGTGACTTATTTCATCCGCAAAACCGCGAATCCACGGCATTTTTGGCGCCGGATGCAAACCCCTGCTGCACCGCAGGAACCTGCGGCCCGGCCTGTTCACGATCGCGAAACAGGCTTCCGCATGAGGCGCGGCGGCTGCCCGTGCGGATTCCCGGTCCCGGTGTTCTGGTATAATCCGCGCTCCAGTTTTCAATTTGCGCCCGTAGCTCAGTTGGATAGAGTACTTGGCTACGAACCAAGGGGTCGTGGGTTCAAATCCTGCCGGGCGCGCCAGTCAAGCAAAAAAGAGGGCACTTGAACGGTGCCCTCTTTTTCGTTATCCACCGCCCCAACCAAGCGCTCAACGTTATCCGAGCTAGTCGCGCTGTTACCTTCGGCGCGGATCTCGTCCACGCCTTCCCGCAGACTGTCGTTCGCAATGCCCGAGGCCCCGTTTCAAAGTCTCGCGCCGACGAATCAGTTGCAAACACAGCAACAATTTCAAGCGGACAGCTGGTAACCCTTCTCGCGGAAAAGCCGCAGGCAGGCGTCGACGGCCTGAAGGTCGTAGCGCACTCCGCGATGGCGCTCGATTTCGGCGAGTGCGGTTTCGACTCCGAGTCCGGGGCGGTACGGGCGGTGCGAGGCCATGGCTTCGACGGTGTCTGCGACCGCGAGGATGCGCGCCTCCAGAACGATCTCGTCGCCTTTCAAGCCCTGCGGGTAGCCGCTGCCGTCGATCCGCTCATGGTGTTGCAGCGCCACCAGAGCCACCGGCCACGGGAAGTTCACCTCCTTCAGGATTTCGTGACCCTGCTGCGGGTGTTCCTTGATCAGCGCGAACTCAGCCGGCGAGATCTTGCCCGGTTTGGAGAGAATCTCCGAGGGCACCATGATCTTGCCGAGGTCGTGCAGATATCCCGCGACGCGCAGGCCTTCGACCTGATGCAGCGAGAGTCCGAGTTCGGCGCCGATCGCGGCGCTCAGTTCGCCCACCCGTCGCTCGTGGCCCGAAGTATAGGGATCGCGCATCTCGCCCATGGTCGAGGCGACACGCACCGTGGCCATCATCGCCTGCTGGAGTTCCGCAAGATGGAGCTTGGCCGCTTCCTCCGTGCGCTTACGCTCGGTGATGTCCTGTATCACCCCGATGATGGCGGGGCGGCCCCTGTAGGACGCGATCGTCCCATGCGCACCGATCTCGACCGTGGTGCCGTCCTTGCGCAGCCCAGTGTAGGTAAAGGCGATGCTTTTCACTTCGCCTGCCATGCGGCGCCGGGTGTTTTCGGCAAGCTGTGCGCGGTCTTTTTCCGCCACGATGTCGGTTACCAGACGGCCGACCAGTTCCTCGGGCGCGGCATAACCGAAAATCTCCGCGGCACGCGGATTTACATAGACGAGGCGCCCGTCCTGGTTGATCAAGATCCCCGACACCGATTGCTCGACCAGTCCGCGGAACTGCTCCTCCGCGGCGCGCAGCTCGGCTTCGTTCCGCTTGCGCTGGGCTTCGCGGTCGAGGTTGTCGAGGGCGAAGGAGACGTCCTGCGCGGCCTCGTCGAGTAGCGCGACTGCCTCGTCATCGAACGCGTTCAGGGTCTTCGAGTACACGCTGATGGTGCCGACCGTGGCGCCCCCCCGCACGATCGGAAACGATCCCGACGAACCGATGCCGAGCTTGCGCGCTGTTTCGTGCCACGGAACGGTCGACGCATCGTTCAGATAGTCCTGGATCACGACGTGCCGTCGCTCACGGATCGCCGTCCCGGTCGGGCCGCGTCCTTCCGGCCGGTCCGCATGGATCGATCTCGGCGATTTTGCGAGTATGTTGTCACTGGGTTGACTGGTGGTGTGTGCGACCCGTTTCACGTCGCCCGATTCCGGCTCAACGATACCGATGCCGGCGTAGTCAAATTCCGCGCGCCTGACCAGAATGTCGCAGATTTCCTCGAACAGCGGCTGTTCGCTCTCCGCGTGCACAATCGCGTGATTCACCCCGCTCAATGCGTCCTTGAGGCGGCTAAGGCGCTCGATGCGCGCTTTGGCCTGCTCGCGCGAGGTGATGTCGCGGATGATGCCGGCGAAGACGTGCTTTCCGTCCTGAACGAATTCGCCGAACGATATTTCCACCGGGAACTCTTTCCCGCTCTTGTGCCGGACGCGTAGTTCCACCAGTTTCCAATCCAGTCTCCGCTGACCTGTCTCGAGGTACCGACCAAATGCCTCGAGATGGGAGCGCCGCAGGTCTTCGGGAATCAGCAGGGTGAGTGGCTGGCCGATCATCTCGTCGCCGGAATAACCCAACACGTTCTCGCTGGCGGGATTGACGAACGTGATCCGGCTGTCCTGGTCAATCGCGAGAATGACATCGGAGGCTGCTTCTGCGACCAGCCGGTAGCGCGCCTCGCTTGTGTGCTGCGCTGCTTCGGCCTGCTTGCGCTCGCTGGTGTCGCGAATGATCCCCTGTGTAAGCCGTCTGCCCTCGACGTCGATCACGTTCAAACTTGCCTCGACCGGGAACTCGCTGCCGTCCTTGCGCCGATGCAGGGCTTCGTAGATGCGCGACCCGGCTTCGTCCGCCAATTGCGCCTCCTCGCGCGCCTCGCGCGCCGCTCCAGGCGCGCGCAGTTGGTTCGCCGACATCCCGATGAGTTCGTCGCGTGGGTAGCCGTAGCGCTCCACTGCACGCTCGTTCGCCTCCAGGATGCGTCCCGCTTCGTCGTAGAGGAAGATCGCGTCGTTGGCGTGCCGCGACATCAGGTCGAGGTGCTTCGACAGCGCTGCGCGCTCGAGTCCGATTGCATGACGGTTTGCAGCGAACAGCCGCAGTTGCTGCCTCCAGTACACGATTGCGCTCGCACCGACCACGATTATCAACGCCAGGGTCACTGCAAGTGCTGACGCCGCGGCGTCCCTTGCCGAATGAAGTATTTCCGCCGCGTCGATTTTGGCGACCATGTGCCATCCGGTGCCGCCGATGGGCCGGTGATCGTACACCACCTCGATCCCGCGGTAATCGAAGTTTTTCTCCAGCCGCGGCAGCCCGAACACCACCTGCGCCGCCGGCAATGTCGCTTCGGTGCGTGGTCGCGTCAGCCGGAATGCGCTGTCGGCCTGGTGACGCAGGGAATTGAGGAACAGTACCCGGTCTCCCTCGCGGCGGACCAGCAGCGTTTCCGCGCTCCCGCTCGGCGCCGGCCACGACTGGATAAGCGGGAACAGGAACCGCTTCGGGTCGTGCCGCAAGATCAGCGCCGCGATGGGCTTTCCCGTGCTGCCGGGCGCTGTCAGCGGCGCCAGGTAGTCGAGAAAGATCGGACTTCCGGGCAGATCGGCGTCGCGGTGCAGGAAATGCAATTGCGTTTTGCCGGACGCCGCCGCCGCACGCGCCCGTTCGCGCAACTCGGCGGAAATCTGGTCCATGGGGCCGACCGCGACGAGCGGCGCGCCCTGCGCGTCGAGCAGCAGCGCCGAGTGGATGCTCCACCTCTTCAAGTCGAGAATCTGGTGGATCTGGGCCAGGGCGCTGGCGTCGCGCCGCGTGATGAATTGCGCTACCGCTTCACGCAGCGCCGGTGCAGTTGGTAATGCAATGGCAGGCACTGCGCGTCCGTCCAGCCAGATCTCGAGAGTCTGCGCCTTTTGCTGGGCCACCGCGGTGACCAGATCTTGCGCATCCTTCCGTGTCTCGCGATCGTAATGAAGATATAGCTGCACGCCTGTCACGCTGATCGCCGCCATCAGCGCGAGCATCACCAGCAGCGGAATCGCAATGGATGGGTTCTCGCCTGCCTTCCGCATGGTTGCCCGGTCACCCGGTTGCGTTAAGGGCGAGGAAGTACTGCGGACGGAAACGCGGGGGGGGGGGCGATGCCGAGCGCGATGAACGGCAGGACAATGATCTCCAGGGCAAACATCAGGAGTTCGATGCCGTCGACAAGGTCAGGCTTCGCGCGCGAAAGCGGGTGGCACCAGATAACAGGAACGCCGCGTTTCGCGGCGGGAAACAGCCGACACGCACTGGGTTACACGACCCGGATCCGTGTGGTAAAGAGCAGCAGCCGAAACCCATGCCCATTGTGGTAGACACTCCGTTTGCCATCAAGGCAACGGGGTTTCGGTCGCCAGACTTTTTACAGCATAGGGAGAAAACTCGGCGACCACAATAAATATATAATGACCATCGCTTTGAAATGGTTTATTTGCAGTGCAGCAAGCGCCTCGATTCGTCATGATTTCTTCGCCGCACGACATCTCCAGGCGCAGGGAATATCCGTTTGGTCGACAATGCACGATGCTGCGAACCGCCCGCGCAATGCGAGGCCGCGCAAACTCTATCGGTCACGGAACACGCACATGCAGTGGAACCTCGAACATCAGGACGTATTCACGCACTGGCACACCGAGCAGATCCGCTACTCGGACCAGGACGCGCAGGCGCACGTCAACAATGTCGCGTTCGCCGTCTATGTCGAAACCGGATGGACCAGCCTGTGCCATGCGCTCGGCACCGTCCCGGGCATGCAGGATCCCGGCTTCGTCCTGGCCGAAACCGCGATCACCTTTCGCCGGCAGGCAACCTGGCCGGGTGAATTGCGCATCGGCTCGCGGGTGACCGGGCTTGGTGCGGATTGGTTCCGCATCGGCACCGGCCTGTTTCTGAACGACGACTGCATCGGCACCGGAAAAACGGAACTCGCATGGATGCGCGATGGCGGGCGCGAGCCGATTCCTGCCGAGATCAGGGCGCGCCTCGCGCTGGCGCTCGGCAATCCCCAGTAGCGCACGGCGCAGGTCTGCTGCAAGCGGAAATTCCAGGATCCGCAGCGATGCTGCGCAAGGATTGTTGTGGGGATTCGATGTGATGCTTGACCACCGTCAAGGCGCGCCCGGGCAGGCCGCGTAGATTTGATGGTGTCGGCCCTCCAGCGATCGACGTTGTGTTGGGGTTTCGATTCGCCGGCCTGAAAACCGGTTGCGGCAATGAACCTCGAAGTGCATTTGCCAGTCGCGGAACTCGAGTTGCAGCGTGAACTCGTGCAGGCGCTGTGCAATCCGGCGTGCGACCCGGACGCGGCGGACCGGATCGCGGTGATCGAGACCCACATTTCCTTCGTGGTGCTGACGGGCGAATTCGCCTACAAGATCAAAAAATCGGTCGACCTCGGCTTTCTCGATTTCTCGACGCGTGAGCAGCGCCGCTTCTTCTGCGAAGAAGAACTGCGGCTCAACCGCCGCCTGGCCCCGGACCTGTACCTCGGCGTGGTTGCGATCCGCGGCACGCCGGCGAGGCCGACCATCGGCGGTCCCGGTGAAGCGATTGAATACGCCGTGAAAATGCGCCGGTTTCCGCAGGCAGCGCTGCTCGACGCGGTCGTTCGGCGGCGTGAGCTGCTGCCGGAGCAGATCGATGCATTGGCGCGAACGGTTGCGGCCTTTCACGCGCGCGCGGGCCGCGCCGGAGCACGCCAGGAATTCGGCAGCCCCGCAGCGATCCGCGCGCCGGTGGCGCAGAATTTCAGCCAGTTGCGTACGCTGTTCGGGGCGGACGAGGATCGCGCCGCGCTCGACAGGATCGAGGGCTGGACCGAAGAGGCGTGCCGGCGCCTCGACGCGTCCTTTGCCGCGCGCCTGCAGTCAGGCTTCGTGCGCGAATGCCATGGCGACCTTCACCTGGGCAATATCGTCCTTCTCGACGGCGAGCCGCGGGTGTTCGACTGCATCGAATTCAATCCGAACCTGCGCTGGACCGACGTCATCAGTGATGTCGCCTTCCTGGTGATGGATCTCGCGGAACACGGCCGTGTCGATTACGCGCGCCGCTTCCTCGACCGCTACCTGGAACTGAGTGGCGACCATGCGGGCCTGCAGGTGCTCGATTTCTACCTGGTTTATCGCGCCATGGTGCGGGCCAAGATTACGCGCATGCGCGCCGCACAACACCTGCTGCCGGCCAGGGACCGCGATGCGGCACTCGCCGCCTGCAACGCCTATCTCGCGTTCGCCCAGCGGTCAATTGCGCCGCGTCCGCGGCTGCTGGCGATCACGCACGGCGTGTCGGGATCGGGCAAAACCTTCGTCTCGCAAGCGGTGCTGGAGGCGCTGGGCGCGGTGCGCGTGCGCTCCGACGTCGAGCGCAAGCGCCTCCACGGTCTGGCGCCGCTGGCGCAAAGCGGGTCCGGCCTGAGCGCGGGACTCTACGGCGAGGAAGCGACGCGCGTGACCTATGCCGATTTGCTGCGTCGAACGCGACTCATCGTGACGCTCGGATTTCCCGTGATCGTGGACGCGGTATTTCTCAAGAAATCACAGCGCGATGCGTTCCGCACGCTGGCGGGTGAACTCGGGGTGCCATTCGTGATTCTCGATTGCACCGCAGCGGATCGCGTATTGCGCGAGCGCGTGGCGTCACGCGCGGCGAGCGGAGACGATGCTTCCGAGGCGACGCTGGCGGTGCTCGATTCCCAGTTGCAGTGCGGCGACGCCTTGGCGGCTGATGAGGAGGCGGCTGCGATTCACGTCGATACCGCAACCGGCGACCTGCAGCCCGTGTTCGATTGCATCCGGCAACGGCTTCGCGATTCACCGCGACAGGCATTCAGGCCCGCTGACATCGGCGTGCCGCAACTGCAGTGAAGAAAAAGGAGCGTTCAACCATGCAGACTCCAATTCAGATAACCGTTCGCGGACTTCCGCACTCCGACGCGCTCGAGCTCCTGATCCGCGACAAGGCCGCGAAACTCGAGGAATTTCATCCACGCATCACCAGCTGCCGGGTGACCGTCGAGGAAGTGCAGAAACACCAGCAGCAGGGGCGCGAGTTCCAGGTCGCCATCGACGTAAGGGTGCCGGGGAAGGAGATCGTGGTAAACCGGGCGCATGCCGAGGACGCCTACGTCGCGGTGCGCGACGCCTTCGACGCCGCAAAGCGCCAGATCGACGAACTCCCGCGGCCCAAGCACGGCTGAAAAATTGCCGAATGCAGGGCGTGTCCGCTGCCGCGTCCGGCGATTCGGCGGCGCAGAAATGACGCATGCCGGGACGCAGGCGAATGCGACGCTGAGCCGCAATCTTGCAGCCGTTTCAGCTGCAATCGCCGGAACGATTGTTGTGCACCGGCGCGGACCATTTCGGTCACAGGTGGCCTTTGCCACCGCTTCCGTTCGCTGTCTCCATTACAATCGCCCGAATACCGTGGAATGGGCTCGCGATGAACTGGGAAAAGTCCGGAATCGGATTGTTGCGGCAGGTTTTCGCTTACCCGGGATGGAGCGGAGGATTCGCCGTTCTCGGCGTGCTGCTGCTCAATAGCTGCGGCGGCGGTGGGGGCGGAGGCTCGACCCCGCCGCCGCCACCGGTGGTGCCGCCCGCGGGCCTGGTATCGTCCGCATCGATGTTCGCCGCGGGCTGCGGCGGCGCCGCCGGCGGCGGCACCTTGCATGTCAATGCCGAGGTCGAACCGCACCTGGCGATCAATCCGGCCAACCCCAATAACCTGATCGGCACCTGGCAGCAGGACCGCTGGTCGAACGGGGGATCGCAGGGTATCGCAGTCGGCTTTTCCATGGATGGCGGCGTCACCTGGACCAAGAGTGCCTTGCCGGTTTCGCGTTGCGGCGGCGGCAATGCGGCGAATGGCGGGGATTACGATCGTGCCAGCGATCCCTGGGTGACTTTCTCGCCCGACGGCACCGCGTATCAGCTTTCGCTCGTATTGAGCGGCGCGATCCTGGAACCGGTGTCGCGTTCCGCCATGCTGGTGAGCCGCTCGTCCGACGGCGGCCGCACCTGGGGCGCAACCACCGCGCTGATCCAGGATGGCGAGCTGTTCTTCAACGACAAGAACAGCATCACCGCCGATCCCGACGATTCGCGTTACGTCTACGCGGTGTGGGACCGCCTTACCTCCGACAATCGCGGCCCGGCGACGTTCGCGCGCACCGGCAATGGCGGCGCCACCTGGGAAGCCGCGCGCGCCATCTACGATCCCGGCGTCAACAAGCAGACCCTCGGCAACGTGATTGCGGTGCTGCCGGATGGCACGCTGATCGATTTCTTCACCCAGATCGACGCGGCCGACAATGGGTTCTTCGCGGTGATCCGCTCCACCGACAAGGGAACATCCTGGTCCGCCCCGATACGGATCGCCGATTTTCTGGGCATTGGCACGCGCGATCCATGGACCGGCGCGCCGATCCGCGATTCCGGCTTTCTCGGCCAGATCGCGGTGGGGCCGCAGGGACAGCTGTTCGCCGTCTGGCAGGACGCGCGATTCAGCGGCGGCGCGCGCGACGCGATCGCGTTGTCGCGCTCGAACGACGGCGGGCTTACCTGGTCTGCTCCGGTGCGCGTCAACACGGACGTCTCGCTGCAGGCTCTGGTCCCCAGCGTGAACGCGCGCGCCGACGGCACCGTAGGCGTGAGCTATTACGACATGCGCCTGAACTTCGCCGATCCCGGGACCCTGCCTGTAGACTACTGGCTGGCGCGAACCCGTGACGGCACCACCTGGAACGAGTCGCGCATCGCGGCGACCTTCGAT
>Ga0315281_10005886_pt1 | contig 17489 bp, 13 predicted proteins | sample YL17G07_0_MG_FD_204540 | JGI IMG/M metagenome (GOLD analysis project Ga0315281, IMG submission 204540) | Sediment microbial communities from Yellowstone Lake, YNP, Wyoming, USA - YL17G07_0 | ecosystem: Environmental > Aquatic > Freshwater > Lake > Sediment | place: USA: Wyoming | collected...
CACCCCTCTCGTGGTACCGCTCTCAGATATGAACTTCGGAAAGCTGGTTTTTGGCGCTCTGCTGGTCGCTGTCGGAGGTCTCTTTCTCGCGATCCGTCTAGGCTTCGCGCCCCCGGATTCGGTGGCATTCCTCCTTCCCTTTTGGCCCGCCCTGCTCGTCGCGTTCGGCCTGGCGTTTCTGGCCAGCGCGCTCAAGAACACGGCCCTGGGAGTGCTCGCGGCGCTCGTGATCCTGGGCGGGGTCGCGTTCGGCGCCTACTGGACGGCACACCGACACGCACAGGGAAAAGCCGCGCACGCCTCCGCGTCCTACGACTTGGCGAAGCAGCGCGCCACCTCGCTCACGATCCGGACTCGGATGTTCGCCGGGGCTTTCTCTCTGGACGCGGCACCCGACTCGGTGCGGTCTTTGGACGTGGAGGTGCGAAACGTCGCGGGATCGCCCGAGAAGCGCCAGCGGTTCGTCACGGCCGGCAGCGCGGCGATCTACGAGTGGCCTGCGGAGGGGGGAGCGTTCGGCCTCTCGCCTCCGGGCGCCGACCTGAAGATCCGCGTGCCCCGGCGGATTCCGGTCCGCGTCGAGTGCAAAAGCCGGCTCTCCCTGACGCGCGCGGATTTCACGCGTCTGCGCCCCGAGCGATGCGACATCGAGGCGTTCGCCTCCTCGGTTCGGATCGCGGTGGGCTTAGGCGGGCTCCCCGAGCGGATCAGGATCAAGAGCCATCTCTCCGGCATACGGATCATCCTGCCGGGCGACTGCTCCGTCCGACTCACCTTCGAGTCCCGATGGAACACGGTGTCGGTTCCGCCCGACTTCGTGGAGCGCACGCCGGACCGCTCGAAGGGCCGCGTCTACACGTCGGAAGGTGGCGGGCGCGTGATGCGGATCACGGTCGAAGGCAGGTTGAACGATTTCCGTGTGGAGCGGCTACCCGTTCCCGCTGTATAAGAATTCCTCTCGTCTCGATTCCAAGTCGATCCCAAGGAAGGAGTGGCGACCATGGCGGGTGGCGGCAAGATGAGCATCGCGTTTCCCCTGACGCTCATCGCGGTTGGCGCGATGCTACTGCTCAGGGAATTCGGATTCCTGCACGGCAACGTCCTACGCTACTGGCCGGTGCTTCTGATCGTCTGGGGCGTGGGGATGATCTGGGCGGCCCGGAAGGGATGAGTCTCCAGGGGGTCCAAGGCCGCCTTATCGGCCGCCTTGTAGGAACCCCGCACGGGTGCTAGTGTTTAGCTCTTCGTGACGCGAAACATCCGACATCCCCGCGCGGCAAACGCGCTCCTCGTCCTCGCCATTTTCGCCTCGTGGCTGGGCGGCGCGATCTTCCACAATCACGGCCCAGCGTCCCCCCCGTGCAAGGTCTGCCAGGCGCTCCAAGCGAACCAGGCCGATCTGCCCGCGGAGGGCGCCGCCGCCCGGCCGACGCCCACGTCCGAACGCATCGCGGCGGCCGCATCGCCGCAATCGCCCGCGGTTCTCCTCCTCGTTCCCCAAGGACGCGCGCCTCCGCTCTCCTAGCTCTCCCCGGTTTCGAAACCCCGATTCACCTAAAACCTAGGAGGTACCCGTGTCCCCAACGTCACGGTTCGCGGCGCTCTGCGTCGCGGGCATGATGGCTTGCGCGATCGCGGCGCCGTCCTGTTTCGCCCAGACCTCGCAAGGCGGCGCCGCCCCGCCTTCGGGATCGAGTCTGCTCAACCCCAATACCAGCGTCATCGGCTGGTTCCAGGGCGAAGCCGGCGATCGGACCAAGCAGGTCGGAACGCAAGCGTTCAGGCTCAAGGAAGCCGAGATCGGCCTTCAAGCCGCCGTCGATCCCTACAGCCGCGCCGATTTCTTCATTTCGGTGAACTCCGAAGGAATCGACCTCGAAGAAGGATATCTCACGCTTCTCTCCTTGCCGGCGGGGCTCTCCGCCAAGCTGGGCAAGTTCCGCGAAAACTTCGGGAAGTTCAACCGGACGCATTCTCCCGAGACGCCGTTCGCCGACCGGCCGCTGGCCGCGGAGCGCTTCCTCGGCGAAGGAGGGCTCTCGGCCGAGGGCGCTTCGGTCTCGTGGCTCGTGCCCAACCCGCTCGGCGTCTATCTCAACCTCGACGCCGAAGCGGGAACGACGCCGTCGGCCGGAGAGGCGCCGGCGTTCACGGCCTATCGCGGCAACGACCTCCTCTACGTCGGACGGCTGAGCTCGTTCGTGGACTTGAGCGAGTCGAGCAACCTCGCCTTCGGGTGGAGCTACGCGAACGGATCGGCCCAGGCCGACACGTCGAGCCCCGTCGAGGCGCTGCGTAGCCAGCTCTACGGCGCCGACGCGACGTTTCGCTGGAAGAACCCGCGCCGCGCGATCTACCGCTCGCTGATCGTCCAGGCGGAGGCCATGGAACGCTCCGCCGAGCAGCTGGTCGGATCCGCATTCGTCAGCCGCGGCGCGTTCGCATACGCCGACTACCAGTTCGCGCGGCGCTGGCATCTCGGCGCGCGCTATGACTGGTCGGAGAGCCTCGAGCGATCGGGCGGGCACGCGACCGGGGGCTTGGGCTTTCTCACGTTCACGCCGAGCGAGTTCGCGCTCATGAGCCTGCAGGGAAGCCGTCGCGACCTGGAGGATGGACAGTCCGAGACCCGCTACTTCCTGAAGACCACCTTCAACATCGGCCCGCACGGAGCGCACCCGTTCTGAGCCTGAAGGAGAGACTTGCCATGATCGTCCAACTGTTCCGCCGCGCCCCCCGCTGGACGGGCGCCGGCCTCGTCGCTCTCGCGCTATTTATTCCGGGCGCACGCATTCCGCTGTTCCAAGCCGATCCAATGGTTCCGATTGGAACCGCCCTGGCCGCGGAGAAGCTCGCCGTCGTCACGACGACGCAGGATCTCGCCGCGATCACGGCCGAGATCGGCGGGGATCGCGTCAACGTGGAGTCCCTCGCGCGCGGCTATCAGGATCCGCACTTCGTGGACGCCAAGCCCAGCTTTCTCGTGAAGCTCCGCAGGGCGGATCTCTTCATCGAGGTCGGCCGCGACCTGGAAATCGGGTGGGCGCCGGGGCTGCTCCAGAGCGCGCGAAATCCCAAGATCCTTCCCGGAGGCGCAGGCTTCGTCGACGCTTCCCTCGGCGTTTCGCTCCTCGAGCTACCCACGAACGTGAGCCGCTCCGAGGGGGATGTGCATCCTTTGGGCAACCCCCACTACTGGCTCGATCCGGAGAACGGCCTCGTGATCGCCGCAAACATCCGGGACGCGCTCTCGCGCATCTCGCCCGCAGACCGAGCCGCTTTCGAGAAGCGTTACGCCGACTTCGAAGCGAAGCTCGCGCAGCGCCTGGACGGGTGGAAGAAGGCGGCCGCGGCCATGGGACTTTCGGGCGCCAAGGTTGTGTCCTACCACCGCTCATGGCCCTACTTCGCTCACGCCTTCGGCTTCGACGTGGTCGACTTCGTCGAGCCCAAGCCCGGCGTGCCTCCCTCGCCGAAGCACACGCAGGACCTGATCGCGTCGATGAAGTCCCGGCGGGTAAGACTCCTCATCGTGGAGCCCTACTTCGACGCCAAGCTTCCCCAACAGATCGCCCGCGAGACGGGTGCCACCCTCGTCGTCCTCCCCCCCTCGGTCGGCGCGGCGCCGCAGGCAACGGACTACTTCGCGCTCTTCGACGTGCAGATGGATCTCTTGAAGCGGGCGCTTTCGGGAGGTAAGGGTTGATGGACGCGATCCAGTATCTCCTCTGGCCGTTCCTCGCGTGCATCGCGATCGCGGGGATCCACGCCTATCTCGGGTATCACGTCGTGGAGCGCGGGGTCATCTTCGTCGACCTGGCGCTGGCCCAGGTCGCCGCGCTCGGCACGACGGTCGGGTTCTTGTTCGGGCAGGAGCTGCATTCGCCCGCCTCGCACCTCTACTCGATCGCGGCGGTGGTCATCGGCGCGTTCCTACTCGCCGTGCTCAAGGCCGAGAAACGCCGGATTCCCCAAGAGGCGTTCATCGGGATCGTCTACGCCATCTCGGCCGCGGCGGCGATCCTGATCGTGGACCGCACGCCGGAAGGCGCCGAGCACATCAAGTTCATGTTCGTTGGAAATCTGCTCGCGACCTCGCCGCGGGAGGTTCTGGAACTCGCCGCGCTCTATGCCGCGATCGGGTTCCTCCATTTCATCTGGAGGAAGCCCTTCTTCGCGATGTCGACGGGGAAGAGCGAGGGGATGCCCCCGGGGCGCGCCCGGCTTTGGGACTTTCTCTTCTACCTGACGTTTGGACTCGTCGTGACCCAGTCGGTCGCGGTGGCCGGGGTGCTTCTCGTCTTCTCGTACCTGATCGTGCCTTCGGTGATCGGGATGCTCCTCGCGAACGGCGACCGGTCGAGGCTCGCCGTGGGGTGGATCGTGGGCGCCTTGGTGAGCATCGCCGGGATGTTCGCTTCCTACCAGTTCGACTTCCCGACCGGGGCGACGGTGGTGACCACTTTCGGCGTGGCGCTCGCGCTCGCGATGGCCTGGCGGGGGGTCAGGGGCGCACGATAAGAGGCGCACGATAAGAGGCGCACGGTAAGGGACGAGGATCCCGGCGGCGCCCCGCGCCCGGCAGGCTTTCCCGAAACCCGGGGGCGCGTCCGGGCGTAGAGAGAGCGCTGAGGCTCCTTCGGTCCCCCGAGAGGTGAACATGGCAGTGCCTAGACGCGGCATCATCCTGATCTCGCTCCTGATCGCGTTCTCGCTGGCGATCGGGATCTTCTGGACGGTCCGGCTCGGGCCTCCCAGTCCGACACCGTGGTGGTGGGGCAAGAATCCGGACATCCACGTCGAGATCTGGGAGCAGGAGAAGGACATGGCGACCGTTGCCGTGCGCATGCCGAAGAGCGTCTTCGACACGCTCGTGGCGCTCGGCCTACCCGCCAAGATCGAGGTGACCTCGGGTGACGAGATCCATCTCAACTCGATCTGGAAGCAGCTCGAACGCCTGCCCAAAGGGCAAAAGCTCAAGATCGAGCAGGAAGGTGCGACGGTCTATCTCTGGATCGACATCGGCGGCTGATCCGCTCCGGGCCGCGGCGGTCCCGGCGGGCCGCGGCGGTCCCGGCGGGCGTCCTCCTACGGCAGGAATTTCTCCGGGTGTGCGATCTTCTCGGGAAGGTAGGTGTCGATGACGTAGTTCAAGCCGTGCGCCGCGAGCGCCTGCTGCTCCGCGCGCACGCCCATCGATACGAGATGCTCGATCGCCTTCGACCACTGCTTGTGATGCAGGAAGAATGGATCGTTCTTCAAAGCGTCCTTGGCCCGCTTGATGTCCACCACCTTCAAGGGGTGCGTCGGGAGCTTGTAGTCGATGATGTCCTGCGGCGTGATGCCGAGGAAGCGCGCCTGCGGCACGCAGAAGAATTCGTTGATGTGCGCGGCGTTCCCTGATCCCACCTTGAACGTCCGATAGATATTGCTGATGCCGTACGGGTCGCCGTCGACGAAAACGTAGACCGGAATCTTCTTCGCGTCGGCCAGACGCCGGATGAACCGGCGGCACGCGCGCGTCGGAACGCCTCCCATCGAGACCAGGATGCAGTTCGCCTTCTTCCAGTAGCCGTGCTTCACCAGCCGCTGGAACATGCCCGCCGTCTCGATGACCAGAATGAACTTGGCGCTCGTCTCGAACTTGAGAACCTCCACCGAGATCGGGATCGAATAGGCGCCCGATCCGAACTTGGTGCAGTCGATGCGGATCGCCTTGCCTGTATCGGGATCCTTGTCCACGACGATCAAATTCCCCGCGACGTCGCCCCCCTTCTCCTCGGGGACGAATCCCAGCTGCTCGCGGTTCACCTCGAAGAGCGCCTCCACGTCGTCCATGACCGTGTCCGACTCGGTCTGCTCCAGGAAGCGCGCCTCGTCCCAGTTCTTGGAGACGTAGTAGGCTTCCCGCTTCGTGGCGATGTCGTCCGTCTCCACCAGCGTCTTGGAAAGCGCCATCATCCGGAGCGTCTGCGCGAAGGTCTTCACCGTGTTCACGGTCAGCGTGCGCTCCTTCTTGAGGCCACGGATCTCGAAGTAGCCTTCCTTCTCGAGGTAGCGCACGTTCTGGAGGGAGCGCACCGGGAACTTGAGCGAGGGCTTCTTCCGCTTGAGAATCGTAGATTCGACGTTCTTGGCTTCCCGTTTGATCTTTCCGACGACGTTGTCGCTCATGACGTGCGGCTCCGCTCGAGGGTTTCCTTCAAGGTCGCGCAGACCTTCTCTTTCTGTTTCTCGTTGATGCCCAGGATTTCCTGGAGCGCGATTCCGATGTGGGGGATGTACTTTTCGATATAGGAGCGCTTCTTCTCCGCGTCGGCCTCGCGCAGCCCGCGCCGGATGAAAAGCCCCAGCTTGCGGCCCACGTCCTGCAAGGCGAGGCGGATCTCCTTCATGATCTCCGGGTAGGACGCCACCGATTCCTTGCTCTCCGACGTGAACGGCACCCAGACCGACGCGATGTGCACCATCAGCACCATCGGCGCCGTCGGGAGCGCCCCCCGCGATTGTTGGATTCCGTAGCTCTTCCACGTCGTCTGGATCACCGACTTGGCGATCGAGCAGGCCGACTGTTGGTAGAGGAGCGGCACGCGGTTCGCAAACCGAAGGAGCGTGATCAGCTCGTCGCCCGGCAGGTGGCCGCCGCCGTACGCGAGCGCGGCCTCCACCAGAAACGGATTGCCGCGGTAGACCGCGGGCGATCGCGACGTGGCGGCGTAGAAGTCGGCCTCGATCTGTTTCCGCAGTCCCTCGATCAGAAGCTCCTCGCCGATCGGGGAGAGCACGTTCGACGGCGGCGCCATGATCTTGGTGGCCTGGATCGCCTTGTAAAGCGCCTCTGCCTGTTCCCGCGCCGCCTTGTGCGGCGAGAACGAGAGGCTCAAGCCCGCCGTCCGGCAGATTTCTTCCGCCAGCGCGGAACTCACGCGAGAAAACTCGACGTGGAGGAACGACGCCACGTTTCGCGCCTTTGTGTCCTGGAGCATCTTGAGCAGGATGCCCAGCTCCACGCCGTGCGGGTGCGGTTTGATCTCGAGCGGCGCCCTGGGAAGCTCTCCGGCAACACGCGGGAACTCGCGCCGCTCTCCGTCCGGCGCGACGTACGCGATCTGGGCGTGAGGATTCGCGATCGAGGTCTGCTCGACGTATCCGTCCACCGAGTGGCGGCCCTTCTTGTAGGTCGCCTCGATCTCCAACTCGACGCGGGTGCCGTGGTCCGCGCCCCACTCCCGCTCGCGATCGGCGACGACCACGGGCTGGTTGCGCTTGGTGTCGATCTGGATCTCGAACTGGTGCGCCGGCTTCGACGGCCCGACCTTGGAGACGACCACGATCGGCTTGCCCGTGGTGAGCTGGCCGTACATCCCAGCCGCGGAGATCCCGATTCCCTGCTGGCCGCGCGACTGGCGCATCCGGTGGAACTTGGAGCCGTAGAGGAGCTGCCCGAAGATCCTCGGAATCTGCGCCTTCACGATTCCGGGGCCGTTGTCCTGCACTGCGACGCGGTAGCGCGACTCGGAGATCTCGGTGATCTCGATCACGAGGTCGGGCAGGATCCCGGCTTCCTCGCATGCGTCGAGGGCGTTGTCGACCGCTTCCTTCACGGTCGTGAGGAGCGCCTTCGCGGGGCTATCGAATCCGAGCAGGTGCCGATTCTTGGTGAAGAACTCGCTGACCGAGATCTCGCGCTGCTTCGTGGCGAGATCGGCGGCGGTAAGGCGGACGATCGATTTCGCCGCAGGTTTCTTGGCGACCGCGGCGGGCTTTTCCTTTCTATGAACGCGCTTCAGCTGTGCTTGTGCCATAGCCTCCCAACCCATGCGCTCTAGGTGGTGTGATTCGGGACCGCCGAGAATCTACCCGGTTCCAAGGCGCGGCGGCTACCAATTTACTACCTCGGTCGCCTCGCGCGCCGCTTCGGCCGCGCCGGAGGGCGCTCCGCGCGCACCCCGAACGCGGGGACTAACGGACAATTTCGCAGCGCTTTCCACGCCGGCGCGGACCGCCCGGCGGAGCGCCGTGCGCCGCGCGAGTGAAACCGCGCGAACTCTTGGCACATGGCTTGCGAGCTTCGGCTCCGTCCGAACCATGTCTTGTCACCCTGGATGCGAGGTGAACGCCGTGTCGACGTTGAAGAGCCCCACGCGAACGCTGACGTCGATCCTCATGGAATGCGGGATCGTCAGCCAGGAACAGGTGAACCAGGGTCTGGTCCGCCAGCGCGAAACCAAGTGCTTGATCGGGGAGGCGCTGGTCGCGCTTGGCTTCACATCCGAGGAGAGCATCGGCTGGGCGCTCTCGAAGCAGCTCGGCATCCCCTTTGTGGACGTCCGCCCGGACGCGGTCGACGCGGCGGAGGTGAAGCGCTTCCCCGAGGTGCTCCTGCGCCGGATCCAGGCCACTCCCCTTTTCGGTTCGCGGAACGAGCTGACGGTCGCGATGGCCGATCCGACCGATCAGGACGCGATCCACGACATCAAGAGCGCTGGCGGCGGCGCGATCTCGATCGTGATCGGTTCGCCCGGCGCCATCCGCCGCGCGATCGACCGCGTGTACAACGCGAAGCCGGGCGCCGTCTGGGATCCCGCGCCCACCGCACAGGTGGTCGCGCCGGCGCAGACCGTCGAGCCTCGGATCGACGTCGTGTTCGACCGTGCCGGCATGAACCTCCTTCTATTCCACGTCCGCTCGGCGCGCGCGAAGGGAGCCTCCGAGATTCACTTCTTACCGCGCCCAGAAGGGATCGCCGTCTTTTACCGCACGGACGCGGGGTTGGAAGCGCAGCAGATCGAGCGGGCCGAGAGCGGCATTTACCTGAGGGCCCGACTGGGCGTGCTCGGAATCCCGGACGTCGATGGCCAGGACGTATTCGCCCGCAGAGGCTCGCTCGCGTTCGAGGCCGAAGGGGAGAGCATGACGCTCGACGTCTCGCATTGCGCCACGGCCCTGGGCATCTCGACCGTGATCCGCATGGGACCGCGCGCGAGCGCCGCGCCCGAGCTCGCCGAGCTCGGCGTGTCCCCGATCGCGGAGGCGGAGATCCGTGAGATGGTCGAGGGGCCCGAAGGGCTCGTCATCGTGTACGGCCCGCCCCGCTCGGGCGGGTCTTTGGTCCTCGCCTCGCTCGCCTCGCTCGCCTCGCGCCCAGACCGGCGAACGCTGATCCTCGAACCGGCCGCGACCGCGCCGCACCCGGGCGACGCGACCCGCGTGCGCTTCACGAGCCGCAAGGCCGCCGCCGCGCAATGGGAGGAAATGGTCGTCGGCCAGGGAGCCGACGTGGCCGTCTTGGACGACGTCCTTCGCGGCGATTCGATCCGGAACACGCTCTCGGGCGTTTCGGTGGGACGGCTTCTCTTCGTGCGCACCGACTGGTTGGACGGAGAGGCGCTGCTACGCTTCCTCGCCTCGGACAGGAACGGCCGTTCGGTGCTCGCGTACCGTCCATTCGCGATGCTCGGACTTCCCGCCGCGCGGCGCGAGGGATCGGCGACGTGGAGCGATACCGAGCAGCGCGCCGGCAGCCTCGCGGCCACGGTGCTCAGTGACGAGGATCGCGACGCCATCTCAAACGGAACCGCGCGTTCTTGACGCGCAGCGTTCTTGACGCGCTCGACCGGCGGATGATAGGAATGGAGGCTGCCATGAGACTCTTGACCGTGCTCCTCTCCCTCTTCTTGATCTCCACGCCCGTACTCGCGGCCACGGAACCGACAGAGATCCGCCTCGGCAAGGCTCCCGCGCCGCCGCCGGCGGTGGACGCAAACAAGACCCGCTCCGTCGAGCGCTTCCTCGCGGCCCGCCAGACCGCCAGCATCGACCGGAGCCGCGGACAGGACCCCCGTCGCTTTCTGAGCGGATCGGCCAAGGTCGACGAGGAAACGCTGACAGGCGCCAAAGGACAGAGACTCGTCGCGTTCGACTTCAAGGACGCAACCATCGAGGCGGCCGGCGCGGGACGCTTCCGCGTGCAGACCTACCTCCTCTTCGCCGACAAGGATGGTCGCGTCGTGGAGAGCCGCGACGAGACGCTGCTTTTCTCGGGCGAGAAGAGCGCCTACGTCTGCGTGTCCGTCCAGCCGACCAACGTGATGCGCTGGGATTCCTCCGAGGTCGAGAAGAGCGCGAACGCGCTCTCGGCCAAGGACGCGCTGGCGCAGGCAGAGGGGTTCCTCCAGGCCTGGGCTAAGAGCCAGGCGAGCGGCTCGGCCTACTCGGTCGAGGAGATCTACGCGGCCGGCCAAGGAAAGCTTCTGGTCCCCTGCCTCCGCTTCACAGCGGAATACGGAAAGCGCGGCTACGACGTCGTCGATTCGCCTCTGGTCCTGAGCAGGAGCTCTTCCGGCTATCGAATCGAATCGAACTGAACCGCCTCCCGGCCGCTCTCGGACCGCCATGCGCCTCGTCCTCTTCGACATCGACGGCACACTCCTCCGCGAGGGCCTCGCACCCAAGCTCGCCTTCGCGCGCGCGCTCCGCGAGACCTACGACACCGCCGGCCCGCTCGGCGCCTTCAAGTTCGCCGGCATGACCGATCCCGAGTGCGTGGTGGGGATAATGCGCCTGGCGGGTCTGCCGGAGGACGTGATCCACGAGCGCGTCGACGAGTGCCTTCGACGCTACGTGGAGCACCTGGCCGTCGAGATGCGGAACCACGACGGCGCGAGGCTCTTTCCCGGGGTGCGGGAGCTGCTCGAGCAACTGAGCCGGCGCGATGACGTACTCGTCGGTCTTCTGACGGGGAACATCTCGCGCGGAGCCCAGCTCAAGCTGGGCCGCTTCCGCCTGGAGTCCTACTTCCGTTTCGGAGCGTTCGGCGACGACCACCACGACCGCCGGGTGTTGGCCAAGATCGCGCTTACGAAGGCGGAATCGTTGCTCGGACGGCCGATAGCCGGCGAGGAAACCACAGTCGTCGGCGACACGCCGCGCGACGTGTGGTGCGCGCGGGCCATAGGCGCGCGGGCGGTGATCGTGGCGACCGGCCAGGTTTCGCGCGACGAGATCCTCGCCTCGGAGCCCGACGCGCTGCTCGAGTCCTTCGAGGATCACGGCGCCGCTCTGAGCGCCCTCCTTCCATAGCGTTCACGATACGGGGATCGACCCATGGCCATACCGTTCGGCTTGATTCTTTCGCTCTGTCTTCTGCTCGCCGGACCCGCCTCGACGCGGGCGGGCTCGGGCCCGAACGGCGCATACGTGCAGGCGCGCGGCGACAGCTTCGAAATCGTCGCCGGCGCGAAAACATATCCATTCTTCATTCGCGGCGTGAACCTCGGCGCGGGATCGCCGGGACACTTCCCCGGCGAGTTCGCGATCACGAAGGCGGACTACCGGCGCTGGCTCCGCTTCGCGCGGACGTTGCGCGCGAACGCGGTCCGCGTCTACGCGCTCCATCCGCCCGAGTTCTACCAGGCGCTCAAGGAGGAGAACGACGCCCATCCCAAGGATCCGATCTGGCTCTTCCAGGAGGTGTGGACCGAACTCCCCGAGCGGAACGATTTCATGAGCACCGCCTTCACGCGCGGTTTCGACTTCGAGATCAAGACGGCGATCGACGCGGTGCACGGAAACGCGTTCGTGGCCCGTCGCCCCGGCCGCGCCTCCGGCCAGTACACGGCGGACGCGTCTCCCTATCTCGCGGGCTGGCTTCTGGGCCGCGAGTGGGAGCCCTACGCCGTTCGCGTCACGCAGCAGAAGCACCCCGACGCGACCACCTTCAAGGGCGGCTACTTCGCCGTCGACGAGGGAACCGCGATGGAGGTCTGGCTCGCGAAGGAGCTCGACCTTGCCGCGGGCTACGAAGCGGAGCGCTACGGCGTCGCGCACGCGCTCTCGTTCGTGAACTGGCCGACCCTCGACCCGATGCGCCACCCGACGGAATACGAACGCGGGGGCAGGGAGTCCGAGCACGACGAAGACGCCTACTCGGTCGACCCCGCCCGCATCCGGCTCTTGAAGCCGCCCGGTCTCGGCAGCCGCTCGTTGGGATACTTCGCGAACTACCACGTCTATCCCTACTACCCCGACTTCATGAACCTCGACCCGGGCTACGCCGCGTTCCACGATCAGCACGGGCCCTGCAACTACGCCGGCTATCTCACGGACTTGAAGGCGCACACGAGGGGACTCCCGCTCCTCATCGGCGAGTTCGGCGTGCCGGCGAGCCGCGGCGTGGCGCACCAGCAGCCGCAGGGGATCGACCACGGCGGCATGTCCGAAGCAGAGCAGGGCCGCCAAGACGCGCGCCTCCTCGAGGACATCCAGGGCACGGGCTGCGCGGGTTCGCTCCTCTTCGCGCTCTTCGACGAGTGGTTCAAGGTGAACTGGCTCGTGATGCACCTGGAGCAGCCGCGCGACCGCGACCCCCTGTGGCACAACCTGCTCGACCCAGAGGAAAACTACGGTCTGATGGGCTTCGACCCGCCTCCCTCGATCCGCGTCGACGGGAAGACCGATGACTGGAACGGGATCAAGCCCTACGCGGCCGACTCCACCGGCCAGACGCTGCGGGCGCTCTTCGTCTCATCGGACCAGGATCGCCTCTATCTGCGGCTGGATCTCGCGGCGACCCCGAGCGCGAAGAAGAACGGCCGGAACGGAAAGAACGGGGAGCAAGGCCCGCCGCAGTTGGGAGTCGCGCTCGACGTGCTCGATGCCGCGAGGGGGGATCGGAGACTCCCGGCGCCTCTGCAGGCGACATGGTCCCGGGGAGCCGAGTTCGTGCTCCTGGTGGATCCGGGCGACCCCGAGCATCGAAGCGAGCGTCCGCCGAGGGCGGAGCTTTTCATCGACCGCTCGATGAACTGGTCTTTGTGGTCGCGCCTCCTGATCGACGGACGGTTCGAACGCGATCGCGCGCCGTTCCGCCCGGTGGCGAACGAAAACGGCCTCTACGCGCCTCTCCTCGTCGAGACGAACCGCGAACGCGTGGCGCGGAACGGGAGAGTCTTCGCCGCGAAGTGCCTCGATTGGGGCCGCTTGGAGTTCGGGCGCGAGCCCGCCTTTGGCCCGGCATGGGCGGGTGCCGACACGAGCTTCGCCTACGACCCGCACGCGGAGTGGACGGTGGACGATGCGGGCCGGACGATCGAGATCGCGATTCCGTGGGGTCTCCTGAACGTCGGCGATCCCTCGAGCCTCGCCGTCGTGGACGACAGAGACGGAACGCGCGAGGTGGAGTCCACTCGGACCGAAGGCATCGGTCTTCTCGCGTGGGGCACGCGCGTCCCCGGCTTTCGGCCCGACTCACTCGGCCCGGCGCGTCCCGGCTGGAAGGGACGGATCGAACCCCAGAAGGTCCAATTCCTGGGCCCCGACGGCACCACGCAAGTCATTGTGGGCGAATGGGTTCAAGTGACGACGCCGGCGGCTCAAACATATGTGTGGAAGGGTTGGGAGATGCCGATGACTCAGGAGCGGATCAAGCAGTCGGCCGCGCTCGTGCGGCAGGTATTCGAGGGAATGGAAGCCCGTGATCAACGCCACCAAACGACTCTCGACGCGCAACGCAAGTAGCGTCCGTCGGGATGCGGTCTTGGCCGCGCTCTTGGGCGGCGCCGCGATCCTTCTCCTCGCCCGCGCCGCCTTCGCCGATTCCGCTCCCGTCCCCTCGCACGCCGCTCCCACGACCGAGCTCGCGCAATCGTCCGACCAAACCGCGGATGTCGCGCCGGCCGACGCGGAGCCGTCCGAGTCCGACCTCGCGATCCGCAGGGCCCGCGAGCTCAGCGACGAGAAGCGCTTCGACGAAGCCGCCGCCGCGCTCTCGTCGGCGCTGGAGAAGAACCCGAGCAACGCGGATCTACTCTCATGGCTCGCGCGAGTCCAAGCGTGGTCGCGCCATTTCGACAAGTCGATCGCCACGTACCACAAACTGCTCGGTCTCGCGCCCGATGACGCGCAGGCGCGCGTGGGCTACGCGCGCGTTCTTTCGTGGAAGGGCGATCTCGCGGGAGCGTCCAAGGAGTATTTCCAGGTCCTCGATGCCGACTCAAACTATGGTGACGCCTGGCTGGGGCTCGCCTCGGTGGCGCGCTGGCGCCGGGCGGCGCCGGCGGCGGACGCGTTCGTGGAGAAGGCGGCCGCGCGCGGAGGCGATCCGGACGGCGTCGGAGAGGAGCGTGCCGCGGTGGGACTCGCGCTTCGCCCCATCACCGGCATCGGCTGGACCCGGAACCACGAAGAGCAAATCATCACCGACAGCACGGCCTTCAAGCTCGAATCGGTCGGCGGCTTCATCCTCGGCCGCGCGACTTTGGGCCGGTCGGTCGGCCTCGTAGCGCGGGCCTCCCGGATGCACCGCTGGGAGAAGAACTCGGGCGCTCCGACCGACACGACGCTCGACTACGATCTCCAGAGCACGGGAATTTCCGGGGAACTGAGCCTCCTCCGCTACTACCCGATCCAGCTCTCGGCCGGGCTCTCCTACATGCGGTTCGAGGGACGGAATCCGCGCGCCCTCTATCCGCTTCGCGGGGATGACGACTTCCAGGGATTCACATCGCGCGCCTGGGGCTACATCGGGCGCGTGACGCCCAGCCTGAGCGTCCGGCGCGATTTCATCCCGATCAAGGAGACCGACCCGGCGACCGGCGCCAGGACGCTCGTTCCGGGCGGCGTGACCAACGCGGAACTCTCCACGACGTGGAACTGGAACGCGCAGGGCTCCGCCACGGGGTCATTCTCGAAGGGCGCCTACTCCGACGACAACGACCGATCGACGTTGGCCGGCGCCGCGGCGTATCGCATCCACCTGGGCCAGCCGCGCGTCGCGCTGGACTACGGCCTGGCCTGGAGCGACTTTGCCTGGGCGTCTTCCAGCTACTTCACTCCGCTTGAGAGCGTGCGGCACACGATCGGGATCTCGGTCGATGGATACCGCGAGCCGCCCGCGATCGACTACGGCGCGCGGTACCAGTTCTCGATGCTCAAGTCCGCGAACTTCAACGACATCTTCACGAACACGGGAACCCTTTACGGAGACGTGACGCTCTTGGACTGCATCCCGCTCGGCGCGGAGGCCTACTACTCCATCGACAACAACCAGTACGAGACGTGGGGAGTCACGCTCACGGGCTCGGTGCGATGGTGATGGGGCGGCCATGATCGACTTCCAGGCGCTCCTCCTCACGCTCGCGCTGCTCCTGTCCATTGTGGCGCTCACGACGATCGCGGCGATCGCGAACAAGATCTATTCGAACCGCGAGGAGGCCTCCAAGCGCGAGTTCCTCGACCGTCTGCGGAGGGCGTTCCTGCTTCTGGGAACCGGCGTGCCGGACGACCGCGCCGAAGGCCTGCGGGAGATCGCGCGCGCGATGACGGGACGCTGGTCCGAGATCGCCGCCGAGGAGGTATGCCAACTGGAGCTGACGACCCGGCTGGACGTGATCCGCCATCTGGAGAGTCAGGGCGTCGTGGCACGCTACCTCAAGGACGCTAGAAGCCGCATGAAGTGGACGCGGGCCCACGCGCTTCGGATCCTGGGAGAGCTCAAGGTGCCGAGTTCGGTGCCCACGCTGCTCAAGGCGCTCGGGGACAAAGATCCCGACGTGCGCAACGTGGCCGCTCGCTCACTCGGACGAATGAAGCTCCAGGCCGCCGAGGAGGCGCTCGTCGACCTTCTGGGCAAGCACGATCAGGCGGTCTCCGCGCGCATCGCGGCGATCTGCATCGAGATGGGCCCCAGGACGACGCCCCTTCTGATCCGCGCGCTGCGCGAGGGCACTCCCAAGGCGCGCTTCTGGGCGGCCCGCATCTTGGGCGAGATCCGCGACGCCCGCGCCACGCGCTCCCTGGGCGACGCGCTGATGAATCCGGACGCGGATGTCCGCTCCTCCGCAGTGTGGGCGCTCGGGATGATCGGTGATCGCGCGAGCGCGGCCTTGGCCGAGCCTCTCCTGCGCGATGCGGTGTGGTACGTGAGGGCGCACGCGGCCGAGGCGTTGGGCCGCCTCGGGGACCCGACCGCCGTGTCCTCGCTGGCCGACTCGCTCAAGGACCGCTCGTGGTGGGTTCGCAAGAATGCGCTCGACGCGCTGGTGCGCCTCGGAGAACCGGCCAAGCCGGCGCTTCTGCGCACGATGGAGGGCGACGATCGGTTCGCGCGGGACTGCGCGATCGAGGCTCTGACGACGCTGGGCGTTCCGGTTTCCGCGTCCGGAATGGGAGGCGACTGAGATGCTCGCGATCGTGCCTCCCCTATGGCTCACGGAAGCGATCGGCGTCATCAGCTTCGTGATTCTGATCTACTTCAGCGCGCTCCAGCTCGTGCTCTTCGGGCTCTTGATTCTGTCGTTCTTCGACATGCGCCGGCGTCTGGCCCAGAACTTCTACGCCGACTACGAGGCCGTGGCTAAGTCGCACTTCACCTTCCCGATCAGCGTGCTCGTGCCCTCGTACAACGAAGCGACCAACGTCGTGGTTTCGGTCCGATCGGTGCTCTCGCTCGATTACCCGCAGCATGAAATCATCGTCATCAACGACGGCTCCACCGACGACACGCTGATCCGCCTTCGCCGCGAATTCGCGCTGGAGCAGCGGGAGGTCGTCTACCGGAAGAGCCTCCCCGTCGCCGGCGCGATCCGCGGCATCTACCGATCCGCGACGCACGCGAATCTCCTGGTGATCGACAAGGAGCACGCGGGCAAGAGCGCGGCTTTGAACGCGGGCATCAATCTCTCGCGCTACCCGCTCTTTTGCACGATCGACGCCGATTCACTCTTCCAGGAGAACGCCCTGCTGCGCGTCGTGCGCCCCTTCCTCGAGGACCCCGAGCGCGTGATCGCGGTAGGGGGGCAGGTCCGCGTCGCGAACGGCTGCCGTATCGAGCGCGGAAGGGTGGTCGAGCCGAAGCTGCCGCAGAACATCCTGGCCGGATTCCAGGTCGTAGAGTATCTGCGCGCGTTCGTCGCGAGCCGGCTCGGGCTCTCGGCGATGAACAACCTGCTGATTCTCTCCGGGGTGTTCAGTCTCTTCCGCAAGGACGTGGTGATCGAGGTCGGCGGCTACCGCTCCGACGTGGTCACCGAGGACATGGAACTCGTTCTCAGGCTCCACCGCCACATGCGGGAGCAGAAGCGCCCATACGCGATCCAGTTCCTGCCCGATCCGATCTGCTGGACCGAGGTGCCGCAGCGCGTGAGCACGCTGGCGCGCCAGCGGAACCGCTGGCACCGCGGGCTGATTCACTCGCTCTGGCTCCACAGGAAACTGATCTGGGGCAAGAACTCGGGCTCTCTGCGATGGATCGGCATGCCCTACTACGTCCTGTTCGAAGTGATGGGACCGATCGTGGAGCTGGTGGGCTACATCCTGATCCCGATCGCCTATTTCATGGGATTCCTCTCGCCCCTCTACTTCTGGGCGTTTCTCTTCCTCTCGATCACCTCGGGAGCGTTTCTCTCCATCTCCGCCGTGTTCCTCGAGGAGCTTTCCTTCAGCCTCTACCGAAGCTGGGGGGATTTCGCCCTCATGGTGGGGGTCGGCGT
>Ga0315281_10005887_pt1 | contig 17489 bp, 14 predicted proteins | sample YL17G07_0_MG_FD_204540 | JGI IMG/M metagenome (GOLD analysis project Ga0315281, IMG submission 204540) | Sediment microbial communities from Yellowstone Lake, YNP, Wyoming, USA - YL17G07_0 | ecosystem: Environmental > Aquatic > Freshwater > Lake > Sediment | place: USA: Wyoming | collected...
TGTAAGAGGCCGGTGAACGGCACGGGCGCGGATACCGCACGCGCTGCATCGAGAACTCGGCCGATGTCATCCTGCATGCGCTTATTCGGCAGGCCGGATTCATAGCGACCCGAAAGCACCTCGGTTGTCACGATCGCCGGTGGCGAGCCCATTCCGGGGGCGAGGAGCGGGATGGCCTGGAGAATGCCTGCAGGATCAAGCCCCGATTTTTTTGCCACGATCATCATCTCGGTGTAAATCATCATGGACATGGCGCCAAATGTGGAGACAAGGGCCTTGGCGAGTGGTCCCGACCCGAGTTCGCCAATGCGCAAGATCGTCGAAGCAAATGCCCGCAGGACCGGCGCCACGCGTTCCAGCGTATCGGCTGGACCGGATGTGAGCAGCGTGAGCTTACCATCTCGCGCATCCTGCCGGCTGCCGACCGGCGTTGCTTCGATCCAGATCACCCCTTTGGAATAGAGCGCCCGCGCTAGCGCCGGTCCCGTCTGCGGCGAAGCATCGCTCATATCGACGATGATGCTACCGGGGCGCAGGGTATGCACGAGCCCGACGGACCCCAGGACGGATTCACGCAAGGTTTCGTCCGAGGTCTCCACAATCAAAATGAGATCGCACACCTGCGCCAAGTCGTACGGCGAGCCGACCGGCGCGCTGCCGCCCGCAGCCAGATGAGCCTGCAGCATACGTGCATTCAGATCCGTGGCGGTATTGCCAATGCCCTGTTCGTCCAGCCGGCGCGTGAGTGCAGCTCCCATGGAGTCGAGCCCGACGATGCCAACCGAAAACTCCGCCATTCTTCACTCCTACAACGCAGGTTTTTGCTGCATGTAATCTTCATGACCAGATCAGGGGCCGAATTCGAATACTATTCTCGCGCCGAGGATACGCCGTCTGCACGAGACGTCGATATCAGCCTGCGCATCTTCGATAAAGGCCGTCCAAACGTCATCCGGCCCAGGCTTCCGGTCACCCGAATTTGAATTCGGCATGCCAAAGTCCCGGGCCGGTTTTCACATTGTCCGTTCGATGCGTTAGGCCTTCGCGTCGCGAACGGAGCGCATAACGAGGTTCGCCATCAGCGGGATCTTGAAGTGGTTATAGTTGAGCGGCCGGGCGCCGCGGGTGGATGACTGGCCTGCAAGCTGCGCCAATTCCTGATCAACCTTCTTACCCTTGATGGTTTCCTCGGCAACGCCAACTCGTCGCGGCGTGCAGGATACGCCGCCGACCGCCACGCGCGCTTCTTGCACGACACCATTCGCATCCGTCTTGACCGCCGCGGCGACATTGGCGAGCGGGAAGTCCCATGAGTTGCGGTCCGTAACCTTCTCGAAATAGAACCGCGCGTCAGCCCATGCTTTCGGAATACGAATGGCGACGAGCAGTTCTTCGGGCTGCGTCTGGGTCATGCGGGTGATGTCGATGCGTGGCCCGATGAAGAAGTCCTCCGCAGCAACGACGCGATCGCCCTTGGCGTTGCGGATCACCATCTTGGCGTCGAGGGCGATCATGGCCGGGGCGATATCCGACGGCGACACGGCCACGCAGCGGTTGGCGTCAAAAACCGCATGCTCCCGGTTCTGCGCTTCCGGAGTATCAGCGAAACAGGTATTGCCGCCGGCCCGGTAGCAAGGCAGGCCCGAACGATAATACCAGCAACGGGTGTCCTGCGAGACGTTGCCGCCGATGGTGCCGGTATTGCGGATTTGCGGGCTTGCCACCTTGGCCGCAGCGTCGGCCAGCAGCCGGTAGCTCTTCTTGATGAGTGCGTTGTTCTCGATTTCGGAGAGTGTGGTGAGCGCGCCGATTTCAATCCCGTCCGCGATCTCCTTGACGCCTTTCATCTCCGCGATACCGCTGACGTCGATCACCACCTTCGGCCGCTTGATGCGGTCCTTGAACCAGGAAATCGAGTCATTGCCGCCCGCGAGTTTCCACGCGTCTTTCTTGTGCTGGTTGAGAAGCGCGACCGCGTCCGCGACCGTCTTGGGCCTGAAGAGTTCAAAGCCCGGAATGACATCCTTGATCATCATGGCTGGACTCCCTCATCACATCGTGTTGGCCTGAAGCGCCCGGTAAGACTGCGGACGCTTGGCGAGTGCATTGATGATCATGTCGCGGACCACCGGGGTCCGGTGGAAATAGTGCCCGCCCAGAGCGTCGGAGATGGCGTTGATCAACGCCGCCCCCGCCGCCCCCTGGATCGGCTCGCCAATCCCTTTTGCGCCGACAGGATTGTCGCGATCCGGCTTTTCAGCGGCTGACCACGCAAATGACTTCGGCATGTCGAGGTAGGTCGGCGGCTTGGATTGGTCGAACTGAACATTGGCCGGCAATCCGAGATGGTGATCGTAGACGATGCGCTCGGTGGTCGCGAGGCCGAAGCCCATCGTGGCGCCGCCATGCATCTGCGATTGCAGGCCCGCTGGATGCAAGACCGTGCCGCAATCGGCTACGCCCAGGTACTCCTTGATCTCGAACTCACCGGTTTCGGTATCGAGTTCGATCATGCAGAAGCCCGCACAGAGTGCCGGCACCATCCCGCGCTTGGCAAGCTTGTCCTTGGCAACACCGATCAATCCGGAGCCAGCCAGCGCCGTGGCCGATGCCTTGGTGAGCGGGTTAATGTCAGCCGGCAATTCCTTGCCGGAGAACTTGCCGCCGAGTTCGACCGCCTTCTTGGCGGCGTCGGCAAAGCTCATTGACTTCGACCCATCCGTCTTGTGGACGACCCTCTCGTTTTTCAGGTCGTAGTCGCCCGGTGTGCCACCCAACTGTTGGGACGCGATTTCGAGCAGCTTGTCCTTGGCGTCCACCGCCGCGACATAGTTGGCGCGAGAGGCGGTATAGGCCGTGTTCGAACCGAATTGGCCTATCATCCACGGCAAATGCCTGTCGGTACGACCGCGGACGATGACGACATTGTCCCAGTTGTAATCCAGCACTTCAGCCGCCACACGTGCAGTTGCTGCGTAGGAGAAAGTACCGAGATTGCCGACGCCTTGATGCACGTTCAGCTTTCCGTCCGGCATGATGCGGATGAGGCCATCGAAGCCGTTCGAACCGCCGGCGTGGAAGGCGCTGCCGATCCCAACGCCAATGACTTTATTGCCATTGCGCTGGCCGGAAAGTTTCTTCTTCTCTTCCCACTTGAACAGTTCGCCGCCCTTGGCCAGCGCATCCTTGAGGTAGGCGCTGGTGAGCTTGCCCTTGGCGTCGTGGCCTTCGAAGCCGTCATTGTCAGGGGCGTTGATGCGGCGGATCTCCAGCCGGTCGACGCCGAGCTGGCGGGCGGCTTCATCAATCATTGGCTCGATCGCAAGGGCCGTCTGGTTCTCGCCGGGGCCGCGTTGCGGACCGCGCGGCGGCGTGTTGGTCAAAACCGCCGTGCCGCGCCAGCGCATCGCCTCTGGCTGGAAGCAGAGCTGGATCGAGTGCCCGCAGTTGCGGAAGTCCCAGAATCCCATATTCGGGCCATTGTCCTGCACAACGAAGACGTCGAAGGCGGTAATGCGGCCGTTCTCGGCAAAGCCGATCTTGGCCCAGCCCTGGAAGCCCGCGCGGCCGGAACCGTTCAGATATTCTTCCTCGCGGGTGATGCGGAGCATGACGGGGCGCCCGTTCGCCTTCTTGGACAGATGGCCTGACATTGCCACAAGAGGATAGCCGGTGCCCTTGGAGCCAAAACCTCCGCCGCAATACTCGGCAATGAACACCACTTCCTCCGGCTTGATCCCGAGGTAACGCGCGATATTCGGCACCACGAACGACTGGCTCTGCATCGAACCGTGCACGTAGCACTTGCCGTTCTGCCAATAGGCCATGTTCGAGCGCGTTTCCATCGAATGGTGCGATGTGCCGGCGGTCAGGAAGCTGCGCTCGATGACGACCTTGGCCTTCTTGAAACCGGTTTCGAGATCGCCGTAGGCCCATTCCTCCGCGGGCTTGCCCATCGGCATCTTGCCCTGGTCGAAGCCCTGGAAGTCCTTGGCCGTCCATTTGACCGTTTGCAACGGCAGCTGGACGTTGGCGACGTTACCTCCGGAAAAGGCATTGGTACCGCCGGGGAAGAGAGAGTCCAGCGGATCGATCACATGCTTCAGCTGCTCGAAGTCGACCTTGATCGCCTCAATAGCGGCCGCTGCAATCTCCTCGGTTTCAGCTGCAACCGCCAGGATCGGCGCGCCGGCGAATGTCGGCTCACGATACAGAATCGGATCGGCCGGCGGTGGAAACTGCGGGACATCGTCCGGCGTGATGATCGCCACGACGCCCTTCATTTTCATCGCCGCGGACGCATCGATGTTGCGGACGCGCGCATGCGGCATCGGCGACAGCAACATCTTCGCATGCAACATGCCCTCCGCGCGGAAGTCCTCGGCGTATTTTGCCGCGCCGGTGACCTTGGCAACCATATCCGGCGGCGTGAAATTCTTTCCTACGAGCTTGTAATCAGCCATATCAGCCTCCCTTTGCCGCGCGCATAACGCCGGCCAGGTACTGTTGGTAGGAACCGCACCGGCACAAGTTGCCGGACATGGCCCGCCGCGCCTGTTCGATGGTCGGGTTTGGATTGGCCTTGAGCAGCGCCACGGCTGAAATCACCTGGCCCGGCGTGCAGAATCCGCACTGCGGACCGATCTCTTCGATGAATGCCTTCTGAACGGGGTGAAGTTGTCCGTTCTTGGCGATCCCCTCGACTGTCGTGATCTCCTTGTCGGCAACCGAGTGAGTCAGTGTCGTGCAAGAATAAAGGGTCGTGTTGCCGGCCATGACAGTGCATGCACCGCATTCGCCGCGATCGCAGGACAGCTTTGTACCGGTCAGTCCAAGTTTGTAGCGCAACGTGTTGGCGAGGGTCTCATGCGGCAGCACATCCACCCGGCGTACCTGACCGTTGACCTTGAGGCTGACCAGCCGTTCCACAGCGCCGACGGTGCGCGCTTCCGCTCCGCCTGCGCGGAACAGATATCCCGCCGCGCCAAGCGTAGCGCCTGATGCGATCACGCCCTTGATGAACGCGCGCCTCGACGCCTTCGCACGAGCGATTTCTGTCAGTGGGCCGCCAACGCCCGGCTGACGATCGTCGTGATCATGAGCATCGCAAATCTGGTGCGATGTCTGACAATCTTCTGACATTACCGCCTCCTCGAGTTTCCTCAATTCCTGCCGGAACTGCTCTTCTCGTATTCGGTTAAGGGTAGAGCTTCCACGAATGTTTTATTTTATTATTACATTTTTGAACTCAAAGACTGCGCCAAGTCGGCGGCTTTCTCAAGTCGAATTATTGCAGTTCTCACCATCAGCCTAGCCGACTGGCTTCAGAGTGCATCATTTCGGCCGATCGATGCGGCCGCACTGCAGCATTCGGCATGGTGCCGAACGCCAGGCTGCAACATTTCCACAGGGACCGGCTTACGGGGGTCGGTCGCAGGTGGACAGCATTACAATAAGCGATCGCGCCCATGCGCTGGATAATGTTATGGAATCTCGTGCGGCGGCTGGTTCAGTTGCGAAACTCGTGCGTGCGGAGAAACTCAATGGTCAACTCGGCCGACCGACGGATGTCGTCAGCGGACATTTCGAGCGCTACCGCATCACGGCAAAAAAGGCTTTCCGAGTAGCCGTTGGTCAGTGCGATATCGCACCAGGCATAGGCTTGCGCCAGATCGCGCCGGACACCACGGCCGTAAAAGTAGTGGAGGCCCAGAAAAAACTGCGCCGTCGGCTGGCCGGCTTCCGCAGCACGGTTAAACCAGTGCAACGATTTCTGGTCGTCGCGTTGCACGCCCTTGCCGGAATAATAGAGAAAACCGAGCGAAGCCTGCGACTTCGCATCTCCACGCAGCGCCATTGGAGACCAATTCGCATAGGCGATTGCATAGTCGCCGGCATTGAAGGCTTCGAGACCTGTTTCGAAATCCTCCGCACGCCCTGTGCCGGGCGCGGCTGCCACCAAAGCGATCACCATGATCAGTAATAATCGGCTCATCGGTCAGGTCCACGCGATTGCTGTCAGTCTATCAGCCCGGCTGCGATACGCCAAACCCGGCGTTCCAGTTCCGCCATCAGAATCTCTCAGTAAGCTAATTCATCGCCTGACCTGATGTTGCTCGCCGATCCAACTGGATTTCCTATAGGACAGCGGATTTGGCGTTTGCAGTCTCGTATCAATTTACCTTTGCCGTTTCCGGCGGACGTAGATATTTCGGGGGAACGTTGATCGGGCCGTCAAGCGTGCGCAAGAATGCTTCCAGCTGATCAAACTCGGTCGAGGTGATGGGCAAATCGTTGAGCTCGCTCTGGCCGACGCGGGCTATCGGCAGAGTGCGATAGTGCCACATGACATCTTCGAGAGTCCGGCGGCTGCCGATTCTCATATAAGGTCCAGTCTTCAGCAGGTTCCGTAAGGTCGGCACCTTGAACGCGCCGCGCAATTCGGGGCTGTTGCGGCGGGCGAAATTAAGTTCGGCGCATTCATTGGGCCGCGCATCCGAATATTTCCCTGTGCAATTGAATTCATCGGCGAGCGCGGTTTCGATGCCTGCAATGCGACCCTCCTCCAGATCCTGTCGCGTCGGTTCGGCGACGCCGATATTGTGAAAATGCTGGTTGGTGAACAGCGGGCCATTGTGGCAACGCAGGCACCGTCCCAGCTGATCCGAAATAAAGACATGCAATCCTTGGCGTTCATCAAGGGTCAGATTGTCTGGTGGAGCGGGCTGTCGTCCTGCGAAAATCGCCTCGGCATAACGATCGAACTTCGCGGGTCCGGGCATGATCCGCCGCTCATAGGCGGCAATCGCCTTGCCAATATTCGAGAAGGCGCGGTTGACGCCATCGCGATCGCTGGACACAGGCAGGATGCCGAAGATCGCGACATAGTCGCGGGAAAGATCGGGATTTGAGCGAATTGCTTCGACGGCCTGATCGCGCGGCATATTGTGTTCGAGCGGATTCTCAAGCGAAGCGAGCGCTTGTGACCATTGGCTATCCTTGCGGCCATCCCAGAAGAACCAAATGTTATGCGCCGCGCCGATGATCGTCGGGGCGTTGCGCGGCGTCACGCCGACACCGATCGATACTTGCTTGCCGTCGGTGAAGTCACGCTCCGGCTCGTGGCAGGTGGTGCAGGCAATCATGCCGTTGGAGCTCAGCCGCGTATCGAAGAAAAGTCGATGACCGAAGTCGGCGGCGCGCGGATCGTCTCCATATTTATTGGTGGGATCGGGCGGCAGCTTCGGCAGGCTCGACAAAGTCAGTGAACGCAGGATTTCAAGTTCCTGCGCAGTCCATTCAGGCGCAGATTGCGCGTGCGCAGGCCCGACCGCACAAATGGCGAGACCGGCAAGAACTGCAATGAGAAATGACTTCTTCATTGGCTCACTTCACGACAATGTCGAGTGTGGCGCGATCGCGAATTTGCTCGAATTCGATTGCAAAGACCAGACGCCATTCGCCCGCCACGTGAAAGCGCAATCCTTCGATGCGGTATGTGCCGTCCGCCGGACCCGGCTGGACTTGCGGCGAAGTTGGCAATGGATTGAGGGCATAGCGATGTTGCCCAGTAATGACAATGGATGCGCTGGTGGCAGGCCTGCCATCGACGGTTATGAGTGACAATTCAAAGCCGTGCAGATGATTCACGCGTTCTGGACGCTCAATGTCGGTCAGGCGCAAGCTGAACCGACCTGCCTCGGTCCGCAGGACAATTGGCTCGGCCGGTTTGGCGCCAGTTGCGGCGCACATCAGCGCCAGCGCCAGCGCCGGCAAGCTCAACATCAACCGCAGAATCAACTGATACCGCGCCAGAACCAATTTGGATGATGGCCTGTCAAGTGTGGCGTAGCCAGTCGGCATATTAATATCCGCAAGATCGGATCATGTGTATCTCGATTAATCGCCCTGCATCATAGCCAGTCGGTCGTTCCTGGAAACTATAATACTCACTCTCGCATACGTGAAGCCGTTCTTCATCTGAATGTTGACGACGCCTCCAAGTGCATTGAGACCGAATACCGGATTGTTGTTCTAAATATCCTCGCGGCCGATGGTGCTGGTTGAAATGATATTCCAATTGACCGTGCCACAAAAAACTTCAGAGCTTGACCCGCAAACCCATGTAAACCGAGAGTGGCTGAGCTGGCGTCTGCGTCTGATGGTTGGTCGGCGGATTGGCGATCGCATTCATGATCGACTGTGGCTCGAAATAAGTTCCGTACGTGCTGTATCGCTTATTAAACAGGTTGTTGACGACGCCAAAAAGCTGCGCCGATTTCGTGATTTCATACGAAGAATAGAGGTTGGCGATCCAATAGGCCGGCAGCTTCTCGTTCTGATTTGCGTTGTCGCCGACATAATATTGACTGCCGACAGCAACCACATTGCCGCCGATCTTCCAGGCCGGCGTCACCGCGAATTCAGTGCTGGCCTTGAACTGATGCTGCGGAATACCGGGAATGCGCTTGCCGGGAACAACGTGAACGTTTCCATTTTGATCCGCCGATGGATTATTTGGTGAGGCGATATCGCCGCTGAACTGGTAAGTTGCATCGATATAACTGTAGGACGCGTAGACCAGCCAACGGTCGGACTGGATCTGCGCGTTTGCCTCGGCGCCCTGCCGCCGCGTTGCGTCGACATTCTGGAATACGCCGCGCCCTTGAACCGCGCTGGCGACATTGATGATATCGTTGATGCTGTCGGTGCGGAACAGACCGAATTTCCACTCGATTCGTCCTCTGTCGATGGGAGTATTGCCGCGCAGGCCGGCCTCATAGGTCCGTGATACGACCTGGTTCAGCGGCGGGTCGGACACCAGAAAGCCTTCCAGCAGGCACGGCTTCAAGGGATTGGCGCAGCCGAGCTCAAGCGGCGTGGGCGCACGGTTCGCTTCCGAATAACCGGCATAGGCGGTCAAGTCCGGTATCAGCTTGTAGGTGAGGCCCGCCAGCGGGTTCACGCGACTGTAGATGTAGTTGCCGTTGAGATCGGGGCTCGTTCCGAGCAGGTCAGACATATTGATCTGCGCGATGTTCATGCGCGCACCGATCGTCGCCGACAGCCGCACCGTGACGTCGAACGTGTCGCGGACATAAAGGCCGTAATAGTTATTTTGCGCACGAAGCGTCACCGGACTATAGCCTAGGTTTGCCGCAGTGTGGATGATTGAACCTGTTCCCGGAACTAAGGAATTCGGTCCGACAAAGAGGTTGGGAAAGATGTACCCCAGCGCACTGTTTGCGCTGAAGTCGATCCAGCTGTGGTCGATGCTGCCGCCAACGGTGAAATAATTTCCGCGGTTGAACAGCTTGGCATTATTCGTGAGTTGCAGCGACGCGCCGATGGTCTGCGCTTCGGTCGAGGTGCGGTCGACTGTACCGTAAGGAGTCGTAGCGCCTGCGAATGCAATCGGATTGTTGGTCGAATCGAGAATGGAAAATCCCGCGTTGCTCAGGCACAGCATGCCGGCGCATTCTTCGACATCAGCATCGTTGCCGTCGACATGCCGCTGGCGGAATTTGCGGGCATAAAGGTTGCTTTGCAGCGACCAGTCATTGGCCAGGTCGAACTTGCCGTTGAGCGCGATGAAGCCCATCTCGTTGCGTGTGGTCTGGGGCCAGGTGTAGATCGACTTGTAATCGCGGTTGAGCAACTCGACCGGTGTTGGACCGACGATGCCGAAGAAGTTTGATGCAACGCCAGTGATAAGGTGAATCTCGGATTGGTCTCCCTTCCAGCCGAGGTCGCTGTAGAGGCGCTGGATCCGCGCTGGCGACTCGTAGCGCCAGCCGTTGTTCTTGAGGCCTTCGGCAGCGATATAGACGGCGAGATCGTCCTTGCGACCTCCATATTGAATGGCGCCGCTGAGACGGCCATACGATCCGCCCTGTACCTCGGCTTCCCATCCACGATAACCGAAGCCGTTTTTCATTTGGATGTTGACGGCGCCGCCCAACGCATTGAGACCGAACACCGGATTGCTGGTCCAGATGTCCGCCCGCTGGATCGCGCTGGTTGGGATGAAGTCCCAGTTGACCGTGTCGCCGAACGCTTCGTTGACACGCATTCCGTTCAAATAGACTGCAATCCCCTGCGGCGCGCCCGGCAACGGCGAAGCCGCGAAGCCCCGATAATGCAGGTCCTGCATGAAGCCATTACCCTGAACATCCCTGAGGCTGACGCCGGGAACACGCTGCGCGAGCGCCTCCGTCGCTGACAGCGAGAATGTGCGTGCGACGTCGTCCGCCGACAGCGTCTCGATCATGGATGGCGTCTTGTTGACGTCAATGCCCGGCCCGGCGAGCGGCGAGGGCGCGATCACCTGGATCTCCGGCAAGGTCGTAGCCGCATTCGCGTTGCCGCCGGCTGCTGTCTGTGCCGGCGCCACGGTGGAGGACATTCCAGAAAGCATAATTGCAATAATACTCAGACGCGCATGCACAATCATTGAACGCCCGCTTCCAACACGTACTCGTTTCACGGTTCAAGCGCGCGACTAATCCATGCGCATCGATGCCGCGAGCGGCTGCACTTATTCTCCCGGTTTCAATTGGCTCTGCCAATCACGCCGCGCTGGGGATCATAACCGGCCACTGCGATGAGGAAAAAGAGCAATCCACACGAAATCACGACAACCATCGCGATCGCATTGAGTTGTCCATAGAGTGCAAAGCGAACCAGTTCCACCGCGTGAGTGAACGGATTGATGACGGAAAGCCAGTATACGATCTCCGCGCCGCTTTCCTGTAGCTTCCAGAGCGGATAGAGAGCGGAGGACAGGAAGAGCATGGGGAAGATAACGAAGTTCATCATGCCGGCGAAATTCTCAAGCTGCCGGATGTGGACTGAAAAAATAAGCCCCAGCGCACCAAGCATCAGGCCGGCGGCTATCATGGCCGGGAGCGCGTAGAGCCAGCCGCTCCACGGCACATGGATTCCGAACAGAGCAGCAAGTACAAGAAACGCGTAAGCTTGACCAATAGAGAGCATTACACCCGCAGTCAGTTTACAGAACAGAAGATACCAGCGCGGCAGCGGTGCAGTCAGAAGCAGCCTCATAATCCCCATCTCGCGATCATAGACCATCGAGAGCGACGATTGCATGCCCTGGAACAGCAACACGATCCCGATCAACCCAGGCAAGATGTAGACTTGATACTCGATATAGGTGTCGTAGGGCGGCAGGATGGAAACGCCCATCACGTTCTGAAATCCGGCAGCAAACACGAATAGCCAAAACGCTGGCCGGACGATAGCCGACAGAAGCCGGCCGGTCTGATTGAAAAAACGCACCAACTCCCGTCCGACGACGGCGCGTAGCGCGCGGGTGGCGTGGATCGTATTCATGGCGCTGTCGCCCGCTTCGGCGGGAAGCGGCACGCGCTATCCGACTGATCGGCACCCAATGTGTCGAGGTTCTCGTTCTGGTGCAGAAACTGTGGGAATGGCGCCTGGGCGATCACCGCGTCATGGGTGGCGAGTTGGATCGGTTGACGTAGCTGATGGTCCCAAGGGCGAAAGCTGAGGGCCTGTCCCTTCGATCCATCGACGCGAAACTCGTTACCTTTGAGATAGGCGGCAACAGTTGCAAAATTGGTCGATTTGGAGCGCATGACCGCCTCAATGATCGACTTGACGCCGATCCATGCCGCCCAATCCTCACTGCGCATCAGCCGATTTGCCATTCGCCGGAATCGCCGCGACAGGTTGGCGCCGCCGTCGCGATCCCAAGTCCAATGCCAGGCTTCGGCAGTGAGGCCGGCAGAGCCGATGACGGGCCGGGGGCTCATCGTCTGATACGGCAGATATCGCGAGAGTTCGCGACTGTCGTCAGCGACGAAGACAACATCATAGTTTGCACCTGCGGTGAGCAGGGCTAGATTATTCTGATCGCGCTCCCGTGGATCGTTGCCCAGCATGAACGGCCGCCTAGTCACAATCCGCGCCCCGAAGCGCTTTGCTGAGCGTTCAAGCGCGCGCACCATCTTCGCGTCTCGCGCATCCGGCCCTTCGAGTACAAGAACGTCGCGCCATTTGCGCGCGACGATATATTGCACCAGTGCATCGGTCTGCATGGCGATGCTTGGAATGAGATGCATCAGGTGAGGAAGGCAGTCCGGGCCGCGCAGGGCATCTGTCTCCGTCGCGACATTGAACAGAAGGACATCGCCACTGCGAGCGGCTCGTGCGGTTGCAGCCATTGTCGCCGCTTCAGCATCGATCAGAATGAAACGGGCGCCACGCTCGGATCGAAGCTTCTCAACTGCGGCGATAAAGGCATCGGGGCTCGCGGCTCGCACGCTTGCAAGTTCGAACTCGACGCCGACGGTTTGCCCGACCATGGCGAGATCGTCCATCGCGAGCGCAGCCCCATCATAGGGCCGGCCGCGAACTTCAATCGGGATGCCTCCGAAGCCCATTCGATCCTCGTGGCGAGGATCGTCCATGAGATCGACGTATCCGATCACCATCCGATCAGCCGATCTCCCGGCAATGGGACAGATCATCAGAGCCAGCAGGATGATGTAGATCCTAGTCATCGATCACCACGCTATGCGGTGTGCGGCCAACGGGCACCGACCTGATAACGCGGTTGGCACGCGTATCGACAATGGTGATGTCGTCACTCGCACCATTGGTGACGAACAGCCGCGCGTCGTCGTGGCTGAGCGTCACACCCCACGGCCGCTTGCCCACCAGAATGTAATCGCGCACCTCTTTCGTTCCCGCGTCAACGATGGCGATACGATTGGCGTGACCGAGCGTGACGAATGCCGTGGTTCCATCCCGGGTCAGTGTCAATCCGACGGGCTTAATGTCCTCGCGGCGAAAACCTTTCAGCTTGAATTCGATGCGGCTTGTGACTGTGTAATGCAATCCGTCGAGTACATAGACTGCGCCATCGACCTCCGCTGAAACCCAGATTTCCTTGCCGTCTTTGGATTGTGCGAAGCGCCGTGGACGGCTTCCCACAGCCACATTTGCCTTGATTGTGCCGCTTGCCACATCGATCGCCTGGACGAGGCTTGCGGCCTCCGAAGCGACGAAGACGGTTGTGCCATCCGGCGTCACGAGAACGCCTTCCGGCTCCTGACCAACCTTGATTGATCTGATGATCTTCTTGGTCACAAGATCGATGATCGAAAGCGTGCCGGCGTCTTCGTTACTGACGAAAAGTTGCCGATCACCCGGACCGAGGTCGAACACTTCGGGATCATCGACGCCACGGATCGAATCGACGACCGCAAGTCTTGTAACGTCGATTATGTCGATCCGGTTGTCGTCGCCACAGGCAACATAAAGGCGGGTTTTGTCGGTACTGAACTTGAGGTCGCGTGGCCGCCGGCCGGTTTTGATCGTAGCAACCTGAGCGTAGGTCTGGCCGTCGAGGACCGTCACGGCATGACTTTGCTCATTGCTGACGAAGATACGGCCGGTGTCTTTTGCCTCGGCAATTGCAGATAAAGCAATGAGCGCAAGAACTCCGATGCTTTGCTTCAGGGATCGGAGGGGCTTCATCTGGCCATCCTCCCATCGGATCGATCATCCGTGGCCAGACGGTGAGCTTCGATTAAACTCAAGAACGCCTCCGAGAGCGTTGTCTTGCCGGCCTGCCGCATCAATACCGCAGGCGAGTCGCTTTCGATCACTTGGCCGCGATGCAAGATGACAACCCGGTCCGCCCGTTCCGCCTCCTCGACAAGATGGGTGGCCCACAGCACACCTAGGCCGCGCTCCTTGCATAACTTCACAACATAGTTGAGCAGATCTTGCCGCACGGCAGGATCAAGCCCGACTGTTGGCTCATCGAGCAAGAGGACGCGTGGATCGTGCATCAGCGCGCGTGCGAGTTCGACGCGGCGCCGGTTGCCGCCGCTGAGCCTTCGGCCAATAGTGTCAACATTGTCGCTCAAGCCCAAGCGCTCAAGTTCTTCTTCTATGCGCTTCCGCGCATAAGCACGGCCCATGCCGTGCAGCCCGGCGTGGAAATGGAGGCTCGATGATACGGGAAGGTCAAGATCGAGTGTCGGATCCTGGAACACGATGCCAAGCTCTTTCAGGCCGGAAACCGGATCGCGTCTCATCTCGTATCTGTTGACGAAGATCATGCCGGAGTCTGGTACGAACAACCCGGTGAGAAGCTGGAACAGCGTGGTCTTTCCGGCGCCATTGAGCCCCAACAATGCGACAAACTCTGCTGCGTCGACCCGCAGATTGATATTATCGAGTGCTTTCAGCGGTCCGTACGATTTGACGACGTCTTCGACAGAAATAAGAGGGCGCAACGATTGATCGTTCTCCATTCCGGCGGCTGGTCCCATTGATTGCACCTCTCCCGCGGCATTCCCCTCTGACCGGACCGGCGGTTGCCGCTACCAAAGGCCCCAAGACTATAGCTTATGTCCAGGGCATCAGGGGATGCCGCTGGAGGGTGCGTATAAAATGGCCGTGTCCATTCTTTGTGCGATGCAAACTTGTACCCAAAGCCCACTTTACAGGTACCCGTAATGCGCGGGATCATCCTGGCGGACTGGCATCGGGGGTTGCGGCGCAAACCGGACCGCAAGCCACGCGGAGAGAAATCGGCAAGTGACTAACCAAGCTACTGAACAATGGCACGGCGCAATTTTCAATGCGCTGCATCGGGAGGATTGGCTCATGATTAAGGCAAGACAGGCAACGTCAATCGTTGCCGCGCTCGCGTTCACCGCTGTTCTTTCGGTGGGTGCATTTGCGCAGACAGCGGAAGATCTGAAGAACGATCACAAAACACCCGGCGATGTACTTGTCTACGGCATGGGTTATAGCGGACAGCGGTACAGTCCGTTGACCCAGATCAACAAAAAAAACGTCAGCAAGCTGGTCCCGATCTGGGGCTACTCGATCACCGATAATCGCGGCGCGGAAGCTTTTCCCGTTATCAAGGACGGCGTCATCTATACGACGGCGCATAACGCGACGATGGCCGTGGATGCCCTGACCGGCAAGCAGATCTGGCGCACCGCCCACGACTATCCGCCGGAAACCCTGCGCGTCGTCTGCTGCGGCATCGTCAACCGCGGCGTGGCTATCTACGAGGGCAAGATCATCCGCGCTTTGCTCGATAACCAAATCGTCGCGCTGGACGCCAAGACCGGCAAGGAAATCTGGAAGACCAAATCGCCGGCGCCGGTGTCCACCGCGAATGGCTACGCGATGACGGGCGCACCGCTGATCGCCAACGGCGTCGTTGTCGTCGGCGTGGCTGGCGCCGAATACAGCCATCGCGGCTTTCTTGAAGGCTACGATCCGGCCACCGGCAAGCATCTCTGGCGGCTTTATACGGTTCCCGCCAAGGGCGAGCCGGGGTCCGATACCTGGGAAGGCGATTCCCAACTGACAGGTGGCGGCAGCAGCTGGGTCACCGGCAGCTACGATCCGGAGCTCGACCTCGTCTATTGGGGGATCGGCAATCCATCGCCGTGGAACCCCCGCGCGCGCAAGGGCGATAATCTCTTCACCAACGCGATCTTCGCGGTGCGGCCGAAGACCGGCGAGCGCGTCTGGTATTACCAGACCTCGCCCGGCGATCCGTTCGACTATGACGCCGTGCAGACACCGGTGGTCGCGACCATCAAGGTCGCTGGACAGCCGCGCAAGGTCGTCATCCAGGCCAACCGCAGCGGCTTCCTCTACGTCCTCGACGCCAAGGACGGCAAATTGCTGGCGGCCAACGCGTACGGCAAGGTCAACTGGGCCGATGGCGTCGACATGAAGACCGGACGCCCGAAATTCACCCAAGTCTATCGTGACGCGCTCGCAGGCAAAAACGTGACCGTGTGGCCGTCGGTCACGGGCGTGACCAATTGGCAACACCTGTCGTTCAGTCCCAAGACCAGCATGCTGTACATCAACACCGTTCATGTCGGCATGACCTATGAAGCGCCGGAGCCACCGGCGCTGGTCCCGGGAAAACCGTCCGGTCCCGGAACAGTCAAGCGGACAACGGTCGTGGACGATCCGAATATCCGCGGCTATTTGAAAGCCGTTGATCCCATGACCGGAAAGTCGAAGTGGGAAACGCCATACAAGAGTCCGAACTTTTCATCGACCCTGGTCACAGCGAGCAACCTTGTTTTTACCGGAGTCATGACCGGCGAATTTCAGGCGCTCGATGCCGACACCGGCAAGGTGCTATGGAGCTTCCAGACTCCGTCGGGCATTCTCGGCCAGCCGGTGACATGGGAAAGAAACGGCAAGCAGTACGTCACCGTGATGAGTGGAATCGGCGGCGTCTATGCACTGCGCTCGGGCGATCCCAATCTTGTGAATGTGCCTGCTGGTGCGTCCTTGTGGACATTCGGCCTGTTTGACAAATGATGGGACAAAGGGAGGCCGCCTGTGGCGGCCTCCCAGTCATGCCATGCTTTGCCTAGGGGCGTTGCCGCGTCCCTTGGCAAAAGCCGAAAGAAATACTCCCAGATGCGATTATCCGAATTGAGAGTTACGCAGCTCATTCCCAGCCTGTTGTTTGGGGTGATTGTAGCAGCGACGTTGTGCGCGCCGGTACACGCGGCCTGTGAGTTTGTGGTTGTGAAGCAACAAATCGATACAATTCTCGATCGTGACGCGGAGAAGGCTGCCAAGTTCCGTCGTGAAATTGCTTCTGGATCGGATTCAATTGCGGTTCTTGAATCGCTCGTATCTTCTGAAATGCGCGAAAAAATCGACATCTGTCGATTTGATGTGGCTGAATATCTCACCAAACGCGGCTTCCCGCCGTTTCATTGACGGCGTCGGCGGCATTCATTCATGTCCCAACGCTGGGTCTCTCGATTGGGCGACGTCAAACAGAGATTGAGCATGTCAGTCGAGAAGACTCATTTGATGCAAGGAATTCGATTTCTCGTGGGCGCAACGATCGCGGCCGGAACGATCTTGCCGTTCCAGCAAACAGCGTTGGCGCAGGACAAGGCGAAGATCGAGGCCGGCGAGGATATTTACAACACGTATTGCTCGACCTGCCATGGCGATAAACTGGTCAGTTCGGGCCAGACTTTCGACTTGCGCCGCTTGACTAGCAACGATCGCTCACGCTTTCAGAACTCGGTGCTGATAGGTAAAAACCAAATGCCGCCCTGGAAGGGAGCGCTCACCGATGACGAGATTGATCTGATTTGGCATTTCATTCGAGACAACGCGTATGAAAAGTAGTCTTGATACTGACGGCCGTCGAATTTGATTCATAGGGCATTGTCGCATTGAGCAAGCATAGGCGATTTTAGGCACGATTCAGCTCGCCGATGAACGCCCTGAGTCATTGATATTGAGAGATGCGGGCTGTGAGCGCCCAGCGTCATTGACAAGTAAAAACCACGAACGTGGCAATGCTGCTCGCGCTGATCACTTTGTCGCTGATGGAAGAACGCCTCCTGCGCGGCTGCGGCGAGGATGTGCCGGTGGTGTAGGGGGCTGGCAACATGGCCAGATTTGGCCGGTATGAT
>Ga0315281_10005888_pt1 | contig 17488 bp, 15 predicted proteins | sample YL17G07_0_MG_FD_204540 | JGI IMG/M metagenome (GOLD analysis project Ga0315281, IMG submission 204540) | Sediment microbial communities from Yellowstone Lake, YNP, Wyoming, USA - YL17G07_0 | ecosystem: Environmental > Aquatic > Freshwater > Lake > Sediment | place: USA: Wyoming | collected...
TGGAGAAGCTCGTCTGCGCGTTCAACCCCGCCGCCGCCGGGGCCGTGATGTGCCGCACCCTGCTCTCCGTCGGCTGGGACGGCCGCCTGTACGATTGCGACTTCAACCAGATGCTGGAGCTTCCGGTCCAGGGCGGCGCCCGCATCCAGGACCTGGACGACCCGGCCGCCCTCGCCACCCGCGCCATCCGCGGGGACCAACACTGCTACGGCTGCACCGCCGGTGCCGGTTCAAGTTGAATGGGCGCCACCGCCTAGGGGCCGTGCGCCCCTAATTCCACTTACAAATCAAAGGTTAATAATTGGAAGCAAGCGGCTCTTGTGTCAGCAAAATTGGGGGTTCCACCCCGCTCTACCGCCGGGCTCGGCGCGAGCGCCCCGAGCGCCCCGGCAGGGAGCACGCCCCCTGCACCCCATTGAATGGTTTAATTTTCTTGGCGGAGGTATCGCCAAGAAAACCTAAAAGGGGGGCGTGGGGGGACTTGTTCCCCCACATTGCTGTTTTTCGATTCATTCATGTTCGAATGAGAATTGGAATAACCATCGCAAGCCGGAGGGGCGCCCTTGTCCTTCAGCGGGCGGCGGGGTGAGGCGCCAGCCGATCCAGCGCCGCGCGCGCCTCTCCGTTGTCAGGCGCCTCCACCAGCACCGCGCGCGCCAGGTCCGCCGCCAGGGCTGTCCGTCCGGTCTGCTCGGCGATGCGCGCCGCCGTCATGCGCACCGCCGCGTCGGCGGGGACGTTGAGCGCCAGGCGGGGCAGGGCCGCGCGCGCGGCCGGGTCGTCCGGGTGCGCCTGATACACCTGCCAGTAGAGCGCCAGCGCCTCTTCCTCGCGCCGTTGCGCCGCCAACAGCCGGGCCAGGGGCGCCGCCAGATCGTCCGGCAGCCGGCTCAGGCGCCACGCCCGCAGCAGCGCGTCGCGCCCGGCGGCGGAATTGTCGGTGCTCAGCTGCAGCCGCCCCACCCGCACCAGGACCTCGAAGTCGTTGGGCTGCTCGGCCAGCGCCCGCTGCCACGCGCCCAGCGCCTCCGCATGGCGTCCGGCGGCCAGGAACAGGTCGCCCAGGCGCACGCTGTTGGCGGCGTTCCGGGGCTGGGCGCGGGCCAGTTGGGCGCGGAACTCCCGCTCCCCCGCGGCATCGCCCCGCGCTTGCAGCAGGGCCACGAGCGGCACGAGCACGTCGGGATGCTTGGCCAGCGCCTGGGGTGAATGCTGCCACAGGGCCGCCGCCTGCGGGCGCTGCCCGGATTCCCACAGCACCATGCCCCGCGCATACAGGGCGCCGTCCGGCCCGGGGAAGAGGGCTTGGTAGCGGCGCAGCATGTCCGCGGCCATGGGCGCGTCCCCCACCCGCCGGTAGAGCAGCCCCAGCAGCAGCGTGGAGCGCGCGAAGGCCGGGTGGCCGGGCGGGATGCGCCGCAGCCAGGCCAGGGCGTCCGTCGGGCGGTCGTCCGCCAGCGCCAGTTCCGCCATGCCCACCCAGACCGCCTCCGGATTGTCGGTGGCGGCGCGCAGGGCCGTAAGGGCCTGCCTGGCGGCCTCTCGCCGGACAGGGTCCAGGCGGGCCGCTTGCAGCCGGCCGGCCACCGCGGCCTCGGTGCGTCCCGCCGCCTGCATTCCGTCCGCATAGGCCCACCAGACGGCGGCCTGTTCCGGATTCTGGGCAACCTCTTCCTCCAAGGCGGCGGCGACGCGGGCCGGGTCGTAGCCCAGGCGGGCGGCCTCGGCCAGCAGGGCGGTGGCCTGCGCGGGCCGCATTGTTGGGAGCGGCAGCCCCGGAGCCACAGGCACGCGGGGCGCCGCGAGGGAGCCGGCCGCCGCCGCGACCGCGGGGGCCGGCGCCGACAACACGCCGGCCGCGCGGCCTTGCAGATAGGCCAGGCGCGCGCGGTCGGAAGTGTCCAGGTCGGCCTGCGCCGCGGAGGGCCCCAGCGGCTCGAGCACCGCGCGGGTCTCCGCCAGCCGCCCGGCCTCCAGGAGCCTCTCGGCCAGGATCAACCGCACGCCCGGGGCCGCACCGCGCCGTGCCAGGTAGCGCCGGTAGGCTTCGATCTCACCCGCGGCCGAGCCCATGCGGTGCTGGACGCGGGCAATCCACAGCTCGGCCTCCGGCAGTTCCGGCCGCTGCTCGCGGATCTGCTCCAACTCCAGCAACGCCTGGGACGGCGGCGCTTCTTCCAGCAGGATGCGGCCGAAGAGCGCGAGGGTGCGCAGGCTGGGCTCCGCCCAGAAGCGCTCGGAGGCCTGTTCCGTGCGGGTTTGCTTGGCCCGCAGGGCGCGCAACACGGCGCGCAGCCGCGTGTTGGCGTCGTAGTGGCGCGCGTTGAGCCGGATCGCCTCCCGATACGCCTCCGCGGCCTCCAGCGGCCTGCCCAGCGCCTCCAGCGCCTGACCCCGCAAGTAGTGCACCCCATCCGCGGCCGGGGCCACGATGCGCGCCTCGTCCAACTGTTCCAAAGCGCGGGCGGGGGACTTCTTCAGATACAGCCGGGCCAGCGCCATGCGGGCGCGGAAGTGCTGGGGCGCCTGCTCCAGCGTCTTCAGGAACACCGCCTCCGCGGCCTGCTCCTGTGCGCCATCGAGCAGGTCCACGGCGGCGCGGTAGAGCGCTTCGGGGTCTTGGGCCGACAAGGGGGGCTGCGCCAGCGCGGCCGTCAGGCACAGCGCAAGCGCCAGGGCGGCGAGTCTGCGCCCCGCCGCCGCGGCCATGCCCGCGGGGACTAGCGGCGGGCGGCGGCGCGTGCCCACTCGTCCGGAGAATACGTCTTGAGCGCCAGGGCATGCACGGCCGAGCGCATGGCATCGCCCAACGCCCCGTACACCAGCTGGTGTTGCTCCACCAGGCTCTTGCTCTGGAAGCGGGGAGAGACCACGAGCAGTTGGTAATGCTCGCCGTCGCCCTGCGGATTCTCCAACTCGATCCGGTCGCCCGGAAAGGCCCGTTCCAACAGGGCCCGCACTTCAGGTAAAGGCATCATGAAGTTTCACCTTGCATTGCCAAGGGGGTGGCGGCAGCGCGTGCCGCGGCTACATTCATGCGACAGGCTAGCACAGCCGCCGGGCCGGCACCAACAGCCCGGGCGCGGCCGCCGGGGCGCGGGACGGCCCGCCACCGCGCGCCTACCGGCTGCCGCGGTAATGCGCCTCGTTCACGGTGACCAGGAATGGCAAGTTGCGGAAGTCCTCGCCGGCGTCCATCCCGTAGCCGGCCACCCAGCGGTCGGGCACGTCGAAGCCGACCTGCTCCAGCGGAGGCGCGGCGCTGGCCTGGCCTGGGGTCCCCCGCGGAGGCGCCACCCGCTTGGACAGCAGCACGCAGGCGCGCACGGAGGCGACGCGCTCCTCCTCCACCAGATAGCGCCTGAGCGCGGCCAGCGTGAAGCCCTGGTCCACCAAGTCCTCCACCAGGATCACGTCCCGGCCGGCGAGTCCGCCGGGCCGCAGCTCGATGCGCACCCGGCGGACGGCCTCCCCGGCGCCCTTGATCTCATCTCCGTAGGTGGATGCCTTGAGGTAGCTGAAGCGCACCGGGCTGCCGTCCAACTCGAACAGCGCCTCGCCCAGGTCCTTGCCGAAGGCCAGCGCGCCCTTCAGCACGACGACGAAGTGGAACTCGCGGAGGTCCGGCTGGGCGGCCCGCAGTTCGCGCGCCAACTCCGCCACGCGGCGGCGCAGCAAAGAGCGGGGCACGAGCACCCGCTCGACCCGCCCGTCCCCCGTCAGGCGCTCGTGCAGGGCGCGCTCGTGCGGCTCCGGCGGGAAGCCCTCCGGCGGGACGAGGATGGCTCCGCCTGCGCCGCGCGCCACGCTCATGATTCCCTCCTGGCCCGGACCGCCGGGCGGCGGCCCTACCCCGCCCGCTGGTAGAGCTTCATCAGCCCTCCCGCGCGCAGAATGGCCTGGAGCTTCTCTGGCAGCGCCGGGATGGCGAAGGGGCTTGCGCCCACCGTGATCCGGCCCTGCTCCCAGGCTACCTCCACGGGGTCGCCCGGGCGGTAGGCCGCCACGGCCTCGGGGCAGATGATCACCGCCAGGCCCTGGTTGATGGCACTGCGGAAGAAGATGCGCGCCGCCGACTTGCAGATCACGGCCTTGACGCCGGCATGGGCCAGGCCCACGGCCGGGTGGTCGCGGCTGCTGCCGGCGCCCAGGTTCAGTCCCGCCAGGATCACCTGGCTCGGCGCCACGCGCGCCGCGAAGCTCGGGTCCAGCCCCCTGAACAAATGCGGCACGACCAGCGCGGGCTCGGAGGACTTCACCCGGTAGACCTCGCTGCCGGCGAACATGTGATCGGTGCTGAGGTTGTCCACGTCGGAATAGTTCCACACGTTGCCCAGCAGGCGATCCTCGCCGGGCGGGATCTCGCTCGTGGCGCTCTGGGGGACGCGGTAGGGATAGCGCCAAGGGCCGCCGCGCCGGGCCGGCCCACTCCCCGGGGCATCCGCCGTCACGATCTCCCCCGCGACCGCCGACGCGGCCACCGTGGCTGGGGAGGCCAGGTAGATGGAGGCGTTGGGGTTGCCCATGCGGCCCCTGAAATTCCGATTGGCGGTGGAGATCACCGTCCACCCGTCCGCCGGGATGCCCTGGCCCGTGCCGGGACACGGCCCGCAACTGGCCGAGAGCACCTGCGCCCCGGCTTCCAGGAAGGTCAGCACGAGGCCTTCCCGCGCCGCCTGCACGTAGACCTCCCGCGAGGCGGGAATGACGAGCATCTGCACGTCCGGATGCACCTGGCGGCCCCGCAGGGCCGCGGCGGCGGCACGCAGGTCCTCCAGCCGCCCGTTGGTGCAGGTGCCGATCAGCGCTTGGCGCACCTTGACCCCCGCGATCTCCGCCACGGCGCGCACGTTGTCCACGGTGTGGGGACAGGCCGCCACCGGGAACAAGTCGCCCAGCTCGACGGTGAGCTCGGCGGCGTAGCGGGCAGCCGGGTCGGCCCAGATACCCGGGCTGCTGCCCGGCACGGCCGCGCGCAGCACGGCGTCGCAAGGGAAGACGGCGTTCTTCGCGCCCATCTCCGCGGCCAGGTTGCAGAGCACCATGCGGTCGTCCAGGCTCAGCCCGGCGACGTCCCCATGGAACTCCACGGACAGGTAGGTGGCACCGGCGGAGCCGATCCGGCCGATGATCCACAGGGCGAGGTCCTTGGCGGACACGCCCGGCGGCAGCCGGCCCCGCAGGCTGATCTTGAGGGACTCCGGGACGCGCCACCAGCTTTCGCCCTTGAACCAGAGGCCGGCGGCCTCCGTGCGGTCAATCCCCACGGCCAGCGCGTTAAAGGCGCCGGCGGTGGAGGTGTGGCTGTCCGACCCCGCGATCAGCATTCCCGGCTGCGCGTGGTGGATCATCAACTGGTGGGAGATCCCCTCTCCGGCGCGGTGGAAGCGCGCGATGCCCTGCTCCCGGACGAACTTGGCGATGGCCTCGTAGTCGTTGGACAGGCCAACGGTAGTGGGCGGCGCGTTGTGGTCCAGCGCCACCACGCAGCGGGAGGGGTCCCACACCCGCCGTCCGCCCATGCGGCGGAAGGTGCCCAGGATGCTGGCCGTGTTGTCGTGCGTCAGCACCAGATCCGGCGGCCTGAACACGATGCTGCCCGCCGGGGCGCCCAGGATTTTTTCCGCGAAGGTGGAAGGGGGCATGGGGCCAGGAAAAGAAAGTGGCGCGCGCAGCGAGTTCCGCTGCCGGGCAGGATACCGCCCCTGGCGCCCCGTGGGAACCGCTTTCCTAAAGAAACATCCGGTACACCGGGTTGTTCGTCTCCTCCTCGTATTCGTAGCGCAGGTTGTCCAAAAACGCGCGAAAGCGGGGTTTGTCGTCGGGAGGAATCTCGAAGCCCACCAGCACGCGGCCAAAGTCCGCGCCGTGCATGCGGTAATGGAAGAGGGAGATGTTCCAGGTCTCGCTCATGGCGGCGAGGAAGTCCCCCAGGGCGCGGGGGCGCTCCGGGAACTCGAACTTGTAGAGCACCTCGCCATCGGTGAGCCCCGCGCGCCCACCCACCATGTGGCGAATGTGCTCCTTGGCCAGCTCGTTGTCGGTGAGGTCAAGGTGCGCGAATCCGTGGCGGGTCAGGAGGCCCTGAAAGGCCAGCTTCTCCGCGGCGTTGGCGACCGCCACGCCGACGAAGATGTGCGCGGCGCCGCGGTCGGCCAGGCGGTAGTTGAACTCGGTGATGCCGCGCTCCCCCACGACGTGCTCGCAGAGGAACTTGAGCGCGCCGGGCCGCTCGGGAATGGTGACGGCGAAGAGGGCCTCGCGCCGCTCGCCGGTCAGGGTGCGTTCGGCGACGAACTGGAGCCGGTCGAAGTTCATGTTGGCGCCGGAGTTGATCGCCACCAGATTGCGCTCGGTCCACCCCTGGGCGGCGGCATGGCGGCGCAGGCCGGCCACGGCCAACGCCCCGGCGGGCTCCATGATGGAGCGCGTCTCCTCGTAGATGTCCTTGATGGCCGCGCAGGTCTCGTCCGTGCTCACCGTGACGATCTCGTCCACGCAGGATTGCGCGAGGCGGAAGGTGTGCTCCCCCACGCGCTTGACCGCCACGCCGTCGGCGAAGATGCCGACATGGCCGAGCGTGACGCGCTGCCCGGCCGCCAGCGAGCGCCGCATGGCGTCGCTGTCTTCCGGCTGCACGCCGATGACGAGGGTCTGGGGCCGCAGCGCCTTGATGAAGGCCCCCACGCCGGCGATCAGCCCGCCGCCCCCGACCGGCACGAACACCGCATCCATCTCCGGGCACTGCTGCAACAGCTCGTGGCCGATGGTGCCCTGCCCGGCGATCACCAAGGGATCGTCGAAGGGGTGGATGAAGGTCCGGCCGGTCTCGCGCGCCAGGCTCGCGCAATGCTCGGCGGCCTCGGAGTAGCTGTCCCCGTGCAGCACCACCTCCGCGCCCTGGCGCCGGACGGCGCTGACCTTGATGCGGGGCGTCGTCCGGGGCATCACCACCAGCGCGGAGAAGCCCAGCCGCCGCGCGGAGAGCGCAACCCCTTGGGCGTGGTTGCCCGCCGAGGCGCAGATCACGCCCGCCCGGCTTTCCGCCGCGCTCAGTTGGCTGATGCGGTTGTACGCGCCGCGCACCTTGAAGGAGAAGGCCGGTTGCAGGTCCTCCCGCTTGAGGAACACCCGGTTGCCGCATTGCTCGGAGAGCCCCGGGGCCGGGTCCAGCGGCGTGCGCACGGCCACGTCGTAGACGCGGGCGGTGAGCACCTGTCTGATGAGGTCGTCCATGTTCCCTTTCGCAACCCGGGCGCGGCGCGGGCGGCGCCCGCCGGGGCGGTCTTGCGCCATGGGCCCTGTGCGGCGGCCCCTGACACCCGTAGCGCCCCGGCGGCGCGGCGTCAATCCCGTGCGGGCCAGGGCAGGGCACCCGCAAGATGCATTTGAAGCCGGAGGGCATGAATCGTTGCATGCGTTCCCCCGTCCCGCGCTGCGCGCGGCCTCACCCAAACCCTCTCCAACCCCGCCCAAAGTGCCGGGCGGGCTGGACTTCACGGCCTGGGCGATTTTCCTTCTCCAGCCCCGCAGTTGGGGCTTGGAGAAGGTGCCCGCAGGGCGGATGAGGCCCGAAGCAGGCGGGAGCGGAGCAACGACTTCCCTCGCACACCGACTTTGCGGTTACCCTGCGGGCCATGGGCGTTCCGCGAGCCGCGCACCGGGTTTCATTTGTCCCCAGGCCCACTCTCGGGTAGGCTTGAAGCTCATGCTGGCCGCACACCCACCCCGGAGGATGCACGCGTGCTGGATCGCTTCAAAGCCCTGCTGCTGGGCGGAGACCATGCGCACCGCCTGACCGAGGAGCACCCCGAGCCCGATGTGGCGGTGTGCGCGCTGCTGCTGGAGGCGGCGGAGGCCGACCAGGACTTCGCGCCGGAGGAGCGGTGGCTGATCGTCGAGCAGCTCCGGCGGCGCTTCGCGCTGGACCGGCCCCAGGTGGAGGCGTTGATCGCGGAGACCCAGCGCCGCCGGGCGGCCGCTGCCGACCTCTGGCCTTTCACCCACGCCATTCGCAAGGCCTACTCGCCGGAACAGAAGCAGGAACTGTTGGTGCTCGTGTGGCAGGTGCTGCTGGCCGACCAGCACCTGGACGCCCGCGAGGAGCAATGGGCGGGCCGCCTGACCGAGATGCTGGCCGTGAACCACAGCCTGCTGATGGAGGCCAAGCGGCTGGCCCGGCAGAGCATGTCGGGCGGCGGTCTCGGGCCGAAGGATCCCGTGCCGCAGCCCGGGTAGGGGCCTGGCGGCCCGCCCTCAGGGACCCGCGGGCAGGCGGCACGACAACAGCAACACCCATCGCTTCCGCGCGATGGCGGCGTCGGACGATTCGACCGACGGCCGGAGCCAACCCACTCCATGCTGGACCGCCTCGACCCCGTGGACACCTTCGACCCCTTCGGTCTGCCTTATCCGGCGCTGGAGCGGCGTGTGCTGGCGCTGGGGGGCGCGCCCGTCCACGCGCTGCGGTGGTTCCGCGCGCTGCACCGGGCGGGCGTGGCCGACCCCCGGGGGGTGTTCGAGCTGGGCCGGGCGCTCACGGCCAGGTTGGAGCACGCCATCCGACCGCGCTTGCCCGTGGTGGAGGCGTGCCTGCGCGGCGCCGACGGCACCCTCAAGCTGGGCCTGCGGCTGACGGACGGCGTGCGCGTGGAAAGCGTGCTGATCCCTGACGGGCGGAGGCTCACCCTCTGCGTCAGCAGCCAGGCGGGCTGCGCCGTGGGCTGCGGGTTCTGCGCCACGGGGCGGCAGGGGCTGACGCGCAATCTCTCCGCCGGGGAGATCGTCGGCCAGTTCATCGCGGCGCGCACGGCCTGGGCCACCGCGCCCGGGACGGCCGGCGAGGCGCCGGGCGGGCGCGATCCGGGCGCGGCCGGGGCGGGGCGCATCACCAATCTGGTGTTCATGGGGATGGGCGAGCCGCTGCGGAACTGGCCCGCCGTGCGGGCCGCCGTGGAGATCCTGCACGCGCCCAACGGCCACAACTTCTCGCGCGACAAGATCACCATCTCCACCAGCGGCATCCTGCCGCGCCTGGCCGACGTGGTGCTGCGGGCCCGGACGGGACTGGCACTGTCGCTGCACGCCACCCGCGACGAGGAGCGCAGCCGCCTGATCCCGGTCAACCGGGTCTACCCGCTGGCGGAAGTGATGGCCGAGCTCAAGCGCCTGGCGTTGCACCACGGAGGGCGGACGATGATCCAGTATCTGCTGCTGGAGGGGGAGAACGACAGCCCCCGCCACGCGCGGGAGCTATGGGACTGGGTAAGGGACTTTCCGTGCCACATCAACTTGCTGCAATACAATCCGGTGCCGGGCCTTGACTACCGCCGCCCGGGGCTGGAGACCGTGCGGCGCTTCAAGACCGAATTGCTGGCCTTGGGCGCGCGGGTCTATCATCGGGAGAGCCGCGGCGGAGACATCGCCGGGGCCTGCGGCCAGTTGGCGCCCGCGGCGCGAGCAGGGTAGCGCCTCAGGCCACCCGCGTCATGCCTTGACGCAGCCGCATGCGCTCCTCGGGGGTCAGGTCGCGCAGACATAGGTCGCACTGGGCCGAATCAAACTCGTCGAGGCGGGTCGTCACTTCCGATGCGCAAGCGGGACAGGTCCAATGCATCACAGGGTCGGCGGAGAGACTGTCGCGGGAATCCAGATTCAACATGGGTCGCTCCATGGCCAAGAACCAAAAGCCGACACTCGCCGGCAGGATCCCTACCATGGAAGACTCGTGCCAAGCGGACGGAACCCGACCCTCCACAGCTTTATGTGGCTGTTACAGTTGACCAATGCGTAATAGCGGGACAGTGACCGGCGCGGAGGGTGCCGCCGGGGATGCGTGGCGGGCCAGCCACACGCGGAAGACGGGCGATCACCCTGGGATGGACGAGCCAAGTTCGCGGTAGGGATCCAGCGGCTGCCGCCAGAGCGCCCTCAGGCGCCCTTCTTCACGGGCTGGAAGGACTCCCCGCAGCCGCAGGTGGCCGTGTCGTTCAGGGGGCGGAACTTGAAGCCCTGCTCGACCATGTTCTTGTCCTGGTAGTCAATCTCCACCGAGCCCAGAATGTCGGTGAGACAGCCGCGGTCCACCACCAGCTTGACCCCCCTGGAGTCGAACACCACGTCGTCGCCCTTGACGGTCTCCGGAGTGGCGAAGTCCAGCACGTACTTGTAGCCGGAGCAGCCGCCCGGAGCGGCGCCGACGCGCACATAACCGTTGGATGGGTCTACCTTTTCCGCTTCGAAAGCCTCCCGCACGATCTGGGCTGCCTTGTCCGTCAGGAGCACCGTATACCCATCGAGTCCCTGTGTTGCCGCCATACCCGGTTCCTCCAGCACGTTGGCGGGCGGTCTGCCCGCAATTTCCCTCAACACAGTCTAGCGCCGCGCGGCGCGGAGAGCAACTTTGCACCGGGTTCCGGGCCAAGCGCCCTCGCGAGGCCCTTGAGAGAAGGTCGGCGGGCGCTGGAGCCAACGCCCGTTCCGGTTTCCGGACGCTCCGGCTCATTTCCGTCTTGGAATGGACTGGGCAGCGGGCGCCCCGGGCCTAGGCTCTGTTTGAGAATGGGGTCCCCACACGGGGGAAGCCACCGCAGACCCTTCGCTTCGCTTAGGGTGACGTTATCCGTGTCATGCTGAGCGGTAGTGAAGCATCCGCGGTTCTTCGCTGGCCTTGGTTCTCCCCCTGTGTACGGTTTGGGATTCCCAAACAGACCCTAGCGCTGCACCAGGCTGCGGCCGATCAACTGACGGTGAACCTGGTTGGTGCCCTCCCAGATCTGGGTGATCTTGGCGTCCCGCAGCAGGCGTTCCACGCGGTAGCCCTTGATGTACCCGTAGCCGCCATGCAGTTGCACCGCCTCGGTGGCGATGCGCATCGCCAGATCGCTGGCCCGCAGCTTGAGCATGGACGCCTCCACCCCGATGTCCCGCACGCCGCCATCCACCAGCCGCGCCACATGCCACAGCCAAGCCTCGCATTGGGCCAGTTCCGTGACCAGGTCGGCGAGCAGGAACTGGATGCCCTGATATTCCGCGATGCGCCGACCGCCCTGGCGCCGCTCGTTCACATAGGCCACGGCATCCTCGAAGGCCGCGCGGGCGATTCCCAGCGCATGGGCGGCCACGGAGGGCCGGGACAGGTTGAGCGAGGCCAGCAGCAGCCGCAGGCCCTCGCCGGGCTGTCCCAGCACGTTGGCGCGGGGCACGCGGCAGCCCTCGAAGGTGAGGGGCGTGGTGTTCGATGCGCGATGCCCCATCTTGTTCTCCGGCGCGCCGGGCACCAGCCCGGGCGTGCCCTTCGGCAGGTACAGCGCCGTGATGGCGTCCTTGCCGTTGCCCAGCGGTTGCCACTTGCCGAAGACCAGGTACAGGTCGGCGACATCGCCGTTGGTGATGAAGAGCTTGCCCCCGTCCACGACGACCTCATCGCCGTCGGGCCTGAAGCGCGTCGTCATGCCGGTCGCGTCGGATCCCGCGCCGGGCTCCGTGATGACCAGCGCGGCCAGGCCGCCGGCCAGGATCGGCCCCAGCAGCCGCCGCTGCTGCGCCTCCGTGCCGTACTCCAACAGCGGCTTGGTCGCGTGGAAGTTGGTGGCCCAGATGATCCCGGTGGAGGCGCAGGCGGCGCTGATCTCCCGCACACAGGCCAGGTAGGCCGCGTAGGACAACCCCGCGCCGCCCAGGGTCTGCGGCAAGAAGATCCCGTTCAGCCCAAGGTCCGCCAGGACCCTGACGTTGTCCCAGGGGAACTCGCCGCTCTCGTCGTGGTGGGCGGCGCGGTCGGCGAAGGCCCCCCGGGCGAGCGCCTGGACGTTGTCCAGCAGCAGGCGCTCCTCCGCGCTCAGGGGGGGAATGGCGTCAATGCGGCGAAAGACTTCCATGGAGCATACCGGTGCGGAAGGAAGGGCTGGGCGGGTCAGTGGGCGATGCCCTGGCCGCCGTCAATGTAGAGGGTCTCCCCGGTCATGAAGGCCAACTCCTCCACGAACAGGGCGGCGATCAGGCGGGCGACCTCATCCGGCCGGCCCGTCCGCCCCACGGGAATGCGGGGCAGCAGCGCCGCCTGAACGGACTCCCGCCGCAGGAACTCCCGGTTGAGATCGGTCTCGATGTAGCCTGGCGCCACGTTCAGCACCGCGATGTTATCCCTAGCCCACTCCACGGCCAGGCAGCGCGTCACGGCCGCCACGGCGGCCTTGGACGCGGTGTAGGCCAGGTTGCGGGGCACGCCCATGCGGTCGAAGAAGGAGCCCAGATTGACGATCAACCCGCCGCCGTGGGCCTTCAGGTGGGGGTAGGCCTCCCGGCAGGCGACGAACAGCCCGGTCACATTCGTTTCCAGCATCGCCCGCAGGTCCGCCGCGGGCAGGTGTGCGCTGGGCGCCGTGCCGTGCAGCCCGGCGCTGTTCACCAGTCCCCGCAGGCCGCCCTGGCCGGCGGCCTCGCCCAGCGCCCGCGCCAGGGCGCCCTCGTCCGTAACGTCGCAGGGGAGCGGGAGCAGCCGCCCGGCAAGCTCCGCCGGCACGGGCCGGTCCTCCACGCCGCGTCCGCTCCGGGTGAGGCAGGCCACGGCGAAGCCCCTCCGCGCCAGCTCCAGCGCGACGCTGGCGCCGATGCCCCGGCTGGCGCCGGTCACCGCGATCATCCCGGAGGTGCGGGACTCGCTCACGGGGCGCACCGGTCTGGCGCCGGGACGGCGGCGGCCGGCATCACCGCGCCGCCCTGAACGCGGCGGCTTGCTGCCGCAGGCGGAACTTCTGGATCTTCCCGGAAGCCGTGCGCGGCATCGCGTCCAGCAACTCCAGCCGCTCGGGAAAGTAGGTGCGGGTCATGCGCTCCGACTCCAGATGCCGGATCATGTCGTCGAAGGCGAAGCGCCGGCCGTCGCGCATGACGACGAATGCGCACGCGCGCTCGCCCAGCCGCTCGTCCGGCATCGCCACGATGGCCACATCCTGAACCGCCGGGTGGCGGTAGAGCGCCCCCTCCACCTCCGCCACGGGGATGTTCTCGCCGCCGCGGATGATGATGTCCTTGGCGCGGCCGGAGATGCGGATGTATCCGTCGGCGTCCATGCGGGCCAGGTCGCCCGTCTCGAACCAGCCTTCCGGGTCGGTGTCGTAGCGCTCCGGGCGCTTGAGGTACCCCACGAAGTTGGCGATGCCCCGGGCCTGCAAGCGCCCCTCCTGGCCGGACGGGACGGGACTGCCGCCGGCGTCCACGACGCGCACCTCCATCCCCGGCACGGCCTTGCCGTCCGTATCGAACACCTTCTCCGGCGGGTCGCCCGGCACGGTGCAGGTGACCACGCCGTTCTCCGTCATGCCCCAGGCCGAGATCACGTGCGTCCCCAGCCGCTCCACCGCGCGCTGAACCAGCACGCGCGGGATGGGCGCGCCGGCCGTGACGAACCGGCGCAGCGTGGACACGTCGCAGCGATCCAGGGCCGGCGTGTCGGTCAGATCCGCCACGAAGGGCGTCGACCCCATGGTGAAGGTGACGCCTTCGTCCTGGATCAGCGCCGCGGCCGCCGCGGGGTTCCAGATGTCCAGCAGCACGCTCTTGATGCCCAGCATCACCGGCAGCAACATGCCGTAGAGGAAGCCCGTCTGGTGCGCCATGGGCGAGCCCATCAGCACCACGTCGCCCGGGGCCAGCCCCAGCGCCCGGATGAACGACTCCACGCTGCCCAGCAGGGTGTTGGCCGTGTGCATCACGCCCTTGGGCTCGCCCGTGGTGCCGGAGGTGTACTGCAACTCGGTCACCGCGTCCGGCGCCGGCCGCCGCGCGCGGAACAGGTCGGCCGCGCCGGCCTCGTCCTCCCACCGGCGCTCCAGCAGCGCCTGCTCGAAGGACCCGCTCGGGCCGTCCTCCACCACCAGCACGTGCCGCAGCGCGGGCAAGTCCGCGCGCAACTCCTCCGCCATCGCGGGATAGTCGAAGGCGCGGAAGCGGCGCGGCACGACCAGCACCTTGGCCTCCGCGAACGCCAGCATGAACTTCAGTTCGCGCTGCCGGAAGATCGGCATGAGCGGATTGGCCACCGCGCCGATGCGCACGCACGCCAGGTAGAGCGCGGTGAACTGCCACCAGTTCGGCAATTGGAACGCCACCACATCGCCCGCCGCCACGCCCAATTGCGCCAGGCCGGCCGCGATGCGATCGGCCCGGCGGGCCAACTGGCGGTAGGAAAGCACGCTGGCGCGGCCGCTCATGGAGTTCTGGTCCACAATCGCCACGGCATCGGGCCGCTGGGCCACCGCCTGATCCAGGTAGTCGGTAATCAGCCGGTCCGGCCAGAGGCCGGTCGCGCGCATGGCCCGCGCCCGCTCGGCCGACAGAATCGGATCCATGCTCGCCCCTGGGCTGCTGCCTGCGTTGCTCGCCGCTCGGGCTGCCCCGGCCGTCCGGGTGCCTGTAGCCCGCTCCATACCCGAACCTATACCCGAATCAGGCGTGTGATGCACCCTTGGGCCTCCCCTGTCGCCTGGTCCCAAACCCCAGTGCGCGGCGGTTACTGGATTGATACCCGGCTTCCCCCTCGGAACCGCCATGGGACGGCCTGCGCGGGCGATTGGAGGTTGACAAAGCGGGGAGCCCATGGACATGCTCCCAGACGTTCCATTCGTGCCCAAGCCCAGCTCAACTCTCGATGGGGGAAGAAACGCCATGTCCATGAAACTGCACGCCCACAAAGTCTCAACCACCTCGCGCCCGGTCTTGATGTTCATCGCGGACAACAAGATTGACGCGGAACTGGTCGTCGTGGACCTGATGACCGGGGAGCACGTGAAGGAGCCTTACAGCAAGCTGAACCCAAGCAAGCAGGTTCCGCTGCTGGTGGATGGTGACTTCATGCTGACGGAGTCGTCCGCGATCCTGAAGTACCTGGCGGACAAGATCGGCTCGCCGGCCTATCCCAAGGACCTGAAGAAGCGGGCCAAGGTCAACGAGATGATGGACTGGTTGAACACCGGGTTCTACCGGGAGTGGGGGTACCACCTGATCTATCCGCAGATTTATCCGCACCACAAGCGCCCCACGGAGGAATCCAACCGCATCACGGCGGAGTGGGGCAAGACGCAGTCCGAGTTCTGGCTGGGTGTGCTCAATGACCACTGGCTGGGCAAGGGCAACAAGTACCTCTGCGGCGACGATCTGACAATCGCGGACTACTTCGGCGCCGGCATCGTAACGGCCGGGGAACTCGCGCACGTCAACTTCGGCAAGTATCCCAACATCAAGAAGTGGATTGACCGGGTGAAGGCGTTCCCCTGCTGGGCGCAGGTGAACGACGTGCACAACGGGTATGCCGCGTCGCTCAAAGGCAAGGTCCCCGTCACGATCTCCTAATCCTCCATGGCCGCACGGCAGCGACCGTCGACACCGGATCGGAAGCCAAAGGCACTTGCGGTTCGCCGCGGGTGCCTTTGCTTTTTCGTCGAGCGCCGCCGCCGCAGCGGATTGGCGGCGGACCGGGGGGCCGCACGGGCTTATCGGCAAGCGCCGAAAGTTTCGTTCGCACATCACGGGTTACCCGTGCTATACATTTTTGTTTCCATCCGACCGGCGCTCGAAGTGGCGAGGCCTCGATTGTGGATGGACTTGGAACCGCATTTGCTCATTTGAGGAGTGATTCGATGAAACGCAGTCTGCTCGTTGTGTTGATGGTTGCCAGCATGGCTTGGCTGTCGGCCTGCAATACGCAAAAAGCCCCCGAACAAGAATTGTCCGCCGCGAAGGCCGCCATGGATGCCGCCGCTGCCGCCAACATCGATCCCGCCAACGCGGACTTCAAGAAGGCAAAGGAGACGCTGTCCGCCGCCGCTGCCGAATTGAACGCCCAAGACAAGAAGTGGTCGCTGACCCGCGACTATAAGAAGGCCCAATCCATGCTGGCCGAAGTGAAGACCCTGGCCGATAAAGCGCTGGGCGATCATAAGGCCGCCATGGAAGCCAAGGCCAAAGCCGAGGCAGAAGCCAAAGCCAAGGCGGAGGCGGAAGCCAAGGCCAAGGCCGAAGCGGCCAAGAAGAAGGGCGGCAAGAAGAAGTAGTGGGATGCTGCAGCAGGCGGTGCGCCGGCTCCTGGGCGCGCCGCGAGTCATCAGGCCGCGTTCACGCCCCAGCGGCGGGGGCGCGGCTTTCTTGTTGCACGGGGTCCCCGGCCCCACGATGCGCCTGACCGCGATCCTCCCGCCTGGCAGGCTGCGGAAAAACGAACTGCAAGCGGGGGAACAAGTTCCCCCGCACCCCCCGGGTAAGTTTTCGCGGCGCGATGTTTCTGGCGCCTCCCGCAAGCGTCCGGCGCGGGCCGCCGCGGCGGCGTTGTTGGTTTTCGCGGCGCGAGGTTGCCGGCGCCTCCCGCAAGCGTCCGGCGCGGGCCGCCGCGAAAACAAAAGCTTCAAGGCAGCACAGGGATTTGCCGGTTATACCAGGATCCGCTCCTGGAGCCGATTTGCGCACTGTATGGCCGACGATGATCGTCCCATCCCGATACCCCTATACCGGGTGCAGGGAGCCCTGCTCCCTGCTGGGGCGCTCGGTGCGTCAGCGCCGAGCCAAACAGTAGGGCGGGGCAAAGAGCTTGTGAACCAATCCCTTCCGGCCGATTGCGGCGCGCTCAGCAAGCGCCAAGTTGGCGCACAGCGCCAAGTCCGTGCCGGAATTACCGGCGGGCTGTGGGGCCGGTGTGCGGTTCGGTTGCCTCCAGTACAGTTCGCGGTGCGATTCCGGGCCTGTCAGGCCGCCATGGGCTGGGCCAGGGGACGCGTGGCGCGCACCAGGTTGTGCGCCAGCGCATACCAGAGCAGGACCGCCCGGACTTTCTCGCTGCCGCGCACCAGGAATTGCCGCAGTCCGCGGTTGCGGGCTTGGGCATTGACGCATTCGGCGGTGGCGGCGCGCTCCTTGTAAATGGCCTTGGCGGATGCGGTGCTCATGCGGATGCGCCAAGCGGCGATGGCTGGAGCGTCGTTGGGCCGAGGCAGATGCGGATCGAGCTTGGAATTCTTCGGCTTTGGAACCGGAGCGTAAACTTTCGTGCCCAGCGCGCTGGCGCGGTCAATGGATTCGAATCGGGTGTATCCGCCGTCGACCAACGATTCCACGGGAACGCGTCCATACCGCTGTTGCAATTGAGCCGTCATGGGCGGCAGTTGGTCCCAGGCGATGCCCTCGTGGGTGACCGCGACGCCCACGATGATTTGGCTCGCGGTATCGGTCGAGAATTGGGCGTTGTAACTGGGCCTGAAGCCGCCCTCCGGTCCTTTCATGGTGCGCGCCTGCGGATCGGTGGTGGAGACCCGCGGTTCACGCGGGTCTGCTGGCGGCGCTCCGGCGTCGCTCGCTGGCGGCTGCTTGCGCTTGTGGCCGTGAGCGTTCCGGGCGGCGTAGCGGGCCTCGATCTGTTCCATCTCCTTCAGCGCTTGGCCGACCCGCTCCTGCCGCTCGCGCGCCGCCTGCTGGCGCTTGCTGGTGGCGCCGGGATCCG
>Ga0315281_10005889_pt1 | contig 17488 bp, 13 predicted proteins | sample YL17G07_0_MG_FD_204540 | JGI IMG/M metagenome (GOLD analysis project Ga0315281, IMG submission 204540) | Sediment microbial communities from Yellowstone Lake, YNP, Wyoming, USA - YL17G07_0 | ecosystem: Environmental > Aquatic > Freshwater > Lake > Sediment | place: USA: Wyoming | collected...
GAGGCCGAGGCCTGGGAGGACTTCCTCGACATGTGCATCGGCCAGGCCGCGGTCTGGGCCGGCATGAACATCCGCCCCGAGGAAACCAAGTCCGAGCTGATGCCGACCGAACCCTATCTGTTGGGTTCGCATGCCGGCTGTTGCGGCATCTGGGTTTCGGGTCCGGCCGATATCGCGCCCAAGGAGTGGCAGTGGGGCTACAACCGCATGACCACGGTGGCCGGCCTGTTCACCGCCGGCGACGGCGTCGGCGCCTCGGGCCACAAGTTCTCCTCCGGCTCGCATACCGAGGGCCGCATCGCCGGCAAGAACATGGTGCGATTCTGCCTCGACAAGAAGGACTACAAGGGCGCCTTCAAGCAGGACATCAACCAGCTGGCCGAGGAAATCTACCGCCCGGTCCGCACCTATCTCGAACACAAGGACAAGACCACAGCCGAGGACATCAACCCGCACTACATCCTGCCCCGCATGTTCCAGATGCGCTTGCAGAAGGCGATGGACGAATATTGCGCCGGCACCTCGACCTTCTACCAGACCAACAAGGTCATGCTGGAACAGGGCCTGCACCTGCTCAACATGCTAAAGGAAGACAGCGCCCACCTGCGGGCCAAGGACTTGCACGAACTGCTGCGCGCCTGGGAGAACTATCACCGCCTGCGCACGGCCGAGGTGCATCTGCGCCATATCCTGTTCCGCGAGGAGACGCGCTATCCCGGCTTCTACTACCGCGCCGACTTCCCCAATCTCGACGAGAAGAACTGGCACTGCTTCGTCAACTCGCGGATGGATCCGGATACCGGCGAGTGGACCATGATGAAGAAGCCCTGGAAGCCGCTGGTCGATCACGGCACCCACCCGGGCTCGGATTTGAGCGTCGCGGCCGAATAACCGCCGGCACGGATAGGCGAAATACGGGGGGCGCCGCGGCAAGCGGCGCCCTTGCCGCTTTCCGGCGGCCCCCTTGGAGTGCTATCGAGAGACCATGAGCGGCGATAATCGACCAGACGAGTTCGAGGACGGCCCGGCGGCGCCCGACGAGGCGCAGGCCGGGCGCGAGCAAGCAGCGCGCCACGAGCGCGACACCGAGGCCGAGATCTTCGAGAGCGTGCGCGGTGCCGGCGGTGGCCCGGTTGTGCCGGTGCGCCTCAAGGGCGCCGACCCGTTCAACTTCTCGTGCCACCGCGGCATCTCGTGTTGGAACCAATGCTGCCACGGCGCCGACGTGACGCTGACGCCGCTCGATATCCTGCGGCTGTCGCGGAACCAGAAGATTCGGCCCGCCGAGTTCGTTGCCCGCTACACGGCGCCGGGCATATGGGAGACGGCCGGCCTGCCGGTGCCAAAGTTAAAAATGACCGGCGAGGATGGCAAGGGCGCCTGCTCGTTCCTGCACCAGGAAAACGGCTGCACCGTCTATGCCGACCGGCCGATGACCTGTCGTTACTACCCGCTGGGTCTGGGCGCGGCCAAAATGAAAGACTCGCCCGAGAAGATGAATTTTCACTTCCTGGTCAAGGAATCGTTCTGCAAGGGCCATGACGAGAGCAAGACGCAGACGGTGGATGCCTTCCGCGCCGAACAGGGCGTGGCTGTCTATGACGATTTCAACCAAGGCTGGATCGATATCCTGATGAAGATGGCGTCGTGGAAGACGCTGGGCGGGCCCCAGGGCAAGGACGTATCCATCCAGAGCAAAAAAATGTTCTACATGGTCTCGACCGACCCCGACGCCTTCCGCGCCTTCGTCTTCAAAACCAGGTTCCTGGAGACGTATTTGATCGAGCCGGAAGCGATCGAGCAGGTAAAGAGCGACGACGAGGCCCTGCTGCAACTGGGATTCGACTGGCTCAAGAACGTGTTTTTCAACGAGCCCACCATCGCCCTGCGCCCGGAAGTCCTGCAACAGGCCGTGGCCGCCACGCGCGAGCGGATGGGCGGCTCCTGAGTCACGCGGCTGTGGCGATGGCCGGGGATAATGCGCTAGTTTGGCTCCATGTCCACCGTCCGGCGATCCTTCCCCAACGAGGTCCAAGTCACCGATCCGCAATGGATCGTGTTGAAGGACGGCAGCCGCATCGCCACCACCATCTGGCGACCCCGCACCGACAGGAAAGTGCCGGTCGTGGTCGAAATGATCCCCTATCGGCGGCGTGACGGCACGGTTTTCCGCGATCTCGACATCCATCCCTATTGGGCCGGACACGGTGTTGCCAGTTGCCGGGTGGACCTTCGCGGCGCCGGCGATTCCGACGGCATCCTGGCCGACGAGTACCTGCCGCGCGAGCAACAGGACGCTTGCGAGATCATCGATTGGCTGTCGCGCCAGCCCTGGTGCAACGGCAATGTCGGCATGACCGGCATCAGTTGGGGCGGGTTCAATGCCCTGCAAGTGGCGGCGCATCGCCCGCCGGCGCTGAAGGCCATCATCACGCTCTGCTCGACCGACGACCGCTACGCCGACGACGTTCACTACATGGGCGGCTGCCTGATTACCGAGAACGAGATGTGGTCGAACGTGATGCTGGCGTTCAACAGCCAGCCGCCGGACCCGCAAATCGTAGGCCAACGCTGGCGCGAGATGTGGTTGCAACGTCTCGAGGCCAACCACGCCTGGTCCGAGCATTGGCTGAAGCACCAGCGCCGCGACGACTATTGGAAACAGGGCTCGGTCTGCGAGGATTATGCCAAGATCGATTGCGCCGTCATGGCCGTGTGCGGCTGGGAAGACTCCTATTCCAACGCCGTGCCGCGCCTGCTGGCCGGGCTCCCCGGCCCCAAGCTCGCCATCATGGGCCCTTGGACTCATGCCTTTCCCTGCCGCGGCGGCCCCGGCCCGCGCATCGGTTATCTGCAGGAAGCGCTGCGCTGGTGGAAGCATTGGCTCGACGGCGAGGATACCGGCATCATGCGCGAGCCCCAGTACCGGGTTTGGATCACCGGCGAGGAACGGCCGCGCCCTTGGTACAAGAACCACGCCGGTTCGTGGGCGGCCGAAGAATCCTGGCCCTCGCCGCGCATCCAGTGGCAGACCCGCTATCTCAACGCCGCCGGGCTGGGCCAGGGGCCCGTTCCCGGCGGGAGCCTGTCGGTTTCCAGCCCAGCCACGGCCGGCACCGATTACGGCCGCTGGGGCGGCAATGGCGGCGAGTCGCCGGACCTCGCCATCGACCAGCGGCGCGAGGACGGCCAGTCGCTATGCTTCGATAGCGAACCGCTGGAGGACGACCTTACCCTGCTCGGCGCGGTCGAACTTGAGTTGGAGCTGACGGTGGATCAGCCGTTGGTGAATCTCGCGGCCAGGCTCTGCGATGTCTATCCCGACGGCACCTCGGCGGTAATGACCTATGGCGTGCTTAATTTGTCGCATCGCGGCGGCCACGAACACCCAGAGCCCTGCCCGGTCGGCCAGCCGTTCACGGTCACCATCCGGCTCAACGATTTCGGCCGCACCCTTCCCAAGGGGCATCGCCTGAGGCTCGCCATCCAGAACCAGTTCTGGTTCGTGCTGTGGCCCGCGCCGAGGCTTTCCACCGTCAGCCTCGCCGCCGGCGTCTCGACGCTGAAACTGCCCGTGCGCGAACCCTCCGCCCTCGACGCCACGGTGAGGTTCGAGCCGGCCGAGATCGCCCCACCGGTGCCCTCGACAACGCTACGCCCGGAGACCTATACGAAAACGGTCGAGGACGATCTGGCGACGCGGGTGCGCACCATCCGCCTCAAGACCGATTACGGCGCCTGGACCATAGACGACCGCGACATCGCCGGCTCGTCGTGGAACGCCGATACTTTCTCGATTCATCCCGACGATCCGCTCTCGGCCAAACTGACGACCGAGTATTACTGGTCGTTCAAGAGCGGCCCCGCCGATACGGCGGGCATGGCGCGCACGGAACTTGTCGCCGACGAGGAGAACTTCTATCTCACCTGGCGGATCGAAGCCTTCGAGCGAGGCAAGCTGATTTTCTCCAAGCAAACAACGCGCCCGATCAAGCGCGATTTCTGCTGAGGTAGGCCCGGATATGAAGGTCGCTGGGGTTCGACGTCGAACCATCTGGGTCGAGGCCGATGGCTGGTCCATTGGCATCATCGACCAGACCCGGCTGCCGTTCGCCTTTGAGACCGCGACCCTGCGCCGGGTCGAGGAGATGGCCCAGGCCATTCGCGACATGCTGGTCCGGGGAGCGCCGCTCATTGGCGCCGCCGGCGCCTATGGCCTGTGCCTGGCCGCGCGGGCCGACGCCAGCGATGCCGGGCTCGACCGGGCCCAGGCCCTGTTGGCCGCGACCAGGCCGACGGCCGTCAATCTGGCTTGGGCGCTCGATCGGATGCGGGCGGCGTTGCGCGACCTGCCGCCGCCCGAGCGCCCCCGGCGCGCCTACGAGTGCGCGGCCCAGATCTGCGAGGAGGACGTCGCCACCAATGCCGCCATCGGCGAACACGGTCTCGAATTGATCGCCGCCGCCAGCAAGAAGAACGGCGCGCCCGTCAACGTGCTGACGCATTGCAACGCCGGCTGGCTGGCGACGGTGGACTGGGGCACGGCGACGGCGCCCATCTACCGGGCCCATGACAACGGTATCCCGGTCCATGTCTGGGTCGATGAGACGCGGCCTCGCAACCAAGGCGCTTCGCTGACCGCTTGGGAACTGTCGAATCACGGTGTGCCGCATACCGTCATCGTCGATAATGCCGGCGGCCATTTGATGCAGCATGGCAAGGTCGATCTGTGCATCGTCGGCACCGACCGCACCACCGCCACCGGCGACGTCGCCAACAAGATCGGCACCTATTTGAAGGCCCTGGCGGCGCATGACAACGGCGTGCCGTTCTATGTCGCCCTGCCCTCGCCGACCATCGATTGGTCGCTGGCCGACGGGATCAAGGGCATCCCCATCGAGGAACGGGGCGGCGACGAGGTTTCCTACATATCCGGTCAGCGCGCGAACGGCGACACGACCAGGGTGCGCGTGGTGCCGGAGGCTAGCCCGGTGGCGAACTACGCCTTCGACGTGACGCCGGCGCGCCTTATCACCGGCCTTATCACCGAGCGCGGCATCGCCACGGCCTCGCGCCAGGGCCTCGCCGCCCTATTTCCCGACCGAGCCGGCGCTTCATAGCCGGGCCGCGTCCCGCTGGCGCTGCTCGCGGGCGGCGGCCGTGACATCGGCGATGGCGGGGTAGCGCTCGCCATGCACCATCAGCTCGCGGGCCAGGCGCAGGGCGCGCGTTTCGCATAAACCGCGCCGGTCCGGGTCGGCGATCCGGTCCAGGTCGATGACATGCGCCAGGCCCAGGATGCGGCGAATCATCTTGGCGCTCGCGAACCCGAGCGTATCGCCGTAGAGCCGGCGCATGACCGTGTGGTGCTCGGCCTCCAGGCCCGCGCCGGCCGGCGCGTCGGCAAAGAGATCGGCTGGATAGGCATCGCTGTCACCCTCGCGTCGGCGCCAAAGGCCAAGGAAGGTCTCGGCAAAACCGGTCCAGACTCGTTCAATGGTGTCGAGGATCCACTCCTGGTAATCGGCCCGCGAGTCGCCGGGCCCGGCGTAGCCGTCCTGGCTGAAATAGGACAGCAGCAGGTTGCCGATGACGGCGCCGACATCGAAGCCGATCGGGCCGACGACAGCAAATTCAGCGTCGATTACCCGCATGTCGGTGTCGGTGACCATGACCGAACCGGTATGCAGGTCGCCGTGGATCAGCGCCTCGGCCGCGCCCAGGAACTTTACCTTGAGGCGCGAAATCGCCAGTTTGAGCGGGACATCATCGCGAAACTCGGCGGCAATGGCATCCAACTGAGGCGCGGTCCAGCGGTTGCGCTCGCTCAGGCGATAGGGGTCGGTGAAGACCAGATCCTCGGTGATCCGGCACAACTCGGTATTGGCGCCGAAGGTCACCATCAGTTGTTTCTTGCGCGCCGCCGCCAGACCGAAATCGGACGTGAAGTAGAGCGAGTGCGCCAGGTACTGGGCCATGTCGTCGGCAAAGGCCGGATAGCGCACGCCCCGGATCATGCCGTGCCGCATGATGATATGGGGCCTCAGCAACTCCATGACGATGGCGTAGAGGGCCGGGTCGTAGTGATAGATCTCGGGCGTGAACCGCCCGACATGCGGCTGCTGGAGGCGGAAATACTCGCGTTCGAAAAAGGCGCGGGCGAGCGTCATCGGCCAGCCCTCGCCCACCAGCCGCACATAGGGCAAGGCCTGCTTGACGCACACGCCCCCCGCCGGCCCCTCGACGATAAAGACCAGATTCAGGTTGCCGTCGCCGACTTCGGTGACTTTCCAGTCCCCCGGGCGCCCGCCGAGCCGGGCCGCGACCTTCGGCAGGCCGGCGAGAAACGCCGGCAGCGAGCGGTCGCTGAGGGGTCGATACCCTGGCGGTGTTTCGAGTGCCAATCGCTCTCCCCCTTGAACCAGCCATAAGATCGGCGAGCCAAGCGTGGCGCCGACCCAGCGCCAGCGCAGTAGCGCCTAAACCCAGCGAAAAACGGCGGCGGCATAAAGCAGCGAGATGGCCAGTCCGCCCCACAGCGGCACACCCATCACGCCGAGCCAGCCAAGGAAGATGAAGGCGCTGCCCAGAAGCGATATGAACAGGCGATCGCCCCGCGTGGTATCGAGGCCGAGAATACCGCGCCGGGGCGAACCGCCCGGCGAATAGTGCTCCCACACCGCCATGCCGACGAAGCAGAACAGGATAAAGACGAAGAACCCGGCCGTGGGCCCGGTCCAGGCCATCCAACTCAGCAGCGAAGCGCCTTCCATGCCCTAGTCTCCCGTCCGCCTAGACGCGGCCGAGGGCAAAGCCCTTGGCGATATAGTTGCGCACGAAATAGATGACGACCGCGCCCGGAATAAGGGTGAGCGTGCCGGCGGCGGCGAGCAGACCCAGCTCATAACCCGAAGTGCTGGCGGTACGCGTCATGGTGGCCGCGATCGGTTTTGCCGCTACCGAGGTCAGCGTCTTGGCCAGCAGCAATTCGACCCAGGAAAACATGAAACAGAAGAAGGCGGCGACGCCGATGCCGGCGGCGATGGTCGGCAGGAAAATGCGGATGAAGAAACGCCAGAACGGATAACCATCGACATAGGCGGTCTCGTCCAGCTCCTTGGGCACGCCCGACATGAACCCTTCCAGGATCCAGACCGCCAGCGGCACGTTGAAAAGCGTATGCGAGAGCGCCACCGCATAGGGCGTGTCGAACAGGCCTACCTCCGAGTAAAGCTGAAAAAAAGCCAGGGCGAAGACCGCCGGTGGGGCCATGCGGTTGGTGAGCAGCCAGAAGAACAGGTGCTTGTCGCCGATGAAGCGGTAACGCGAGAAGGCATAGGCCGCAGGCAGCGCCACCAGCACCGAGAGGGCCGTATTCATGCCGACATAGGTGATCGAGTTGATATAGCCCTGGTACCAGGTCTGGTCGGTGAAAATCTTGATGTAGTTGTCGAAGGTGAGGTGGCGCGGCCAGAGCGTGAACGAGCCCAGGATCTCGTTGGTCGTCTTCAGCGACATGTTGATGAGCCAATAGATCGGCAGCATCAGGAAGACGATGTAGACGGTCGGCACCAGCCAGATCGCGCGCTTCATCACTTTTCCTCGTTCCGCATCATCAGCGTGTAGAAAAGCCAGCTTAAGACCAGGACGATCAGGAAGTAGATGATCGACATGGCCGCCGCCGGCCCAAGATCGAATTGGCCCAGCGCCACCTTGACCAGATCGATGGACAGGAAGGTCGTGGCGGTACCGGGTCCGCCGCCGGTCAGGACCACGGCCTCGGTATAGATCATGAAACTGTCCATGAAGCGCAGCAGGATGGCGATGGTCAGTACATGCTTCAGCTTCGGCAGCTGGATATAGCGGAACACCGCCCAGCCCCGCGCCCCGTCCACCTTGGCCGCCTGGTAGTAGGCGTCGGGAATCGAGACCAAGCCGGCGTAACACAGCAGCACCACCAACGACGTCCAGTGCCAGACATCCATCAGGACCACGGTCGCCCAGGCCGAGATCGGCTGGCGCGTGTAGTTGTACTCGATGCCAAGCGCGTTGAGCGAGTGGCCGAGGAGGCCGATATCCGGCAGCGCCAGGATGTTCCACATGGCGCCAACGACGTTCCAGGGAATCAGCAGCGGCAAGGCCATCAGCACCAGGCATACCGAGACCCACGGCCCGCGCCGCGGCATGCACAGCGCAATCGCCAGGCCCAGCGGTATCTGAATGACCAGGATGATGGCAGTGAAGGCGATTTGGCGCAGCAGCGCCGCGTGAAAGCGTTCGGAATGAAGAACCTCCTCGAACCAACGCACCCCGACCCAGGTGAAGACGTTGTCGCCAAAGGTCTCCTGGACCGAGAAATTCACCACCGTCATCAGCGGAATGATGGCGTTGAACGCCACCAGCAGCACCACCGGCATGACGAAAAACCAGCCCTTCTGGTTGACGGTCTTGCTCATGCTCCCACCATCCAGCCGTCTCGATAGACCCTGGTATGCGCGGCATCGAAGCGCAGGCGAACCTCGCCCTCGGGCACGGGCAAGCCCTCGGGCAGCAGCAGCTTGATGACTTGGTCGGCGTATCGCGTCTCGACGATGCGGAAGCGCCCGGCGTCCAGCACCTTGCCGATCCGGACCGGAAGCCCCTCCAGGGCAAAGGAAACGAACTCTGGCCGCACACCCAATTCAAGCCGCGCGCCATCGCCGCGACAGGCCTTGGCATTCGCGGTTTCGATCGGCGCGCCGGCGACCATCGCCTGGCCGCCCCGCACCTCGCAGGGCAGCACGTTCATGCCCGGCGAGCCGATGAAATGGCCGACGAAGGTGTGGCGCGGCCGCTCGAAAAGATCGACCGGCGTGCCGATCTGCACCACGGTGCCCTGATTCATGACCACCACCTGATCGGCGAAGGTCAGAGCCTCGGTCTGATCGTGCGTCACATAGATCATGGTGCGGCGGGTATGGCGATGCAGCTCCTTCAGCTTCGAGCGCAGCACCCATTTCAGATGCGGATCGATCACGGTCAACGGTTCGTCGAACATGATGACGTTGACATCGGAACGGACCAGACCGCGACCCAGCGAAATTTTCTGCTTGCCGTCGGCGGTCAGGCCCGAGGCGCGCTTTTCCAGCATCTGATCCAGATCGAGCATGGCCGCGATCTCGCGCACCCGCCGATCCACCTCGACCTCGGCCACGCCCCGGTTACGCAGGGGAAAGGCCAGGTTGTTGTAAACCGTCATGGTGTCGTAGATGACCGGAAACTGAAACACCTGGGCGATGTTGCGCTGTTCGGGCGTGGCCAGGGTGACATCGCGATCGTCGAACAGGATGCGGCCCTCGGTCGGCTTCAGCAGCCCGGAAATAAGGTTGAGAAGGGTCGTCTTGCCGCAACCGGAAGGCCCGAGCAACGCATAGGCGCCGCCGTCGGACCACTCGAGGCTCAACTTCTGTACCGCCCAATCCGCGTCCTGCTGGGGATTGGGCAAGTAGCTGTGACGCAGGCTGTCGAGGGCGATGCGGGCCATTACGCGCTCCCGCCGACAGAGCCGACCGAGGCACCGTCGGCGCCGAAATAGAGGCACTGGCCGACATCGACATAAAGCCTGGCGCTGGAGCCGACCTCGAACGGGTGGATGCCGTGCGACTGCGACACCCAGGTCTGCCCGCCAAGATCGAAATGGATGACGCTTTCGGAACCGCTCAATTCCGTCACCAGCACCCGGCAGTCGATGGCGACGGCGTTCTCGCCGGCGGCGCTGGGCGTGATGTAATGAGGCCGGATGGCGACGGCGTAGTCGCCATCGGGAATGGTCGCCGCCGCCCCGATGGCCCGCCACTTGATCTTGTCGCCGAGGCTGACCTCGCCGCCCTTCTTGCTGACCTTGGCGGTATTGATCGGCGGATCCGAAAAGACCTTGGCGGTCAGCAGATCGGGCGGGCGGCGATAGATGTCCGGGGTCGGGCCGAATTGCGTTATCCGGCCCTCGTGCATGGTCGCCGTATAGCCGCCGAACAATAGGGCCTCGCTCGGCTCGGTCGTGGCATAGACGACCGTGCACTGCCGATCGGCGAAGAGCTTGGGCAGTTCGTCGCGCAGTTCTTCGCGCAGCTTGTAATCGAGATTGGCCAGAGGTTCGTCGAGGAGCACCAGGTCCGCGTCCTTGACCAGCGCCCTGGCGATGGCCGTGCGCTGCTGTTGTCCGCCGGACAGTTCGCTCGGCCGGCGATCCAGCATCGGCGTCAGGCGGAGAAGCTCCGCGATCTTGTGCACCCGCGTTTCAATCTCGGCACGGGGCAGGCCAGCCACGCGCAAGGGCGAAGCGATGTTCTCGCGCACGGTCAAATTCGGGTAATTGATGAACTGCTGATAGACCATCGAGACGTTGCGCTTCTGCACCCGCACCCCGGTCACGTTCCGGCCGCGAAACCAGATTTCGCCCGAGGTCGGCCGCTCGATCCCGGCCATGAGCTGCATCAGCGTCGTCTTGCCGGAAAGGGTGGTGCCGAGAAGGATGTTGAAGGCGCCTTCGCGCAGCACAAGATTGGTCTCGTGGATATGCACGTCCTTGCCGACGCGCTTGGCGACGTTCCTGAGCTCGAGTGACATGGCGGTGCCGCTGTCCTCTAGAACGATCCGGTAAAAGACGGACCCGACATTATTCGCCTGGGTTCTTGCAAATCGAGCCTAGCTGAAGATTGCCGAGGAGGCACTCCTCCCGAACCTCAAGCCTTCCGGGGCGCGCCAGTGGCGCGCCCCGGGGGCCGATAACCAAGTCGTTGGACAACGCCTTACTGGGCGGTGGTCCAGCGTTTGATCAACTCGTCATAGGCAATCGTCTCACCTTTCGGCTTCTCGTTGTCGAGCTTGGCCCAAGGCGCGTGGTCGTTGCTCAACCACTTGCTGGGATCGCTCTCCGCATTCAGGCGCGGACCGCAACCATGATAGACCTGATTGGATTCGTCAGCGGCCTGCATGCGGGCCATGACGTCATCCATCTGTTGTGCCAGACGGTCCATGGCTTGTTGCGGCGTGAAGGCACCCGAGTTGACGTCCCCGATGTTCTCCCAGAACAACTGGGCAAGTTTCGGATAGTCGGGCACGTTGATGCCGGTCGGCGTCCAAGCAACGCGGTCGGGCGAGCGATAGAACTCGATCAGACCACCAAGCTTCGGGGCACGTTCGGTGAACGACTTGTCATTGACCGTGCTCTTGCGGATGAAGGTCAGACCGACTTGGCTCTTCTTCACGTCCACCGTCTTGGAGACGACGAACTGGGCATAGAGCCAAGCCGCCGAGCGACGGTCAACCGGTGTGGATTTGAACAGCGTCCACGAACCGGCGTCCTGATAGCCGCGCTGCGAACCCTCTTTCCAGTACGGGCCGTGCGGTGACGGCGCCATGCGCCAGAGCGGTGTGCCCTGGTCATCGACGGTGTTGTTGCCGCCACTCTTCGGTCCCACCATCGAGGCGGTGAAGGCCGTGTACCAGAAGATCTGCTGGGCGACGTTACCCTGCGAAAGCGAAGGCAGGGACTGGTAGAAATCGAGGTCAGCCGCGCCCGGAGGAGCGTATTTCCTCAACCACTCGTCCCATTTGGCAACGGCATAAACCGCCGCCGGGCTGTTGGCACCGCCGCCGCGCGACACCGAGGCGCCGGCCGGATTGCAAGAGCCCTCTTCCATCCGGATGCCCCATTCGTCGACAGGGCGGCCATTGGGATGGCCGACATCGGCCTCGCCGGCCATCGATAGCCACGCGTCGGTCATGCGCCATCCGAGATCCGGAGCGCGCTTGCCGTAATCCATGTGACCGTAGACCTTGACGCCGTCGATTTCCTTGACGTCGATGCTGAAGAATTCGGCGATGTCTTCGTAGGCCGACCAGTTGACCGGCACACCGAGGTCGTAGCCGTACTTCTTCTTGAACTTCTTCTTCAGGTCGTCGCGATCGAACCAGTCCTTGCGGAACCAGTAGAGGTTGGCGAACTGCTGGTCGGGCAACTGCCACAGCTTACCATCCGGGCCGGTGGTGAACGACTTGCCCATGAAGTCTTCGAGATCAAGCATCGGATCGGTGACGGCCTTGCCCTCGCCCTCCATCCAGTCGGTCAGGTTGATCGCGCTTTGCAGGCGCGAATGCGTACCGATCAGATCGGAGTCGTTGATGTAGCCGTCGTAAAGGTTGCGGTTCGTCTGCATTTGGGTTTGAACCGCCTGCACGACTTCACCTTCGCCCAGCAACTGATGGTTCACCTTGATGCCGGTGATTTCCTCGAAGGCCTTGGTCAGAACCTTCGATTCGTATTCGTGCGTCGGGATGGTCTCCGACAGCACATTGATTTCCATGCCCTTGAACGGTGCAGCCGCGTTAATGAACCACTCCATCTCCTTCATTTGCTCTTCCTTGGAGAGCGTTGAAGGCTGGAACTCCGAATCTACCCACTTCTTGGCCTCGTCCATGCCGGCGAAACTCGGACCCGCGAGGGTCACGATCGCCGCTGCCAAGGCCGTTCCCAACAGCCTGCGCCTCATTGGTTTTCTCCCTGAAATACCACCGGCCCTTTTTGAGCCAACTCGAATCTCAAACGAAAGCAAGCGCAAGTCAAGTGATCGAAATGGCAGCTAGACGAATCGTATTAACGAGCCAACTCGCCGCAAAACGAAACAATACGAAATTCGAGCCGCGCCCCGCCGACCTCCCCCGGGCGTTCCGAATCAGGGCGTTGAATCAATCGGCTAGGGAGCGTTCCCGGCGAGGTCTCGGTTCGCTCGTGCGCCGAGCAACCGGTTCGGGCCGCGAGGTCAATCAGGAATGATTCTAAACTCGTCGCCCTCGTTCCTAGGCTGGGCTCGATTACGACGACTGCAAGGACGGCGCGATGGGGTCGGCACTGCCGACCACCTCGATGGCAACGCCATTCGAGCGACAAATATCAGCGATCACCTCGGGTGGCGCCTCGTCGGTCACAAAGACATCCACCTGCGAAATGTGAACGATGCGGACCGGAGCCGAGCGCGTGAACTTCATGGCGTCGGCCACCAGAATCACGTTGCGGGCGTTCTCGACGATGGCCTGCGCGGCCCGCACCTCGCGATAGTCGAAATCCAACAGAGCGCCATCGTCGTCGATGGCCGAGACCCCGATGATGGCGTAGTCCACCTTGAACTGCGAGATGAAGTCCACGGCCGGTTCGCCGACGATGCCGCCATCGGTGCGGCGCACGGCGCCGCCGGTAACGATGACCTCGATCTTCGGGCTCGGCATCAGGATGGTGGCGACATGGATGTTGTTGGTGATGACCAACAGGCCCTCGTGGTTGACGAGGTGCCGGGCCACGGCCTCGGTGGTGGTGCCTATATTAATGAACAACGAGCAGTTGTTCGGCACCAGGCTCGCCGCGCGCTGGCCGATGCGTCGCTTCTCGTCCTCGGCCAGTTGCCGACGGGCCTCGTAGGCGACGTTCTCGACGCCTGAACCGAGCAAGGCCCCGCCGTGGGTGCGGGTAAGCAGCCTCTGGTCGCACAGATCCTTGAGATCCTTGCGGATAGTCTGGGGCGTGACGTCGAACTTTAGCGCCAACTCGTCGACCGTGACCCGCCCGCTCTGGCGGGCGATGGCCAGGATTTCCTGTTGGCGAAAACTAACTACTGTCATCGCGGCTCCTCCGCCGGCAGCCACGGCCCGGCCATGACCGCCTTAGATATGATCACGTTTGACCTTCTGCTCAAAGGTCCGGGAAAATATCTTCTTGGCCCCCGCACTGGCCGTGACCTCCGACGAAAAGACGAAGTACTTGGCCTCGCAGGTCATGACGATACGCGTTTCCAAGCAAGCATCCCAATCGCCGCGCCGGTAATGCATGGTCGTCGAAACCAGCGAGCGCGCCGTCAGCGGGTCGTCGCCGGCGATGCTGAACTCCTTGACCCCGGCATAGGCAACCTCGGTGCCGATGTCGTCGATCCGCGTCCAACCGTCGTCCTGACTGGCGCGCACCACTGTCAGGTCGTGTTCGATGTCGTAGTTGATGGAACGGATATCGCTGCCGGGTTTCAGCGAGGTCATGGTGCCGCCACGCGACTTCTCGGCCGGTTCAAATCCGCGCCCGCGTTTCATCCTGGCTTTCGGCAAAATAGGCAGTTCGATCGTGCTGCGCCCGGCCAGGATGGAGAGCGTCGCCGCCACCGGCGACGGCACCACCTGCGGCCAATAGCAGGTCGAAATCGCGACCCGCAGGCGATGCCCCTTGGGCACCAGATAGGCCGCCTCCTTGAGCCGCACCCGAACCCGGTATTGCTTGCCCGGCACCAAGGCCTCGGGCCGTTCCTGGCTCCGGCGCTGCGTCAGGTTCAGAAGGCCGTAGGTGATGCGGGTGGCGGCGCCGTCGGGTGCCAGGTCGCTGAGGCGCACGGCGACGAAGGCCCGCGGCTTGTCGCTCCTGAGGACGAGGGTGACGTTGGCCGAACCGACCAGCGCCAGGTCGGCGCCGAGCGGTGCCGAATCGAACAGCAGCGAGCCGCCGTCGTCGCGGCGCTGATCGAGCGGCATTTCCGGCGTCACCTTACCCAGGCCATAGGCACACCACTCGCCGCTGGCGAGCCCGGTGGTTTGCGGCGACTTGATGCTGAGCGCCTGCGCTCGCCCAGCCCGGCGCGACAGTTCGCCCCGGTTCAGGTGCCAGGTCTCGGAGCCGATCTCGGGGCTGGGCCAACTATCGACGGCGAGCCAGCGGCCCGGCCTGTTCTCGTAATGCGCGCGTGGCTTGACGCTGTCCTGGAGCCAGAGCCGCAAGGCCGGATCATTCTCGACGCCGTTCTTCTTGCCCTTGAGCCAGCGGTCCCACCACCGGTTGCACTCCTGCAGAAAGCCGATTGCCGGGCCGGGAATGCCGGTATGCGGGTACAGGTGCCCCCAGGGCCCGACAATGCCCTTGGCCGGCGCCGTCATATTCTCGACCAGACGGAAGGGGGCGGCGGTGTAGCCATCGGCCCAGCCGGTTACAGCCAGGACCGGGCATTTTATGGCGGCGTAATCCTCGCCCACGGAGCCGTGCTTCCAGAAGGCATCGCGGGTCTGGTGTTGCAACCACAGGGACGGAAAGGGTTGCAGGATTTCGAGCCGCTCCAGCCAGCGTTTCCGCCAGTCGGCCCCGACCATGGCCGGGTCCGGCGGCAGTCCGGCGTAGAGGAAGAAGGCGCCGCCCCAATGCATGTTGTCGGAGAGCAGGCAGCCGCCCATGAAATGGACGTCGTCGTTATAGCGGTCCACCGTCGAGCAGAGCGAAATGACCGCCTTCAATGCCGGCGGGCGGCGGGCGGCTACTTGCAGGCCGTTGAAGCCGCCCCAGGACTTGCCGATCATGCCGACAGCGCCGCTGCACCAGGGCTGGCGCGCCAACCAGGCGATGATCTCGCACGCGTCGTCCTGTTCCAATTTCACATATTCGTCGCGCAACAGCCCGTCGGAATCGCCGCTGCCCGTGATGTCCACTCGGGCCGAGGCATAGCCGTTGGCGGCGAACCAGATATGGGTTTCGTCGTCGCGCCCGCGCGTGCCATCGCGGCGCCGATAGGGGATGTATTCGAGAATCGCCGGCACCGGATTGCGCTCGGCATCGCTCGGCAGGAACAGACGCGCGGCCAAGCGGCGCCCGTCGCGCAGCGGAATCCAGGCCAGTTCGATAAGCTTCACCCGCTCGGCGTAGTCGCGAACAACGGCTCCCCTACTCATGCAATCCCCCTGGTCGTGTTAGCGTTTCACTGCCTGGGGCTGGCGGGCGCCGCGTCCGCGCTCCATGGCCCCATAGAAGGGAGCGAAGGTCGGTCGATCCACATACCGCCCGACCCCCTTTTGGGTGCGCACGTCGCCGTCCTTATAGACGACCTTGCCCTGGCTCACCGTCGCCACGTTGATACCGCGCACGGTCATGCCCTCGAAAATGTTGAAATCGATCTTCTGGTGATGGGTTTTCTTCGAGATGGTACGTTCCTTGGTCGGATCCCACACCACCAGGTCGGCATCGGCGCCGATCTCGATGGCGCCCTTGCGCGGATAGATGTTGAAGATCTTGGCGGCGTTGGTCGAGGTGATGGCCACGAATTCGTTCGGCGTCAGACGCCCGGTGTTGACGCCATGATGCCAGAGCACGTGCATCCGGTCCTCGACGCCGCCAGTGCCATTGGGGATCTTGGTGAAGTCGTCCTGGCCCATCCGTTTTTGCGGCGTGCAGAAGCAGCAATGGTCGGTGGCCGTGGTCTGCAACATGCCGGCCTGGAGGCCCCGCCACAGCGCCTCCTGGTGCTGCTTGGGCCGGAACGGCGGGCTCATCACATGATGGGCGGCGTAGTCCCAATCGGCATGGCGATAGACGCTGTCGTCGATCAGGAGATGACCTGCCAGCACCTCGCCGAACACGCGCTGGCCCTCAAGCCGGGCCCGGGTGATGGCCTTGAGCGAGTCCTCGCACGAGTTGTGCACGACATAGAGCGGCACATCCAGAACCTGGGCGATACGGATGGCACGGTCGGCCGCCTCGCCCTCGACCGCCGGCGGGCGCGATAACGGGTGCCCCTCCGGCCCGACGATGCCCTGCTTCAGCAACTCGCGCTGGAGATGGAAAACAAGCTCGCCGTTTTCGGCATGAACGGTGCAGATGGCGCCCAGTTCGCGGGCGCGGGTGAAACTATTCACCAGCACCTCGTCGTCGGCCATGATGGCGCCCTTATAAGCCATGAAATGCTTGAAGCTGTTGACGCCGTGTTCCTTGGTCAGCGTGCCCATGGCGGCATGGACCGTCTCGTCCCACCAGGTGATGGCGACATGAAAGCTGTAATCGGTCGCGGCCTTCTCCGCCCAGCCACGCCAGGCACGATAGGCTTCCATCACGTCTTGTTTTGGGCCCGGGATGACGAAATCGATGATCGTCGTGGTGCCGCCGCAGGCGCCGGCGGTGGTGCCGGAGAAAAAATCCTCGGAGGCAACGGTGCCCATGAACGGCAATTCCATATGGGTGTGCGGATCGATGCCACCGGGCATGACCAGGCAACCGCCGGCGTCCAGCAACTCGGCCCCGGCCGGGACATCGAGCTTGTCGCCGATGGCAAGGATGCGACCCTGATCGGCCAGAACGTCGGCACGATAGCTACGATCCGCCGTGACCACCGTGCCGCCCCTGATATGAACCGCCATGATTTTCTCCTCTATCCCCAATCGCTCGCCGGCACGGCCGGCCCCGCCCGAGGCGGAACCGGCCGGCCGTTAGCCCAAGCCGCGATAGTCGCGGTCGTTACATAGTCTTGGCCAGGTCCGTCACCGCGGCAGTCCAGGCCCCCTCGGGCGCCTTGGTGATGACGGGATCGGAGCCGCCCGACATCAGCGTCTGCACGGTGCGCTCGTAATCGGCCGGATCGAGCGTGCCGTCCGAGCCCTCGGTCAGCTTGTTGATCTCGCCCATCATGCGGACCTGATGCTTCTCGGTCTGGGCGCCGGTGGA
>Ga0315281_10005890_pt1 | contig 17487 bp, 18 predicted proteins | sample YL17G07_0_MG_FD_204540 | JGI IMG/M metagenome (GOLD analysis project Ga0315281, IMG submission 204540) | Sediment microbial communities from Yellowstone Lake, YNP, Wyoming, USA - YL17G07_0 | ecosystem: Environmental > Aquatic > Freshwater > Lake > Sediment | place: USA: Wyoming | collected...
ATCGCGCCCTACGACTTCCTCAGATCTTATGATTGTAGTACATGGAAGGTACAACTTCACTTGGCTAAAAAGGAGATTCAATGAAGAAGATTCATGAGACCATTGCAATGATTCACCCGTTGGACGCATCTCTTATGCAGCAAGCGCAGGATCGGCTTGACTCTTTGACCAAACCCCAGGGCAGCCTGGGAAGGCTTGAATCACTGGCAAAACAGATCGTCGGCATCAGCGGCACGCTCCGGCCATCGTTGCAGAACAAGGTTATCGTAACGGTTGCCGCCGACCACGGCGTTGTCTCCGAAGGCGTCAGCGCCTTTCCGCAGGAAGTGACACCCCAAATGGTGTACAATTTTCTGCGCGGTGGCGCGGCCATCAATGTTTTGGCACGACATGTGGGCGCACAGGTTGTCATTTGTGACGCCGGCGTCGCCAGTGATCTTACCCCGCATCCCGAACTCATCGTCAAGAAAGTTGCCTACGGAACGAAAAATATGGCGCACGGCCCCGCCATGACGGACCATGAGGCGATCAAAGCCGTTACCGCGGGCATCGAGATCGTTGAAACGCTGGTACGCCAGGGCGTCAACATCATAGGGACCGGCGACATGGGTATCGGCAACACGACCGCCTCAAGCGCCATTGTGGCGGTCATCACCGGGACACCCGTTGAGCAGGTAACCGGAAGAGGAACGGGAATCGATGACGGCACGCTTTCCCACAAAGTCGCCGTTATACAGAAGTCGATCGCGGTAAATAAACCGGACCGGCTGAACGGCATGGATGTTCTGCGAAAAGTCGGCGGATTTGAGATCGGCGCGTTGGCCGGCGTCTTCCTGGCCGCTGCGGCACACCGGATTCCGGTCGTTATCGATGGATTTATCTCGGGCGCGGCTGCCCTCATCGCCGCGGCTATTGAACCGAAAGTAAAAGAGTACATGCTTCCTTCTCATTGTTCCGTCGAACAGGGTCACCGAATAACGTTGAATTATCTGGGGTTGAAACCCCTTTTCGATTTCGATATGCGCCTGGGTGAAGGAACAGGCGCTGCCCTGGGCATAGGAATTGCCGAGGCGGGTATCAAAATCATTAACGAGATGGCCACCTTTAAGGATGCCGGAGTTTCCGAAAAGAGTGCATGACATATGAAACCGTTTCTTAACGCACTGAAATTCCTGACGCTATTTCCTGTGGGGTCGAAAGATCTTCTGGAGAAACGCGATTTCGCGAAAATGATGGCCTTGTTCCCGGTAGCCGGCCTGGCCATTGGGCTGTTGCTGGCCGTATCCGGAGAGGCCATGCGTCACTTTTTTCCTGATATGTTGACGGCTGCGATCCTGGTCGTGATGCTCATCGGACTCACAGGCGGTCTTCACATGGACGGCCTTGCCGACACCTTCGACGGCATGGCCGGTGGGAGAGATGCCGCCGGAAAACTGGCGATCATGAAGGACAGCCGCATCGGAACCATGGGCGTCCTTGCCATCGTCAGTATTTTTATTCTAAAGCTGCAACTTATCGCTCTGATACCGGGTGACCTTCGTTTTGTTGCGTTACTGACAATGCCCGCATTCAGCAGATGGAGCATGCTGATTCCCGTGAAGTTCTTCACGTATGCGCGCCGGGAAGGCACGGGGAAGATATTCTTTGAAAGCATTACCTCATCCGCGTTCGCCATTGCAACACTGCTGATGCTCGTCATCGCTGCCGCCTGCCTCAAGCTTCCTGGATTCTGCATCCTGGTGACCGTTGGCGGATTCACGTTTCTCTGGTCGCTACTCGTCAGCCGTCAGATCGGCGGTATTACCGGCGACGTGGTGGGGGCGACGAATGAATTGATCGAGGTTTTCTTTCTGTTTACGTTCTACCTGTGCCGGGGAGTATTATGAAACGATATCCTGCCTCTCACTCGTTTGAATCGGAATTTCGCAAGTATGGTATTACTTTCGAGGCAATGGTTGACACCGCTCTTGATATGTACATTTACGATCCCCGCATTGGCTCGAAAAGCAAGGTACGAGCAAAAGTCATCCACGAGTTAAAGAAAGCATTGGGCGACATCAATATCGCCTGTCTTGTCAGCGCAGCTTTTTATCTGGAAAGCAGTGGCCCCGCAGGCGCGATTCCCGGCATTTCGGCCGAAAAATATGCCTCGGACCCTGTCGACCTACTTGCGGACGAGATCATAGGCCAGAGTATCGCCACCTATCTCGCGGGTACTCGCGCCTTATTCGAGTTTGAACGCATCGACAAGCTCAAACCCGGCATACTCAAAAAGCTGCCCCCGATGCTCGACGACATGGTCGCCGGTCTTATCAGCGGGGTGATGGTGAAGGTATGCTCATGATGAAATCCGTCAAAGTGCCGGCCACCTGCGGGGAGCTTGTGCAGGGAGTAATTGACGGCAGAGTAGTTCATATTACGTGCCCCATAAGCATGTTTTCTTACGTTACCGCAGAGCGCGGTACTTTGCCTGGAATTACCATTAATGTTGAGGGGAAGTGGAAGGCAAAAAGTGCGGCCCACGAAACAATGAAATTGTTCGGCGGCGATATCCCCCTGAATATACTCATCCGTTCTGATATCCCGCAAGGAAAAGGAATGGCTTCCAGTACGGCAGATATAGTAGGAACATGCATGAGCGTTTCAGCTCTGCTCGGTAACGAGATATCAGTGAAGCAGGTCAGCAGTATTGCGCTCTCCATTGAACCAAGCGACGGCATAATGTTTAAAGGTATCGTTCTTTTTGATCACAGGGAAGGCGCGGTAATGGAATCACTTGGTGACCCGCCCCGGATGAAGATTTTGATAGTAGATACCGGTGTTTGTATCGATACACTTCAGTTTAATACGCACGATGTTGTCCGATTGTATTCGCCCTACCAGAAGGATATACAACGGGCGGTAGAACTGGTCAAAAAAGGGATTAGGAATAACGATGTTTCCCTCATGGGAGAAGGAGCGACTATCAGCTCGCTCTGTCACCAGGATATTCTTTATAAACCGGAGCTGAATAAAATTATAGACATAGGGAAACAGTTTGGAGCAGCAGGAGTAAATATAGCCCATAGCGGAGGCGTCATCGGCATTCTGTTCGACCCGGAATTTCGGGACATGGAATTGCTAAAACATACGATTTGCGAAGTTGCAGGAAAAGAATTCCTATTCCATGAAACAGAACTTATCAGCGGGGGAGCGTGCTTTGTCAATGCGTAGGGTGCATCCCCGCAATTGCAAGCCAGACAGCAGTAGATGTCGTAGGGGCAGGTTTACCTGCCCGGATTTGCTCTCTGTTTTGCAACGGGCAGCTAAAGCTGCCCCTACGACTTCCTTGGATTTTTATCATGGAGTACCGGCTCTCGCAGGTACGAAATCACGACAAATCCGGGGATGCACCCCACCAATTCGTAACGGTCACGGCGGAAATATATGGCAAGTGGCGGAAGAATACGGGAAGGACATCAACAAACTGGTTGATTTTAGCGCAAGCATCAACCCGCTCGGTATCCCCGTCAACGTGAAGAATGCACTGATAAAAAATATGGATTTGCTCACCCATTACCCTCCTCCTGATTGCAGGGCGCTGGTCAAGGGGCTTTCCGCGTATTTACGTGTGCCCGAGGAAAACATTCTTATGGGGAATGGTTCCATCGAGCTTATCTATGCAATCCCTCCAATTTTTTCACCGGCGAATGTTGTGATTCCGGTTCCGACATTCAGTGAATATGAAAAATCAGTAAAAACACATGGCGACCCGATTACATTCTTCACGTGTAGAGAGAAAGATAATTTCAGAATCGACGTGAACGAGTTGCTGAAATCTTTGCCGGCACATGGGGGGATGGTATTTTTGTGCAATCCGAACAATCCAACCGGCGGGATTATTTCCCGTGACGAGTTAATTTTTCTGGCAAAGAAATGCCGGCGGCATCATGCCGTTCTTGTCATCGATGAAACGTTTATCAATTTCGTAGCCGATGAATCTGCCGTTACAATGATTCATCATGTGGATCTCCCGGTTATTGTCATACGGTCATTTACGAAGTTTTTTGCCATACCCGGATTGCGGCTCGGGTACCTGGTCGCGAACAAGGGTATTGTCGAACACATAAGAAAATTCCATCCTCCATGGTCGGTAAATTTGCTTGCTCAAATTGCCGGTTTGGAAATGCTCAAAGATACGGCGTACATTCGCACAACAAAGGAGTATGTACGGGCAGAAACAGAGAAACTCACCGCGCGTTTCAGAGCCATGCATGATGTGATAAAAGTTTATCCTGCCGCCGCTAATTTTATTCTCTGTAAATTCAGGGCAAAATATGATTATCGCGAGATCTATGACAATTTGATTATAAAATATAACCTGGTAGTACGAAACTGCCATAATTTCAGGCAGTTAAATGACAGCTATTTCAGGGTTGCCGTAAGAACCGGCAGTGAAAATAGCAGACTCATTGCCGCTCTATCCGAACTCTTACGAGCGGCACCCCTCCGCGTGGAGCCGGGGGATTTCAGGAGCAGGGGATGAATGAACTTACTCTCGCCGGCGCCTATCTATTGGATTTAATCTGCGGGGATCCGCGATGGTTTCCGCATCCCATAAAATTGATAGGATATACCGTAACAAAACTGGAAATAATATTCTATCCGGGCCGATATAAGAGGTTGGCCGGTGTCCTTTTGGTTTCAGTCGTTGTTGCAGCAACTTTTTTCATCAGCTGGTTATTAATAGATATTGCACGGACAATCAACAGCTATGCGGGATTATTATTAGCGGCCGTATTCATATATACAACGTTGTCGGTAAAAGATTTAAAAGATGAAAGCATGGCAGTGTACCATGCCTTGAATAAACGCGATATTCAATCTGCACGAAATAATCTCGCCATGATCGTCGGCAGGGATACGCACACCCTCGATGAAAACGAGATCATTCGCGCGACCGTTGAAACGGTCGCTGAAAACATTGTCGATGGCATTATTTCGCCGTTATTTTTTGCATTTATAGGTGGGGCCCCTCTGGCGCTCGGTTACAAGGCAATAAATACCATGGACTCAATGATCGGATACAAGAATGAAAGATACAAAGAATTCGGCTGGGCAGCGGCGCGCCTGGATGATGCTGCCAATTTTATTCCCGCACGGCTGGCGGGACTTTTATTGCCTGTTGCCGTTCTCGTGGCGGGGAAGTCTCCGGTGAAATCGTTTAGGATAATGCTTCGCGATGGGCAAAAGAATCCCAGCCCTAACAGCGGGATATCCGAAGCAGCCGTTGCCGGCGCCCTGGGTGTTAGGTTAGGGGGTGTAAATTTTTATAATTCCATCCCTGTCGCAAAGCCATCGATCGGAGATGAGTTGTATCCTTTGGATAAGGAACACATAAAAGATAGCATCAGAATTGCGTATCTTGTTTCTTTTTTATTCCTATTATCAGGAATTGTGTTACTACGGCTTATAGCAAGGAGGTGAAAATTGTGAAAAAAGTCAATAATGCCCGCAAGAAAGATGTGATTGCCTCCCGCAAGAAATGCCGCGCAAAAGGCACCGGCCTATCGCACTATGTTCTTTTGGACAAGAAATAACTGCGGCCCAAATGGGAAAGGGTGCATACCCGGACTTGTCATGGTTTCGTACCTGCGAGAGCCGGTACTCCATGATAAAAATCCAAGGAAGTCGTACTTTCCAAGTACTCCGATGATAACAACACAAGGAAGTCGTACTTTCCAAGTACTCCGATGATAACAACACAAGGAAGTCGTAGGGGCAGCTTTAGCTGCCCGTTGTACCGGTGAGAGCAGGTACTCCGATCATACAATTCAGGGAAGTCGTAAAACAGAGAGCGAGCGCGGGCAGGTAAACCTGCCCCTACGACTTCCTTTATTATACGTGGAGTACCTGCTCTTGCAGGTACAACGTCAACGGTTACCTGGTTGCAATTGCGGGGATGCACCCAAAGGGAAAGAAAAAATGAGAAAATCAAAAGCTAACAATAACGGGGCTTCCTCGCGAGGTATCTATTATAATACGGGGAACGGATTCCCGCTTCAAATAATTGACATCAAACATAAGGAGTATATCGGGATTCTATCTGCCGACACCGCTTTCTGGGCTTTGGTCAAAAAAAGCCGGTTGCATACAATCTTTACGGATTCTTCTTTCCTTTCCATGTATCGCAAAAAAGAAAACGTTTTTAAGAAGGAAATGGAAAATCTGAGGTTTCATTTAAAACCGTCCGCGGTTTATTTTAACCCCACGGACCGCTGTAACCTGAATTGTTCGTACTGCTATATTCCCGGAACGTTACGTAAAAACGGCGGCAACATGTCACCGCAACGGCTTTCAAAGGCATTGGAAATCCTGAAAAGCTATTTCAAGGCGACGCTGAGCGCCGGACAAAAACCACAGATCATCTTTCATGGCGCCGAACCGATGATGAACCGTGAAGCGGTCTTCCCGGTTATTGACGCATTCAGCGATTACTTCCGTTTCGGAATACAAACCAACGGAACGCTCCTGGACGATCAATCCCTGGAGTTTCTCACATCCCGGAATATCAGCATCGGGCTTTCTCTTGACGGCCATACGGCGAAAGTGGCGGACAAGATGCGGCGGACATGGAACGGGCAGGGCGTTTCTAAAACAACGATGGAAGTAATTAAACGTCTGAAAGGCTACCGTTACTATTCGGTGATCTGTACGACAACAAAAGAAAATATGCGTTCATTAAAGGGAACTGTTGATTTGTTGCACGGCATGGAAGTGCCGGCGTGCATGTTGAATCCGGTACGGTGCACTTTGCCGGGGGGACGAAAGGCAAAACCGGCTGATAACGAAATGGCCGGATATTATCTGGACGCCCTTGATCATAGCTATACGCTGTATAAAAAGACGGGCCGGCGGCTTGTGGTGGCCAATTTTGCCAATATTCTTCTCAGTATCCTTGCGCCGAGCGCCCGCAAGCTTATGTGTGATATTTCTCCCTGTGGCGGCGGACGATGCTTTTTCGCGGTTTCTGCCCAGGGAAATGTATTCCCCTGCAGCGAGTTTATCGGCCTGAAGAAATTTATAGGCGGCAATCTTTTCGAAAAGGATATGAGGGAAATCCTGCAAACAGACCCCTTTAAACTCGTTACCGGCCGTAAAGTTGAAGATATCGAGCCGTGTGCCCGTTGTGCCATTCGACATTTTTGCGGTTCACCGTGCCCGGCCGAAGCTCATGAAATGAATGGTTCCATGCAGAAACCGGGAGCATTTTGCGAACTTTATGAAGAGCAGGCCCGTTACGCTTTCCGTGTGATTGCCGATGGCAAAGAAAACGCGTATTTGTGGGAAAATTGGAAAAAAGGAATGGCGGACGTTATATAGCTGACCAGTCGGGGAGAGTTATTCCCAACTGGTCATTGCGAGGAGCGAAGCGACGCGGCAATCTCACATAACGACAAGATTGCTTCGCTGCGCTCGCAATGACGGGATACAAAAAAAACTCCCCGAGGGTTCGCATAGCTATGATAAATTATTCAAGAGTTGTCTTAGCAGGTACTCACAGCGGTGTGGGGAAAACGACAATAGCGTTGGGGCTCATGGCGGCTCTTAAAGGGCGCGGGTTTAACGTTCAGCCTTTTAAAGTAGGCCCGGATTATATTGATCCCACTTACCACACCGGCGTTACGGGAAATATCAGCCGCAATCTTGACGGCTGGATGCTTTCCGATGACGTTCTGCTGGAATTATTCGAGAGAAAGGCATCACAGGCGGATATAGCGGTGATTGAAGGCGTGATGGGTCTATACGACGGGAAAGGAAACGGCGAAGAAGGATCTACATCCCATGTGGCAAAGACGACGCGTTCACCCGTGATACTTGTCGTGGACGCGCGTTCCATGTCAAGGAGCGCCGGTGCATTGGTTCTTGGATATAAGAAATTCGATAAAAAAACCGACATCAAGGGTGTCATATTAAATAACCTGTCGGGCAAAACGCATTACCGGTATCTCAAGGATTCGATAGAAAGAACGACGGGGATCCCTGTTCTCGGTTTTCTGCCGAAAGATAGCGCCATTGCGCTGCCCGGCAGGCATCTGGGGCTGGTACCCGCCGCAGGGAAAAAACTTGACGCGGATATATACCGCACGGTGGCCGGTCTTATCGAAACGAACATGGATATGGACAGGATAATCAAAATATGCATGTCGGCGCCGCCGCTTCCATTGTTCAAGAAAACTATTTTCGCACAGCCTCCCGCCAAAACAAAAGTAACGATAGCGGTCGCGAGGGACGATGCCTTTCTTTTTTATTATGAAGACAATCTTGATATTTTGCGGCATCTCGGCGCCGAGATTGTTGAGTTCAGTCCGCTCCGGAGCCGGAAGCTTCCGGAAAATATTGACGGAGTTTATATCGGCGGCGGGTTTCCCGAGTTATCCGCAAAAGAATTGTCGGTAAACCTTTCGCTCAAGGCAGATATCGCAATAAAAGCCCGCACGGGCATGCCCGTTTACGCCGAATGCGGCGGCCTGATGTATCTGATGAAACGTCTAACCGATTTCAATGGCCGCAGTTTCCCTATGGTTGGCATTTTCCCGTATTCCGTGGTTATGGGCGACAAACTGCAGTCGATGGGGTACGTCGATATATCGGCGGTGAAAGATACTCTGTTGTGCCGGAAGGGCGGGCGTATTCGGTCCCACGTTTTTCACTGGTCTTTTCTCAGCGAGAAGATCAATGCATCCCGTTATGCGTTCACGCTTAAAAAGAACCGGCGTTTTCACTCCTATGACGGCCTGTCGGTGAATAATGTCCTGTGCGGCTATGCACATCTGCATTTCGGCGCAAATACCGGGTTTGCCCGTAATTACATACGGAGTTGCGAGGAGTATGCGAATAAACGCGGTATGTTCTCCCCCTTTATAAAAGGGGGAACCAGGGGGATTTTCCTTTGAAATTATTACGGGTTAATACAAGATGCGCATCTTATCCCTGCCATGACGGGCTGGAAGACTGCACCTTTTGTTTCTGTCCATTGTATCCATGTAAGGATACGAGCCGGGGAAGGTTTATCCTTTCCGCAAAATCACATAAAACGGTTTGGTCCTGCAAGGAATGCACATGGATACATACAAAACCGGTGGTAGATTCGATGCATGCGTCTATCAGAGAAAACCATATGGGTGCATCCCCGCATTTGCAAAGCTATATAGTCACTTCCGTCATTGCGAGCCCGAAGGGCGCGGCAATCTTGCCGTATAATAACAGTAAAGACGAGATTGCTTCGCTAACGCTCGCAATGACAAATACGCAAAAAAATGATATGGCAAGTATCATATTAGGCCATGGCAGCAGAGTCGCGGCGGCAAATAAGACAATTATTGATATCGCACGCATGGTCACGGCTCGCTATGGAGTTGCGGCACACCCCGCCTTTTTGCAATTGGCCGAACCATTATTGCCGGAAATCATCGCGAAGCTTGTCACAAGAGAATATACAAGAATTATTATAATGCCCTGTTTTTTAACTTCAGGGAACCATGTGCGAAAAGATATTCCCTCATTGATCAGAAGCGAGAGCGGAAAATATAAAGGTATTCAATTGTTGTGCACAAAGCATCTGGGTGCGGATGCCAGGATAGTTGATCTGGCAATAGATCGGATCGAGGAGGCCATCCGTGGAGAGAATATATGAAGCAAGAAAAATAGAAGAGAAAAGTTTCAGTATTATTGACCCTTATCTGAAAAATTTAAAAGCGCCGGCGAAAGAGAAAAAAGTGACGGCACGAGTGGTTCATGCAAGCGCCGATACGGGATACATCAAAAGCATGGTGTTCCATCCCCGGGCGGTTGCGGCGGGGCTAAAGGCGCTCAAGAACGGCGCGGATATCATTACGGACGTCAGCATGGTGCAGGCAGGGATAAATAAAAAAGCGTTGGCCGTTTTTGGCGGCAATGTGCACTGTTTTTTAAATGATCCCGACGTGGCGCGGAATGCCCCGCTGCTTAAAACCACTAAAGCGGTTCTTGCAATGCGAAAGGCTGCCCGGCTCATGGAGGGGAACATCGTCGCTATCGGCAACGCTCCTACGGCGTTGTTTGAACTATGCAGTTTAATCAGGGAAGGGAAAGCAAAACCCGCGCTTGTTGTCGGCGTGCCGGTGGGATTTGTCGGAGCGAGCGAATCCAAAAGGGAATTGCGCTCTGTAGCCATCCCGTATATTACCAACAGGGGCAGGCGCGGAGGCAGCAGCATCGCCGCCGCCGTTGTCAATGCTCTGCTAAAGCTTGCGAAATAATTTTACAAAATGGTGAAGGAAGGTTCATGTTCCCACGAAAATATCTCATATTTGGAAAAATACTGTTCGTTAGCACTGCATTATTTGGGGCATATCCTCTTACAACGGATGATATCGGCACGGTGGACATAAATAAGTTTGAAGTGGAAACCAGTTATGATAACTGCGGGAATAACAACGAACTATGGGATCGTTCCTGTGCTTTTTCGTTAAAACATGGCGTTACAGAAAAAATGGACATTGGCTTATCGTTTCCCATTAAGCTATGTCCGTGTGAAAACGAACGCGTTGGAGCTGCTGTATTAGGGCTCAAGTTTCTGCTATTTAAAAACATAGCAGCGTTCAGCTTCTCTAATGAACTGGGTGGAAAGGAATATTTTCTCAACGGTATCATATCAAAGGAATTATCACCCGTGATAGCACATGTAAATGCAGGGTATCTGGCAACCGGCGATGAAACGCTTAAGGGTGCGATGACACATGGTTGCGGTCTCGAATACCCGATAGGCCGATTTGGACTGGTAGGTGAAATAGTAGGCGAAGAGATGGGCCTCCGAAACTGGCTTGCGGGTGTGCGGTACCGGATAGATGATTATATTTTGATAGGAGGAGCTGTTAGTGACGGATTAGGCGACGTAAATGACAGAGTAACAGTGGGATTGCATACGGAATTCTAACAAAGCGAGGAGAACACATGCATATACCAACCAGATTTATCGACATCAAGAAATGCTGCTCAATGTATATCTCTCTAGTGTTTCTTGCTTTTTCTTTCTGTGCGCTTTGTGTTCAACCGGCGTATGCAATGCATATTTCAGAAGGTATTTTGCCACTGAAATGGGCGGGCCTATGGTATCTGGTCGCGCTGCCTTTTGTGGCGCTCGGTATTTCTCATATTAAAAAGCGGTCGGCGATTCAGCCGGTCTTTAAACCATTCCTCGGGCTTATGGGAGGGGTAGTTTTTATTATATCCTGCTTGCCGATTCCCGTTCCTCTTGTCGGCACGTGTTCCCATCCGTGCGGGACAGGGATTGCTGCGATTTTCCTCGGGCCGGTCATGAGTATATTTATAGCGTCTATCGCGCTTTTTATTCAGGCGCTTTTTCTGGCTCACGGCGGAATTACGACGTGGGGCGCGAATATCGTTTCCATGGGTATAGCCGGTTCTTTTGCCGGTTATACTGCTTTCAAACTGCTGAGAAAATGTAACGCTTCGCTGTTTGTATGCGGTTTTGCGGCAGGATTGGCGGCGGATTGGGCAACGTACGCGGCAACATCTATTGAATTAGCGTTAGCGTTACATAATCGCGAGCCGATCCTTCGCTTGTTTGTTACTATCCTTGCCGCATTTATTCCGACCCAGCTCCCCCTGGGAATTCTGGAAGGATTCCTCACCGGCGGCATGATTGTTTTTGTTCATAGGCGCAGACCCGACATTTTAGCGACCCTGGGGGTGTTGAATGCAGGCTAATATACGTAGAACGAAACTCGCGGTGTTAATATTTCTGTGCGCCATTGTTTTCATAGCCGCGCGGTTTGCCGGCGCTCAAGAAAGCACCTGGAGCGGGGTGGACGAGAGTGTCGTGCAAAAGGTCGCTGCCGAGCATGGGCGAACCGCATGGAAACCGTTTATTAATACCGATCAGGGAGATATGCTGCTGTTTGTTTTCCTTCTTGCCGGAACTGCCGGCGGATTCCTGATCGGGTATAATTTTAGAAAACTTTTTGGCGATAAGGACAGACAATGATACATGAGACCTTCTTCGACCATTTTGCTCAAAAGAACAACTACCTTACGCGAATAGATGCGAGGACAAAAATGGTTTTTGTTCCGCTGGCGATCATTATTACTCTTTCTTCAACAAGGCCGTATGTCCCGGTACTGACGGCATTCCTTTCTCTTGCTTTTTTGTTAAGTATCAGAATATCGCCGAAGATTATTATTTTCAGACTAATTGCGCCGTTGAGCATGGCAATCGGTATTCTGTTCCTGCGTATTTTCTTTTCCGGCTATAAAGAAGGCTTATTCGAGGGGATGTTGATTGCGGCAAAGGTCGTGGGATGCACTTCGTTAGTCATATTTTTAAGTATGACGACAGCTGTCAATGCGCTACTGGCGGCGGCCCGTTGGTTCAGGATCCCCGCAATTTGGATAGAGGTGACAATGCTCAGTTACCGGTACATATTTGTACTGATTGAGGATGCGGTCACCTTGCGGGATGCTCAAAAAGTCCGGTTGGGGTACAGTAACATATCAAGGAGTCTGCGTTCGTCCGGCGAACTGGCCGGTTCCCTTATTATAAGGGCGTACGACCAGTCTATCGCGACCTATGAATCGATGTGCCTGCGCGGATTCCCCGGAACGGGGAAAAGATATTGTGTTGAAAAGCTTACGCGAAAGGACGGGGTGCATGGCATTATTATGCTGGTGATCCTGTCCATGCTCCTGCTTTTGAACATCCGGTATGGTGTTTAGGCCGTTATATAGCCTTCTTTATTTATAGCGTCATTGCGAGGAACGTAGTGACGAAGCAATCTGTAGTTTTAACGTCGAGATTGCTTCGCTTCGCTCGCAATGACGAAGGTAGCGTTATTTATGCAACGCTATAGGTAAATGATTATGCCACTTATAGAAATGAATGACGTTCATTTTAATTATCCCGACGGCACCCGCGCCCTGGACGGCATCAATTTTTCCATCCCAAAGGGAGAATTTGTGGGGATATTGGGCGCCAATGGTTCGGGGAAAACCACCCTGTTAAAGTTGTTAAACCGGCTGCTCAAGCCTACCCGTGGGGATGTGTTTCTGGATGGAAAGAATTATAAATCATTCGATAAAGACAGCCTTTTTACCAGAGTGTGCACCGTTTTTCAAAACCCCGACGACCAGTTGTTTTCTCCCACGGTAAGCCAGGACGTTGCTTTTGGCCCGGAGAATATGAGCCTTTCAAAAGAAGACGTCAGAGCCAGGGTATCCGATGCTCTTGCCGCCGTTGAAATGTCGGGATGTGCCGAAAAAGCAATTCAGACACTGAGCTACGGGCAGAAAAAAAGAGTATGCATAGCCGGAGTCCTCGCCATGGGGCCGGAAGTTATCCTGCTCGATGAGCCTACCGCATCCCTCGACCCGATGGGCGTGTACACGATAATGCATTTGCTGAAACGCTTGAACACGGAAGGGAAAACAATGGTGATGGCCACTCATTCGGTTGATCTCGCGCCTCTTTTTCTTGATACCGTAGTTGTCATGAGCGAGGGGAGAATAGTCCGGCAAGGAACGCCCCGGGACGTTTTCTCCGATGCAAAAATAATAAGAGAAAGCAGGTTGAGACTGCCGCGAATCGGGCATCTGTCGGAAATTCTGAAAAAGGACGGCATTCCGATCAATGGATTGCCGCTGACTATCGGTGAGGCACGAAAAGAACTGAGAAAATTGTACGAAGAACGATAGTGTGGAACATGTATCTCTTTGTAGGGCGCGATCCCCGTATCGCGCCGCCGTAGAGCAGCACGGCAACAGCCGACGCGTTCAGGGAACGCGCCCTACGACTTCCTTATATTGTTATCATTGGAGTACTTGAAAGGTACAACTGCACCGACACAGCACTGTAATGTTCTTCATAGGTAAAGCTATTTATGACGCACCACACTAAAGTTATTCAGATATGCGGGACGGGGTCGGGAGTCGGTAAGAGCGCGATTGTCGCTGGCCTGTGCCGTCTCTTTGCGGATGACGGATTCAGTGTTGCCCCGTTTAAAGCGCAAAATATGGCGCTCAATTCGGCGGTAACCCCGGAAAACCTTGAAATCGGAAGGGCACAGGCCATGCAGGCTGAAGCCTGCCGGATAGAGCCAACCGCAGACATGAACCCGGTTTTGCTTAAACCTACCGGCGATACCGGCTGTCAGGTTATTTTGCGCGGGAAACCTTTCCGGAACATGAGCGTTCGGGAGTACACGGATTTCAAGCCGCAGGTTTTTAAGATGGTGAGGGAATCTCTTGATATGCTGATGTCACGCTATGATATCGTTGTTATTGAGGGAGCAGGCTCTCCCGTAGAAATAAACCTGAAACGCCATGATATTGTCAACATGAAGATTGCCGCCGCCGTTCAAGCGCCGGTGCTCCTGGTGGGGGATATCGACCGGGGCGGAGTATTTGCGTGGCTTCTGGGGACGATGGGGTTATTGACGAAAAGCGAGCAAAAACTTCTGAAAGGATTTATTATCAATAAGTTCCGAGGCGATAAAACCCTGCTCGACAGCGGGCTCGATTTCCTCGAAAAGAAAAGCAGGAAAAAAGTGGTGGGGGTGGTGCCCTATTTCAGGGATATCAGACTGCCTGAAGAAGACTCGCAATTCCTGGGGATGAAAAAAGAATGCTCGTCGAAAGGCGGGATTACCATTGCGGTTATTCAACTGCCGCGAATATCCAATTTCACCGATTTTGATGTCTTTGAACATGAAGAGGGTGTGTCACTACAATATACAACAGAACCGGCAGTACTGGAAAAGGCTGATTGTATCATCATTCCGGGAACAAAAAATACCTGCGCGGATTTAGCGTTTTTGCATGAAAGAGGATTGGCGAAAGTAATCAGGAGCAGGGCAAAAAAGGGTGTCCCCATTGTCGGTATCTGCGGGGGCTATCAAATGCTGGGCAAGAAGATAATCGACAGATCAAGAGTAGAATCCTCCGGAGGGGTGGTGAGCGGATTGGCGCTTCTGGACGCAGAAACCACCTTTGAAAAAGAAAAGAAAACGTTTCAGGTCGAGGGAAAAGATATTCACACCGGCTTTCCAGTTCGCGGCTATGAAATCCACCATGGGACAACCACTATAAAAGGCGGGGAACCGGCCTTTCTGATCGAAAAAAGAGGCGCCCAAAAGCTCCGGATTAAGGACGGCATGCGAAGCCATGACGGAAAGATATGGGGAACGTATATCCACGGAATATTCGATAATTTTCAGTTCAGGAAATATTTTTTGAATACCGTCCGGGCGGCAAAAGGACTTGAAACTATCACTCCCGAAATCGAGACACATTCCCCGGATGAAGAATATGATAAACTCGCGCGGCTTTTGCGTGCGAATTTAGATATAATGTATCTCTATAAGATTTTAAACGGAGAGGTCTGAGGTGAAAGAGGAAAATCTCCCCTGTCCCCTCTATTGTACAGACTGTGTCATAACTCCTTCTCCCCTTGTGGGAGAAGGCGGGGATGAGGGGACGGATAATAATCTATCGTCGATCCATCACCCTCACCTCAGTCCTCTCCCCTCAAGGGAGAGGAAGAAAATCGAGTTGCAACACAGTCCGAGAAAAGGGGAGGCTCACGCTCGAAAAGCGGGAGGGGTGGGGATTTTGAAAAATGGCGTCAGCACCGGCGCATGCGCCCAGGCGGCGGCAAAAGCCTGCGCCCTTATGCTGATACAGCAAAAGAATTTGAACACCGTAGAGATCACGTTGCCGATAGGAGAAAAGAGACGTTTTAATCTGTCCGGACAAAAATACAGCGCACGCTCCGCGCGGTGCTCGGTCTTTAAATATTCCGCCGACCGGCATGACGTCACCGGCGGCCTTGAGATCTGCTGCGAGATCAGGAAAACGAAAAAAAGCGGATTGACGATAACCGGAGGAAAAGGGGTAGGCAAAGTTACGAAACCGGGATTAGCCATACCGGTCGGAGACTATGCGATCAATCCCGTCCCTCGCGCGATGATAACCAGAGATGTAACCGCGCTGTTGCCTGAAGCTGATAAGGAAGTCGTAGGGCGCGTTCCCCGAACGCGCCGATTGTATAAATCCGGGAATGCACCCGCAAAACACCACTCTAAGGGTTTTTGTGTGACGATCAGTGTCCCCCGCGGAAAAGAGATAGCACATAAAACATATAACCCCCGCCTGGGAATTAAAGGGGGAATCTCGATTATCGGGACAACCGGCATTGTGGAACCAAAATCCGAAGCCGCCTTCCTGATCTCGCTTTCAGTTGAGTTAAACGTCGCAAAAGCCGCCGGCCACCCGGTGATATTTCTTGCGTCGGGATACGTCGGGGAAAAGCTGTTGAAGAAAGAGTTCGGCATAGAAGAAGATGCCATTATAAAAATCGGCGACAATGTCGGATATATGCTGAAAGAATGCGTTGAAAAGAAAATTAAAAACGTTGTTTTAATCGGACATATCGGAAAATTAGTTAAGGTAGCAGGGGGTATGTTTAATACCCACAGCAAACACGGTGACGCGCGCCTGGAGATTATAGCTGCCCATGCGGCATCCTGCGGGGCACAACCCCGGCTTGTACGCCAGCTCCTGAAACTAAAATTAGCGGAACAAAGCGTCGAGATACTGCGGCATAACAAGCTGATGTCCGTGTTTGATAAAATCGCCGGCAAGGTTGTCGAAAGATCACGGGAATACTGCGAAAGAAAATTGACACCGGCGTGCCTGTTGTTAACCCTGGATGGTGAAATCATCGGAAGCGCCCCGAAAAACTATGAAAAAAGTTTATATAATCGGAATCGGGCCCGGCTCAAGGGATTATCTGATCCCTCTCGGTGAGAAACATATTCGGGAAGCCGACGTTTTGATCGGTTCTTCGAGACTGCTTTCTTTTTTTTCAAAAATGAAAAAAAAGAAGATACGGCTGGCCGGAAATTACGCCGATGTGGTGAACTATATTATCAGGAATAAAGATACAAAAAGGATTGCGGTCCTGGTTTCAGGCGACCCCGGAATTTTCAGTTTTTCCCGGCACATCACCCGATGCTTGCCCCGGGATGAATTTGAAGTTATCCCCGGTATCAGTTCTTTACAGCTCGCGTTCAGCAGGATCGGAGAACCCTGGGACGATGTATGTATAGTGAACCTGCATAACCGTTCAAAACGAGGGCTGGCAGAAAAGGTGTCGGGGCATAAAAAGGTTTTTCTGTTTACCGACGACAAGAATACGCCGTCACAAATTGCATCTTTTTTGTTGACGAAAGGAATACGAAAAAGAACAGTGTACGTCTTTAACAACCTGTCTCATGATAATGAAGAGGTCATCCGCACGAATATGGATGCCCTCAGCCGAGACAAGAAAAAGGTGCCGGGATTATGCGTGATGTTAATAAAAAAGTAAACTGCGGCGTACTCTACGGTGTAGGAATCGGGCCGGGAGATCCTGAACTGCTCACCCTTAAAGCACAAATGATTTTAAGGAGT
>Ga0315281_10005891_pt1 | contig 17487 bp, 23 predicted proteins | sample YL17G07_0_MG_FD_204540 | JGI IMG/M metagenome (GOLD analysis project Ga0315281, IMG submission 204540) | Sediment microbial communities from Yellowstone Lake, YNP, Wyoming, USA - YL17G07_0 | ecosystem: Environmental > Aquatic > Freshwater > Lake > Sediment | place: USA: Wyoming | collected...
AAGTAACTGTTTGCGATGGCATCTATCAGCTTCCTGTTCTCGGCGTACAGGCTGTCAACAGGAACGGTTACGTCATGCTCGGTGACGCCGCCAGCAAGCGTGAACGTGCGTATGGCTTCCGGCAGGAAACCGCGCTTGCGCAAGGACTGCAGGGACCAGGTGCGCGGGTCATCCCAACCCTTGAATACGCCGCTCGTGATTTCCTGCTGGGATTTGGACTTGCTTATCTTGACGCCCTCGAGCCGTACCATCCCCGTGTGAATAATCACGGGATGCGGCCAGCCGAAGATGTCCCAGATGAACTTTTCCATATCGCTCTCGATCATGAGGTCCTTGCCGCGCAGGACGTGCGTTATGCCAAGCAGGTGGTCATCGATTGCCCAGCTGAAATCGAGCAAAGGCCATACCTTGAATTTCTTTTTCGTTTTTGGATGTTCCCTCTCGGTTATCCTGAGCAGCACACGATCCCTGAACGCAGGGTTCGGATGAGCCATGTCGGTCTTTATTCGGAGTATCGCCTGACCTTCCGCATATTTGCCATCGAGCATGTCCTGCCACTTGTCGAGGTTCTCCTTGATGCTCTGGTAGCGATGGCTGCAGGCGATCGCGTTCGCCCTGTTGTGCTTGAGCTGGTCGTTCGAACACTCGCAGACATATGCGGCGTCCTTTTCGGTCAGCTCCTTCGCATACTGATAGTAAAATTTCAGTCTATCTGATTTGAAAATTATTTTCGGGTCGAACTTAACGTTCAGCCACTTCAGACCTTCCGGTATCAGTTTGTATGCCTCGGGCATGACCTGCTTCTGGGGCGAGCCCATGGTGTCATCTATTACGAGTAGCAGCTTGCCTTTGTAGGTCTTCACGTATTCGTCGTTGATGATGTACGGTTTAGCATTGCCGATATGCAGCGGGCCGGAAGGGAACGGCGCAAGGCGCATCACCACCTTTCTTGGCTTTGCGTCCGGCAGGGGCGGAAGGCCGACGCGCTCCTCCTTCTTCGGCTTTTCAATCTTGCCGAACTTTTTCAGCTCGGTCTTCTGCTTTTTCAGGTCCCATGAATTGACTTCCTTGACCACCTCGGAAACCGTCTTGCCTAGCGTTTTCATGTCCGCCTTAAGCTCGGGCTTCTCCGAAACCACCCTGCCTATGACAGAACCGGCATTGGCCTTGCCGTTGAATTCCACAGCGTTAGACAACGCATGCTTCAGTATTACGTCTCGCATGCAAAAAATAGTACAAAGGGACAGATAAATGTTCAGGGTAAGATTATGGCATGGTTCCCGCTATGCACGATATCGTAGTTTTCCCTTATCTTTATCATGGCATGGTAGATTTCTTCCTTCGAATGTCCGCGGTTCCTTGCATAGTCAATCGCCATCCCGACTGTCACGGGAGCGTCCCTATCCCTCTCGATAAAGTTCTCAATATCCATATAGCACTCCAGAAACGCGTTGCCGTGAGGTATCATTGATGGAAGAGGGTAATCTTTCGGCGTAACGTCCATACTAACATCTTGGATACAAAGGATTAAAAATCCATTTCATAGCAGCATTATCCCGCAGTAACCAACTATTGCGGACGCGTCTTTTGAGACGTCAAAGCTGGTGGAATAGTCGACGACTTGGCCGCTTTTGGCTCCAAGCTTCTGCGCCGCCCAGACCGCTGCGGCGATTGTGCCATAGCCGCATACCGTGCGGTTCGCGCACACCTCGATAAGGCGCTCGGGCATCAACTTCGTCGCGTAGCCCGCGACCTCCATGTCCATCTCCTTCACTTTCTTCAATGTCTGCGAGACGTTCGCCTTGAACGGGGTGTAGCCGTAAACGCTGCCGTAATGCGTGAAATCGGAAGATGCTATTATGAGAACTTTTTTGTCAAGTTTTTTTGCGATTTCAGCGATTCTGTTCCCGAGCGTTTTCATGTGTTCAATGTCAAAATACAGAGGATTGATCGAGACGGGCACAAACTTGAAATTATTGAACCTGTGCTGCAACCACGGCAGCTGAACTTCGATGGAATGTTCGCGCAGATGGGTGCGACTGTCAATGACGACGCTGTTGTCTGCAGTAAGTTCGCGAACAAAATCCTCGTCTATGGTAACGCTGCCGAGCGGCGTCCGCCATGCGCCAGTGTCGGTAGCGATCATGCCGGCGCTGGCATGGTTCGGGCCGATGACTACGACCGTTTCAAAGTCCGGTGCAATGTTCGAATATACAGATGCGAATGTTTTACCGCAATACTTGTAGCCAGCATGCGGCGCTACCGCCGCAATCACATGCTGGGGTTTCGCGTTCGTCCGGAACTTTTCAATGGCGCTTCGCAGCTCGCTCGCCGACATAGGATAGAATGCTCCGGCAACGGCTGGCTCGCGAATATGCATAAAGAGAATTGGGCGTGCAGGTAGTTATTACTTTCGCATCATCGGACGTCTTGGCCTGGGCCTTTCCTCATGGCGCTCTTCGCGCGCCTCCGGCTCGGACATTTCGAACTCCTCGGGTTTCATTGTAAATTCCTCGTCCGACTTTATAGTGCCACGGGCCTTGAGCACCTCACGCGCAAGGAGCCAGTAGGTCATTGCTATGGACTTTCGTCCCTTGTTGTTAACTGGAATTATTAGATCGATGCCGGCCGTCTCGTTCAACGTGTCGCAGAGGCTGACAATCGGAACGCGGGCCCTTATGGCTTCGGTGACGGCCTGCTTGTCAACGAGCGGGTCGGTTATTATCACAACGTCCGGCTCATAATAACCTGGGAACGCGGGGTTGGTTATGGTACCGGGCAGGAATCTGCCTACTATGGACTTGCCGCCCAATGCCTCGGCGAACTTAGATACTGGTTTGTGGCCGACAAGCTTGCGGCTTACTGCCATGGGTCGCTTGAAGCGGGCTATGAAAACAGCAGCTGTCTGCAGTCGCTTCTCTATCGTAGCCAGGTCTAGGATTGCTAGCCCGTCCTCGCGGATTTTATACACGAAACGCTTCATGTCCGCAGTCGTCTGGCGCATGCCGATATGCATGCCGGCCGACAGATAATTTTCGAAAGGCATGACTCCAATTGCACAATCAAGGTTTAAAAAGATTGCTGAAACTCAAACAGTTGCTATTCCGGTGATCTGGGACAGCTCCCAGCTCAATGAGCGTACGTCCTTCCTGTTCAGCTTGTGCACGTCGTTCTTTCCGCAGGCACCGGCGGCCATTTTCACCTCTTCCGTGCACGCCCTTATGAAATTCGCTATGTGCTCCGCCGCGTTCGGGTCAATTTTCTTCTGCAGCTCCGGATCCTGGGTTGTTATGCCAACTGGGCACTTGCCCATGTAGCACAGCTTGCAGTAAATGCAGCCCATTGCAACAAGCATCGGGAAAGCCATGAAAACCGCATCAGCGCCAAGCGCAAGGGCCTTCGCTACGTCCGCGCCGCTGTTCAGGCCGCCGCCGATTATAAGTTCCTGCTTTGCGCCCATCTCGTCCAACACCTTTCTTGCGCGAACGAGTGCCGCAAGCGTCGGAGTTCCGAAATCATCAAGCATTATGCGAGGCGCGGCACCTGTTCCGCCGCCCATGCCGTCTATGGCTATTATGTCAGGGCCAGCCCTGAGCGCGAGCTTTACGTCCTCTTCGACATTGCCGGCACCAAGCTTGATTATTATGGGCTTTCCGCCCGTCGTATTTCTCAACTGGTCCACGCGGCGCTTCAGCTCTTCTATGGTAGTTATGTCGACATGATAGGGTGGCGAGTGAATGTCCTCTCCCATGGGCACGCCTCGTATCTTCGCTACCTCGGCCGTGACCTTCTCCTTGGGCAGCAATCCGCCCTGGCCCGGTTTCGCACCCTGACCTATCTTGACCTCAATGGCATCGGCGGCCTTTAGCACAGCCTCGTTTATGCCGAACCTGCCGGTCGAGTATTGAACTATCAGAAGCTTGGCTTCCTTGCGCTCCTCGGGCAGCATTCCGCCTTCGCCCGTGTTCTCCACAGTACCGACAATCGTGCTCGCCTTTGCAAGCGCGATCTTCGCTGGCTTGCTGAGCGCTCCGAAGGACATCGCGCCGATCATTATCGGGGTCTTCAGTATCAGTGGTTTTTTGCTCATCTTGCCGAGGACGGTTTCAGTCGATATGTTCTCACGAAAATAATCAACGGGCCTGGCAGCTAGTTGGGCCGGCATGAAAACCAGATTCTCAAAATTAAGCTTGTCCAGTTTGTACGTGCGACCGCCGGATACGGGCGGTTTGCCGCTCATTGCGCGCTGCTTTACCTCGTTTATCCACGTTTCCATGACTAACACTAAACATAATCAATATTTAAATGTTTTAGCCTCGACCATGAGGCACTCAGATCCCGGTGAAACCCATCAGTTTTTCTTTTCGTTTGTTCAGTCCGGCCATCTCTTTTCGGTACCTCAATATGCGTCTTAGGCTTTCGATGACCTCGACGATGCCAATGCCTACAAGTCCCCAGCCGATAAACTGCGTGTTAAAGGTTTCGAAAATGTTGACTATCACAAGGCCGATGCCGATGAAGGCCAGGGCCGTCTGCATGAACGACAGGATGGTGCGCTCGCGCGAAAGAAGCGTGCGCTCCTCGGACAGGATGACCTGCTCCTCGGCCAGCGCTTCAATGCGCGAATGTCTCCTCTTCATAGCATCAACTTTGTCATCTTCGGCTTTTTAATCTTATCCCAGAGCTCGATCAGGCGGTTTGCCTTTGCCACGCGCTCGCCGCCGCTGATGCCGCACTTGAGCAGGGGCGCGCCTGTAGCGACCGCCATATCAGAGATGAACGCGTCGCAGGTCTCGCCCGATCTGTGTGAAATGACAGGAACGATGCCTCCGTCCCTTGCCATGTGGATCGCGCGGAGCGTTTTGGATATGGTTCCTGCCTGGTCAGGTTTTATTATGGTTGCCCTTGCAGCATGCCTGTGGATGCCTATGTCCAGCCTCTCGGGCTGGGTGGCGAAAAGGTCATCACCGCATACGAGAATTTTGGTGAGCTTCGTAAGCATTGAAAAACTTTCCCAGTCCGTTTCGATGAATGGATCCTCGACGTAAACCAGTCCGAATTTCTTAATCAGCTCACGGATGAAATCGAAATGTTCGTCCTTGCGCATGACACGGCCGATGGAAGGCCAGCGATATTTGCCGTTCTTGTAAAGCTGACCGGACGCTATATCTACGCCCACCTTTGCTCCGAAGCGCTTGGCGACTTTCGTGACTATTCCCAGTGATTCGAACTCATCAGCAGACGACGTCCACGCGCCCTCGTCGTTCCTGCCTGTGGTTCCATGCGTTGCCAGCTCCGAGCCGACCGCGCGCCATATGGCGAAGTTTGTCTTGATGGCGGAGCCAACATCCTTTGCCTTTGCAGGTATGACCAGTATCTCCTGTATGCTGAGCCCGCCGCCGTGTGCACCGCCGCCGATCACGTTGCCCAGCGGATAGGGAAAGCTCCTGATTCCGCCGAGCGCGGCATATGCTTCGCCCCTGCCTGCTGCGCGCACGGTTGCCATGGAAAGCGCTATCGCAAGGTTGCCGCCGATGCGATCGATGCCCAAGCTTTCAAGTGCGTCGTCAACAATCCCGAACTCTTTCTCGTCCAGTCCCACCAGCTTCTTTTTTACGACAGGAAAAAGCTTTTTGATTTTTTCAAATGGCTGCGCTTTTGCCTCGTATCCGCCTTTGGATTTGCCCGACGGCGCAGTCGCAGAATAGGTACCGCCTGTGGCTACAATTTCAGCCCGGACCGTTGTCTCGTCACGGCTGTTCAGAACAGGGAAGATGCGCACGCTACGTATCATGTGAGAAAATTGCCAGAACGGCTAAATAAAACTATACTAATCGACGTGTTGCTTCTGCGGCGGCTTGCGGCGGACCTCGAGCGGTATCACGCCAGCCGTGAATTCGGACTCGGCAATGCGTACAGGATCCGTCTCTTCCGTCTTCGTCAATATGGGCGCACCCCGCGCTATCTGCAGTGCCCGCGCACCGATTATTCGCGCCCTTTCGAAACGTGTCAGAACGTCCTTTTCTTCTGTCATAACATCGCCCTTGATTCACAACTATTTAAACATTCCTCATCCGATGTATTTCAGGTCTTCCGGTTTCTTGCCGCCCTTCTGCATCTGTTCCATGGCCTGGCTCTGGATATCTTCCAGCTTCTTGATGAAGTCATGCATCGCCTTGACCTTCTCCTCGAGCTTTGTCAAATCGACCTTTATTGAAATTACCTTCTGGAGCACGACCAGCACGGCCTCGGCAGCTGTCGGATCGGTTATTATCGGGAAGCCCGATGTCTCCCCGAGCAGCACGAATCCTTTGAGTCCGTTGATTCTACCCATACCGACCAGCAGACCCGATGCACCGACGATGGTCCCTATCTGGCCGGACACCTTCGTCTCGACTTCGTATTTCTTCAGGGTCTTTGCCATCTCCGGGTCCGTCGCTATCGCGAAGACCTTGGGTTTCTCCGTCACCTTGCCGGTGCTGAAACCGCCTATCGTGATTATTTCCTTGCAGCCGAGCCCCTTTAGGAAGTCCAGTATCTTGCCAGAGACCTCATAGTGTCCTTTCGGGTCGTAGGTCTGGCAGTCGCCTATGAGCAATATAAGGTCCCGTCCCTTCGGGCTCTTCCAATAGTAGAACTCGTTGCGCAGCGTGTGAATCATGTCGTTATGGATCATGACGAACGGGAAGAAATACGGCGAATAGAGCTCCGCGAACTTCTTCGCCTTTAGTTCATGAACAAGATAGCCAACTGCAATGCGGCCGATGTTGCCTATGCCGGGCAGACCGACAAGGGCCACAGGGTTCTTGAGCTTGGGTTTTTCATCCGCAATTATCTTGGTCTCTATCAGAAACATCACCAACGCATTTTTGTAGCGTGCGCATTTAAAGTTATTCTTTCGCAGCCGCCCTTCTGTACTTGCCGTACTTGGTTTCCTTGCTTATTGAGAACACAGGCGGGTGCGCGCTGACAGTGGCAGAGCCGTCCGCTGGGCATTTTTCCTTTAAAGTGTACCTTTTGCATTTTGGGCATTTCTTCAACCGCATGCTACCACTTCTTCTGAAGTATCAGATATCTTTTCAGTTTTTTACCGCTACCTTCTTCAAGCACCTGTCCGCCGAACGCGGCCGACTTGAAGGCACGCTTGACCATTTCAAATTCTGTTGGCGTTGCAGGATAAAACTGTATGCCAGCCTTGCCTCCGGGCCGAAGCACGCGGCTGCTCTCTTTGGCGATGGTTCGGTATTGGTCCCTTATGTCGTCTGCGGTTTTGCCGGCCACCCACTGCAGCGTTGAAACGGATATCAACGCGTCAAAGCTTTTTTCTTTGAAAGGCAATCTGAGAAAATCGCCACGTACGAGAAATCTGATTCCCTTGGCCTTGGCCAGCTTGAGCATCTCAAAAGAAACGTCCATCCCAACAGGAACGCAGCCGAACTGCTTTACCGTCTGCATGCTGAAGCCGGTTCCGCAGCCGACATCCAGGACAAGGCTGCGCGGAGGAAGTTCGAGCTCGGACATAATTCGCTGGGTCATTTCTGTCTGCGTCTTCCGCATGACAGTGCTGCTGTCATATTTTTCAGCCTCGTCGACGGTCCAATAGGTTACGGCGCTCAGACCAGAGGTTCGTTCAGGCATGCTAACCTGCCGTAAAAGATCCTTCGCCGCCTGCCGTCTGCACGTTCTTGATTAAGGCATCGGCGGCCGAGCGCAAGGCCTTCTCACCGGCCTTGGCATCCTTGGTTTTCATGGTCAGCATGTAATTGGGCGCAGAAATGTAATTTGCCGTTATGCTGGCAGGAAGCTTAGTAAGAACATTTTTTATTATATCAACGCCGTCAGGAGCGGAACATTTCAGTTCGAGCATGCCTTTCAGCTCGACCTCCTTGACAGCCAGCGCAACCTCAGCAACGGACTTGATGGCAGCGACCCACTCTTTCGAATACCCCTTGCTTATCAGGCCCGCTTCATTCGACTGTGCCATCTGGAATGCGCGGAATATCTCACCGAAATCGTTGCGCATCTTGAAGCCTATCTGCTTGTAGGCCACGTCGAGGCTCACGTTCATCTTCTTCGCTGCTGCAGCAAGCATCTTTTCTGCCTTGGCCTCACGCTTGAACTCTTTCAGCTTTTCCTCGGCCTCATGATCGCTTACGCGCTTCAGGCTCAGTGCTATGTGTCCTTTTGCGCTGTCAATATTCAGAACCAAAGCGACAACGGGCTGGCCCTCCTTTACGAAGTCGCGAATGTCCCTTATCCACTTGCGAGCGACCTCGGAGATATGGACCATGCCCTCCTTGCCCGTATATTCTTCTAGGGCAACGAATGCCGAGAAGGGGTTGACCTTCGTTATCTTGCCTATCACCAGCTCGTTAGGCTCTGGCCACGGCCTTTCTTTCTTTGGCATGGGATTAATTCTGACAGCAGGCTTTTAAGGTTTGTTGTTCGGCACGGTGAGTATCATAAGAATTATGCCGCCGAGCGCCGCGGCCGCGCCGAACAGGAATGCGGTAGACGGGCCTATGGTCTGCCAGAGAATGCCTGCTATGATTCCGCCCCCGAACATTGAGATGCCCGTAGCGGTATAGAACGTGCCCAGTGCCGTGCCCTTCAGCTGAGGCGGTGCAAGGTCTACAACCAGCGCGCGCTGGTTGCCCTCGAACATCGCATATGCCAGGCCGTAGAGCGCGAACAGCACTATCAGCATGTCAAGGCTGTCTCCCACGGAGAAACCGAGCGCCACTGCAGCGAACAGCAGCCAGCCGATTAGTACAAGATTTCGTCTGCCGAACCTGTCTGCGAGCCTTCCCGCAGGAACCAGGCCGATGGCCATTACCACATTGTAAAGCAAGTAGAGACCGACAGCTGTCAGCGTTGATCCTGTCACCGACTGGCTGCGAAGTATGAAAAGCATGTAGGTGAAGTTTCCCATGCCGAACATCACGGCCGCAATTATATACAGCCTTAGGCGCCCAGGCAACTTTCTGAGGCCGATGGAAAGGCTGGATCTTACTGGTTTTTTCCTCACGTCCTTGACAAAGATGAGCGGTAGCAGGGCCAGCAATGAGATGCCGGCGGACAGCAAAATTATGGTCTGGTATTGCGTTCCGATCGCGGACACGACAACGACCGCAAGGACCGAGCCGATGATGGCGCCAGTCTTGTCCATGCCGTGTTGCAGTCCGAAGGCCACGCCCCTGACGGATTTCCGCACGGAATCCGCCACCAGCGCGTCCCTGGGTGCGTCACGAATCCCCTTGCCAGCCCTTTCGATAGGCCTAAGAACGGCCACATGCTGCCATGTCGTGGCCATCGAGAGCACGAGCTTGGCTATTGCAGAAGAACTGTAGCCTGCCAACAGAAACGGTTTGCGTTTCCCGATTCTGTCGGACCACCAACCAGAAGGCATCTTGAGCCCTGTTGCAATGAGATCGCCGAGTCCTCCTATCAGGCCGACCACAAGCGCTCCGCCACCAAGGCTGACTATGAAAAGCGGGAGTATGGGTGTAATCATCTCACTGCCGACGTCGTTCAGAAGGCTGACGACGCCTAGAAGAATTACGTTTCGATTAATGCCCTCGAACATTAAAAAAGTTTCGCACATCGACAGATAAAACTAATCCAGAACGCTTAGAACTTTCGCCTTCAGTCTTGCTCGTCCGCCTGTCGCTTGTGCGAGCTCAGCACCGCAGACGAGGCACTTGACAACCATTGAGGGCTTGTTGAAGATGGTCTGCTCATTCTTGCACTTGCCGCAGACGATTTTGAGGAACTTGCTTGTTGGACGGGGTATCGCCTTCATGCTTACACCTTGACGAGTTCGAACTTCTTGACCCTGAAACCGCTGCCGATGTTGTGGCCCTTGCCGCACACCTTGCATACATAGTTCAGGTCGAGCTTTCGCGTGGGCTTCGCCCTGTCGTGCGGATTGCTCTTCGGGAAAGAGCCGTAGCCGCGCATCTTCCGCTTGAAGCGTCGCTGGCCGGAAGCCAGCATGCGCTTGATTTTGCGAACGCTGACGCGCTTTACCTCGTGCTGCGTGTGCTTGCGGCAGTACGGGCAATAACGGTTCTGCATCTTCGGAGCGTTCATGCTTATCACATGAATTCCGAACCTATTTAAAACTATCCGAGAGCTGTCTCGGCCATGCCCTTGCCAAGCAGGAGTTTGGCCGTTTCGGTCGGCAGCGTTATCATTTCGCCCGTCTTGAGCGGGCCGTAGCCGACCATGTCGGCGCCGACGAAGCGAGGCAGGTCAGAAAGGATTTTTAAGAACATGTGGCCATTCTGTGGCTTGGGTGCGGCCGGCATCTGCGGTTGTAGCGGTTCCGCCTTCAGTGCGGCAACGCTCTCGATGGCGGCAGCGATTTTGCCTTCGGCAACGGCTGCCGGGCCGATTATGTTGTCGGTCGTATTTGCCCTGAACGACGTCAGCTGGGATACCATGCTGTCGAAGAAAGCCGTCTCGGTGGCCGTCATTGCGGTAGGGGGCGGCGCACCTCGCACGGTGCGCAGCGCAGCCATGACGATCTTGCGCTCCCTTCGGTTTATCAGGTCCTCTATCAGCTTTTTAGCGTTCTCTGCCTCAAGCAGGCTCGCGGTGTCCTGTCTTGCGGATTTCGTCGCTAGCCAGACGCGAACAGACTGAAAGAAACTTTCGGGCAGCACTTGCATCGGTTCTTCCTTTTCTGCCCTGTGGGCGATTCGTATCGTTTCATAACTGATGAGGTCCATTCAAATCACGTTATTATTTGTTGCGTTTATCATTAATAACCCTTTCTTTTTCCGCCTTTCTCGTCGCCTTTGCGCACGCCAGTCGGGCGAATGCTGCGGGGTTCTTTATTCTTGAGCAGAGCTCAACGGGCTGGCAGATGCCTACTGAGCGATAGAACGTGTCGTTGTCGCAGTTGGCGGGCAAGAGGTCCCTTGTCTGTCTGCTATGCCAGGCCAGCTGGGTGCTTACGAATCGGTTCGGCAGGGGCTTGGGGTTTTTGCTGTTCCACTCTTCCACGGCCTTCTCTATCCTGTCCCACGGCCAGTTGGCTGCTCGCAGGAAAGCTACGAGAGTGAAGAACGAGCGCTTCTTGCCGTCGACGATGCCATCTCGCAGAAGCTTTATGCACGGCGGGAAGTGCTCTTCCGGGATCGGTCCGCCTTTCTGCATCGGCCTTTCAATCTTCTTTGTTTGCGGTCTGTACTTGGCTGACCAGTCAAGGGCAGCTACCAGAAGCTCGGATGCCTCGTCCGGTTTGTTTACAAGGAAAGGCCCACCATCAGCTCCGGGCGTCGCGCTCTCCGGAGAGAACGATTTCAACTTGAACATTCGCAGAGGTAGCGAAACCAACCACGTCTTTTCGTGCAATGAATAGGGTGCGCGGAAAAGGTGCCTGGCGCCCCAGTTCGATTCTATCTCCACGAAATGCCAGGGCGACATCTCGGGCAGGGCTGCACCGTTTGCTAACGCCGCCATTCCGCCGGCTTCTGCAATAAGCGCGTCCATTATTCCGTTCTTGACCTTCTCTTTGATGTAAGCTGCGATGGCCTGCGGTATCTCAGGGTAGCGGGCAGCTGTTGGCTTGTAGTCTATGCTGGCCGGCAGCGCCTCCGACGCTATCGCGATGTGGAAACCTCGGCGGCCGGAGAACTTTATTGTCGGCTTTATGCCCTTGTCAGCAAGAAAGTTACAGACGACCAACGCTGCCGTTCTTGCATGCTCGAAATTCGTCTTTGTGTCTATGTCGAATATTATATCGAAGCCCTTTCTTGCAGCATCCAGGTCAGCACGACTGAGCGAAGTGGACAATGCCATGGGCGAATGCCAGCGTTCGACGGAACAGTGCCAGCTGATTATGCCCGTCTTTACTTTCGCAGCTATGTCAGAAGGATATTGAATCACGTCCGGCCTTTTTGCGTATCTGCCGTCCCTGTATGCGCCCACGACTTCTCGGTCATTGGCAATGCCCAGCAGGCCTTTGATGACCTCTTGTCGTGAGTAGTAGGCAAGAATTTCTTTCTGTTCCATGGCACTAATAAAGTATAAAAGGATTTAAAATGATTACACAGATGTGATTATATGGCAAAGGACCTTCTGAGCAAGCCCGAGAAGGACATGAAGCTGGACGGCGCGAGCGTAAGCGATGTCGTAAAGCAGATGTCCGACGCCGGCGGTTTCGGTGCAACGAACATGGCAACGGCCGTTGATGTACTTCAGGCAATGAAGGCGGACAAGAATTGCGTCAAGTTCCTTTCATTTCCCGCGTGCGTCGTTGCCACGGGCCTGCGCGGCGCCATAGCGGAGATGATCGCGAAAGGGCTAGTAGACGTGATAATAACCACGTGCGGCACCATGGATCACGACCTGGCAAAGGCGTGGGGCGGAAAATACTACGAGGGCAGCTTCGAGCTGGATGACGCAAAGCTGCATCAGGAGCAGATTTACAGGCTGGGCAACGTCCTGATACCGACGGATGACTACGGCGGCGTTCTAGAAAGGAACATGCAACCCATTCTCGAGGAGCTGGCGAAGATAAAGTCCGAATGGTCGGGCCGCGAGCTTCTTGTTGAGTTCGGCAAGCGATTGAAGGATGAGAATTCCATACTCTACCAGGCGGCCAAGCATAACGTTCCAATATTCGTGCCGGGTATAACGGACGGTTCATTCGGAACGAACATCGTCTGGTTCTCGCAGGACCACAAGTTCAAGATTGATATCCTCGCAGACGAGCGCGAACTGGCGGACATAGCGTTCAAGAACAAGACTACGGGGGCGCTGATGCTCGGCGGAGGCATATCCAAGCACCACACCATATGGTGGAACCAGTTCAAGGGCGGGCTGGACTATGCGGTCTATATTACAACGGCGACGCAGTACGATGGCTCGCTTTCTGGAGCCAGGCTAACGGAGGCCGTCAGCTGGGGCAAGATAAAAGAAACGGCGAAATACGTTACAGTGGATGGCGATGTGACAATAATTCTACCGTTCATCTTGGCCGCTCTTTATGCTAGGTCAAAGAACTAATTTGGTCGAACCTTGATGTAATCGCTTACGGTTATTTCCTTGGGACGGCCGAGCTTTTCAAAATCCAGCGCATTGAGATAGAACGGTTCGGAAACCCTGATTATTTTGCCTTCTTTCGCAATAACCTGACGATACGTGGCCGTTTCGCCATTGAACTCGTCAAATTCGAAAACGCGGGTCTGATTCTTTCGAACCTCTTTTGCCATGTAAACTAATCGGAAGAAAAGAATTTAAACGCGAGCAGAGGCTTGCCTATTCTTCGCTGACGCGAGGCGCAAGTATCATCGCAATCGATGCGTTGGATCCTTTGAACTCGATGCGCATCGGATAGTCCGTCGAGAGCGACAGTGCGCCCATGTCGGCTATGCGGGCGGCCTTGGCTATCTTCTTCAGATAATCCAGAGGATACTTTGCTTTGGCCGGGCTCTTGACATCGAGCTTGGTCAGTGCATCGTTGCCTGACATGAGCTTGAGTTCCGTGCGCGTCGAATCGCCTTCGGCGGCCATGCGGAAGCCTTCATTGGACAGCTCGAGCGCGACAGCGTCCGCGACGATGTCCGCATCATCTATGCCTTGGCTTAGCACGTCGGCCTGGAGCTCTGCCGTCGCTGTCCATGTGAGGTTGTTCACGGGCGGTATGTCCTCCACGTTAACGTCGAGCAGAGGAAGCTCGAAGACGCGGCGCGAACTGCCTTCGAGAATCACTTCCAAGCGATTGTCATTTAATTTCAGCGTGAGCTTGTCCGTTGGTCCGGCGCGCTTCAGCACAGTCAGGAAATTCGCCATGTTCATGCCGGCGTTGGCCTGGGCATCGCATTGGTAGACCTCGAAGGCCTCCTTGCCCAGCTTGAGTTCGATGACAGCAACCATGGCCCTGTCGGCCGCTACCAGGTCTATGCCTGCGGGTGTCAGCTTGAAAAGACCCTCATCTATAAGGCTCGCTATGCAATCTACACAGTCGCGTAAAAGTTTTGTATCACTGAGCGTTGCCATGAACATTCGCAACTACCTCCTTTGTTTTTCTCCACAGTCCCATATCGAAATCCTCAAGGCTCTGGATTACCTCTCCCCTGCACTCGAAGCCGTCTATCAATGGCAGCACGCGGCAGATGACGCGCACGAGCGCGCCCGTCTCCACGCCCGCCGTTGCTTCCGGCGAATCGAATATTATTTCGGTACGGCTCTTGCCATCGTCCAGCATGAGGCCGTTGGCCGATATGCCTAGTACGGTGCCCGTAAGACGCACACGCACGTCCTGTTCAGGATTTATCTCGGTTATTGCCCGCTCAACCGCCGGCAACCTTCTCCTTATGACCTGTTGTCCGTTGAGTTTCGGCTTCTCCACCAAGACACCTGCGTTAAACTAATAAGCACAAAGATAAATACTTAACTATGGTCCTTGAGTCGATATTTCCGGCGAAGAAGATAGAGAGCAAGCCCATCGACATGCTCGTGCTGAGTCTGATAATAGCGTTCGTCAGCGTTTTTGCCGCATGGTGGATATATCCGGCAGCGGCAGGCATCATATCGCCGCTGCTCGTGACAGTCGCGATGACACCGGTCGTCTACCGCATACTCATACACGAGGAGGAAGTAGAGGCTGAAGAAGCGGAGAAGAAGATAAGCGAGACGTTCTGGCAGAGGCATGGCGAGGTCATAGTGCTTTTCGGCCTGTTCTTCATCGGAAATTTCATATCCATATTCGCGATCGCGTTGCTATTCCCGCAGGAATTCGTGGAGAATGCGTTCTCGCAACAGCTGGCCGACATCGCCGCCGTTTCCGGCATGGCTGGTGCCGCGCTGACAGGCTCGATGTTGCTCAGCCCGATAATAACGAACAATCTGCGCGTTATGCTGTTCGCCTTCGCGCTTTCATTCATGTTCGCTACGGGTGCGCTGTTCATACTAAGCTGGAATGCTTCGATACTTGCATTGTTTCTGGCTACGTTCCTGCGCCAGGGCCTTTACACGGAGTTTGCGATGAAAACAGCCGGCATACTGCCCCACGTGCCCATAGAGATGTTGGCATATTTCCTCGCGGGCATAGCGGGCGGAATGTTGTCAGCCGGCGTGATTCGTGAAAAGATAGAGAGCCCGGAATTCAAGCTTGTTCTCAGGGACAGCCTGCTGTTGCTGGGATTGAGCGTGCTGGCCGTTGTTGTCGGCGGACTGGTCGAAGTATACCTCTAATGCTTCTTGTAGACGCTTCTGATCCAGAGCTTTTTGAATATTGGTATGGTCAATGTCGACAGCATGAAGGCGACCGTCGGCACGATGGCATTAAGCCACGGTTCTGTGACGCCGATTACCCAGAGATAGACTCCTATTGCGAAATAAGTGAAGATGGCGATGATGAGCTTCCGCGTACCGCTCGTTTCCCATGCCTTATCAGCCTCGACGCGCTCGTTCCTTTCCTTTATCTTCTTGATATCAGCTTCAAGCTCTCGTAGTGACGGCATATGGGTCATCAATAATGTCATTTTGAATTATTTATATAATTGCAGAACAGTTCTCTCTATAGGGCTCGTAGTCTAGCTTGGTTTAGGATCCGAGGTTCGGGACCTCGAGACCCCGGTTCAAATCCGGGCGAGCCCACCATCAAAATTTTCTTGCGAAAACAAGGAAGCCCGTGTGCCCGATCATCAGGCTGCGCGGTCTTGTCCAGGTGCGCTTGCCAACGTGTATCTGCCAGCTGCGCTGGATGCTCTCCAGTATTTTCGGCTCGCCGAACGAGCGTTTGGACAGCTCCTTGCAGACCGCCTGCACTTCTTCTACATGCAAACAGTAGACCGTGAGCCAGCCCCCAGGCTTCAGCGCCTTCTCCGCCAGCTTTATTATTTTTTCCGGACCTTCAAGGTCCAGCACTATCAGGTCGACGTTCTTTTCCTTAATGCCCTTCGAGATGTCCGCGAACTTCGGGAATATATTTTTTAAACCAGAATTTTTGATGTTCTTGCTTGCATGCCTGTAGAACTCCTTCCTTTTTTCGTATGTGTAGACCTTGCCCACATAGTTGGCGAGGAACATCGAAAGAAACCCGCTGCCAGTGCCCGCGTCCACGACCGTTGCATCCTTGTCTACGCCGGTCACGGCAAGTATTGTCGACGCGTCCTTGGGCAGTATAACCTGCGGTGCGCGCTTCGCCAGCTTGAACATGAAGTCAACAACGGTGGGCTGGACAACCGTGAACTGCTCCTTGCCCAACTTTATTTTTGTTCCGAACGGCTTTCCGACCAGCTTCTTCAGGTCCATGCCGCCGAACTCGCAGTCGAAGCGACCGGCGCATTTCACGAGGTAGCTCTTGAGACCGAGCAGCAGGATATGCTGGTCACGCATGATTCGCATGATAAAATTGCCACGTATGAACGCTTAAATCCTTTTCTTCACCTTACTTTTCAGGTGATTGAATGGGAAAGGACTCTCTGATAAGCGGCTTCTACAAACTGAACACGGAGGAGAGGTTGAAAAAAGTTCAGGAATTTGCAGACCTTACAGACGAAGAGGTCGGTATACTCTATAATAATTTTGGGTCCCTCGGCAAGGGTACGGCCGAGAGGATGGTTGAAAACGTCATTGGTGCGAGGGTGTTGCCCATCGGCATTGCCCCTAACTTTCGCATAAACGGCAAGGATTACATGGTTCCGATGTGCATAGAGGAACCATCCGTTGTCGCGGGGGCGGCGAATGCCGCGAAATATGCTCGTAAGGGCGACCCAGAAAATGGTATCCTTTCTCATTATTTGAGCGATTTGATGACTGGCCAAGTGCAAATCATCGAAGTTGATTATGAGACCGCGAACAAGGCCATTATCGAGAACAAACAAGAGATAATAAATCTCGCAAATTCTCTTGACCCTAACCTCATAAAGGTCGGTGGCGGTGCCAGGGACCTCAGAGCATATAAGGTCAAGTCGGACATGGGGGACTTTATGTACATGGAATTGGATGTGGACTGCCGTGACGCCATGGGCGCAAATGCCGTGAACACGATGTGCGAAGGCATAGCAGAGTACATAGAGAAGATTACCGGCGGTGAGGTCAACCTGAGGATACTCAGTAACAGTGCGCCAAAAAGGACGGTCGAAGCAAGCATGAAGGTCAGGGTAGCTGATTTGGGAACAGACAAATTCTCTTCAGAAAAGGTCGTAAAGCGTTTTCTATGGGGGGACAGATTTGCAAATTGGGTCTCAGGCAGAGCATCGACAAACAACAAAGGCATCATGAATGGAGTGGATAGTGTGCTTGTTGCAACAGGCAATGACTGGAGGGCTGTAGAGGCGGGTTCTCATAGTTATGCTGTTCGAGTCGGGGGTTACATGTCACTTGCCGATTGGCAGCAAGAAAGTGAACATCTTGTCGGTAAATTACGGACGCCGATGGCAGTAGGTATCGTGGGCGGCGCGGCGAAGACAGACCCTGTTGCAAAGGTATGTCTTAAGATACTTGGTGTTAACACGGCCAAAGAGCTCG
>Ga0315281_10005892_pt1 | contig 17487 bp, 12 predicted proteins | sample YL17G07_0_MG_FD_204540 | JGI IMG/M metagenome (GOLD analysis project Ga0315281, IMG submission 204540) | Sediment microbial communities from Yellowstone Lake, YNP, Wyoming, USA - YL17G07_0 | ecosystem: Environmental > Aquatic > Freshwater > Lake > Sediment | place: USA: Wyoming | collected...
CCGGGCGCTCGAAGCGAAAGAGCGGGCCCACCAGGTCGAGAAGGTGGGCCTCCAGCTCCGCCGCCTGATGCCCTTCGTCGACGCCAAGGAGATCAAGGGCAAGCTGCACTAACCCGGAATCGCCACTTGTCGGCGCCTCATGCGGCGGATCAGGTCGAAGACTCGCCGGGGCGAGAGACCCGCCGCGCGTTTTTCACGTCGGCACGGTCACCGCTTGCCCGCCGCGGTGGGCGCCTCGGCGTGGCCGTGCGTGCAGACCTTCGGCGTATAATAAATGAAGGAGGATACCAACATGGCAAACGCCACGGCTGATTCCGCTTTCGTGCGGCGCCTGGCGGCGGCCGCCCGCGCGGCCTGGTGGACGTTTCTCATCGGGGCGGGCTTGGCGACGGCCCAGTTCCTCGCCTACGCGGCCGTTTCGCACTGCGAGGCCCTCTGGTCGGGGATGGCACGGTTCATGTGGGTGGAGCCTTACGAGCTGCGCCTTCTGCTCCTGCGCTTTATGTTCGCGGTGAGACTTGCCCTGGTCGTGCTGGCGATGGGGGCGATCTTCCTGTCGCTATGGGCGTGCCGGCTTCGCCGGATCGGCGATGCGTAGGGCGGTTGATCTGCATTCAAGCCCGCCGCGGAAGCGACGGGGCACATCGAAGAGGGAGATCTCCCGCCGCTTCTGCGGCGGGCTCGAAACCACTCGAAACGGCGCCAGGCTACTGCTTGCCGCCCTCGATCCTCGTCAGGGCCTCGGTGACGTTGGGGGCGAAGACGAAGATCCCGTCCAGGCTCGTGGCCAGGAAGACGGTCCAGACCCGGTCCTGCGGCGAGCAGAGGATCAGCCGGCGGTTGTGTTCGGCCATCTTCTTGCGCAGGCGCAGCAGCAGCGAGATGCCGTGCGACGTCAGCACGTTCAGACCCGAGAGGTCCAGCACGACGTCGCAGCAGGCGCTTCGCAGCCGCACGTCGATCTCGGCCATGTCGTCCGAGAGCTCCGGATCGTCCGTGAGGGTGGCGACCAACGTGTCATCGCTCCATTGCTGCACGGCCATGCTTGTTCCTTCCTGATTTCTAACGGCTTCGCAGGATCGCTGCGTCGGGCACCCCTGCGGCCGCCCGGGCCGCCGCCACGTCATCAAGAAATCGCCATGCGTCCAGCCCATACCCGGCCGTCGGCCGAAGGCCCGGCACCAGCGTCTGGAAGTACGCGTTGAGCTGAGCCATGTGAAGCTCGCGAACGTACTTGGCCGCCATCGACGCCAGGGCCGTCGGCAGGCTCCACGTCTCGCAGCGGTCGCGGACCGTCACCGAGATCGGCGCCTGGCCGCGCGCCAGGCGGTAGCGGCTCTGGCCGGGCGACTCCTCGAGCGTCTCGACCGGGATCATCGGAAACGCTCCCGCCAGCAGCTTCGCATAGTACCGCCGGCCGCCGTGGCGGTCCATCGTCACGTGGATCGGATCGTGCGGCCACCGGCCCTGCACCTCCGCCACGAGGTCGGCGGCCAGGGCAAAAAGCGCCCCCGCCTTGTTCCGCTGCCCGTCCATCAGCCGATTGAGCCGCGCGGCCGGCGCGGCGTTGGCCCACAGCCCGCCCGGCTTGGCGCCAAGGCTCGCCAGGCCCTTCGCGACATGCCCCGCCGCCGAGGCGACATCCTCCGCGCCGGCCGCGTGGGGCAGGGCGAGGGCGTGCGGCTTGTCCCACGGCTCTGCATCACGGGTGGCATGCCCAGCGCGCCGTTCGCCGGGCATGCTGTCCCCCGCGGGGGAGACATGCCCACGTAGCGGCGGTCCGCCGGCAGGCGGACAGGCCGCGGCCATGCCATCCTCGCAGGGAAGCCCTGGCGCGCTCTCGGAGGCGGCCCTTACGCACGTGGCCCGCAGAAGGTCCGCCAGCGACCGCGGCCGCGCGCCGGCGGCGGCCAGAAAGCCGAGGACGGTCCTTTCCAGGACACACAGGTCCCGGGCGCCGCCGTAGGCCAGCTTGGAATCGCAGATGACAACGTGGTCGCCGGCGCCGCCGGGGCGATCTCGGACGTGCGCTTCAAGGGCGCCCCAGAAGCCGGGCTCGGGCGGGGTGTCGCCGGCGAACTCGATCGCCGCCGCCGCCACGACAAGCGGCCCCAGGTGCGGCCCGTACCCGGCCTCATCGATGCCCACAAGGATCGCCATGGCGGCGATTCTAAGGCGGCCCGAGTGTTTCGACAAGCGCCTCCTGCTCTCGGAGCGGTGGGATTTCCTCCGAGCCCGCCGCCGGCGCGGCGGGAGACCCTCCCGTTCGGCATCTCCCGCCGCTTCCGCGGCGGGCTCGCGAGGTGGGCGTCATGGCTTTTTCGTTCGACACCTTGCGCCCGCTTTGCGAGAATCCGCCCGAGGCGCGGCAGGCCGTGCCTGCCTGAAAACGTTGCGCAAGATCGGCCGCCGCCGTATAGAATACCGGCGCCTGCGGCCGGCGCGGGAGTGGCGGAACTGGCAGACGCGCAAGGCTTAGGACCTTGTGCCCGTAAGGGCCTGGGGGTTCGACTCCCCCCTCCCGCACCAGAGAAACCAAGGGGTTCCGATCGCGTTGACCCTGGTCATCTTCAAGGGCGACCTCCGCATCTCGTAGGGACGCGGGCCGGAGTGCCGACGAGGCCCCTGGGCTTCTCGCGGGCTCGCGCCGCTTGGGGACGGGGATCGTGGTGTTCGTTTGTGGCGGGTGCGCCGCGGCGGTGAGCGGCCCCCAAAGACCGGGCGGCCCAAGCCAGGGCCGCCCTGGTTACCCCCCAGTTGGAGACGTCTTGGGCTCGTTACCGGCGTCGGAGTCTCGCCACCACGGCCGCCAGGCCCAGCGACACCGTTACGAGCGTGGCCGGTTCCGGCACGGGGTCGATCAGCTTGTCCTTGCTGATGATGTACGTGCCGTGGGCCGGCAGCGTAAAGTCCCACTGGTACGCCCAGGTCACGTTGCCCGTCAGGGGCCCCGCGACGTCGTTGAGCGTGGTCGGCAAGTCGTCGTTCAGCCGGGCGAGGGTGTCGCCGAACAGGGCCGCCTCGAAGTGCGACGGCCGGGGCGTCACGACGGTCTCCGACACGATGAGGCCTTCGCCCGACTGGTTGACGGTGTTGCCGCTGATGCGGACGGTGTCGCCTTCGGGCGTGCCCTCGAAGTCGAAGTCCGAGTACTGCCAGAAGTGCATCTGCAGCGAGGTCGATCCGCTGTTGATGAAACGGATCTGCTCGGCGATGTCGGACATCCAGCTGCCGGGCGTGCCGCCCGTCAGCATGTAGTCGACCTCGGTGGTCAACTGTTGGCCGGCGTAACTGACCATGAGCACCCGGTCGATCTGGCACAGGATCGTGGGGGTCCCGAGCGTTTCCACGGGCCGCTCCGGGCCGGCGTCGCCCACCCTGTACCAGAACCACTGCCGGTTCAGGTGATTCTGGCCGTCGACGGTCCAGGAGGACATCCCCGCCGGCGAATCGGGGCCGACGTCGACCTTGACCACGGTGTTCATGTCGGTCAGGGTGACCGTGGTCCCACCGGCCGCGAACGTCACGGTGAGGCACGCGAACACCGCCACGGCGGCAATGAAAGCGGCTTTGCGAAATACCATGGGCCTACCCCTCTCTGTCTGCGGAAACCGGCCCCCCGGGCCGCATGGCCCCCTGAGCCACGCTGGACAACCCCGAGCCGGTCTTCATCCCTATCCCACGCCATGCCGGAAGGGCTTCCCGCCCTCCCGCGCGGCAGGGGATTTTGCTTACATGTCTAGTGTATGGATGAAAATGCAAAAAGCAAATCGACGCGGGGAATTTTGTGTTCCGAGGCCGGCGGGCGGGCCTCGGCGGAGCGCGGCGGGCGGTTATCGGACGCGCCGCCGCCCGCGCGCGGGGCCCAAGCACGCGTTTGGCGTCGTCATTCCGGGGCAGCGTGAAAGAATCGTGCACCCTCACCGGCGACGGGTTATCATAGTCCGCTCGAAGGATTTGGCCGCCTGGAAGGCGATCAGCCTGGCGAGCGTTGCGCTTGAGAAGGCCAGGTAGTGCGGCAACGCCCCTTGCACTCTTGCGCGGCGGGTCTCCTGACCCGCCGCGCGGGATAAACCCCCGCGTTACGGCTATCGGTTGGGGTCGCGGCCGTAACTTCTGATCCCTTACCACTTCCCGAAGAGGAAGAAGATAGGGCCGTAGATCAACTCGAACACCGCCTGTGGCGGGACGGTAAGGGCGTCATGGAGGAACCGGTCGCCGCCGCGGCGGTCCGGCGGAAAATAAACCGTCGCCGTCCGGCTGTCCTTGTCGATGACCACCACCTGCCGATCCAGCGCCATGACAAGGTACTTGCCGGCCTCGCGGGGAAGGGAAAGACTGTGGACCTCGCCGAGTTCAATCACCGTTTGCTCATCACCAGGCTTGTCCGGCCTCCGGCGGACAAGACACGCTGCCGTCGGTTCCTTGGATTCAACGAGATACCACAATTCGTCGTCGACCAGAAAGAACCAGGACCTTAAGTCGCGCCGGCCCTGCTTGTCGGCAGGAATCGCGAGGGTCTGGGCCCGATGCTCCTCGATCGATACAAGCACGAGCGCCTGGATGGGACTCTGGCTGGTAATCAAGTCCTGGGGTGTGAACCAGACGACGTGCCGCCCGGCGAGGCTGATCCCTGGGTGGTAACTTGGGTATGCCCTTGGCGGAAGCTGTGTCCGGGTCCAGGGCGTAGCCTGAAACTCGGCGTCCTCCAGAGTCCAACCCTTGCCCGCCCCCGGCGAATCCGCCCCCGGGTCTCGCATGGGCTCCAGGGGCTTCGCCGACATGAGCCAGACCGATCCGTCCTGTGCCAGGACCCATATCCCCAGGCGCGCCTTGTCGACCGCCAAGCCGGCTGGCTTCAGGTCCGTCTTCTTCTCGAACAACTGCCAGAACATGTCTGGCGGCGGGTCAAACTCGGACACGTCTTTGGATTTCTCGGGCGGCACCGAGAGGGTCTTCCTGGGCGCTGCATCAGACGCGGCGCCACGGGCCTCCTTCTCGGTCACAAATGTCCACGTGTGGTTCTCAAGATCGAACGAGAGGAAATCCTCTGTCCGCCTGGCGTATGCCGGAGCGAACGATTGGCTTGATCCCTGCTCGAAATAGGCTCGGCCGCCTTCGTGGCGAAGCGCGTGGTAATATACTCTGGAACACCCGTCCGCTGCCGCGAGGACGGAGACGCTTGCGCCAATGAGGGCCAACGCCTTAAGCATGTTCACGCCCCCATCCAGGCCCATTACCCTCGGCGCCTTGCGCAGGCTTTGAGACGCCCGCCATCTTCCCCGCAATGCGTGGGGCTGTCAAGCGTTCGGGGGGCAACCGATGCGGCAGCCGCTCCGGCAGGATTCCCTCCAATTCCGCACAGGGAACCCGGTTGGAGACAGAAACGGCGCGACTTGGCAGCCAGGGAGTTGAAATCCCCCCGAACTGGCTGTATAATTCGTTCAGTCTTCGGGGCGCAGGCTCGTGCGGCCGGCCCGAGAGACCAGGGTACGGTACATCTTGCTAGGTGTGGGTGCCGCCGATTGAGCCGGCGGCGCCGGGGAGAGGCCGAGAGGCCCGCCTACTCGCTTTGCTGCGCGCGAGGGACACGAGCAACATGGAACCCGAAACCGTACCCGACCATTCCGTGGCCGTTGCCGGTGATGCGCCCGTCACGGCCTTCATTTGTGCCCAGAGCGCCCGCCCCGGCCTGACCCCTTCGTCCGGCATCCGCCCCCGGCCCGCCGCACCGAGCCTCAACTGGCCTTTCGCGGTCCAGGAGATCCTCGTGCCCTGTACGGGACGGCTTCAGCCGGAGCACCTGCTGAAGGCTTTCGAGGGCGGCGCCCGGGTGGTGTGCGTCGTGGCGTGCGAGGAAGACAACTGCCATCACCTGGAGGGCAGTTGCCGCGCGCGGCTGCGCGTGGACTACGTCCGCCGCCTGCTCGACGAGATCGGCCTGGGCGGTGAGCGGCTGATGCTGTTTCACCTGCCCGGCTCGGCCCGCGAGGACATGGCCCTGGGCCTGGCCGCGGCGCCGCCGGCGCCGTTGCCTTCGGACCTGGCCGACCGCCTGAACGCCATTCGCGACGCCGTGATCGAGAGGGCGGCGTCTGTGCCTCAGAACCCTCTGAGAAAACCTCCGCCGGCTGCCGGAGCGGCAGCGGCTGCCTACGAGATGGACGACGCCGATGACAGTGAAGAGTAAGTTGGCGGGAGCGTTGGGCAACGGTCGCTTGATCCTGACGGCGGAGTGTCTGCCGCCGCCGAGCGCCGACCCCGCGGCCATCCGCCGCCTGGCGGCGGTGCTGCCGGCGTCGCTCGACGCGGTCGTCGTGGCCGACAATCCGGACGAAGTGGGCGGCTCGGCCCTGGCGTGCGCGGCGATCCTGGTGGCCGAAGGGCGAGAGCCGGTGCTCTCGCTCGTCACGCGCGACCGCAACCGCATCGCGCTGGAGTCGGAGGTCCTGGGGGCGTCGGCCCTCGCCATCACCGGCTTCCTGTGCCTGAGCGGCGAGCACCAGTCGCTCGGCGCGGCGGCGGCGGCGGCCGGCGCGTACGACATCGACTCCATTCAACTGACGCAAGCGCTCAAGCGGATGGCCGAGGAAGGCGTGGACCTCGTCGGTCGCAAGCTCGACGCGCCGCCGTCGGTCCTCCTGGGCGCGGCCGCGCACCCGTACCTCAGGCCGATGGAGCTCAACCTCATCCGCCTCCGCAAGAAGGTCCGGGCGGGCGCGCAGTTCCTCCTGACGCAGGCGGTCTTCAACCTCGACGGCTTCACGGAATGGATGGAGGCGGTGCGGGCGGAGGGGCTCGAGCGCCAGGCGGCCATCATCGCCAGCGTGCTGCCCCTGGCCGGCGTCGAGAAGGCGAAGCAGCTCCAGGCCAGGAAGACCTACGGCCCCATCGGCGACGACGTGGTGGCACGCCTGGCCAGGGCCGCCGACCCCGCGCGGGAAGGCGTGGCCATAGCCGCCGAGATGGCGGCCAGGCTCAAGGCCGTGCCGGGGGTGCGCGGCATCCACATTCTGAGCGGCGGATGCGAGGCGAGCGCGGCCGAGGTGATCAAGGCGGCGGGGCTGGCGTAGGGGCGTCCCCGCCGAAGCGTGCGCGGCGGGTCTCCTGACCCGCCGCGTAAGTGCTGCGGACAACAGGCGCCGCGCGGCAGCTCAGGTCGAAGACTCGCCTTGGCGAGAGAGCCGCCGCGCACAGGACGCTGGAAGACGGGAACAGGACCATGCCGGAACGGTATCACATTCACGTCGCGGCCATGCCGGGGCGGTTCCACCGCGTGGGCAAGTTCGGCAGCGTTGACTGGCGCGAGGACTGCTCGCGGTGCACCAACTGCGTCAAGCCCCGCTGCCAGTACGACGTCTATAAGAAGGAAGGCATCCACAACCGCGACGCGGCGGCCCCCACGCCGCCGCTCTACGAATGCAAGGCGTGCTTCTCGTGCGTGCAGGGGTGCACGAAGGGCCTCCTGGCGCTCGCGATCAACCCCGAGTACCTGGCGATGGGCGATGAGTACTGGACGCCCGACCTCATCGCCGCCACGTGGAACCAGGCCGACGCCGGCAGAATCCCCGTCTCGGGGGCCGGGTACCGCGGGCGGTTCTGCGGGCCGGGGTTCGACTCCATCTGGACCGACATGTCGGAGATCGTGCGGCCCACCCGCGACGGCATACATGGCCGCGAGTACATCAGTACGATGGTCGAGATCGGCGAGAAGCCGTTGCGGCTGGACTTCTCGCCCGCCGGGGCGATGCTGACGTCCGAGGCCGCCCTGGTCGAGGTCCCGATGCCCGCCATCCTCGACCTGCCGCCGTGGCCGATGGCGGGGAGCGACCTCGACCGGGCCCGCCTGGCCGCCGCCAAGGCCCTCAAGGTGCTGGCCGTCGCGGCGCCGGAAAGCGTGGCCGCCGCGCCCGAGGACCAGATGCCCTACGCCGTGCCGGTGGTCGAAGCCGACAGCGCCGCACGATGGGCGGATGTGCTCAAGCAGGTCCGCATGGTCGAGGTCGAGGGCGGCCCGGACGTGCTCGCGGCCGCCGAGAAGGCCCGGGCGGTCAAGCCGGAGTTGCTGGTCGGCGTGCGGCTGGACCTTGCCCCCGGCGTCGCCGACCGGGTGATCGACCTGGCGGCGCGCGGCCTCAAGGTGTTCCACCTGGGCGCGGACCTGCACGGGCGCCAGAAGGGCGCCGAGCGGCCGCGGCACATCAAGGACGCCCTGCGCGAGGTGCATGGGAGGCTCGTGAGCGCCGGCATCCGCGACGAGGTGACGCTGATCATCGCCGGCGGCATCGGCCTGCCGGAGCACATGGCCAAGGCGATCATCTGTGGGGCAGACCTGGTGGCGGTCGACGTGCCGCTGCTCGTTGCCCTCGGCTGCCGCGTCTGCCGCGGGGCGCACGCGGAGGATCGCGTGGATGACAGCACGGCCACGCCACAGCGCGTGACCATGCCACCCGGTGAAGAAGAACATGCCCAGGCAAACGACGGCGCGGGCATGCCACCCGGCCACTGCCCGGCTGAGATCGAGAACGCCGATGTTCCTTACGCGGCGCAGCGCATGGTCAACCTCATGGGCGCCTGGCACTCGCAGTTGATCGAGGTCCTGGGCGCGATGGGCATTCGCGAAGTGCGGCGCCTCCGCGGCGAAGTGGGGCGCGCCATGTTCCTGGAAGACATCGAGCGGGAGGCTTTCGGTGACCTTGTCCGCAAATGAAACGTGCTCGTCGATCGCGGCGGCGCTCGAGGCCGTCGGGGCGAAGGAGCGCCATCCCCAGGCGGCCGTCGCCCGCGAGGTCCGCCCGGCTCCGGAGCGGTATCGCAACGCCCTGGGCCGGTACAAGATCGAGCGGCTGGCGTCGTGCGCCGGCTGCGGCCAGTGCGTCAGACTGTGCCCGCACGGCGTGCACGCCAAGCCCGACGGGTACCTGTTTACGCTCCGGCCGCAGGACCACCTGTGCATCGGCCCGGAGTGTGCGAAGACCGACCACTTCTGCGTGGCGCGGTGCCCGCAGAAGGCGCTGCGCCTGAGCCGCAACCCGTCGGCCGACGCGATGGGCGACCCGCGGTGGAGCTCGGACCTCATCCTCTCCACGTGGCACATGGCCGCCACGGGCCATGCCCCCGCGGGCGGCCTGGAGTACCGGCACGGCGCGTCCGGCGGCGGGTTCGACCGCATCCACCTCAGCCTGCCCGAGAAGGCGCCGGCGCCGGCCGATCCGCGCGGCATCGACACCGGCCTCGACCTCAATCGCCGGGGCGACGGCCGGCCGCAGGTCCACATCGACATCCCCGTCTACGGCGGCGGCATGTCCTTCGGCTCGGTCAGCATCCACACGATCCTGGCCAAGGCCCGCGCCGCGGTGGCCTGGAACAGCTTCACCTGCACGGGCGAGGGCGGGTACCCCGACCGCCTGAAGCCGTACGACAACCACGTCATCACGCAGGTGGCGACGGGCCTGTTCGGCGTCCGCGAGGACACGATCCAGCGCGTCCGCCTCGTGGAATTCAAGTACGCCCAGGGCGCGAAGCCCGGCCTCGGCGGGCACCTGCTGGGCGACAAGAACACGCCGGCCGTCGCCCGCATGCGCGAGGCCGTGGTCGGCAACGCCCTCTTCTCGCCGTTCCCGTTCCACAGCGTGTACAGCGTCGAGGACCACAAGAAGCACCTGGACTGGATCAAGGAGATCAACCCGCGGGGGCTGGTGTCGGTCAAGGTCTCGACGCCCACCGACGTCGACATGGTGGCCGTGGGGTCGTACTACGCAGGGGCACATATTATCCATCTCGATGGCTCGTACGGCGGCACGGCGGCGGCGCCCGACATCGCCAAGAAGAACATCGCCATGCCCATCGAGTACGCCATCCCAAGGGTCCACAAGTTCCTCGCCAGCGAGGGCATCCGCGACCGGGTGACGCTCATCGCCAGCGGCGGCATCCGCACGGCCTACGACGTGCTGAAGGCGGTGGCCCTGGGGGCCGACGGCTGCGCCATCGGCACCGCCGAGATGGTGGCCCTCGGGTGCGTCCGGTGCGCGTGCTGCGAGAGCGGCCGCGGGTGCCCGCGCGGCATCGCCAGCACCGACGACGAGCTCATGATGCTGATGACCCTCGAGTGGGCCACGCAGCGCCTCATCAACCTCCAGAACGCCTGGCGCGAGCAGATCGTCGACGTCCTGGCGCGGCTCGGCCTGCCGAGCATCCAGGCCCTGCGCGGCCGCACGGAGTTCCTGTACTACTCGGCCGAAAGCGAGGGGACGACATGAGCGACTTCGCCGAGCGCCTGCTGGCCACGCGGTCGAACGTTTACCGCGGCGAGGCCCAGGCCATCCAGCCCCGTGCCGCCGAAGAGGGCGGCTGCGGCGTCACGGGTTTCGCGTGCTCGATTCCCGTGCGCGGGCGGTTCATCTACGAGCCCTCGATCCAGATGCAGAACCGCGGCAACGGCAAGGGCGGCGGCATCGCGGCGGCCGGCCTCGTGCCCCAAGAGGTCGGCGTCTCGCGCGACGTGCTCTCGTCGCACTACCTGCTCCAGATCGCCCTCTTGGACGCGGAGGCCCACGCCGAGGTCGAGCGGCAGTTCGTGCTGCCGGTCTTCGACGTGGCCCTCTCGAAGCGGATCGAGACGATCGGCGATCACCGCGACGTGCCGGGGCTGGAGGTCCGCCCGCCCGACGTCCACCGCTACGTGGTCCGCGTCAAGAGCGACGTGCTGCGTCCGTTCGCCGCCGACAACGGCCTGGCGCACCTCGCGCCGCGCGACCTCGAGGACGAGTTCGTGTGGCGGAACTCCTATCGCCTGAACGACGCGTTCTACGCCTCGCTGGGCACGAAGCGAGCGTTCGTCCTCTCGCACGGCCGCGACCTCATGGTCTTCAAGCTCGTGGGCTACGCCGAGCAGAACGTGCAGTACTACAAGCTCCAGGACACGCGGGCCCACGTGTGGATCGCCCACCAGCGGTACCCGACGAAGGGCCGCGTGTGGCATCCCGGCGGGGCGCACCCGTTCGTCGGCCTCAACGAGGCCCTCGTGCACAACGGCGACTTCGCCAACTACCACTCGGTGTGCGAGTACCTGCGGCAGCGCAACATCCGCCAGCAGTTCCTGACCGACACCGAGGTCTCGGTCCAGCTCTTCGACCTGTGGGACCGCGTGTACAAGTATCCGCTTGAATATATCATTGAGGCCCTGGCGCCGACGACGGAGATGGACTTCGACCGGCTGCCGCCGCCGAAGCGCCGGATCTACCGCCAGATCGCGGCGACGCATATCCATGCCTCGCCCGACGGGCCGTGGTTCTTCATCATCGCCCGCAGCCATCCGGACCGCAACCAGTTCCAGCTCCTCGGCATCACCGACACGGCGATGCTGCGGCCGCAGGTCTTCGCCCTGTCGGACCTGGGCGAGGTGCAGATCGGCCTGATCTGCTCGGAGAAGCAGGCGATCGACGCGACCTTGCGCAGCCTGGCCCGCGAGGACCCGCGGTTCTGCCCCGTGGCCGACAAGTACTGGAACGCCCGCGGCGGCAGCCACACCGACGGCGGCGCGTTCATCTTCACCGTCGGCGAAGACGCCGAGGGCAAGAAGCGCCTGACCTGCACCGACAAGTTCGGCCGGCCCGTGGTGCTCGACGCGGGGCCGGTGCGGTGCGACCATGCCGAGCCCGCGAGCCTTCCGCGCGACGTGGCCAGCGCCATCCGCGACGCCGTCAGCGAGGGCCTGGGCCGCGGCGACGTCGACGGCCTGTTCACCTACGTGATGGACCTGCCGGCGTGGTCGCCGGGCGGCTTGCGCGCCTTCTGCAACGCCGTCGGCGAGTCGGCCGATTCCACGAAGGCCCGCCAGACGGCCATCGAGACGCTCACGCGGCTTCTCGACCGCCGCTACGACACCGGCGACAAGCGCCGCGCGACGGTCCTCCAGGTGCTCGACGAGACGCTCCAGCGCCTCTTCGACGCCGCGCCGCTCTTCGGCGAGCCGATGACCCGCTATTACCGGCGGATCGACTGGGCGACCCGGGACCGCCTGGCGCCGCCGCACCGCGACGAGGAGCTCCTGGTCATCGACGCCGAGAAGTTCCCGCCCGAGGGCGACGGCTGCGACGCCGTCCTCCTGCGCACCGCCTACCACATGGGATGGAAGCGGTTCATCGTCTACCGCCTGCGCGGCCAGCGGTTTGCCGGCGTGGGCCTCGGGCCCGAGACCGACGACGTTCGCATAGATGTCTATGGCTCCAGCGGCGACTACCTTGCCAGCGGCATCGACGGCCTCCAGCTCTTCGTCCACGGCAACGCCCAGGACCAGGTCGGCCAGATCATGAAGCGCGGCAAGCTGGTCATCCACGGCGACGTGGGCCAGACGTTCATGTACGGCGCCAAGGGCGGCGAGGTATACGTGCTGGGCAACGCGGCCGGGCGCCCGCTGATCAACGCGGTCGGCCGCCCGCGCGTCGTCATCAACGGCACGTGCCTCGACTTCCTGGCCGAGTCGTTCATGGCGGGCGACCCGCACGCCGGCGGCGGGTTCGTCGTCCTCAACGGCGTCGAGTTCGACGCCCACGGCCGCGTGGTGCCGCAGGCGCTGCCGTACCCCGGCTCGAATCTTTTCTCGCTGGCCTCCGGCGGCGCGATCTACATCCGCGACCCCGAGCACAAGGTGGTCGAGGGGCAGCTCAACGGCGGCGAGTTCGTGACGCTCACCGACAAGGACTGGCGGCTCATCAAGCCGTACCTCGAGGAGAACGAGCGGCTCTTCGGCATCACGCTTGAGGAACTGCTGGCGGTGGGCGGCGAGGTCCGCGAGCCGGCCGAGGTGTACCGGAAGGTGCAGGCGGTGAAGCTCCAGGTCCTGGCCGCTTCGAAGGATAAGAAATGAGTCATCGAAATCAATTAGCCGCCCAGCTTGCTGGGCGCGTTGGGCCGGCGGATGCCCGTGGCCCCGGGGCCGACGACGCCCGCGCGCGGCGGGTCAGCAGGGCCGCCGCGCTCAGTGACCGCGGGGCCGACTTTGCCGCGGCCGTCGACGCCGCCAGCGCCGCCAACCTCGCGGCGTGCCTCCAGTGCGCCAAGTGCACCTCGGGGTGCCCGGTGGCGGCGCGGGCCGACATCCGCCCGCACGAGCTCGTGCGCCTCGTGCAGCTCGGCCAGCTCGACGAGGTCCTCGGCAGCCGTCTGATCTGGCAGTGCACCTCGTGCCAGACGTGCACCACGCGGTGCCCGCAGAAGGTGGACATCGCCGCCATGAACGACGCCCTGCGCCGCCTGTCGCGCACCCGGGCGAAGGTCTGCGCCGGGACCACCGTGCCGACGTTCAACGACATCTTCCTCCGCACCATCCGCCGCCTCGGGCGGATGTACGAGATGGGCCTGATGGCCTCCTACAAGCTCCGCACCCTGAGGCTCATGGAAGACGTGGGCAAGCTGCCCATGATGCTCAAGAAGCGCAAGCTCGCGCTCCTGCCGCCGCTGGTTCGCGGCCGCGCCGAGCGCAAGCGCCTTTTCGAGCGGTGCCGCCAGGCGGGAGACCGGAAACCATGAGCTACGTCTTCTACCCCGGCTGTTCGCTGGAAGGCACGGCCCGAGACTTCGGCCTGTCGACGGTGGCGGTGGTCCGGGCGCTGGGCATCGACCTGCCGGAGCTGCCCGACTGGACGTGCTGCGGCTCGACGGCCGCGCACCAGTCGGACCCGCTCCTGGCGCTGGCGCTCCCCGCGAAGAACCTGGCGTCGGCGGCCGGGCGGACGGTGGCGGTCTGCTGCGCCGCGTGCTACAGCCGCCTCAAGACCGCCAACCACGAGATCGCCCGCAACGCGGCCACTCGCCGCCGGGTCGCCGAGGCCATCGGCCGCGACTACGACGGCCGCACGCCGGTCGCGCACCTGCTGGAGATCCTCGTCCGCGACGTCGGCCTCAAGAAGATCGCCGAGCGCGTCAAGCGGCCGCTGAAGGACCTGCGGGTCGTCTGCTACTACGGGTGCCTCCTCTCGCGGCCGCCGGAGGTCACGAAATTCGACGATCCCGAGAACCCGACGCTGATGGATCGGCTCATGGAGGCCGTTGGGGCCACGGCCGTCGACTGGCCGCACAAGACCGAGTGCTGCGGCGCGAGTTACTCGATCACCGACGTCGACACCGTGCTCGCGCTGTCGCGCGAGATCCTGGCGATGGCCCGCGCGGCCGGGGCCGACGCTATCGTGACCGCGTGCCCGCTGTGCCAGCTCAATCTGGACCTGCGGCAGAAGGATATCGAGGCGAAATTCGGCGAGTCGTTCGACCTGCCGGTCTTCCACTTCACGCAGATCCTCGGCCTGGCGCTGGGCATCGCCCCGCGGGAGCTGGGGCTCGGAAGCCTGGTGGTCGACCCGGCGCCGCTCTTGGCGGCCCGTGTGGGTATGACTGGTTAGCCGCCGCGCTTGCGCGGCGCATGTTGCATACAGTGAGGCAAAACAGGGTGCATCAAACACACGTGCTGAAACACGCCGGCCAGCGTCCCCCGGAGGACGTCGGCGCGGTGCTCGTCTGCGGCGCGGGAATCGCCGGCATGCAGGCCTCCCTGGACCTGGCGCAGTCCGGCTTCAAGGTCTACCTGCTCGACTCCTCGCCGGCGATCGGCGGCCGCATGGCCCAGCTCGACAAGACCTTCCCGACCGGCGACTGCGCCATGTGCACGCTGTCGCCGAAGCTCGTCGAGTGCGCCCGCAACAAAAATATCGAGATCATTACGCTGGCCGACGTCACGGGCATCCGCGGCGAGCCCGGCCGCTTCGAGGTCGCGATCACCCGCCGCCCGAGCTACGTCGAGGCGAAGAAGTGCAACGCCTGCGGCGACTGCGCCGAGGCGTGCCCGGTGTCGCTCCCCAGCGAGTTCGACTGCCGCACGGGCCTCCGCAAGGCGATATTCCGCCCGTACCCGCAAGCGATCCCGAACGTGTACGGCATCTCGAAGGCCGCCGGCCGGTCGCCCTGCAAGGCGTCGTGCCCGGCGGGCGTGAACGCGCAGGGGTACGTGGCCCTGATCGCCGCGGGGAAGATCCGGGAGGCGTACGACCTTGTCCGCGAGCGGTGCCCGCTGCCGGCCGTCTGCGGCCGCGTCTGCCAGCACCCGTGCCAGGACAAGTGCAACCGCCTGGAGCTCGACGAGCCGGTCAACGTGCGCGACCTCAAGCGTTTCGCGGCCGACTACGTTCATTCGCATCGCGATGAGTTGAAGGAGACGCCGCGGCCGCCCGTCGCGCCGCAGCAGGAGAAGGTGGCGATCGTCGGCGGCGGGCCGGCGGGCCTCACGGCCGCGCAAGACCTCGCCCTCAAGGGCTACGGCGTCACGATCTTCGAGGCGATGCCCGCCCTCGGCGGCATGCTCCGCTACGGCATTCCGCGGTACCGCCTGCCCGGCGACGTGCTGGACCGCGAGATCCAGGACGTGCTCGACCTGGGCATCGAGGCGCGCACGGCCGCGCGCGTCGACAACCCGCAGAAGCTCCTCAAGGCCCGGCCGGGCCCGGACGGCGGCGCCGGCGAGTTCGACGCCGTCTTCGTTTCTCTCGGCGCGTGGGTCAGCCGCAACCTCGGCGTTCCCGGCGAGGAGGCGGCGGGCGTGCTCCCTGGCCTCAAGTTCCTGCGCGAGGTCAACGCGGGCGCGCGGCCGGCGATCGGCCCGAACGTCCTCGTGATCGGCGGCGGCGACGTGGCCATGGACGCCGCGCGCTGCGCCTGCCGCCTGCCGGGCGTGAGGAGCGTCCACCTCGCGTGCCTGGAGAAGCGCGAGGAAATGCCCGCGCATTCCTGGGAGGCCGAAGAGGCGCTCCAGGAGGGCGTCGAGTTCCACTGTAGCCTCGGCCCCACGAAGTTCGTGACCGAGGGCGACAAGGTCACCGGCGTCGCGATGCGCAAGTGCACGCGCGTCTTCGACGTCGACCGCCGCTTCGCGCCCCAGTTCGACGACTCGCAGACTTCCATCCTCGCCGCCGACACGGTTATCGTGACCGTCGGGCAGGGCATCGACCCGAGCGCGATGGGGGCGCTGGCGACCGCGCGCGGCGGCCGCATCGCGGTCGACGAGCAGACGCTGGCGACGAGCGTTCCCGGCATCTTCGCGGGCGGCGACGCCGTGCTCGGCCCGGCCTCGATGGTCCAGGCCATGGCGCAGGGGCATCTGGCGGCCGAGTCGATCGACGCGTACCTCCGCGGCGCGGCGCCGAAGAAGAAGCCCGCCGGCGAGGCCCCGAAGAAGGAAGAGACGCTCGCGCCGCTCCCCGACCCCGACGCCCCGCGCCAGCCGCGCCGGCCGATGCCGCAGTCGCCGGCCGCCGAGCGCATCGGCGATTTCCACGAGATCGACTTGGGCTACACGCACGAGGAGGCCGTCGCCGAGGCCAAGCGGTGCCTGGCCTGCGGCCTGTGCAGCGAGTGCGGCCAGTGCGTCAAGGTGTGCGGCCCGGCCGCGATCGACCACAACATGCAGCCGGTGGAAGAGACGCTCTCGGTCGGCGCGGTGATCCTGGCGCCCGGCTTCGACGAGTTCCAGGCCCACGAGCGCGGCGAGTTCGGCCACGAGCGGTACGCCAACGTTCTCTCGAGCATCCAGTTCGAGCGGCTCCTGAGCGCCGCCGGCCCGACGGGCGGCGAGGTGGTCCGGCCCTCCGACCGGACGCGCGCGAAGCGCATCGCGTTCGTCCAGTGCGTGGGCTCGCGCGACGCCGCCCGGTGCGCCGGCTACTGTTCCTCGATCTGCTGCATGTCGGCGACGAAAGAGGCGATGGTGGCCATCGAGCACGCGCCGGGCACCGAGATTTCGATCTTCTGCATGGACATCCGTGCATTCGGTAAGGAGTTCGACGCGTACGTCAACCGCGCCCGCGACGAGCACGGCGTGAAGTACGTCCGCGCCATGCCGTCGCGCATCGTCGAGATGCCCGGCTCGAAGAACTGCCGCGTGCGGTACTTCGACGAGAAGGGCGAGGAGCAGCAGCCGGAGTTCGACCTGGTGGTGCTCTCGGTCGGCATGCGCCCGAGCGCCGGCGTCCGCGAGATGGCCGGGCGGCTGGGCCTGGAGCTCAACGAGTTCGGCTTCCTCCGGACCGACCGCCTGGCCCCGATGGCCGCCTCCCGGCCGGGCATCTACGTGGCGGGGGCGCTGCAGGAGCCGAAAGACATTCCCGAGTCGGTGGCCCAGGCCTCCGGCGCCGCCGCGTGCGCGATGGAGCAACTGGCCTCGGTGCGCGGCACGCTCATCCAGCGGCGCGAGTACCCGTGGGAGCGCGACGTGACCGACGAGGAGACCCGCGTGGGCGTCTTCATCTGCCACTGCGGCCACAACATCGCCTCGGTGGTCGACGTGAACGCCGTGGCCGAGGCGGCCCGGAAGATGCCCGGCGTCGCCCACGCCGAGGCCAGCCTCTACACCTGCTCGGACACGAATCAGCAACATATCAAGGATATGATTCGCGAGCACCGGCTGAACCGGCTGGTCGTGGCGTCGTGCACGCCGCGGACGCA
>Ga0315281_10005893_pt1 | contig 17486 bp, 7 predicted proteins | sample YL17G07_0_MG_FD_204540 | JGI IMG/M metagenome (GOLD analysis project Ga0315281, IMG submission 204540) | Sediment microbial communities from Yellowstone Lake, YNP, Wyoming, USA - YL17G07_0 | ecosystem: Environmental > Aquatic > Freshwater > Lake > Sediment | place: USA: Wyoming | collected...
TGCCGGCTCTCGCTGCCGGGGCGGAACGACTTCTCGCGGAGGAATTCGACGGTGACGGCTGGACCGATCTGTTGGCTGCCGGGCCATCCACTTCCATGTTTCTGAAGAATAGTGGAGGGAGCTTCGAGACCGGTCGAGCATTGTCCGGTTCCTTTCTCCCACTGGCCGGTCTCGACGTCGGTAATCGCGGAGTCATCGATCTGGCCGTTCGCGGCAGAATCCAGAAGAACTCCGGCAGGGGGCGATTCGACGAGATCGCCACGGATTTCGGTCCCTCGCCGGCGGTGGCGATGGTCGCGGCGGATTTCGACGGCGATGGAAGAAGCGACCTGGCTGCTGTCGGCGCGGACGGAATGACTCGCGTTTTTCGAAACGCGACGGCCGCCGCCAGCAACTGGATCACCATCTCGCTCGAAGGGGTGAAGAACCCGAAGCTCGCGCCCGGAGCCGAGATCGAAGTCAAAGCGGGCCGGAGCTATCAGAAGAGGTTTTATCGCGGCCTTCCGATTCATTTCGGACTTGGAAATCACTCGGAGGTCGACACGGTCCGGATCACGTGGCCCAACGGGCTGATCCAGAACGAAACGAAACAGGCGGCCCGCCAGTCGAAGTCGTACAAAGAGGCGCAACGTCTGAGCGGTTCCTGTCCGATGATTTTTCCCTGGAACGGTGAACGCTTCGAGTTCCTGACCGACGTCCTCGGTGTGGCGCCGCTGGGCGCAAGCTCCGGAGACGGAGGCTACTTCCCCGTCGATCATGACGAATACGTCTGGATTGATGGCAGGTCGATTGCACCCTCGGAAGGACGCTTTCTGATCCGGTTGACCGAAGAGCTGCGCGAGGTGTCGTACATCGATCAGATCGAGCTCGTCGCCGTCGACCATCCGGCGGGCGTCGGGATCTATTCGAATGACAAGTTCAAGTCTCCGCCGTTCCCGGAGCTCCGGCTTTTCGGCGTTTCGAAAAAAATCGCTCCGCGCCGGGCGACCGACGAGCATGGACACGACGTTCTCGACCGGATCCTCCGCCGGGACCGGACGTATCCGGATGATTTTCACCGCAGTCCGTCCGGGTTGGCGGAGCTGCATTCGCTGATCCTGGATTTCGCGAACGCGGCGCCGGACGGTCGCGCAGTTCTCGTCCTGTCGGGCTGGGTCGACTGGGCCGACGGGAGCACTTTTCTCGGTGCGGCGCAGGAGGGAAGCGGCGGGCTCCAGTTCCCGACGCTGGAAGTCAAAGACGGCGAGGGACAATGGCGCGTGGTCATCGACGATCTCGGAATTCCCTCTGGAAAGCCAAAGACCATCGCGGTCGACCTGACGGGAAAGTTCCTTTCCCGTTCCCGCGAGATCCGGATCACGACGAGTGTCTGCGTCTATTGGGACGAAATTTTTCTCGGCGAGAACCCGGGCGCCCCGGAAGTGAGTCTGTCGCGGCTCGCCCCTTCAATGGCGAACCTTCGGTTTCGCGGATTTTCGACGCCGGCGATCGCCGCCGATCGCAAGCAGCCGGAATGGTTCGATTATTCGCGGCTGTTGGTGGAGGCCCCGTGGAATCCCACGCCCGGTCTCTATACGCGCTACGGCGACGTGCGGCGGCTCCTTCGGGAAATCGACGACCGGGATGTGGTGATGGGGGCCGGAGACGAAATCGCCCTGGAATTCGACGCACAGTCGCTGCCGGTTCTCCCGGAGGGGTGGTCGCGCGACTTTCTGTTGTTCGTTGACGGTTGGGCGAAAGATGCCGATCCCAATACGGCTTTCGGGTCGAGCGTCGAGCCGCTTCCTTTCCACGCCATGAGCCGCTATCCGTACCCCGCGACGGAGCACTTCCCGGACGACCCGGCGCATCGACTGTACCGGGAATACGACAATGCTCGCCCGGCTTTGCGCATCGTTCGCCCGCTGACCGCGGCGGATCAGGACCGGTAAACGTGAACACGAGCCAGGCCGCGTCGATCCGCCGGTTTGCCGCTGCAGTGGCTCTCTGGGGCGCAGCATTCGCGTTGATGTTTCTCGCTGGCTGCACGGCTCCGCGTGCGAACCCCGCCGCGCCGAAAGGAAAAGCGGGTGCTCTTCTGCCTGTCTTCACCGACGTGACTTCTGCGGCCGGAATTCACTTCGTTCACGACAATGGGCGAAGCGGCAAGAAATACCTTCCCGAAACGCTCGGTTCCGGCTGCGCGTTTTTCGATGCCGACGGAGATGGATGGCTCGATATTCTGTTCGTCAACGGGCGGGATTGGAATGCGGGAGGAAGAAAGAGTCTTCAGGCGCTTTACCGGAACCGGCAGGATGGAACGTTCGAGGACGTCACGGCAGGAAGCGGTCTTGACGTCGAGCTCTCCGGTTTCGGCGTTGCGATCGGCGACTACGACAATGACGGGAAGGACGACGTCTATCTCACGGCTCTCGAAGGGGACCGCTTGTTTCACAATGAAGGGGGCGGGCATTTTCGCGACGTGACGGAGCGGTCGGGAATTCGAAACGCGCGATTCGGAACGAGCGCGGCCTGGTTCGATTACGACCGCGACGGGAAACTCGATCTGTTCGTCGCCAACTACGTCGATTGGTCGGTCGCCAGCGACGTCTGGTGTTCGCTCGATGGCGTGACGAAGTCGTATTGCACTCCGGAGAAGTATCAGGGGAGCGGATCGCGGCTTTTCCATAATCTGGGCGGCGGGCGGTTCGAGGACGTGACGGAGAAAGCGGGCGCGCTCGATCCGACGGGGAAGTCTCTGGGCGTCGCGGTTCTCGACTACGACGGAGACGGCTGGCCCGATCTCTTCGTCGCCAACGACACGGAGCCCAATCGTCTGTATCGAAACCATCGTGATGGAACCTTCGTCGAAGAAGGGATGACGGCGGGCGTGGCTTATGGCGAGGATGGCGCCGCGCGCGGGGCCATGGGTGTCGACGCGGCGGACCTCGAGCGTTCGGGACGGGAGTCCGTGGTCGTCGGAAACTTTTCGAATCAGATGCTGGCCCTCTACGGCGCCGAGAAGAGCGAGAGCAGGGATTCTCCGGCGATTTTCGTCGATCGGGCGCCGGGAACGGTCGTGGGGCGTGCGAGCCAGCTCGACCTGACGTTCGGCGTGTTTTTCTTCGACTATGACAATGACGGCTGGCTCGACATTTTCGCGGCGAACGGGCATCTCGAAGAAGCCATCGAAACCGTCCAGCCGACGATTCGATTCCGGCAGCCTCCGCGGTTGTTTCGCGGCCGCGGCGGGGATATGAATTCGTTCGCGGACGTGACGGTCTCTTCGGGGCCGGATCTGTCGCGCGCCCTGGTGGCGCGCGGAGCTGCCTGCGGCGATTTCGACCGCGACGGGGATCTCGACGTTCTCGTGACCACCAATGACGGTGCCCCGCATCTTTTTCGCAACGACGGAGGAAACCGCAATCATTGGATTTCGGTGAAAACGGCCGGAACCGTTTCGAACCGGGACGGGATCGGCGCCGTCGTGCGGGTTTCGAGTGCGCAGGGGACGCAGGCGCGCCGGGTGCACAGTGGTTCGAGTTATTGTTCCGAAAGCGATCACGTCTTGATGTTCGGTCTGGGGCAGGATGAGAAGGTCACGGGCCTCGTCGTTTCGTGGCCGGGCGGCGCCGAAGAACGTTTCGCCGCGCCCGCCATCGACCGGCTCGTCACCGTCGAAGAAGGGAAAGGGATCGGGTCGGGGATTCTTCGGCCGTGACCGGGAAACGAAGAGCCGCAGGGGCGGCTGTGACGCGGCCGCCGGCGCCGCTTGAGCCGGTCGAGACCGGTTTTGTGCGAGAATCTCTGCTGCCTTGGACGAGAGGATTCGCGTTTCGGCGCAAGGATGACGGGCTCGTCCTGCGACCGCTGGGCCGTTCCCGAGTCTCCGTTGTTCTGTGACAGGAGCTGGAAGCATGAACGAATGGGTGGACGTACTCTCCAACAATCCTCTTTTCAGTTATTTGAAGAGGGAGGAGTTGGAGTCGGTTCAGAAGCATTTCGTCGAGCTCTCTTTTCCCAAAGGGGAAACGGTCTGCCGGATGGGGGACGAGGGAGACACGTTCTACATAGTCCTCTCCGGCGAATTGTCGGTTTGGAGTAACGACGGAACCAAGCCGATCAGCTACCTGTCCGCCGGAGATTTTTTTGGCGAGATCTCTCTGCTCCAGGGAGGCAAACGCTCTGCCACCATCACGGTTTCTCGGCGGGCGCGCCTGCTGGCCCTCAACAAGGAGTCGTTCGAAACCTATTTCGAGCACAATCCGAAGGCGCTCGAGTTTTTTTCCCGTGTCCTGTGCAAGCGGCTGGTCACGGTGCAAAAGGGGAGCGGACCGCGGAAAGCGACGACGACGATCAGTGTCACGGGTTCGCCGGGTCTCAAGGGGAAGAGTCTGGTCACTTCGACCCTCGCCGGGCTCATCCTCGATTTCACCGGTCAGGATGTTCTGATCGTGCGGGTCGGCGTCGCCCGGACCGAAGTGCGGCCGACGATGATCAACCTGCTCGTCGACGATCTCAAGGCGGCTCCCGAGAAGCTCCGCGCCGAGTTCAAGCTCGGCGGGCTGGATCCCTGCGAAATCGCGGTCGGCGTCGACGCCGGGCTCGGACGATCGGAATACGGACAGCGAATGTCCACTCTCGTCGCGAAGCTCACCGACATTTTTCCGTTCATGATCCTGGACATCGGATCGGAGCCCGAAGCCCTGGTGGCTTCGATCGAAGAGTTTTCGGATTACCGTGTCGAAGTCGGCCTGGCTCCGGGACCCCGGAGCAAGGACGCGGCCAAGAACGCCACGAAGGTTTTTCGCGTCATCAATCATTTCAATTCCCGCTCGCAGGTGATTCCGATCAGCGAGTGCGAGCCGTTCGTCCTGCCGATCGACCCTCATCTCCAGCACTCCGACCCCTCCTCCCACGCGAAGATCCTTCGGAAGAATCCGAAATTTCCCGCGGCCATTCCTCTTCACCGTATGGCGCGAAAAGTTCTCGGAACGACGGTGGGGATTGCGCTGGGGGGCGGCGCCGCGTTCGGGCTCGCGCACATCGGGGTATTGAAGGTTCTCGAGGACAATGGCATTCCGATCGATCTGGTCGCGGGTTGCAGCTTCGGATCGATGGTCGGAGTCGGCTACGCGGCCGGCGTTTCCCCGGACGAGCTCGCCCTGATGGCGGGACGGCTCGGTGAGAAGAAGCGTCTTCTTCGAATGCTCGACTTCACGATGACACGGCCGGGAATTCTCGCCGGAAATCAGATCATCGCGATTTTCTCTCCCCTGGTCAGCGGAACGGAGACATTCGACCGGCTCGCCATTCCGTGTCAGGCGATCGGCACCGACATCGAATCGGGGGAGCGTGTGTCCATCGGATCGGGGCGTCTCGACGAAGCTTTTCGGGCCTCCTCGGCCGTGCCGATGATCTGGTCTCCGGTCAGTCATCAGGGGCACGTACTGGTCGACGGCGGAGTCGTCGATCCGGTGCCGGCGGAAGTCGTGATCAGCATGGGGGCGGACATTTGCATCGCGGTCAATGTCGTGCCTCCGCTCAAGAAAGGGATCGAGCCGCTTCTCTCGCGCCTCTATCGAAAGGCGAACCGTCTCAATCCGCTCGCCTACTTCGGCGGGGCCAAAGACCTGCCGAACATGTTCGACGTGATCATGAATTCGATGCAGACGCTTCAGCACGAGCTGGGAAACTTCAAGGCGATTTCGGCGGATGTCCGGATCAATCCCGACCTCACCGATTTCACCTGGATTGAGTTCTATCGCTCCGCTGAGCTGATTCAGGCCGGCGCCGATGCTGCGGAGCGCGCTCTTCCGGCGATCCGCCGGATTCTCGGAGACAAACTGGCGCGAACGGGGCGCTCTTCCCGCGCCACATCCACCTACGACGTCGAGGCTCGCGCGGCGGTGCCGCCGGCGCCCGTGCCCCAGGCTCAAGGAGCGGCCAATGCCGACGAAGGGTGAGGTGACGGCGGTTCGGATACGGTACGACGTCGTGATCCTCGGCGCGGGGCTCGCGGGATTGTCGCTCGCCCGCCAACTGCTGCTCGAAAAAGATCTGACGATTCTCGTTCTCGACAAACAGAAGGTCATTCCGCCCAACAAGCAAAAAGTCGGAGAGGCCACCGTTCAGGTGAGCGGGTACTACTTCTCGAAGGTTCTGGATCTGGAGGAGTATCTCTTCTGCGATCACTTCATGAAGTACAACCTGCGTTTCTATTGGAAAACCCCGGGGCGCGAGAATCGGGATTTCGAGGACTATACGCAGTGCTACATCCGGAACCTTTCGAACATTGCCAGCTATCAGCTCGATCGGAACAAGCTCGAGGCCGAGCTGCTCCGGTTGAACCTCGAAAACGGTGGCTTCGACTTCCTCGGCGGGACCAAGAAGCTGGACGTGGACTTTTCCGAAACGTCGGTACCGGGCGGCGAAGAGCACGCGGTTCGATTCGAGTTGGACGGCAAGAAGCATGCGGTTCGTGCCGGCTGGGTGATCGACACGACCGGGAGAGGCAAGTACACGGCGCGACGGCTCGGTTTCGAGCGAAAGAACCCGATTCGCCACGGCTCCTCGTTCTTCTGGGTCGACGGCCTGGTCAATGTCGAGAAACTGACGGGGTCGTCGCCGCGCCAGATCCGGTTGAAGAAAGACCGCAAGTCCACCGGCCACCTCCCGATCTGGCTGGCGACGAATCACTTCGCCGGTGAGAGCTTCTGGTTCTGGATCATTCCTCTTCAGGGAAAAACGAGCCTCGGAATCGTTTACGACAACGTGGTCTTTCCGAAAGAAAAAGTCTCGACTCCGGAAAAAACCGTGAAGTGGATCTGTGAACAGTTTCCGCTTCTCGCCCGGGATCTGCCGAAGCGGAAGATCATCGACCAGGGATTCCTCGGCGATTTCTCGCACGACTGCTCTCAGACGATTCACCACGACCGCTGGGCGCTTTCGGGAGAAGCGGGGCGATTCACGGACCCGCTCTACAGCCCCGGGGGGGATCTGATCGCGCTCTACAACACCATGATCACCGATGCGATTCTCACGGAAGATCAGAGTGAGCTGTCGGCCAAGTGCCGCCTCTACGAGCCGTTGATGCGCGCGCTTTACGAAGCCTACATCCCGAGTTACGAAGCGGGTTATCTGGCGCTCGGCGACGCTGAAGTCTTTTCGCTCAAATACACCTGGGAGCTGACCGTTTATTTCGCTTTCTACGTTTTCCCTTTCATCAATGAACTGTTCACCGATCGGAAGTTCATTCCGGTGTTCCTGACGAAATTCGCCCGGCTCGGCAAGCTGAACCGGACTCTTCAGTCGTTTCTCGCCGATTTCTACCGCTGGAAGAAAGCGAATGCGGCGCCGCCCGGGGATCCGGTGTTCCACGACTTCATGGAGCTGGGGCCGCTCAAAAAAGCCGAAATGACGTTCTATCAGATCGGTGTGACGGCGGAAGAAGCCAAGGGCGTTCTCGAAATGCAGCTCGAGAACCTTCAGGGGCTGGCCCGCTTCATCGTGGCCCACGTTTACTCGGTGGTGTTGAACGATCCGCGAGCGAAGACCAATCGTGCGTTCGTCGAAAAGATCGAGCTCGACCGGATTCAATTCGAACCGGAGGAGATGAAGGCGCGACTGTCGATGTGCTCCGATCACGGCGAGCGCTACGACTGGCCGTTCGACGTCACGGTGCTCGACCGGTTCAGGGACGCTTCGGCGGCGCTTCCGACAGTCATGGCCGGCGATGAGAAATCGATGAAACCGCATGACCAGGGGCCGGCAGGCGGCCGCGAGGAGGGAAAGTGAACCCATCGATCGCTTCTCCGGGCAGCTCGAACCAGCGGGATCCGGACCACTCGCCCGGCATTGAAAGAGCTTTCACGCACGCTTTCGAGGAAGCGGACAATGTCCGGTGCGAAGTCGAGGGTGAAATTCCTTCGTTCGTTCGCGGAACGTTGCTGATGAACGGCCCGGCGCGTTTCGGCCGCGGAGACGTTCGCTACAAACACTGGCTCGATGGCGACGGAATGGTGGCGGCGCTGCGATTCGGCGAGGGCGGCGCCTCGTACCAGAGCCGCTTTGTCAAGAGCTCCAAGCTCGCCCGGGAAGAAAAAGAAGGGCGCGTGGTTTATCGCGCTTTCGGAACGTCCTTTTCGGGTGACGAGCTCATCCGCGGAATCGCTCTGGCCTCTCCGGTCAATGTGAGCGCCTACCCGGTTGCCGGCAAGCTTCTCGCTTTTGGAGAACAGGGGCTCCCCTGGGCTCTCGACCGAGCGACGCTCGAGACGGAGGGAGAGCACAGCTTCGACGGCCAGCTCAATGCCATCTCTCCGTTTTCCGCCCATCCGAAATTCGACCGCGTCACGGGTGAGATGTTCAATTTCGGTATTTCGTATTCCGCGACGGCGCCAATTCTGAATGTCTATCGTTTCGGTGCCGATCAACGTCTCGTCTACCGCAGTCGAATTCCCATTGGAATTCCCTCGTCGGTCCACGACTTTTCCATCGGCCCCCGGCACCTGGTCTTTCATCTTTCCCCTTACCTTCTCGACATGTCGCTCCTTTCGCGTGAGGGAAAGAGTGTGATGGAAGCGCTGTCGTGGGAACCGGCGCGCGGCAGCCGGCTCGTCGTCGTCGCGCGCGACTCGGGAGAGCTGGTCGCATCGATTCCCGCCGGCTCGTCTTACTGTCTCCACCTCATCAATGCCTTCGGGGAAGACGGGCGGCTCGTGGTCGACCTCCTCGAGCTCGATCGGCCCGTCTACGACCAATACCAGACGATTCCCGATCTGTTCACCGACGTCTCGGAAGGGGGGGCGGTCCGGTTCGTCCTCGATCTCGAGGGGGCGCGATTGGTTTCCCGGGTGGACAGTCCTTACCGTTCGGCCCCGGATTTTCCGACGATCGATCTCAATCTTTCGACTCGCCGCGCCGACGAATTCTGGATGGTCGGAATTTCGGCGACTGGAAAGCCCGGAAGAAAATTTTTCGACGAGATGGTTCATGGCGACTGGTCCGCCCCGGCGAAGCTCGACGTCTATCGCGCGCCCGGAAGTTGTTACTTCGGCAGCGAGCCGGTTCATGTGGCCGACCCGGTAAAGAAACATCCCGGAGTCGTCATCGCCCACATGTTCGACGCGACGGCGATGAAGAGCTCCTGGCTTCTTTTCGATGCTTCGTCCGTCTCGAAGGGGCCGGTGGCCCGGGTCCGCGTTCCAACCCTCTGTCATCTCGGGTTTCATACCTGCTTCGAGCGGGAGACCGTGCCGCAGTGAAGGCAGGCGGGGCCGGCCGCCGGACAGTGGAGGCCCGGTGATCACAGTCGACGCATTCGAGAGGTTCTACCGAACCTCTTCGTCAGGCACCACCGCAATGTCAGCCGCAGTTGCTTCCCAGGACCTGAGGGCGATCGCAACTGCCGATTCCTGATGCCTGGGGAATCTCCTGGCCGGAGCTGTCGTGGCCGTACGAACCTTCTCCGACTCCGCTCTGCCCGACGATCACGAAATACAGCAACTGGTTCGCCGGACCTGGGCCGGGGTCGAAGGTCGCTACGTTGCCCAGACCGAAGGAACAGGCCGATCCGCTCCAGGTCACGGCAGACGCGATCGGGCCGACTCCCCAGAAAATGGCGTGCGTCGAAGCTCCGCATTGTGCAGGAGTGAAGCTGACCTGGATCTGGGTTCCTGCCCTTTTTTTCGCGGTCATGTCGCCTGCAGCGCTCGCCTCGGCCGGGGCCGGTGTGTAGAAGATTGCACTTGCCTCAGACGTGCTTCCGAAAGAATCCGTGGCAGTTGCGGACGGACTGAGAAGAGAGCCGGCGAAAGAGAACGAGAAGGATCCGGCTCCGCTGGCGTTGGTTGTACAAGACGTGCTCCCGGCCCAGATGCGCTTCGCCCGCGCCCCGGTGGGATCGCGGTAAACATCGATCGTGAACGTGGAATTGACGAGGGCGTACGTGAAGGAGCCGAAGACGGTCGTCACGCCGGCGGCCGTCGAGATCGCGTCGAGGTCGGGATGATTCAAGCGGTCGTTCGGACCTGAGTCGGCATCGCCGGGGTCATTGGCATTTGTCCCGAGCGGGGCGATGTCGATCGCCTGAAACCCGCCTGACAGTGAGTCTCCGAGGTCATTCCCGCGGATGGTGTTCTTCGTACCGGGGTCTCCCTGAACAAAAATGTTTCGTGTCCCGGACCAGTCGAACACATTCTTCTCTCCCGCACCGACGCCCCCGATCAGGTTCCCCGTCGCGCTCGTACTGATATCGACGCCGTCGAAAGAATTTGGAATCAACGCCGAGCCGGTCGAATCCGTCCCGATGAAGTTTCCCCAGACCTGCGTGCCGGTTGCACCGGCCGAAAGTGAAATCCCGGTCGAGTTGCCTGAGATCGTGTTGGCATCGCTGTTTCCGATTCCGCCGATCGTTGTTCCGGCAGTCTCGACCGAGATCCCCAGGCCGCCGCTCGAGAGGGCGCCGTTACCTGCGGCATTGGTGCCGATGAAATTTCCGAGAATTGTCGCTGTCGTCGAAGGAGACGCCAGCCGGATTCCTCCTTCGCCGTTTCCTGAAATCACGTTTCTTCCCGTCACAAACGACGAACCGATACGAACGCCGGCTGCGAGAATCTGGATGCCGAAGTGAGCGTTGCCGAGCGGGATCGTCCCGGTGGCGTCGAGTCCGATGATGTTCTGTTCGATCGTCACGGTTCCGGCCGTCGCGGCCGCGGCGATCTCGATTCCCCGGTAGTTGCCGGAAATCAAGTTTCCCTGGCCGAAGCCGGTACCGCCGATCGAGAACGTCGAACCCGCCTCGATCGAAATGCCGTACTGGGCATTTCCCCGGGCGAGGGTTCCGCTGCCATTCGTGCCGATGCGATTTCCGCGAATGCGAATTCCATTCGTCGTGGCCCCAAAGACTCGAATTCCATGCTGGAGGTTTCCGCTGATCACGTTTCGGCCCCCCGAGGTGCCGTCTCCCAGGTCGACCCCCGAACCGCCGGATATTTGAATTCCCTGAGCGGAGTTTCCCATCGCAGCGTTTGCGCTGGCGTCGAGACCGATGATATTCCCGAGCACGCTGTGACCGCCGGTCGCGGCGGCCCCCAGAATGCCGATTCCGTGGCTCGTACTGTTCGAAATGACGTTCCCGGCGCCGGCGTTCGATCCTCCGACCTGGACGTTGTAGGAATCGAGAAGGGTGATCCCGGCTCCGCCATTGGCAATCGCGCCCGTCCCGGCGATGTTGAGGCCGACGTAGTTTCCCTGAACGATCGGGTTGACTCCTGCTGTGCTGGTGGCCCCTTCGAGCTTGATCCCGTCACCCGTGAGGTTCCCGGACACCAGGTTTCTGGCGTTCGGGGTGGACCCGCCGACCGTGGGCCGCGGGCAATTCTTGATATAGAGGCCGATCGACGTATTTCCGATGGCGGAGTTTCCGGAGGAGGTCGTTCCGACGTAATTCCCCTGCACCACAAGACTGTCGGACGTAAAAGCAAGAAGACCTGTTCCGTTCGCCGAGATGACATTCCCCGCACCGGAAACGGCTCCGCCGATCTGCACATTCGGAGCGGCGGCATAGATCCCGTTGCCTGCGTTTCCCCGTGCGAGGCTTCCGCTGGAGCTCGTGCCGATCCAATTCCCCTCGATCAGACTTCCCACCGAGACTGCTGAGGGCAGAAAAATCCCTGTTCCGTTTTTTGAAATGACGTTCCGGGCGCTCGCGGAGGTTCCTCCGATGACGTGGCCGCCCTCGGTTATGTAGATACCGTTCGCGACGTTTGGGAGACTGGTTGAACCGTCCAGACCGAGGCCGATCACGTTTCCAATGACGGTGCTCCCACTCGAGGATGTCGACTGAAGAAAGAGCCCGGTATCCAAGTTGCTCGAGATGATGTTGCCGTCACCGGCGAGAAGACCTCCAATCGTATTTCCTCCCGGCCCACCGGCCTGAGAGTTGACCCCGTCCTGATTTCCAGAACCGCTGTTTCCGGTCGAATTCGTACCGATCCAGCATCCGGTGAGAAAGCCATTCGTGACCGAAGCAAACCGGACTCCGTATTGTTTGAAAGCGCGCACGACGAAATGACGGATGACGACACTGTTCGACACAATGTGAAATCCGTCGACGGTGGCGCCCGTCGCAAAGCTCGATCCATCGAGATCGACCCGTCCGGCCGCCGCGCTCCCTGCGTCGATGGTCAGCGGGCCGGCGATATAGGGCAACCCGTTCGTGGCGTTGACGTAGGGATTGATGATCGGAATCGCTGCTCCGGGAAGATTGAACGTGATCGAGTCCGTGCCCGGACTGCCGTTCGCATCGAGGATGGCCTGGCGCAGAGACCCTGCCCCGGAAGCGTTCGTATTGGTGACGGTGAAGAGCGACGTCGGTTGCGCAATGACGGCCTCGGGAGAAGGGAATGCGCCGTCGACAGTTCCAGAGAGTATGACCAGGTCTTCGACGGCCATGGGCCCGAGGTGCAGTGGCAGGACCGCCCGCGGGCTGGCGTTCAGGTCAAAAATCACCGGAACGGAGGCGTCGGGAAAATGTTGCCGCTGTTCGCCCAGCTCCACGAGGCGATCGTTCCACAGGGAAACCTCCGGGGGGAGAACCGAAATCTTTTTCTCCTCCGAATCGAAGACGATGAGGTCGTCTCCCTGAAGCCCGGAAAGCCGCGCGGCCAGGAGGCGGCCGCTTTCGCTGGTTCGGCCTGTTGAAGCCGAGCGGACCACACGAGTGTTCGCCGCGCCGGCCATTCCCGTCCGAGTGCAAGCCGCGGTACTCACGAGAGAGAGAAATTCCAGGCGCCCGTCCGCACCCAGAAGTGCAATTTCCAATTCCGGACGGGGGTTCCAGACAAAATTGCCGACGGCGAAGTCGACCACGGGTCGATCGAGTTTCCATTCCCGGATGGACGGAACCTCGACGACCCCACGGTCGGCTTCATTTCGATAGATCCGGCGGTCCCGTCCTTCGACAAAAACAAGGCGTTCGCCCGCCAGCGCCACGATCCCGCGGTAGCCATTGCCCGAATCCTCTCCGGCCGCAATTCGGGTTACGGGTGCCGGCATCTCGATTCGCTCGGGACGCTCACCTGAGAATGCTCCCGTCGCTCCTTCGAAGACGACGACTTCGGCACCGGCTGGACCGGTGATGGCAACCAGGACATCGGCGATTCCGTCGGCCCGATTCGGTTCCCCGAGGGCAACGGCAGTGACATGTCCGCCCAGATCGATTCGCTGGGGTTCGCCGAAGTTCAAGAGTCCATCGCCGCTGAGCCATTCCATGCGATCACCGCCGATCGCGAGTGCGGCGAGATCCTGATGGCCATCCCCGTCGAAATCGCCGGCGATGAGAAAATCGGGCGTGACGTCAAACGAAATGGAGCGAACGGCCGCGTGAAACGGCGCATCGGAGAACTCGGATCGCGATTTCCGCTCGCGGGCTCGAATCGAGTTCGGACGGAGCGGATCTTCGTTGCCTCGAAAGAGGATGACGCGGCCCCCTCGGGCCGATCGATATCCGGCGGCGAGATCGGGAACGTTGTCTTCGTCAAAGTCGACTGACGACAGGCTCAGTGGCAGGAGTTGCTCTTCCGCGGCCGGATTCCATCGCGAGGGATCACCGTTGAAATCTGCGGCCAGCGGCGCGCCGTCTTTCAAGTTCAGCCAGGGGTAACCCCGCCCGGCCGCGTGGACCCCGGCCTGGAGTCGAACCTCACTGGACGCCAGTGAACCCACGCCGCTCAGGAACCAGAATAGACCGGCGGCCAGTAAGGGGAGGGCGAAGGACTTTCGCGCCGATCGTCCGAACCCTTTCGATCTCGTTGTCGCCATCGGAATGCACTCCTTCTCATCGAACGACTTCGCGAATTCGCGGAGCGGCCGGTAGCGGTCGCCACGGGTTCGGAATGTCATTGCTAGAGCAAGGCGCGCGCCAATCGGGCGAAGCTGATGTACTGCTGCAAAACATTGGGTTTCCGGGCTGCCGAAGGGGGCTGGAGTGTTCGGGCGTTCGGAAACGGAACACCGGTTGTTCCGCATCGACCCGGCTGCGGCAATGACGAAAACCGTTCTGATCGAGAGGCGATAGCGGGCGAAAGGAGCCAGCCGGGTGGAAACCGATGAGGCCCGGGGCGCGGAGCCGGAGGAGGTATCAAGTCTCACCGGCTCAAGCTCGGAGCGGCGGTGACGAGAGGCAAGCATCTTTTCAGTGACCGGGGGCGACGTCTGGCGGACGCCTTTGTACTGAAATAGGATGTGATTCCAATGATTTGCGAGTCTCGACGCCGAAGGATGCGGCGAGAATCGATCAAGTCGAGAACCAGAAGGGGGCATCTTGTTCGACTCTGATGACGAGCGTCGACCCGTCATCGACGGGCCAGCCTTCCATGCCGCGCGTTGACCCGATCCCTTCCTGGCGAAGCTGGGGGCGAAAACTGGTTACGTTCCGGACGATCTCGGAGCGCGGGCGGAGCGGATTGATCACGCCGGACGACTACCTGAGCGGAATGGCGTCGCTCCAGGGGGGGGCCGCGAGGAACCCCGACCTCTTTCAGAAGACCGAGGCGTTCTGGAAGATGGAGAATCTGACTTACTCCTATCTGAAGAATTCGCCGGCCGGCTCTTCGCTCCGGGACGAGCGGCTTCCCGTCGAGGCGCGTCCGATTGCGCACTGTGGAATGGGAGCCGGGGCCGTCGAGCTCGGGGAGTTCGATTCGAAACGGATGGGGGAGGTGATCGATTCCTTTTCCCGTCCCGAGTATCGGCTCCTGGCCTACGAAACGATCGGCGCCATGTATTCGGTCTACGAGCGCGACGCCTTCGGGTTCGCCACGCGGGCTTTCGACAAGATCGGATTTGTGAAGCTCGCCCCTCTTCGGGCTCCGGTAGCGGCGGCTCTGCTCGATGGATTCGATCCGAAAATCCAGCGCCTCATTTCCCACGGCTACGGCCGGATGCTGTACTTCAAAAGCTCGAGCATCGGCGGCGCCGCGCGGGCTGCGGCCAGGACACCGGGGTTCGATCTCGAAGCGCAGGTGCAGGGGATCGCTTTCGCGTATGCCATGGTGAACAGCGCCGACGTCGGGGCCGTCCTCGGCGCCGGGAACGGGCTCGGAAATCCGTCTCTCGTGCGCGCGTTTCGTCGCGGGCTGACCTACGCGCTGATGTTCTGGGAGTGGATGAGCCCCGGAGCCATCGATTTGATCGAAGGGTCGATGAAAAACGAAAGCGCTTTGATCGCGGTCGCGCGCCGGGAAACCGGGAAGGATCGGGAGAAGGAAATCCTCCGCCCTTTCGGCGTGGGAGATCCGGACCTCTGAGCTGAGGTACGATCCGCAGAGCCTGGCGAAATGAGACGAGAGAGGAGCGCTGATTGTTCATTCTGGTCGCGATGAGCGGTCCCCTTGCCGGAGAGCGGATTCCGGTGCGGGATCGGATGGTGATGGGGCGCAGCCCGCAATGCGACCGGGAGATCAAGGATCCCAATATCTCGCGGCGGCACGTCGAATTCATCGTTCACGGCGAGCGGCTCACGCTCAAGGATCTGGGGAGCTCCAACGGGACGTTCGTGGGCGAAGCCAAAGTCGAAGGGGAGCGCGACCTCGGCAATGGCGACGAAATTCTTCTCGGCGTGAGCCGGTTCCGCGTCGAGATCACGTCCAGCGAAATTCTGAGAAAAAAAACCCTCGGATCGGTCGGCCAGACTCAATTCGGATTCAGCGACGCCGAGCCGGAAGACGCGGTCGCGAAATCGATCGCGATTCAGATTTCTCCCGAGGCGCTGGGGCAATGGGGCGAGGCGGCGGAGCTCGAGAAGCGGCTCGCGGCGGTGCTTCGGATGACCGAGGCTCTGGGTACGCTTCGCACGACGAAAGAAATTTTCGACAAGATTCTGGAGTGCCTCTTCGAGGTCTTTCCTCAGGCTCAGCGGGGATTTCTCCTTCTTGGAAAAGACCCCGACGCCCTGGTTCCTGTCGCGGAACGGGGGCGCAGGAAAATCGCGAAAAAGGTCGAAATCAGCCGCAGCCTCGTCGGCCGCGCTCTGGCCGAAGCGTCGGCGGTTCTCTTCACCGGGAGCGTCGCAGCCTCGGCTTCGGGCGGAGGTTTCGACACCGGAAGCTCGATTCTTCATCTGAAGATCCGGAGCGCCATGGTCGTTCCGCTCGTCGTGAAAGGCGAAATCCTCGGGGTTCTGTCTCTCGACACGGACAATCCGGGAAGGGCTTTCTCGGCCGAGAATCTCGCCGTCGCCGGCGCCGCCGCGATTCAGGCGAGCGTTGCGCTCAAGAATGCGCTTTTGAACGAACGGATCGAGTCGGACGCGGTCATGAAACAAAACCTCTGCCGTTTCCTGCCGGGGCCTCTGGCCGAACAGGTCGTGCAGGGAAGGCTCGAGATCAAGCTCGGCGGAGAACGTGGCCGGGCCTCGGTTTTTTTCAGCGACATCATCGGTTTCACGTCGCTTTCGGAAACACTCGAAGCCGAAGAAGTCGTCGCCGTATTGAATTCCTATTTCGACATCATGGTCGGGATCATCACCGACAACCACGGATCGATCGACAAGTTCCTGGGCGATGCGATCATGGCGTTCTGGGGGATTCCGCTGGCGCCCGAGGGGCATGCGGCGAAAAACGCCTGCCGCGCGGCTCTGCAGATGCAGACCGCCCTTTGGACCTTCAACTACGAGCTGATGGCCGATGGGCATGCCCCTCTCGGACACGGAATCGGCATCAATACGGGAGACGTCGTTGCGGGAAACATCGGCAGCTCCCGGCGGACCGAATACACGATCATCGGCGACAACGTGAATCTGGCCCAGCGGCTCGAGAGCCGGGCCACGCGGGATCAGGTCCTGATCTCGGAGAGCACCTTCAAAGAGACCGCCGGCGCCGCGATCGCCATCACAGGGCCCCCGGCGCGAGTGAAAGGGAAGAAAGAACCGGTGCAGGTGCTGAGTCTGCGCGGCCTCGCAGAAGACGCGACCCGGGCGATTCTTCACCTTCCGATGTCCTGCGGCCGGGATGCGGCGCAGGTCTCCATTCTCGCGTGCGAAATCGACTCGCGGGGGACTAGCGGCGGGCTCGAGCTCACGATCCTCCATCCCGAGGGGCACGACCTGACCGGGCAGCCCTTCCGCCTCGATCTCGCCGGCCTCGAAGGGATTCCCGATTTCCAGGTCCGCGTCCTTTCCACCCAGGCGATGGTCGAAGGGGCCACGAACCGCCGCCGCTATCAAAAAAGCCGCGTCCAACCGATCGACTGGGACTTTCGAATCGAAAAACTCCTCGTCGATCGCGACGCCCTCGTCCCAACCATCACCCTCGACGACCTCCAGCGCCACTAGACGGCTGCCGAAGGCGCGCCGCCGCTTCTTGGCCCCGGGGCCGGCCGCCGCAGGCGCCGCCGCTTTTCGGGCCCGGGGCGGCCGCCGAAGGCGCCGCCGCCCCTCCCCACCTCCGCCTCAAAAGTTGTTAGGCGCGGCGAGAGTGGGTCGATGGCGGCGACAAGCCCGCAGG
>Ga0315281_10005894_pt1 | contig 17485 bp, 26 predicted proteins | sample YL17G07_0_MG_FD_204540 | JGI IMG/M metagenome (GOLD analysis project Ga0315281, IMG submission 204540) | Sediment microbial communities from Yellowstone Lake, YNP, Wyoming, USA - YL17G07_0 | ecosystem: Environmental > Aquatic > Freshwater > Lake > Sediment | place: USA: Wyoming | collected...
GCCAACCGGCGTTTATAAGAATTAATGTCCAGGCTCATTTTTTAGCCTTTTTGTCCTGTTTGCTCAGGCCCGCGTGGCTCATGGCGATGGCAATGGCTTGAGGTTGCGGATACCCCGCCGCCATCAGCTCAGAGATATTCTCAGAGATCACCTGGCGCGATTTGCCCGGCTTAAGTGGCATAGGCATATCCTCCTTCGCCCAATAAGGTGCGCTTCGTCACCGGGGCCTCACTAGTGTCACCCTGACCGCCGGTGAGAATGGTCGAACTCCGCCCTTGTGCCAGGGCAGCTGCCTTACGCTCCTTCTCGGCCGCTTCCTGGGCCGCTGCTTCAGCAGCAGGGTCTGTGGGAGCAACGGGCAGTGGGGGAAGTGGCGGCATCTGTGGCCTTGGAGGTGAGAACATATTCGCAATGAATCCCATTAGCGTGCTCCTCCATAGACGTTCCAGTCATGGATTACCCGTGGTTGCCCATGGTTCTGGGACGCGTATTTTGCGAATCTGAGTATCCGGGGAATACCATGAGAGTAGGCGTCACCCGCGTGACTATTGATGTTCTTCACAGGCTTTTCGCTTAGGATTCGGCCTGACGGGTCTTTGCGGTAATGCCAGCCCCCGCGAAGCGCCCGGTGTAGATATTTTTCGGTGGGACAGACAACCAGAAACGGCCGATCATCAATTTTCTTGAGCAGAGAGAATTTCACGGCCTCTAGACGTAATCGCCAGTCTGAGGGGCCCTGGATAAACTGAGTTTTCAGCATTTCGGACACTACCTGCGCCGCACTCTGTCCAGAATCAGACTGATCCGCCGTGGCCATGCTGGGGTCGCCGATGTCGGTCCACTCCCGGATCATCGAATAATGTTCTTTCATGGCCGGGGCCACTTCATCACCGATCAGTTGGCGCACCCCGATGTTGTCACCCTGGAACGTCTCATACACATGCAGATAACCCCGTGGCGTCAACTGCGCCACAACACACGCCGGGTGCAGATAACCGTCCCAAAACCTGATTCCCGGCACATTGGGTTGAGGCTGCAATTGCACTGCCGCCCGATGGATCACCGGATCATATTCCGGGGTGACTCTCTCGCCCTGGACCACAAACGCGGGCTTGCCGTAAACCAGGCGGTCCAGCATAGCGGGGTCGTCTTTAAAGTCCGCCTCCATCTGCCGATAATAATCATCGGTGATGGCGGGATTTTCCCCCTTGCCGATTTTGAACAGGTGAATCCCCGGCCGATAGCCCTGCCCATATCTGCGCCAGGTCCAGTGATCCTCGTCAGGATAATTCATAGTCACCTGACAGACCTGCCACTGACAGGGGTAACGCAGTGAACTTTTGCCCAGCGTCACCACGTATTCATCGATGCCAGCGCCAATATCAGCTACTGCCGCGGGCGCCGGTTCCTCTACCCAGAGCCCGCCCAACTGCATCCGGAGCTTTTCCAGGTCGCCCAGCGAATCCACGCCGAACAGGTGAGCAACCCACACGCCGGGCAGCTCGAGATATCTCCCCGCGTCTCGAAATTTTAAATGTGGTCTAATCTGCGCCGGGAAACTCCCAGGACGGGGGTTGAGAAATGAGTCTAAAACAGTGCGTTCCAAGTTTTTCCAGGTATCCCGGACAATAGCCCAGGGGATTGGCCGCGTCTCCGGGGGTTGCCTCAACGCATGATGCGTCATCGAGCCGATACCCGCGTCGGTTTTGCCGGTGCCCCGTTCACCCATGGCGCATTTTTCCACCACCCCAGATTCGGCAGAACACCAGTTAAATCGGTTAGCCGTAGGGCCAAAAACATTAAAATCAAACCGATATTCATGCCGGCTGCTTGCCAAGATTTGCCTCTATGTTGTCTGTCGCTGGAGGATTACCCAGGTAGGCGTTGATGGTCAACGGCGCGCTGTCCGGTCCTTTGGCCGGGACATCGCCCATGTGCGCGTCCAAATATTTGATTGTGGCCAATCGTTCCGCGGACGTGGTGCGTTTATCCCGGAAGATTTTTTTTAATTGCCGGGAACGAAACGCAGGCGTGTACCAGCCGAGAAAATCAGCGGTGCCATAAAAACCTATTACATCCTCGACGGTTAAATCGTTGATCATCCTGAAAGCCAGTATTCATCAATATTTGAGGGTTGTCAACAGGAATTAATACCTAAAATTCAGAAGAGAATTTAAAAGAGAAACTAGTTGCGGGAAAAAACCATAAAAATTATGTACTTGGATCCCCGATTATTTTTTTTTCATTTTCTTCATTTTTTTCTTGACAACGGTGGTACGCTGTACTATATTACAATCAACAAAACGACAGGAGGAACGGCAAATGGACCTGCGGAAATTTAGAATCGTGTCTGATTACCTGGGCAACACGCCCGAATTGTTTTCGGCGGCACAAATCCTGAAATATGGCAAACAATGCAACCGGGAGAATAAAAACGACCCCGAATGGATCAATTTTTTGTTAGTTGATCTAGATGACCGCATTATTGATAACTCTCATCATCGTGGCAATGAGGGTCATCTGGCGGCGGTGCAGGTTTATCCGCCTACCGAGTTGGCCAGGGAAATGGGACTGGTTGATTAACATGACCGGCGCTGACCTCAAAGCCGCCCGCCTCCGCCTGGGTTTCCGGTCCCGCCGGGCCCTGGCGGAGGCCCTGGGGGTCACGAAATGGGCGGTGGATTCATGGGAATCCGGGCGGCGGCCTGTTCCTGCCTGGATGCCTAAATTTTTGGATTGCCTAGAAAAATGGACGACAAGGTAACGATCAGCACCTTTCAGCTTTTCGAGATCCCAAATCATTTCTGGCAAAGAGAACGCTGTTTACCGCGAACGGCAGAAGGAGAGGAGACTCAATAATGGAACGCTCTAAATTTGACACCGGGGAGCAGGGGCCAGAGACGCAATTTGTCCCGCAAATCACTGAAAAGGGGTTTCTGTGGGGGCCGGCCGAAATTGAGCGCATCCAAACCGACGATGAATCCGGTTCGGTGACCTTGGGGTTGAAGACCATAGATATCGACCTGGAAATCGTGGTGACCGGGGCCGGGATGGTGCGGATTTATGTGCCGAGCGGAGGCATGGTTATGGTGGAGGCGCAGAGATGAGCGGGCAGAAATCAGCATTTCTGTTGGCGCAGGAGAAAGAGATTTGTTTAGAACGGGGGTTATAGTGTGGGGTGGAGAAAATTATTTCTGGCGTTGTTGTTGAATTTGTTTGGCAATCCAAATATCGATTAGACTGGTCGTGGTGTAAACCTTCCGTGGCAAACCGGGTCCCCCCCCTTTTTTCATTAAAACGGGGAACCCCTGCTCGTTGACTTTTTTGCGAATCCATGGAATAGATTTGCGAACATACCCGGAAATCTCTTTCCATGTGACTAGGACTTGGCCCATCACCATACTCTCAAAACGGGCAATCCCATATGCGGTATATCAGGCGCCCTGTTGAGTCCCTTGGTTAGATTCGCATGACACGATCTCTACTTCCCATCGCGGAATCTCCGCATACCATTTCTGCGCATGGAGTTCGACGATCTGTTTGTCATCGGCCCAGAAAATCCCCTTAGCGCAATCCGTGATCTGCTTGACCAGGTTGTCGGTATCCGGTTTGGTGGTGGGCCTGACCTCGCCGGTCATGGCGGCCGCCCGCCATTTCTTAGACTTGCTCTTGGGGATCGGCAGGAACACTCTCAGGCCAAGAAGAACGGCCCCCTCGAATGGCACCGAAGGGCGATGCTCGTACATCAGGGCCATGAGCTTGTTCTGTTCGGTCCGCTGGTCCTTGTCGGTATAAGTCTGAGCTCTGGCGATATCCTGGCCATACCTGCCGCCACCTTTGATGATGAATCCCCGGGAGCGCGCCCGTTTCTGGCTTCTGGGTTCTAAAATAATAGTGAACCGGATTTTCATCATTTAGGGCCCCGTCAGCCTGCAAAATTGTCGAATCTGGTATAAGCGGCAGAATAGGCCAACTGAAAGCCCCCTACTCGCCCATTGCGCTGCTTGGCCAAATCCATGTTGGCCGTCACGCCCTCTTTTTCACGGTAGAGGAAGAGCACGTTGTCGCTGGCCTGCTCCAGGGAGCCGGATTCCCGGAGGTCTGATAGCTGGTAACGGTTCCCTGACCTCTTTTCGACCTCACGGTTAACCTGGGCGACGGCAATGATCGGCACCGAAAGCTCCTGGCAAAGCTCCTTGATGCTGTAGGCGATATGGCTGATTTCCTCATCCCGGGAACGGAGCCGGGGGGCCCGCATCAGCTGGAGGTAGTCCACGATCACCAGGGCGAGATTATGCCGGGCCTTGAGCCGCCGGCACCGGGCCCGGAGTTGCAACGGCGTGAGGCCCGGGGTGTCGTCTATCCAGATTGGCGCATCTTCTAATTTGTTTTGAATTTTTCCTCTTGCCGCCCATTCGTCCGGGGACAATCGGCACCGGCGGAGGTGGTGGCCATTTATGCGGGCGGCCCCGGCAATGAGACGCTGGGTAAGTTGCTCCTTGCTCATTTCCAGGGAGAAGATCGCCACCGCGGCGTTTGTCTGGCTACAATTCCAGGCCACATTCAAGGCCAGGGATGTTTTCCCCATGCCAGGGCGGGCCGCAAGGATGGTCATCTCTCCGGGGTGAAACCCCGCTGTCAGACGGTCATAGTCGTAAAACCCCGACAGTAGCCCTGTAGCTTCTTTTCCCTGGTAGTACAGGGCCTCCAGGCGGTTCCAATTGGCCCGGGAGATTTCGTTAATCCGGTGCATGGCCGAGCCGCCCTGGGACCCGTGAGCCAGATCGAAGACCTGCTGCTCTGCCTGGTCAAGAAATTCGGCCACATTGTCAACCAGCCCCAGGCAACCCCCGGCGATTCGTTGTGCCACATCCAGGGTTCGCCGAAGTAATGCCTTGTCCTGAACTATACGGGCGTAATGGCCAGCATTAACGGCGAACCCCACCTCTTCGCTGAGGCCGGCCAGGAAGACCGCACCTCCCACTCCCTCCAACAGGCCCCGCTCTTTCAACAGGGCGCTGACGGTCACCAGGTCCACCGGCTCGTTTTTGGCGTAGAGATCCAGCATAGCCCGGAAAATTTTCCCGTGAGCCTCCCGGTAGAAATCGCCCGGAGCAAGCCGGTCCGCTACCGTGTCCAGGACCTCCGGGCGTACCAGGATGGCCCCCAGGACAGACTGCTCCGCTTCTGGGTTAGCCGGTGGATTGTAGAGTTGAGGCTGCTGGTTTTGCTGTTTGTGACTCATTCGGACCCTCTCTCTCGCAGTTGCAACTGCTCATAATGGGTGAACCGTCCGGGGCTCTACCTCGTTCATAGAGGCCGGAAACGAGGGGGAAGGGAGAGTTTTTTTATCCGGTTATCCTCCGATCCTTCCCCTTCAAAATTAGTTCTTCACCCATCCCGGCGATCCTGGAGGCCAGCCTATCCCCATAATTTTCACTGATTTGTTTCAGGGAGAGGTTGCTGGTAATAATGGTTTCTTGACAATCCCCATATCGCTTATTGATAAGCAGATAGAGGCATTGGCGCACATAATCTGAAAGTTTTTCTGCGCCCAAGTCGTCTAAAACCAAAAATGGGCTTTCCAGATAAGGTTTTAATGTTTCAGTTTCGCCTTCTGACTTGTCATTGAAGCTATTTCTTAGCCGCATGAACAAATCGACGGCTTCTACAAAATGCCCCCGCTCTTGGCCCAAATGCAAAATACAATCGTCGTCCCTTTCGATATTAATGAGCACTTCCCGCAGGTAGGCCACCGCCAAGTGGGTTTTCCCCGTCCCCGCTGGCCCTGATATTAAGGTCGGGCGCACTTTTACCTTGAGACGCTCATAACCCTGATAATTATCCAGGGTGCAGTCCCAGAATCTCTTCGGGACTCCCGCCGCATTTAAAAGGGGGCTGGGGTTTACTTTTATTTTTTCCAGCAATCTTACGTTGAATTCATTGACCAATTCTCGATAGCAGTCGTCGCAGACCCGTTTTGCTCCTGTTTTGGCTGAAGAGAATTTTATAGCCACCACCTTGAATTGTTGGCATCGTTCGCACTTGGCTTTTTTCCCGTCTGGCGAAAATACCGGGTTGGTTTGCGCCTGGTGGCACTCATTCAGGGAAATCGAGATCAACGGTGCGCCGTCCTTGACGAGTTGCATATTTGTCGGTTTGGCCTGCGAGCTGGTTTCCATGCGATTCTCCTGGTTTTAAAGTTGGTTGTCTGTTTTGGCCGTTGCTGTTAATTTTTGCCCAGTCCTCTCGGATAGCACGTTTGAAGGCACTGTCCCAATCGACATAGGTCTTGCCCCGTGATAAGGCGTAGTCTCTAAAGGATTCGAGATGGTCCTCTAAGCGAGAAAACCCTTTTCCGGTTGCCCAGGTTCGCACTGCTTCGGAAATTGTGAAATCATCAGGAAGAGGGGTTTCGAATTTTTTAGACTTGCGGGGGGGTATATCTTTTTCCTTCCCTTCCCTTCCTTCCTTCCCTTCCTCTACTCTCCTTCCTTGTGGGGTTTCTGGCGGGTTTTGCCCCTCATCGGCGGGTTTCTCGCGGTAGTTGTCTGGCCTAACCGGGAGAGGAAGGTTGCGATTCCGGTATAAAGCGGCAAGTCCTTTTACAAAGTTGTCTGACCAAATTAGTTTATCTTTCCATAACTTAGGGTCGATTGCTTCAAGGGTGGATAATAAATCAAGAATTTCGTTGCAGGTGTCTTTATCTGTTTGGGTATATGCTTGAAGATATTCAAATTTAGCGGGATTTTCTGCGTCTATAAAGTGGCCCTCAGAATTTCCTAAAAGCTCAAGGAGCCTGAACCAAAAATAGTACCCGGCAATTCCATATCGCTTGTCTAAGACATACATGGTCATCCCATGATCACAACTGTGCGGGAACCAATCGACGGTTTGCTTACGTGGGCGGGTCATATTTTATTACTCATTTGGATAGCTGATCGGAATCTTCTTTCTCCGCCGCCGCGTACTTATTCAAAAAAATAACCCGCAAAAGCTGGCCCTTGGGCCTGGATTCTTTGCGGGCTACGTCCTCAAGCAATTTTTTCTCGGCTGTGGAGAAACTGACTTTAACTGGGTAATCTCTGGCCATGTCGGCCCCCTTTAATTAGTTACTATTGGGGACTTTATGCCACCGAAAACCCCTTGTCAAGTTATATTTCACCCTACCCCCAAAAAAAATCACCCCCTCCAGCACCGGCCCCAGAGGCGCCACCAGCCGCGCCCGCCATTTCCCAATGAATCTCCACCAGCATCCCCAATTCCCGCCCCTTAAAATCCCCCGGGCGCCGCCTGGCGGCCGCCTACTCCCCAGCAGGTAGGCCAAAAAACGGCGCCCGAGTTCTTTTCCCGATTTCCCGCCAGGAAGGAGAGACCACCCGCAAGGTCTCGCAGAGTAAAGCAGCAGGCCCGGCGGGGATTACCACGCTCGGGAGGCGCGTCCCTTGTTCCTGCTGCGCTTTCCGCCGGGGCAACCCCTGCGCGGAAACTGTTTAAAAGCGGCGATCAGCCGATTTTTATTTAATAAAACCTGCCAAACCTCAAAGTTTTAAAATAATCGATCTTTTGAGGCGAACCATACTGCTCCGCCAGCGCCGCCGCCAAATCCGGCTGGGCCTCGGCTAGGCGTTCTCCCCGGGGACACCCCCGGCAAGGCCGCGCCGGTTCCCAATGCCGGCGCACTTCCCGGTTGATCAGACATTGCCGGTCGGAGATCTGGGCCTGGTACCCCGGACAATTCCACGCCGCATCCATGCCCCGTCCTTTCTTAATCCCTAATCCTTCACCCCGTCCCCATTTATTTAATCTCTGCTTTATGAACAGGAGCTTGCACACAACAAAACAGAGCTGGTATGTATTTTTGTAAAACGCTAATAGCCTTTATTAAAAAATTTAAGTCCATGACTGTATAACAGACTATATCTTCCAATTTGTCGGCAATAAGAATGTGTCTAATCGATTTAGCCGTCAATTTATCTGACATCTGTTCGAGTTTCAATGTGTCTTGATCATCTATTGCCCGTGGTAAAAAATGCTCTACAATTTTAGTATTTTCAGTTATAATCATTTCACTCCTCCATCCTTTTTGCTATAAACAATTGATGTTCTCCTTTTAACTTGTGCTAAGGTGCTCCTTGCCGCTTACGGGTGTTTCCACCGATCAAAATAAATCCTTAATTTTGGGTCAGATTAGAATATTTGATCATCTTGCAACTTTTGATGGCCCGGTATGCCCTGACAAAATAAGAGGGTAATTATGGGCGGAGTTGGAACTATCTTAAAAAAATAAGGATGTGGTTTGCATAATTCGCAACCGCCAGTACTCTCACATTTGCAACTATCAATAGTTATAATTATAGTTCCATCAGAAGAGGATATTTTAGCCATCATCCTTTCCCTTTTTTGGGCTGGTTTTAGTCTTTAGGCCAGCCATGGCCAACAGGGCCAGGGCAATAAATCCCACGAGCACCCCGGCGTAGAAGACGAGCAGGTATCCCAGGTATCCCATGTCACCTTTGCTCCCAGGCCCGGCGCACTGCCGGGGTCGCCTCGGCCCACCACCGGGGCCGGCGTAGCGGTTGGGGCCGGAGGCAGGCGAAATCGCCCCATTCCCGGTCAAACGCCACTCCCGCCTGCCATTCCTTGAGGTTCGCTAGGCAGATCAATTCAGCCGGAGAAGGGATACCGGTCATCTAAAGGACCGGCGCCTCCGGCATCGGTGGCTTGCGCGGTGAAATTTTCACTTCATCCTCTCCTTTGCGCCTTTCAGATCTCCGTAAAGCCGTTGCAAGTTTCCTCAGGGTCCATAGCTCTGTCATAAAAAGGGGATTCATAGTTGTTGCAGAGGCCGAGGGTTTCGTGCTCCTCATCCGGTTCTTCCCAATGCTCACAGAATTCGCAGGTTTCCTTATCCATGCTCATCTCCCCGCTCCCGCCTGGCAGACCATACAACCCTCCTTCTTCTCGAACTTGGTGGTGAAGCGCTGGCTTATTAGGGTGTTTCGTTCCAGTCATCAGGCCTCACGGCCCCCTCTGTGGCTTTTTGGATTTTAAAAATATTTTTAATGGTGGGAGTGGTTCCCTTTATCCAGCAATCTACCCCAGACGGAGGAAGGCCAACCGACCTGGCCCAGACAGATGGCCGAGTTTTTATGAGTTCCAAATATTCTCGCAGCTTCATAATGCCCATTATATAAGGGTTTTTCCGAATGTCAATATTTTTTTTAATTTGCTTGCATTTTTTTCTTGACTTTTGGAAAATCCATATATATATTAATTCTCAACATCTAAAGCAGAGGGCTTCTATAGAACCGGAGAGGAAGGGGAAGGAAATGAATTGCGATTGCCCGAAATGCACCGTCTCTATTTGGACTTACCTCAATTCACCGCCGGAGGGCCTTTGTTCGATAGTGGTGTTTTCATGGCTGGCGGCCTGTTTAATAACCGCCGTGCTGTGGTGGAGGTAAAGATGAAAAACGGTAAGGAGGAATATTTATGGCGATCAAAGGCTTGACCCCTCAGCTGGCCGAACGCGGCAAGATCAAGATCGGCGGCCTGGGGGATGAACGGAAGAAGAAGGACGGCAGCGGCACTTACATGCTCCCCGTGAAATACGACTGCTTTCACATCAACACGATGCAGCGGGACGCGGCGGGCCGATTCATTCAGGACACGGTCCTGGAGCATCAGATTAATCCGAGTGACGGCAAGCTCCTGGAAATCCCGGTGCGCCTATTGTATGACAGCATTGACCTTAATTTTATGACCCGTTACTCCGCTTACTCCGGGACCCGGTGCTGGTGCTCCGGAGATGGTGAGGAGGCGCAACGGCTTACCGGGGAAAATGGCAAGTATGCCCCAGTCCATTGCCCCTGCGAGCATCTGGAGGCCACCTATAAGGGGCAGCCGCGCTGCAGACCTTTAGGCACCCTCCAGGTCCTCATCGAAGGAGTTAATCGGGTAGGCGGCGTCTGGAAGTTCAGGACCACTTCCCGGAACACCATAAATGCCATTCTGTCCAGCCTGGCCCTCATCAAGCACTTGACCGGCGGCCCCCTGGCCGGCATCCCTTTGATGTTGGTGCTTTCCCCCAAGACGGTCACGACCCCCGATACCGGGAAAAATATGGTGATCTACATCGTTTCCCTGGAGTACCGCGGCCCGGAAGAAAGATTGGCTGAGTTAGGCTATGAGATTGCCAAACGGCGCATTGAGCGCCAGGTCAGGATGGAAACGGTAGATGTGGAGGCCCGGAAGCTAATGGTGGCCCCGCATGAAGAGCCGGCATCGGAACAGGCCGAAACCGCAGCCGAATTCTACCCAGACCCGGAAGCCATCGAGGCCAACAAGAAAACGGGCGTTTCTAAGCCCCGCCACGAGGCGAAGAAGCCCCCGGCTATCCAATCACCCGCCCCCGCCCCGGAAGCCTCAGCAGCGGCAGGGACGCAAGGCCAGCAGCCGGAAAACGACAGTGGGCAGGAGGTGGCAACGGGGGCACTCAAGCCCAAGGCCCTGACCCTGGTCGAAGTATGGGAACTCGTCAAGCACCCCGAGACCATGGTGGACCTGCCTATTCCCCTGGAAACCATCAATGGAGTCCATATTGGCCAGTGGCTCGACTGGGCCCCGAACCTGAGGGGCGAGATGCAAGTAGTTTTGGAATTGGCAGACAACCTGAAGGATCTGAGCAACGGTTTGACTCCCGAAATGGTCAAGGAATCCTTCACGAAGGCCGGGATCACGTTGTGCATCACCACGGCGATGGAGGTACAGGAAGGCCAGGAACGGCTGGATAACGTGCGGGAGCCAGTTCCCGCGGCCCAACCCCAGGCGAATAGGGGGCACGCGAGAAAATCTCTCTTTTAGGTGCGGCGGCCCTCATCGCCGGTAGCTTCTGGGGTCTCTTGATGTATTGGAGCGACCGGCCATATGAATGAGACTTTAGGTAAAGGGGGCCTTTACAGGTCCTCTAATTCTTGCAAGGAGGTTATATGACAACCCCCAAAAAGCCCCCGGGCTATTCCTTCTCAGCCCTAGACTTGTTTGATTCTTGCCCCTGGGCTTACAAATTGGTGCGCATTGACCGCATCCCCCGCGCTGAGTCTGAGGCCCTTGTCACCGGGAGCACGGTTCACCGGATAGTGGCGGACTATCTTAACCGGCTGGTGCTAAACGGATTGCAGACTGATTGGGAATGGGCCAAAAGAGCCGGAAAATTCATTGATGCACCCGCCGACGTGCCGATAATCTGGGAAAAATTTTATCAAAACTTCATCCTTCCCCCTATGGAGGCCCCCGGCATCGAAAAGAAACTGGCTTTTAACCGGGACTGGCAGCCCACGGAGTTCTTTGCCCCGGATGCTTTTTTCCGGGCAGTAGTGGACTTCACCTACCGACAGGGCGGCTTGGTCGTGGTGCAGGATTGGAAATCTAACAGAGCGGTAATGAAAATCGAGAAGAACCTTCAGACCCGTATATATGGATGGGCGGTCCGTAAAGCCCTATATCCTGACGCCCAGGAGGTCTTGCTGCGGCTCCACTTCCTACGCTATGGCACCGAGCGGGAAATCCTCTTGACCCCCGAAGACCTGGCCACCGTGCCGGCAGAACTTGAAGCCAAGATCGCCGTCATCGAAGCTGAGAAGCATTGGGACCCGCGGCCTGGATCTTATTGTTCGATGTGCGGTGTCCAAAGCCATTGCCCGGTTATGCAGTCCGCCCTCATACCCGTCGAAGTCATGGCCCCGGCAACCCAGGCGGACGCGGTGAAGGCGGCCGGCATCCTCCTGGCGATAACCGAGATGGAGAAAGCCCTCAAGGAACGTCTCAAGGCATGGGTGCAGGTGAACGGGCCGGTGCAGATAAATGACATGGTTTATGGCCCCTCCACCTCCACCACCTACGACCTCGATCCCGAAAAGATTACCGTTGACCTGCTGGCGGCGGGGCTCGAACCCGGTCAGGTATGGCCGTTGCTCAATTTGACTAAAACGAGTTTGGAGCGCGGGTTAAAACGGATTAAACGTATCGACCTGTTTGACAGCATAATCTCCACGGCGCCACAAAGACAGGTCGAAAAAATAGGCTTCTCTAAAGCCAAATAACCTTGACATTCTCGACCCGGAGGCCCTCCGTGAAAGGGCTTGTTTTATCTACCCACAATACCCATGGCCTATTTCAATCCAGAGGAAGAAGAAGACGTCGATTTTAAAGGCCGGATCATCCGGGAAACCAGCATGGCGATCCTGTTCCGGCTCAACGACTGGCAACCTGACGGGAGCGACGATACCTGGCTACCCAAAAGCCAGATTGCGGTGATACACGGGGTAGGTGGTGAGGTCCAGATTACTATCCCGAAATGGCTGGCTGAAGATAAAGAGATGCTTTGATTTCCCCGGACGCCTGCACCTCCAGGGGCTGCACCTGAGGCCCTGACCAAACGCCGGGATGACTCCGATTCGGAGTTTAGGCCGCCGCAGGCACATAGCCATCTCGTTCTATGGCGGTAATCTTCGGCAAACAGGCCCGGGTCGCAAGGCCCCGCCCTCCTGGGAGAAGGGAGGGCATAACTTTTTAAAGGAGGAGGACCAACCTTGAAAATTCAAAAGCTATCAGTGAAAAACTTCCTTGCACTTGAATCAGTGGAATGGGACTTATCCGGGGCCCCGATCCACCTTTGCATAGGTCCGAATGAAGCGGGTAAGTCTTCCTTGAGAGATTCGCTTCAAGTTCTTCTCACCGGCGGCCAGGCCCGGGGCATCAAGAAACACGAAGAGCAGGCTGCGTTCATCCGAGAGGGCGCCAAGGCAGCGGACCTTTCCCTTACCTGGGATGACGGGCAAGTCACCACCTATCACAAGACCCCTAAGTCCCCGGCTACCACCTCCGGCCCTGTTCCCTCAGATCAGGTCATGGCGATAATTCTCTCGGACCCCATGGCCTTTCTGTCCCTGGAGGACAAGGCCCGGCGGGAGGTGCTGTTTCGGCTGTTGCCGGGGCTGTCACCCAAAGGTGAAACCATCTACCAAAAACTCGCGGTGATGATCCCTGATTTTGACCAGGGATCAACTATCCCTCATCAAATGGCCGGACTCGCCGCCACTCAGGGCTTTAGGGCCGCCGAACAGGAGGCCATCACCCGTCGCCGCATTGCCAAGCGGGCACGGGACGAGTCCACGGTTGAAGACCCCGCCCCCCGGGCCACCATTGGCGGGGTCCTGCGCATCCTCCCGGACATTCAGGTGGCCGACGTGGAAGCCGGCCTATCGAAGCTCCGGGTTGAGCGGGACAATCTGCAAAAGAAATTAGGCAAGGCCGAGGCCCAGGCCGACAAACTCCCGGAATTGGAAAAGGAATTGCAGGACCTGGAGGCAGCCCCGGTGGAGTCCCCGGCTCAGGGCGAGATTGCCGAATGGGAAGATGCTCTCAAGATCAACCGGCCCATCCTGGCGGACCTGGAGCGGCAGGCCGAAGCCCTAAAGCCCGGCAAGGCCCCCCGGTTCTACCCCGAACTGTGCCCGGTGTTCAATGGGACCGACGTGCCCTGCCCCAAATCCAATCAAGTCGGCATCCCCGGCGACACCGCTCCGGACCCGGAGAAGGTCAAGAAGGTGGGAGCCCAACTTCAGGAGCAACGGGAGCAGGTGGACCGGCTCTCCTTTGGGTTACTGGAAGCCAAAAACAAGCAGGTGGACTTCGACATTTACATCCGCAAGGTCCAAGACCTCACGGCTAAGATCACTAAGGTGAAAGAACAGCAGCTCCAGGCCCAGGATACGGCTGGCATAGCCGAGCATATCACCGCCATAGACACCCGGCTACAAACCGGCGATGAGCTCCGGGACGCAGTGCGGGAGTTCTGGCGCAAGAAGGAAGTGGCCGAGGCCGCCGCGGTCAAGTTGGAAGTGGCCGAGAAGGAAGTAGGCCTTTACGACGCCCTAGCTAAGGCACTGGCACCGTCCGGGATTCCAAGTCAGTTGATCGCCGAGGCCCTGAGGCCGGTCAATGACCTGCTGGAAGTCCCCTCAGTTTACCTTTTCCCCGGACGCGACCTTGCCTTGACTGAGGACCTGAACATTGAGTTGTCCGGTTCCCCCTATGCCACCCTGAGCAAGTCGATCAAATTCCGAGTGGGGGTGGCCTTTCAATATGTCCTGGCGAAACTGGCCGAGGCCCGGCTGCTCTTGATCGATGAAGCCGACCTGCTTGACCACTCGAACCGGACCGCACTTATTGACTTCCTGCTGGAAATTGAGCCGGACTTTGACACAATCATAATTTTCGCTACCTCACAAGAAGCGAAGCCATCGCCCATCCCTGAGATTCAAATCTGGTGGCTTGAGTCAGGCCGGATCAGGCTGGTGGAGGAAGGTGATGCACTACGCGACTAAGCCGCCGGATCCGCTGAGGATAGACCTGGTAATGGACCAAATTTAGGGATTGAGAAAAATTGAGAAGCGTCATAAAAAAAAATGAATGGACCGTTCGCCCCGTTAGCATTGAAGTGGCTCGTAGAATTATTGAAACGTATCATTATGCCGCCGGAGCCTCCAATACTGCTACCTACCTGCATGGACTTTTCCGGGCTGGAGATTTTTTTGATGAGCAATGCGCGGGGGTTGCTTGGTGGATTCCACCAACGCGATCAGCAGCAGAGGCAACCTTTCCCCATAATTGGCAAGGCGTCCTATGTCTTTCCAGGTTGGCTATTAAGCCAGGCATTCCCCAAAATGCCTGCACCTTTCTCTTGTCCCGGTCCAGAAAATTAATTGACCGCCAGGCCTGGCCCTGCCTAGTAACCTATGCCGATGAATGGCAGGGACACATGGGTAACATATATAGGGCCGATAACTGGCAATATGTGGGGCTTACCAAACCGGAAAGGACTTATCAAATTAATGGACGCCTGGTGGCGAGAAAGTCCGGCCCCAAAACCCGCACTCATGCCGAAATGCTTTCTATTGGCGCAGTCTGCGTAGGTTCTTTCGCGAAACATAAATTTATTAGGATTGACAACCCGTAGGCTCCCGCGGTATGACTCTCCTCACCATGGTCCGCCTGAAGCAGCATGACAACGATGAAATCTACGCCCACCTGAGCGCCGCCCACCTAGAAGAGGCTGTGGGAAAATTATGATGATTTATGATTTATTTTTTATTTTTCTCTTGACTTGCGGCAAAAACGCGCCAAGTTTTTCAGCCACACCTCGCCGCCTCCGGGCAACTCCGGCAGAGATCGTCGGGACGAGGGCAGTTGGCCGGGGAGTAGCGGAATTTAGCGGCGGCGGTTTGGGTCAGGCTTTGATACAGGTCCTCATAGACTGAGGGGATCTTAGGGACGGCGTCCCCCTTCGGCCCCATTTTTGAGCTGCTATCTGGTGCCGGCGGATCCGGGGCTACCCCACTTTGCTCTTTTTGGCGGGCCTCCAGCCTTTTTTGTAATCTCGCCTGCCGCGACCGCTCATAGGCCCGGCGCACCGCCGGCGTCATGCTGCTATCAATCATGGCAATCTCCCGGCGGCCCTGGATATATTAACGGCGGCTGGCCGCCCCAAATGCAGGGACCAAAATCGGGGCGGCGGCAGGCCCAGGCGGCAATCCAGTGAAAGCAAAGATCCGGCGGATAAGCCGGATCAGCCCGGGGCTGCCAGCCGGCACATTGGCGCGGCGGCAAGGTTTGCAGGCGCTGGCACATGGCGCTCCCTTATTTCCAGAACTGCCACCAGGATTTGGGCGGCGTCTTCAGCACCTCGAAAATCCTATTGGCCGTCTTGGTATTGGCGGCGCCCAGTTCGGCGGCCTCCCGTAGATCATTCCGGTAATGCGCCTCCCGAAATGCGTCCTCTGGAGGAAAGAGCAGACCCGCCGGGGCCCCCTTGGCGTCAAGGAGCTTCTTGGTATTGAGCGCCGGTTCTGTCGGTAAATTTACCGCGGGTAGCGGGCTGAGGGCTTCCCTTTGAGCTTGCAGCCCCGCTCCCCCCGCGCACCCCGCCAGAAGCATTAAAGTCGCCAGACAGGCTATCCAAATCGCCTTGCCTTTGCCAGTCATTGAGTTGCCCCCTTTTCTTGGTGGCCTTGGCCTGGATCTCCGCTCGTTCCTGATAACCCAGCACCTGTTCCTGAGAAATGCCGGCGGCAGTTTTAAAAAGCTGCGCCTCGGCCTCGGCCTTGAGTTTGGCGGCATGTTCCCATTTCCATGCGCCCAGGCCAAGGGCGCCGATGAGCACCACCAAGCCAAGCCATTTAAAAGTGGAAGGAATTAAAGCCCACAATGCCAGCATGGCAACCTCCTACAATTCCGGCCCGGGGGCCTTATAAGTGAAGATGCGCGACTTGACTACCCGGTTGTCCCAGCAAGTCTTGCTGCGCCATCCAACTGAGCTAAAAGAAAAACTTGACGATCGCCACAACGATGACCGCCGCCACGAAGATGAACAGGGCTGCCAGGCCCCAGGTTTTCCAACGCGAGGTGACTGCGTCGGCTCCTGCCGCTAATTTTTCCACTTCCTTATCAAAAGCCATAATAATCTCCTTTTATGGTGCTGGTTTGGCCTTTCCGGTCGGCGGTCCGGGGCCGGCTTCACCCGGGGCGCCGATACTGGTGATCTGGCTCATGGTGGTTTTGCTGTAATAGGCCGTAGTGCCCAGGCCGCCCGTGGCCGCCCCCAGCAGACCCAGGAGCAGGTTGACGCTGGGACCGTCCAAACCCTTGCGCAGCGTGAAGATATGGAAGTAAAGGGCCTCGAGGGAGAAGGCAACAATGGGCGTGGCCAGGATCAGGCCGAAGAAGGCCATGAGCACCGTGGGCGAATGCACGATATCATTATTGCTGGACAGAAATTCCCGCCAGAAGCCCATTTTTATTACCCCGCCGCTTCCACCTGGGCCTGATATTTTTCCGCCAGGGCGGCGATCTCATCGGCCTTATCGGTGCCATTGATTACTCTTCTTGCATTGTAATAATCGGTGCCCTGGTCATTGATATAGTTGGTGATTTTTTTCCCGGTGAAGGCCCCCGTCTTGAAGCCGTCAATCAGGATAAACAGAGCGTTTTCCGGTTCCAGAGCCAAATCGGGATTGTTTACCAGGTCCAGGCCCAGCTTCTCGCCATAGACCCGGTAGTTCTGCTCCCAGGTGAGTTGCACGTAGCCCCGGCCATAATAGGGATAATAGCGTAGATTCGCCTGCCGCCAGGCTTCACTTTTCCAATAGGCTTCCCGCACTGGCTGAAGAGTATGGCCGGTTTCCCAGTCGGCGGTTGCCAGTACATAGGCGATTTGTGAGGCCAGGTCCAACCCCTGGTCAATGCACTCGTTCCAAATGGCCCGGATGGTGCCCTCTTTGGTGGAGAAGTCGTAATCTTTCATGGGGCCTCCTTGGGAATATCCGATTCGTTTAATTGGTTATTCTTGACCAGGCAGCGGAGTATTACGTTGTTTTGAGCCTGGATAAAGGTCAATTTCTTAAAAAAAAGTACGGTCCAATCG
>Ga0315281_10005895_pt1 | contig 17485 bp, 15 predicted proteins | sample YL17G07_0_MG_FD_204540 | JGI IMG/M metagenome (GOLD analysis project Ga0315281, IMG submission 204540) | Sediment microbial communities from Yellowstone Lake, YNP, Wyoming, USA - YL17G07_0 | ecosystem: Environmental > Aquatic > Freshwater > Lake > Sediment | place: USA: Wyoming | collected...
TTATCTTTTAACTTAAATTCGGGCCTCTAGCTCATCTGGTAGAGCACCACCCTTTTAAGGTGCAAGGATCAATGGAAAAATTAAAAAATAAATTAATTAATCAATGTAGAAAGCTGCGTATGGAAGGTTATTCGTTTGGCGAGATATCCTCTACTACAGAGATTGCCAAAAGTACTCTCCATGCTTATTTAAAGAATATATCTTTAGGCTCTAAACAGAAACAAGCCATAGAAGATAGAAGAAAAGAAAAATGTAATAAGAGGCCAAACCCTAGAAAAGGCAAATGTCTTCCGGGGAGAGAAATTATAAAGCCTATCTCTTGGTCAAATGATTTAGTGCATATTGTAAGCCACTTTATGTTTGATGGCAGAGTAGACGAAGATTGTTGCATTTACTATAGCAAAGATAAATATCAGATTAAGCATATGCAGAGACTTTTGCATAATACGTTTAAAGCTGACCCAAGAATTCAATTAAGAGATAACGGTGTTTATGGGTTAGTTTTTTATCACGTTGAGCTTGCTGAGTATTTAAAAAAACGCAAGAGTGAGTTATTTGTCTATCTTGACAATGGGGCCCCTAGAGAGTACAAAAAAGAGTTATTAAAAGCATTTTTTGATGATGAGGGCTGTATTTTTTACAAAGGCGATAAGCGAATAGTGCGAGGGTATCAGAAGGCAACTTCAATATTAAAACAGATAATAAGATTACTTAACGAATTTGGCATTAAAAGCAGATTAGACAAATGCGCCAATGGCGTTGAGATTTCTGGGCGAAGGAATCTAGAAAAGTTTTCTAAAGAAATTAATTTTTCTCCGGGGATTTATATTAATCCCAGTAGGAAAAATGGACTTTGGAAAGAAAGGATATCCAAGAGAGACATATTAGCTTTAGCGTTAAATTCATATCAAAGATATAAAAGTTAATACCGTTCTTTGAGAAGTAAATTGTTGGAACAAGAGATTGATTATGGGCCTCTAGCTCATCTGGTAGAGCACCACCCTCAAAATAAGGGGGCACTAGCGGGTAACTGCTAGCGAAAAATCTTGTAAATTGCGGGAAAATCTGGGTATTTCAAGATACTCTAAAATATCAGAGTAACAATTCTTGAATGCAGATAATCCGCAGCCAAGTCCGCCAAAATTTGCGGCGGAAAGGTTCAACGACTATAATCAAGACTCCCCACTTTTTAGTAATTTGAAGTTGTTAATTAAAATTGTGGGGGGGTGGGATAGTCTGATCTGTATGGCGACATACAGCTAACATAAATGTTTAAGGTGGCTGTGCCGCGTTCGAGTCGCGGGAGGCTCATAAGAATACACCCGCGGAGTAAGATCCTCCTGACGGTTAAGTGAAGGGAGGATGCCCTTCTTCGGAGTGATAAGACGGGAAGGGCAGTCGCGGGAGGCTCATAAGAATACACCCGCGGAGTAAGATCCCCTAGCTGATATAACGAAAGGGGGACGTCCTCCCTGAAGAAGGACGAAGGGGAGGCCGGTCGCGGGAGGCTCATAAAATTACAGTAGTCAGGTTGATAACCTGTGGATTTGCTCGCGTGCTGAAATTTTTCGCCGTGCGCTACGGTTTACTTCCTCGCTACGGATAGCCTGTATCGGATTAGCGTCCTTCGCTCGTCGTAACTCCTGGCAGACTATTTGAAATAGCTTGGCCGAAAAATTTCTAATGCACGCTCACAAACCCCCAGGTTATCCATAGCGAACGAGATGTTTTTAACCGTTATCCGCGAAGCGGATATATGGTTGACTTGAACAAGCTATAGCGAACGACGCGGACGTGGCGGAACTGGCAGACGCGTATGGCTTAGGACCATATGGGGTAACCCATGGGGGTTCAATTCCCTCCGTCCGCACTTGATGTGCTGATTTAGAGAGTTGGAACCAACGACGCGGGAGTGGCTCATCCTTGACCAAGGCATTCAAGGATTTCGCTACTCACAAGAGACATGCGGGAGTGGCTCAGTTGGCAGAGCGCAACCTTGCCAAGGTTGATGTCGCGGGTTCAAATCCCGTCTCCCGCTTACTTTCGCGACAAACAATAGGAACAAAAGTATCCCGCCTTGGCGGGACCTTTAAATAACCTAATTTAAAAAGGAGAAAGGTATGCAGATTATGGATTTTTTGTCGAAGAAAGCAATTATCATGGATATCAAATCCACAAAGAAAGAGGACGTAATTAAGGAGTTGGTCGATGCCCTGATTAATGCTGGCGATATTGAAAAACGCTACCGTAATAAACTTATCGATGCCCTGATGGCAAGAGAATCTTTGGGTTCAACCGCAATTGGCCAGGGGATAGCTATACCGCACGCAAAATCAGATTGTGTCGACAAATTAATAGCAGCCTTCGGTTTTTCTAAGAAGGGCGTGGATTTTGATTCTTTGGATGGAGAATCAGCTTATATCTTCTTTTTACTAGTGGCTCCGCAGGATTCAGCTGGACCGCACCTTAAGGCCCTTGCACGTATTTCGCGACTCTTAAAGGACAAATATTTCCGCGATACCCTTCGCACATGTACGGACGAAAAATCTGTTATAAAAATAATAAGCGAAGAAGACGAAAAGAAACCTTAACATAATTGCTGGGCCGAGAGCCTAGGAAATAAAATTAAAATGAAAAGCAGAGTTAATGAGATGTTTAAGTGGTTATACCCCGGAATGGGCATAAAGCGCTGGATCGGCTTGAGTGCCTTTGGCGTAATCCTCTTGGTTCTGGGTACCGACCACCTGCGCAGCGCAGAGTACTGGGTAATTCAGATATTGGATGCGATAGTAATGCTTTCAGGCATAATCATTTTAATATTGGGCATTAAAAGGATGCTACGCTCTTTAATGGCCGTATTAATGCCTTCTTCAAGAGGCACAGAGCTGGTTGATATGCTTTATCAGAAGAAACACCTCGGTCGCGGTCCGAAAATTGTAACTGTAGGCGGGGGGACAGGATTGTCGGTGCTGTTAACGGGTATGAAGGAATATACCGCTAACATCTCAGCTATAGTTACTGTAGCTGACGATGGCGGTTCTTCAGGAAGACTGAGACAGCAATTTGATATATTGCCTCCAGGGGATATCCGTAACTGTCTGGTGGCCCTTGCAGATGCGCCTACGTTGATGCGCGATTTATTCCAATTCCGTTTTGACACAAATTCAGAGTTATCGGGGCACAGTTTTGGCAATCTTTTTATTACCGTCATGACCAGATTAACCGGAGATTTTGAGAAGGCCATCAAGGAGACGAGCAAGGTTTTGGCACTGAGGGGACAGGTTATCCCCTCTACCTTGAATAAGGTGATGTTAGTAGCGCAGCATAAAGATGGCTCGGTTACCGAGGGTGAGGATAAGATACCCAAAGCCCGCCGGCCCATAAATAAAGTCTGTCTTAAGCCGGATGCTTCCGATGCCACACCGGATGCAATAAAGGCAATAAAGGAGGCACGGATTATTGTTTTGGGTCCCGGTTCGCTCTATACAAGTATTATACCAAATCTTTTACTCAAGGAGATTACAGAGACAATAGTTGCATCAGAGGCAATCAAGGTATATGTATGTAATGTAATGACCCAGCCCGGAGAGACTGATGGCTATAGTGCCGCAGACCATATAAAAGTACTTATAAGTCATAGCCACCCACGTATCCTTGATTACTGTATTGTAAATACAGGAGAAATTCCGCAGGAGATACTCAAGCGTTACGCACAGGATGATTCGTATCTGGTTGTCAATGACAGAAGGAAGATTGAAAATATGGGTTACCGTGTAATTGAAGATGATTTCGCCATTGTGGAAGCAGATGTCATAAGACATGACCCTGCGAAATTAGCCAAGATTATTTTAGGGCTCACTGAAGAGATTTAAAAAGATGGCTTTAGTAAGAAAAAAATTAATTGTAAAAAATAAACAGGGTTTGCATGCGCGCCCCGCAGCATTATTTGTGCAGATCGCCAATAAATTTGATGCCCGTATCACAGTCAAACGCGATAATGAGAGGGTCAACGGCAAGTCCATTATGGGTATCCTTATGTTAGGTGCAGAAAAGGGTAGTTCGGTTATCCTCGAGGCAGAGGGCGATGATGCGGATTTGGCTATTTCAGAGTTAGAAAAAATTATCACTAGTGAGGAATAAAAATGCTACAACTTAAAGGTATAGCCGCAGCTCCTGGAATAAGTATTGGGCCAGCATATAAGATAGGCAAAGAGGAATTCGATATCCCTAAACAGCCGATCCGCACAGAAGATATACCCGTGCAGATACAGCTCTTTGAAGAATCCCTTATTAAGACTCGCAGAGAGATTATAGAATTACAGAAGAGAATCGGTACTGAGATGGGGCAGGAAGAGGCCCAGATTTTTGACGCGCATCTTTTAGTTCTAGAAGACCGTATGCTCATCGAAGAGGTCATCTCGCGGCTTAAAAAAGAGCAGCTAAATGTGGCTTATATATTCTCGGAGGTCTTAAGGAAATACATTGATGTATTTTCCAAGATTGAAGACGAGTACCTTAAGGAACGCACAGCTGATATAAATGATGTGGGTAGAAGGATACTGCGTCATCTCTTAGGTAAGGAACGAAAAGCGTTGGCAGATTTAAACGAGAAGGTAGTTGTCGTAGCACACGACCTTTCACCCTCAGATACTGCAGCCATGCATAAACAGGGTGTTACTGCCTTTGTTACGGATATCGGTGGCAAGACTTCTCACACAGCGATTATGGCTAAGTCTTTGGAAATACCGGCTGTCGTGGGTATTGAAGAGGCAACAACAAAGATCAAGGCGGGCGACCTACTAATAGTCGATGGCAACATGGGGATAGTGATCATAGATCCGAATGAAGAGACGCTGCGTGTTTATCGCCAGGAGGGAGAGCGGCTCAAGGGTATCGCGGAGAGATTTTTATCGGTAAAGGATCTACCTGCCACGACAATCGATGGCGTGACGGTAGAGATAAATGCAAATATAGAATTTCCAGATGAGGTCTCTTCTGTAAAGCTTCACGGTGCACAGGGTATAGGTCTTTATCGTACCGAATTTTTCTACATGAATAGAAAAGACCTCCCCTCCGAAGAGGAGCATTACCAGGCCTATAGATATGTAGCCGAAGAGATGAAGCCGTATCCGGTTATTATACGCACCTTAGATTTAGGCGGCGATAAATTTTTATCCCAGTTTGAAATTCCCAGTGAGATGCAGCCTTTCTTAGGATGGCGTGCTATCAGATTTTGTCTGGCACGGCCGGATATATTTAAGCTGCAGCTACGAGCGATATTAAGGGCCTCGGTATATGGAAACCTGAAGCTTATGTATCCTATGATTTCCGGCATTGAGGAATTAAGGCAGGCAAATAAAATACTGGCTGAGGCAAAAGAGGAGCTGAGAAGTAAAGGCGCGCCTTTTGATGAGAATATCCAGGTTGGTGCAATGATTGAAGTCCCCTCAGCTGCTGTGACTGCGGATATATTAGCAAAGGAGGCGGATTTTTTTAGCATTGGTACTAATGACTTGATTCAGTACTCCTTGGCTGTGGACCGCGTAAATGAAAAGGTCGCCTATCTATACGAACCGACACACCCGGCGGTTTTGAGATTGATTAAGAACATCATTGATGCAGCGCATAAAGCAAAGATTAAGGTAGGGATGTGTGGAGAAATGGCGGGCGAGTCTAGTTTGGTATTGATGCTCTTGGGCTTTGGTCTAGATGAATTCAGTATGCCCCCCCAAGTTATCCCAGAGGTAAAATATCTCATTCGCTCGGTCACGTTAAAACAGGTACAGGAGATTGCGCATGAGGCCCTTGGGTTTGTTACTGGTAAAGAAGTGGAAGAATTCAGCCAGGCAAAGTTAAGGGAGATTTTGAAGTGAAAAAAGGTTTAAGTCCAGAAAATTTAAGGAAGCTCGATAAGTCCAATATGCTGGATTTGTTGCTTGATTTTCCTGCACAATGTATGGCAGCAGCAAGTATTGCAGAAAATGCCAGTATAAATTTTAAGAACAAGGATTTTGGAAAGGTTGTCTTTTGTGGCCTGGGTGGTTCTGCCATCGGGGCTGATTTGGTAAGGTCATATTTATATTTTGAGAGTAAAATACCCATTCAGGTTTTTCGCGAATATAGCCTGCCTGCCTGCGTGGATAATACAACGCTCGTCTTCTTATCGAGTTATTCTGGAAATACCGAAGAGACTCTGAGTGCTTACAAAGAGGCGAAAGAAAGAGGTGCTGCCTTGATAGCTATTTCTTCAGGCGGGCAATTAAAGGAACATGCAAAGAAGGATAATGTTACATTCATTGAGATACCTAAAGGCCTGCCACCGAGATGCGCCTTAGGGTATATGAGTATTATCCCTTTATGTATCTTGGAAAGATTAGGATTGATTAAAGATGTCCGGCCATCTATAAATCAGACGGTTAAAGTTTTAGAGGAGCTAAAGAAGAGAAGTCTCTCTTGGCATATAAGTCAAAAGGATAATATCGCAAAATCCGTAGCCCTTAAATTATTTAATAAACTCGCGGTTATATATTCTGCTTCTGTGCATTTTGATATATGTGCCACGCGTTTTAGAGGACAGCTTGCCGAGAATTCAAAGGCGTTGAGCTCAAGCCACCTCTTCCCTGAAATGAACCACAATGAGATTGCGGGTTGGCAAAATCCTGCAAAACTATTTAAGAATTTTGTGGTAATTATGCTTAGAGACAAAGGTATGCATCCGCGGGTGGTAAAAAGGATGGACATAACAGGCGGCATCCTAAAAAATGAAGGCGTGGAATTAATAGAAATCTGGTCGCATGGAGAAGATTTATTAAGCAGGATTTTTTCACTGATATACATAGGTGATTTTATTTCATATTACCTGGCGATACTCTACGGTATAGACCCTACGCCGGTTGACAGAGTTACTTATTTAAAAAATCAACTAGCCAAGACATAAGTAAATAGGTTCCGATAAAATGAAGGCATTGATATTGGCAGCAGGTTATGCTACGCGGTTATACCCTCTAACCATAGAGTATCCCAAACCACTTCTGGAGGTAAGGCACAGACCCATAATCGATTATATTATAGACAAAGTCAAAACAACAGAGACAATAGATGAAGTTATTGTGGTTACGAACAGTAAATTTATCTCAAGTTTCAAAAAATGGGCCACTGGACTCCAGTTCAATAGACCCCTTACCTTGGTTGATGACCTGACTAAAGATCACGCGGACAGGCTTGGGGCAATCGGCGATATGCATTTCGTTATTAACCAAAGGCATATCAAGGATGACCTGTTAGTGGTAGGCGGCGATAATCTCTTTGATGGCAAACTGACTGAGTTTTTGTCTTTTGCACAGGATAAGAAATCAAACCCTATAATCGGCGTCTATGACATAAAACATAAAGAGCAGGCCAGTAAATACGGCGTGATTAAAATGGACGCAGAAAACAGGATAGTCGATTTCAAGGAGAAGCCTAAGACCCCCAAATCCACCTTAATTGCCATGTGCCTTTATTATTTTCCAAGGGATAAATTGGGGCTTATGCAGGAATATCTAGATACTAAAACCGATAAACATGACGCAACGGGTTTTTATATAGAGTGGCTAATAAATAGAGCGCCGGTTTATGGATTTATATTTGGGGGGCGCTGGTACGATATCGGCGATCATAAATTTTATAACGAGGCAAAAGCAACCTTCAAATAGAAAAGGAGTGAATATGTCAGTGCGGAAACATTTTTTTACTTCTGAGTCAGTAGGGGAAGGTCATCCTGATAAGGTCTGTGACCAGATATCTGATGTGGTGCTGGATGACGTGCTCAGGCAGGACCGTAATGGCCGCGTTGCTTGCGAAACTTATGTGACCATGGGTCTTTTGGTCGTCGGAGGAGAGATTACTACTAAAGGCTATGTGGATGTGCATAATCTCACCCGTCGACTACTCAAAGACATAGGCTACACGCATCCGAAATACGGCTTTGATTATCATACCTGTGCGGTAATAAACACCATACATAACCAGTCTGCGGATATCGCTCAAGGCGTAAATAAAGGCGGGGCAGGTGATCAGGGATTTATGGTCGGTTTTGCCTGCCGCGAAACTCCCGAACTTATGCCTTTACCAATAATGTTGGCGCATAAGTTAGTCCGACGGATGGCCCAGGTCAGAAGAAAAGGTATATTAAAATATCTAGGCCCTGATTGTAAATCCCAGATAACTGTGGAGTATCACGACGGTCATCCCAAAAGGGTGGATTCCTGTGTCCTGGCCTGTCAGCATACCGAAGAAATATTAGATTCTACAAAAGAAAGAATCACTAAAACTGCGCGTCAGGAATTAATCAATGTCATTGCCAAACCCGTATTAAAAGAATATCTAGATAGAGAGACAAAATATTATGTTAACGAAACAGGTAAGTTTGTAATTGGCGGGCCACAGTCTGATACGGGGATGACTGGTAGAAAAATTATTGTGGATACCTATGGCGGCGTAGTTGCGCCTGGCGGAGGGGCCTTTTCAGGTAAAGACCCTACAAAAGTGGACCGTTCTGCAGCTTATATGGCTCGTTACATTGCCAAGAATATTGTGGCTGCGGGTTTAGCTGATAAATGCCTCGTTAATCTCGCCTATGTTATCGGTAGGCCTGAGCCTCTGGCGATAATGGTAGATACCTTTGGTACGGGAAAGCTCTCTGAGAGCGCTTTTATAAAACTCATCAGGCAGAACTTTGAACTCACGCCACAGGGTATGATTAAGGCATTAGACCTTTTGCGTCCGATATATCTTAAAACTGCCTGCTACGGGCATTTTGGCAGGACAGAGCCAGAGTTTAGTTGGGAGGATACGGATAAGGCAGCGGGTCTAAAGAAACAGGCAGCAAGATTATAAAAAAATCCTAAATCCTAAATTCGAATTTTTAAACAAATTCGAATTATCAAATTACAAAATTTTTAAAATTTGTGATTTCGGATTTAGAACTTGTTTAGTGCTTCGGATTTGTAATTTAGAATTTAAAAGCTATTTTTGATAATCTAATAAGAAAGGATATCTATGAAATACGATATCAAGGATATCAAGTTAGCCAAAAAAGGTGCGTTAAGGATTGAGTGGGCAGCCAATAACATGCCTGTGCTGGGGTTGATTGCTAAGCGTTTTAGAAAAGAAAGGACTTTGAAGGGATTTAAAATTGCCTGCTGTCTGCATGTTACCACTGAAACAGGTGTTTTAATGGAGGTATTAAAGACCGCAGGCGCGAGTTTAGCGCTTTGTGCCTCCAATCCTTTATCCACGCAGGATGATGTAGCAGCCTCTCTGGTAAGAAATCTTAAAATTCCTGTATTCGCAATTAAAGGCGAGGATACCAGGACATATTATCGACATATAAAATCAGTATTGGCAATAAAGCCGGATATTACTATGGACGATGGAGCGGATTTAGTATCTGCCATTCATAAGAAGTCCACAGTCCACAATGTCCATCAGTCCACAGTTTTGGGCGGTACTGAAGAAACGACCACCGGCGTGATAAGATTACGGGCCTTGGCAGGTCAGGGAAAATTGCGTTATCCCATCATTGCGGTAAACGACGCACAGACCAAACATTTATTTGATAACCGCTATGGCACAGGCCAATCTACCATTGATGGGGTAATCCGCGCCACAAATAAATTATTGGCGGGGGCTTATTTTGTGGTCTGTGGCTATGGCTGGTGTGGCAGGGGTGTAGCCATGAGGGCAAAAGGGATGGCGGCGAAAGTTATCGTCGTAGAGGTAGAACCGTTGCGCGCCTTAGAAGCGACTATGGATGGTTATGAGGTCATGCCCATAAAAGAAGCAGCGAAAATCGGCGAGGTATTTGTGACTACAACCGGAAACACCAGCGTAATCCGTAGGGAACATTTTCTGTTGATGAAGGATGGCGCAATCGTTGCGAATGCCGGGCACTTTAACGTGGAGATAGATATACCGGCATTAGAAAAATTAAGTAAAACTAAAAAACGCATCCGCGATTTCGTGGATGAATATATTTTAAGGAATGGCCGTAAGATTTATCTTTTAGGCGAAGGACGTCTCATCAATCTAGCAGCAGCAGAAGGACACCCCGCGCAGGTCATGGATATGTCTTTTGCCAACCAGGCGCTTTCCGTAGAATACATTGTGAAAAACAGCCGCAGATTAAAGAATGATGTCTACAAGGTCCCCGAAAATATAGACAAGGCCATTGCAGCTTTAAAATTGAAATCCCTGGGTATTAAAATAGATAGTCTGAGCCGAGAGCAGCAAAGGTATTTATCCAGTTGGGAATTAGGCACATGATTAAGCGCATTGCAGTTTTGACCACAGGCGGTGACGCACCGGGCATGAATACGGCGATACGCAGCGTGGTGCGTTACGGAATAAGTAAGAAACTGGAAGTCATGGGTGTATTTCGTGGTTACTGGGGCCTCATTAACGAAGAGATGAGGCTTCTGGACCACCGTTCAGTTTCGGGAATTATCAATCAGGGCGGCACCATACTGAAGACAGAACGTTGCCCGGAATTCGAAACTAAAGAAGGTCAAGATAGAGCGCATGCGGCAGTAAAAAAGAATTCCATTGACGCTATGATTGTAATCGGCGGTAACGGTAGTTTTCGTGGCGCACATGAATTTGGTACTAAATACAAGGTCCCTTGCATTGGTATTTCCGCATCCATTGATAACGATATCAATGGCATAGATGCAACTATCGGCTCCGATACAGCTATAAACACTGCCCTGAATGCTATTGACAATATTCGCGATACCGCCACTTCTATGGAGAGGATTTTTGTGGTGGAGGTTATGGGCAGGGATTGCGGATATATCGCCCTTTCAGTCGCTTTAGCAGGCGGTTGTGAAGATGTAATCATCCCGGAGAGAAAAATTGATTTAGAGGCTATATGCCATGACATTGTCGAAGGAAACATAAGAGGCAAGATAAGCTGGATTATTGTCGTGGCTGAAGGCGCAGCCCATGCCGAAGAAATTGCAAAGAAGATAACAGAGATGACGAGTCTAGAAACAAGGGCTGTTGTTCTGGGTCATATTCAAAGAGGAGGCCGCCCCACTGCCGCAAGCAGGGAGTTGGCCTTAAATCTGGGGAGAGCAGCAGTTGATTGCCTGTTAAAAGGAGAATCGGATAAGGCTGTGGGTATGCATGAGGGCAAAATAATCAGCATAGATTTTGAAGTTGCTATAGCTAAAAAAGAATTGAAAGTCGATAGTTTTTATAATTTAATTAAGATATTGACTTAAAGAAAGAGGAGTCCAACAATGGGGAGAAGGCCGCTTGATATTGAAAAAATTGCCAGGGATTTAATTTTAAGCGACGATTTGGTTACGAAGAAAAAGTTAGCTAAAAAGGTTCTGGGTATCGCCTATAAAAAAGGGATTTATCCTTCAAGTATCCATCAGTTTTATATGGCACGCGGCAGGGGAGAATTCGCTGGTTTTACCGTGCCGGCAATAAACTTAAGAGGTATGACCTACGATTTAGCCCGTGCTATTTTTAGAGTAGCAAAAAGAAATAATTCCGGGAGTTTTATCTTTGAAATCGCTAAATCCGAGATGGGTTATACTGCTCAACCGCCTATTGAATATTCCAGCGTAGTCTTGGCAGCAGCCATAAAAGAAGGGTTTAGGGGTCCTGTCTTTATACAGGGAGACCATTTCCAGCTTAATGCCAAGAAATTTCAAGAGGAACCTGAGAAGGAGATAGAGGGCTTGAAGGCTTTAATCAGTGAAGCCATTGAAGCGGGATTTTATAACATTGATATAGATTCTTCGACGCTGGTAGATTTATCAAAACCGGAGGTAAAAAAACAGCAGTTTAATAATTATGAAGTCTGTGCCAGGCTTACGCAGTTCATCCGCCAGATTCAGCCGCGGGGCGTTGAGGTTTCTGTAGGTGGTGAAATCGGGGAAGTGGGTAGTAAGAATTCTACAGCAGAAGATTTAAAGGCTTTTATGGAAGGCTATAAAGAGAGATTGCGTAAGGGCCGCATGGGTATAAGTAAAATTAGTGTGCAGACCGGTACTTCCCACGGCGGGGTGGTCTTGGCCGACGGTACAGTAGCACAGGTAAAATTAGACTTTGATACCTTAAAGACACTTTCTGAAATTGCCAAAAAAGAATACGGGTTGGCTGGAGCAGTACAACACGGTGCATCCACTTTGCCTGCTGAGGCATTCCATAAGTTTGCTGAATGCCAGACTGCAGAGGTGCATCTGGCTACGGAATTCCAGAACATGATTTATGAAAGTAAGCATTTTCCGCAGGAACTAAAGGCCAAGATATACGAATGGCTAAAAATAAATGCAGCGCAAGAGTTAAAAGAAGGTGAGACTGAAGAGCAATTTTTCTATAAGACGCGCAAGAAGGCATTGGGGCCTTTTAAAAAAGAAATCACGGGTCTTGCGCAGGAAATACGCGATGCCATTGCAGGTGAGATTGAGCAGAAATTCGATTTTCTCTTTAAGCAGCTAAATGCATTGAATAATAAAGAACTAGTAGATAAATACGTAACCTTAAAGCGCGTGATTATCCGTAAGCGCGAGGAAAAAGAGCAAGTTGTGCATGATACAGAAGGAGCAGACTAAGATGCGTTCAGACAAAATTAAAAAAGGATTGGAGCGTGTTCCGCAGCGCGCACTTTTGCATGCTACGGGATTAAGCAGAAAGGATTTAGACAGGCCTTTTATCGCTGTGGCCTCTTCTTTTACGGATTTAATCCCCGGACATATTGGCATGCGGGATTTGGAGCGTTTCATTGAACGCGGAATATGTTACGGTGGTGGCGTGCCCTTTTTCTTTGGTGTGCCGGGAATCTGCGACGGTATTGCCATGGGCCATTTAGGTATGTGTTATCCTTTGGCCTTAAGAGAAATAGTGGCAGATACAATTGAGACGGTTTGTAATGCCCATCAATTAGACGGGATAGTCTGTCTGACTAATTGCGATAAGATTACTCCCGGAATGCTCATGGGAGTGGCGCGGCTGAATATCCCTGCAATTATTGTCACTGCAGGTCCCATGCTTTCTGGTCGCTTCCGACAGAGAAAACTTGCTTTCGTGCACGACACCTATGAGGCATTGGCACGGGCAAAGAAGGGAGAGATCTCCCCAAAAGAATTATCTTGCTTGGAGATGGAGGCCTGTCCAGGAGCAGGTTCCTGCCAGGGTTTATATACCGCTAATACCATGGCCTGTATTACGGAAACTTTAGGCATGTCTTTACCGGGCTGCGCCACAGCATTAGCAGTTTCTGCTAAGAAACGCAGAATTTCCCAGGCCAGTGGTGAGCGTATTGTGGAACTGGTGAAGAAAAATATCGCGCCCTTGGATATTATTAATAAAAAATCTTTAGAGAATGCCATTGTAGTGGATATGGCCTTAGGAGGTTCCAGTAATACGGTGTTGCATCTGATGGCCATTGCTCATGAGGCGGGCATAAAATTGGATCTCAAGAATTTTGATAAAATAAGTAAGGTGACGCCGCATATTACTAATTTAGAGCCAGCAGGTACACACTTTATGGAAGATTTAGAGTATGCCGGAGGAGTACCCGCAGTGCTTAAGAGATTGAAGAGCAAGTTAAATAATACCATGACGCTAAGTGGACAGAGAATATTTGAGATTGCTGATAAAGCAGAGATTTTTGATGAAGAAGTTATCCGACCGTTCTCCAGGGCCTATCATAAACAGGGTGGCATTGCGGTTCTATTCGGAAATCTTGCGCCCGACGGAGCAGTGGTGAAACAATCAGCAGTGAATTCTAAGATGATGAGATTCAGCGGACGTGCACGGGTCTACAACCGCGAAGAAGAGGCAATGAGCGCAATTCTAAACCGCAAAATAAAAAAGGGCGATTGCATAGTGATTCGTTACGAAGGCCCTGCAGGCGGTCCTGGTATGCGCGAGATGCTGGCACCCACTTCAGCGATTGTGGGCATGGGCTTGAGCGAATCCGTGGCCCTGATTACAGACGGAAGATTTTCCGGAGGCACAAAAGGGCCTTGTATCGGACATATTTCTCCTGAGGCAGCAAGTAGGGGACCTATTGCGGTCTTAAAAGACGGTGATATAATTACCATAGATATACCTAATAGAAAACTAGAAGTTAAATTGACAAAGGCTGAAATAGAAAAAAGATTTAAATCCTGGAAACCTGTTCCTCCAAAGATTAAAACAGGGTATCTGGCGCGATATTCTAAAATGGTAAGTTCCGCAGACAAGGGAGCAATATTAGCATGATAGGTGCAGATATATTGTTAGAGTGTTTAAAACGAGAAGGCGTGCAGGTTATGTTTGGCTATCCGGGCGGTTCCGTCTTACCCATATTTGATAAACTTTATGACTCAGACATAAGGTTTATTCTGACTCGTCATGAGCAGGGGGCAGCACATGCTGCAGATGGATATGCACGGGCAACCGCTAAGGTAGGAGTTTGTTTAGCTACCTCTGGACCTGGTGCAACTAATTTAACCACGGGTATTGCCAATGCCTATATGGATTCCATTCCTATTGTGGCTATTACCGGACAGGTAAAAACTTTTCTTATTGGTAATGATGCCTTTCAGGAAGCGGATATTACCGGCATCAGTCGCCCTATAACTAAACATAATTATTTAGTTAAAGAGACAAAAGATTTAGCCCGGGTTATACGTGAAGCATTTTATATTGCCTCAAGCGGCCGGCCGGGTCCGGTTTTAATTGATATCCCTGTAGATGTTCAACAACAGGATGTAGAATTTATCTGGCCAGAAGAGGTGGATATCAGAGGTTATAAACCCACGCTCTTTGGTCATCCTGGTCAGATTAAAAAAGCAGCGAGACTTATTGCCCAGTCCAAGAAACCGTTAATTTATGCTGGAGGCGGGGTTATTACTTCAGGCGCAGACCAGGTATTAAGAGAGTTTGCCGAAAAAATTCAGGCGCCTGTAACTATGACACTCATGGGCTTAGGCAGTTTTCCCGGAACGCATGAGCTTTCTTTAGGGATGCTGGGTATGCACGGTACTGCTTATGCCAATCATGCCATCATGGAATCGGACTTAATTATTGCTGTGGGTGCGCGTTTTGATGACCGGGTTACTGGTAGACTCGATGCCTTTGCTCCTTATGCCAAGATTATACATATTGATATCGACCCCGCTTCGATAAGTAAGAACGTTAAAGTGGATGTGCCGATAGTAGGTGATGCTAAAAATATCTTGGGCGAACTTTTGGAAGAAATTAAAAAGTTAGCTGATACAACTAGTTGGCTGAAGACCATTGATGCCTGGAAGAAAAAATATCCCTTGAAATATAATGCCGATGGTAAAATAAAACCCCAGTATGTTATTGAGCAGATTTATGAAGCCACACACGGAGAAGCAATTATTACCACAGAGGTTGGTCAGAATCAGATGTGGGCCTGCCAGTGGTATAAATATACTCATCCGCGCAGTTATATCTCAAGTGGTGGCTTGGGTACAATGGGTTTTGGCTTTCCTGCTGCTATGGGAGCAAAGGTTGGTTGCCCTGACAGGATAGTTTTTGACATAGCCGGAGACGGTTCCATACAGATGAACATCCAGGAACTGGCTACATGTGTTTGCAATAAGATAAATGTCAAGGTGGCTATATTGAATAACGGATATCTGGGAATGGTGCGGCAATGGCAGGAATTATTTTACAAAAAGCGCTACTCTTACACCACGCTTTACAATCCGGATTTTGTGAAATTAGCAGAGAGTTACGGTGCAGTGGGTATACGGGTTAGCAAAAAAGAAGAAGTGCGTCCAGCAATTGAAAAGGCGCTCGCAATAGATAATACGGTGTTTATTGATTTTCATATCGAGCCGGAAGAAAATGTCTACCCTATGGTTCCGGCTGGTGAGGCTATTAACCGTATGATTGGCGGGATGGCATAATGAGACACACAATTTCAGTATTAGTAGAAAATAAATTTGGAGTACTGGCGCGCATCTCAGGATTATTCAGTGCGCGTGGATACAATATTGCCTCTTTAGCTGTCAGCGAGACACTGGACCCGGCTATTTCTTATATGACAATAGTAGTGGAGGCAAAAGACGAGTATGTCCTGGAGCAGATAAAGAAGCAGCTCAATAAACTCATCGACGTGATCACGGTAATAGATTTTACCAAAAAGGAGCATGTTGACCGCGAGCTGATTCTGGTTAAAGTTAAATATTCGGCCAAAGATAAGGTTAAGTTAGAAGGTATACTTAATAAGTATCTGGCTAAGATTATCCAGCATAAGGCTGATACTGCAATTATTGAAGTTGTAGGAGAACAGCTGCAGATTAAACAATTGCTGGAAGCGCTGAATCAGTTCGGCATTAAAGAATTAGTAAGGACAGGTAGAATTGCTATGGCCTACTAAATTAAAGAAGGAGATGCAAAGATGGCAAAGGTTTATTATGATCAGGATGCGGATTTAAATATTTTAAAGGATAAGACTATTGCGATTATCGGTTATGGTATCCAGGGTCGGGGGCAGGCCCTCTGTTTACGTGATTCTGCCTGTCGCGTGGTAGTTTCAGAACTCGAAGGCACGCCCAATTTCGAGCAGGCAAAGAAAGATGGCTTTATTCCGGTTTCTGCAGATGAGGCAGCCAAGGCCGCAGATATTATCCAGATTCTAACTCAGGATCACGTCCAGTCCAAGGTTTATAAAGAAAGTATCAAGCCTAATTTAAAAAAAGGAAAGGCGCTCTGTTTTTCCCACGGTTTTAATATCAGATTTAAACAGATTAAGCCTCCTAAAAATGTAGATGTGTTTATGGTTGCGCCCAAGGGCCCGGGCGCATTGGTCAGGCGCATGTTTGAAGAAGGTAAAGGTGTACCCAGCCTATTAGCGGTTTTTCAGGATGCCACAGGCGAGGCAAGGCAATTAGGTTTAGCCTATGCCAAGGCAATCGGCGCAACGCGGGCAGGGGTAATCGAGACCACCTTTGATGAAGAAACTGAAACCGATTTATTCGGTGAGCAGGCAGTTTTATGCGGCGGGGTTACGGAATTAATCAAGGCAGGATTTGATACGCTGATTGAGGCAGGTTATCAGCCGGAGATTGCCTATTTTGAAGTGCTTCACGAATTAAAACTGATTACGGACTTAATCCAGGAAGTAGGCATTAGCGGAATGCGCCGCCGAGTTTCCAATACTGCCTGTTACGGAGATTTAACGCGAGGACCGATGATTATTACGGCAAAGACCCGCAAGACGATGAAGAAATTGCTTAAAGATATTAAATCCGGAAAATTTGCCCGCGAATGGATTAAAGAAAATGAGACAGGCAGGCAGAATTTTAACAGATTATTAAAAGAAGGCGATGAACACCAGATTGAGGCGGTGGGGAAACAGTTACGTGAGATGATGCCCTGGATGAAGAAATAAGTTAAAAGTAAAAAGGTAAAAGTATAATCCAATGGAAAAGATAATAATTTTTGATACTACTCTGCGCGACGGAGA
>Ga0315281_10005896_pt1 | contig 17484 bp, 17 predicted proteins | sample YL17G07_0_MG_FD_204540 | JGI IMG/M metagenome (GOLD analysis project Ga0315281, IMG submission 204540) | Sediment microbial communities from Yellowstone Lake, YNP, Wyoming, USA - YL17G07_0 | ecosystem: Environmental > Aquatic > Freshwater > Lake > Sediment | place: USA: Wyoming | collected...
GAGCGCTCGGCGAGCTTGCGCACCTCGGCGGCGACCACGGCGAAGCCGCGGCCGGCGTCGCCGGCGCGGGCGGCCTCGATCGCGGCGTTCAGAGCGAGCAGGTTGGTCTGCTCGGCGATCTCGTTGATCAGCTCGAGGATCTCGCCGATCTTCTGCGAGCGCTCGCCGAGGGAGAGGCTGCGGGTGGCGATCGCCTCGACCTTCTCCTGCATGTCGGCCATCGTGTCGCCGGTCTGCTCGGCGGCCGAGGCGACCGCGCGCGCGTTGTCGGCGATCGAGGAGGCCGTGACCGCCAGCTCCTCGATCGTCGCCGAGGTCTCGGCAACCGCCGAGGACTGCTCGGCGGTCGCGGCGGCCGACTCCTTGGCGGCGGCGCGGAGCTCGAAGACGACCTCGCCGAGGATGCCGCCGGTCGAGCGGATCCGCTCGACGAGCTCGCGCAGGGCGCTCTCCCGGCTCGAGAGGTCCTCGAACGCCTCCTGGAGCTGCGCCTCGCGGGCGGCGACCCGGCCGATCAGGCGGATCGCAAAGAGCGTGAAGGCGATCACCGACAGGAGGCCGAGCAGGCCGGCGACGATGCCGGCGACGAGGGCCGTGTCGCGGGAGCTCTGCGCCTGGTTGTCGGCGGCCTGCGCTCTCTTTCGCTGCAGGGACTGGAGCTCCTGGAGCGGCGTGTAGACCGCGGATTTTGCGGCCTCCTGGCGCGCAAACACGCTCTCGGCAATCTTGCCGGTACCCGCCAACGGCTTGATCTCCCGCTCGAAGAGCGCGACCAGAGCACGGTTGGCGGCAACGGCCTTCGCAACCAGGGCCCGCTCCCGTTCGCTGTCGATCTGGAAGGTCTCCAGCGTGTGCTCGATCTCCGCGCGCTCGGCGTCGAACTCGTCGAGCTCGCCAGGGTCGGCGGTGAACGCGTAGGTCGTGACCGCCCACTCCTCGTACCAGAAGGCGCCTGCCACGTGCTCGAGCTGCCGGTCGTGGCCGTGTTGCCGGATAGCCTCACGGTAGTCGCCTGCAGCCGTCTCATAGCGCCAGAGCGTCAGCCCGACGGCCACACCGAGCAGGGCGACGATCGCGGCACCCGCCGCGGCGGCACGGCCTGCGGCTCCCGGGAAGAGACCTTTCATGCTTCGGGCCCCGTCTTGATCCCATAGCGGCGCAGCGTCCGCTCCAGCTCGCCCACGAGCTCCTCGACCCGCTCGGCGGTGGCCGAGCGCTGCGCCTGCTCGGCGGCGAGCTGGTCGGCGGCCTCGCGGATCTGGGCCATCGCGGTCGCCACCTGGTCGGCGGCCGACTTCTGCTGCTGGGTGGCGAGGATCGACTCCTCGAGCATCGAGGCGGTCTGGGTCATCAGCTCGCCGACCTCGCGGGCTTGCCTCGTGCCCTGCTCGGTGGCCATGATCGTCGCGTTCGTCTCGTCCTGGACGCCCTCGATGATCTCGCGGATCGACTCGGTCGAGCGGAGCGAGCGCTCGGCGAGCTTGCGCACCTCGGCGGCGACCACGGCGAAGCCCCTACCGGCGTCGCCGGCGCGGGCGGCCTCGATCGCGGCGTTCAGGGCGAGCAGGTTGGTCTGCTCGGCGATCTCGTTGATCAGCTCGAGGATCTCGCCGATCTTCTGCGAGCGCTCGCCGAGGGAGAGGCTGCGGGTGGCGATCGCCTCCACCTTCTCCTGCATGTCGGCCATCGTGTCGCCGGTCTGCTCGGCGGCCGAGGCGACCGCGCGCGCGTTGTCGGCGATCGAGGAGGCCGTCACCGCCAGCTCCTCGATCGTGGCCGAGGTCTCGGCGACGGCGGAGGACTGCTCGGCGGTCGCCGCTGCGGCCTCCTTGGCCGCGGCGCGGAACTCGAGTGCCATCGGCCCGAGCACGATTGCGGCCTCGCGGACGCGGGCGATCAGCCGGTTGACGACCCGCACCGAGAAGAAGCCGATCAGGAGCAGCAGCGGCAAGCCGACCGCACCTGTGACGATGCCGGCGATCAGAGCCTGGTGGCCCGCGCTCGTTGCGGCGTCCCGCGCGGTGTTGGCTGCGGCGAGCGTCCGCTCCTCGAGCGTGTCCATCGGCTCGACGACCGCTTTCAGCGCCTCGCTGTTGACGATGAGGGCGAGGTTCTTGCCCTGCGCCTTGCCGAAGTTCGCGACGAACGTGTCGTTCGCCTTGAGGATCTCCGTCCTGAGCGTGGCGTCCTCCGGCGTGTCAGGAATGAACTCCCCGAGGGCGGCGGCGAACTCGCGCTCCTGCGTGGCGAACTCCTCGAGCTGCTTCGGCTCGGCGGTGAGCGCGAATTCGAGCGCGGCGGAGCGGGCCTTCCAGAGCGCCGTGTTCGCGTCGTCGACCGCGATCGCGTCGGTCTCGCGGTCGAGAGCCTTCGCGTAGGAGCCGGCAGCGCTCTCGTAGCGCCAGAGCGTGATCGCGAGCGCGACCGCGAAGAGCGCCACCATCGTGCCCAGGGCGAGGGCGAGGCGCCGCGCGGGGCCCTCGAGTCGGAAGCGAGCCATGTCCAGGGCTGATTCGCGCCTGAGCGGCCGGCTCCTTCGCGCTACGCACCGAGCCTGCGCCTGCGCCGGAGCGCCTCGAGACCGGCCGCCGCCACCATCGTTCCCCAGACGGCCTTCGGCGCGCGCGTTTTCCCTGCTCGTGCCGCTATCCGGCCGGGGATAACACTGTGGATGCTGTGGAAAAGCGGCCGCTCAGGCGAGCACGCCCATGCGGCGGAACTTCGCGCGCCGGGCCCGTCGCAGCTCGTCCGGCGAGCTCCCGGCGACGTCGTCGAGCGCGATCGCGAGGGCCTCGCCGAGCAGGCGCGCCGCGCCCGCCGGGTCGAGGTGGGCGCCGCCGGGCGGCTCCGGGACGATCCCGTCGATCACGCCCAGCTCGAGGCAGTGCGCGGCGTCGGGCTTGAAGGCGGCGGCGGCCTTGCGCGCCTGCGACGCGTCACGCCAGAGGATCGCGGCGCAGCCCTCGGGCGAGATCACCGAGTAGATCGCGTTCTCCTGCATCAGCACCCGGTCGGCGAGCGCAATCGCGATCGCGCCGCCGGAGCCGCCCTCGCCGATGATGCAGGCGACGGTCGGCACGCCGAGCCGCGCCATCACGGCCTGCGAGCGGGCGATTGCGCCGCCCTGCCCGTGCTGCTCCGCGGCGACCCCGGGGTAGGCGCCGGGCGTGTCCACGAGCGTGACGACGGGAAAGCCGTGCCGGTCGGCGAGCTCCATCACGCGCATCGCCTTGCCGTAGCCCTCGGGATAGGCCATGCCGAAGTTGCGCAATGTTCGGGTCTTGATGTCGCGCCCCTTCTGGTGGCCGATCAGGGCAACGGTGCGGCCCGCCAGCTTGCCGACGCCGGTGATCAGCGCCGGGTCGTCGGCACGCCCGCGGTCGCCGTGCAGCTCGAACCAGTCCTCGACGATCCGCTCGACGTAGTCGAGCGTGTACGGCCGGTCCTCGTGGCGGGCCAGCTCGACGGAGTTCCAGATCTCCTCGTCTGTCGGCTCGGCGGTCAGCTGGTCGAGCTGGCGCTGGAGCCGCTCCAGCTCGCCGGAGACCTTCGTGCCGCGCAGGAGGCTGACGCCGCCGAGCTTGGCGAGCTTCTCACGCAGCCGGATCTCCGCCTCGCGGGCGATCAGGCCCCCCCGAAGAGGCGCAGCAGGCGGGCCAGGGTCGGGCGCAGCTCGCCCCGCGGCACGATCGCGTCGAGATGGCCGAAGCGGAGGTTCTGCTCGGCGCGCCCGAAGTCGTCCGGCAGCTTCTCCCGCGTCGTCTGCGCGACGACGCGCGGGCCGGCGAACGACATGAGCGCGCCGGGCTCGGCGAGCAGGACGTCGCCGAGGCTCGCGTAGCTCGCCAGCAGGCCGCCGGTCGTCGGGTGGGTCATGACGCTGATCAGGGCGCAGCCCGCGTCGCGCAGGTCCTCGACCGCGCAGACCGTCTTCGGCAGCTGCATCAGGGCGAGGATCCCCTCCTGCATCCGGGCGCCGCCCGAGGAGGAGATGGAGACGACCGGCAGCCGCGCTTCGGCGGCGCTCTCGCAGGCGCGCGCGAACTTCTCGCCGACGACGCTGCCCATCGAGCCGCCCATGAACGAGAAGTCCATGACGGCCAGCTCGCAGGCGCTGCCCTCGATCGCGCCGCGGCCGATCACCATCGCATCGCCGAGGCCGGTCGCGATCTCCGCCTCCGCCAGGCGCTCGGTGTAGGGCCGCAGGTCGAAAAAGCCGAGCGGGTCGGCCGAGCGCAGCTCGGAAGCCTCCTCGACGAAGCTGCCGTCGTCTACAAGCTGCGCGATCCGCTCGCGCGCGCGCACGGCGAAGTGGTGGCCGCACTGGGGGCAGACGCCGAAGTGCTGCTCGAGCTCGTCGTCGCGGTAGTGCGAGCCGCAGCCGGGGCACGTGTTCGGGTGTGCCTTCGCAGCCGGCGCGGCCGGAGCGTTCTTGTGCTCTATCGAGACGTCGATCCGGCTGTCGGCCACCTGGTGATCTTAGACCTGCCCCCTCGCCACGGGGTTACAGGCCCAGGGCCGCGAGCAGGCGAACGAGCACCCCGACGTTCGCGGGCTCCGGTGCGAGGCCCGTCACGCCGGCGCCGGCGACCCTCGTCCCGGCGGCGACCGCGCGCAGCACGCGTCCGGCCTGCTCGAGCGAGAGGCCGCCCGGCTCCGGCATGAAGCACGCGACCTGTGAGGAGTCGAGTGAGTCGCAGTCGAGGGCCACGTAGACGCGCTCGACGCCCGCCAGCGCGCGGGCGACCCCGTCGGTGCCCAGGTGCAGCCCACTTGCGGCGATGAACTCCTCCTCGGGCGGGTCGAGGCTGCGCGCGCCGACGAGGGCGACGTTCTCCGCCGCGACGGCGCCGTCGTCGAGCAGCATCCGCAACGGCATCCCCCACAGGTTCCCCGACGGAGAGGTCTCCGGGGTGTTCAGGTCGCCGTGAGCGTCGAGCCAGACCACCGCGAGCGGGCCGCCGGCGCGGGCGGCGAGGCCCTCGACGGCGCCGACGTGCGCGCAGCAGCAGCCGCCGAGCACGAGCGGCCGCTCCGGGAGCGCCGCCGCGAGCGCGAGCGACTGCGCGGCGAGCGTCTCCTCCTCGACGATCGCGGTCTCCGGGTACGGCAGCTCGAGGCCCGCCGCCTCGGCCATCGCCTCCCCGCCGGCACCCCAGGCGCGCGGCACGCGGACGAGCCCGGCCGCGTAGACGCGGCCGCAGACGTGGCACTCGTAGCGGGAGCTGACCGCGACAGCGGTCAGCGTGCCGCAATCGGGGCAGCGGGCGCGTAGGCGGGACATCAGAGCTCCTTCCGGTAGACGACCGCTTCCCAGTAGACATGCATGCCGGCGCGCTCGTACAGGCGCACGGCGCCGGTCGGGTTCTGCACGTCGACGCCGAGGGCGACGCGGCGCTCGCCGCGCCGGAAGAGCTCGGCGAAGGCCGCCCGCAGGAGCGCCTCGCCGAGGCCGCGCCGGCGCCAGGCCGGCCGCACGCCGAGCGAGCCGACCCAACCCCAGTCGCCGTACCGCTTCCAGTCGCAGAGGGCGAAGCCCGCGACCTCGTCCCCGTCCTTCGCCACGAGGTAGAGGGTCTGGTCGAAGCGGGGGTCGTTCAGCCGCTTCTCCTCGAACTCCTCGAAGCTCCACGGGCGGAAGCCCCACTCGTCTGCGAACGACTCCTGGAGCGCCTCGTGGACGGCGCGAGCGTCGGCGGGGTCGAGGGGGTCGATCACGACGCCGTCGGGCAGGGCGAACGGCCGCGGCTCGGCGTCGAGGTCGATCACCATGCGGAAGAAGTGGCGCGCCGCGTCGTAGCCGCGAGCTGAGAGGAGCGCGTTCGCGGCGGCGTCGCCGCGCAGGACGCCCGTCTCGAGCGTCGAGCCGGCCGGTGCGCCGGCGGCGCGTTCCTCGGCGAGCTCGACGAGCCGCGACCCGACGCCGTGGCCCCGCAGCTCCGGCTGGACGTAGCCGTCGAACGCGAGCCGGCCGCGGCCGCGGTCCTCGTAGCTCGCGTAGCCGGCGATGGGTCCGTCGAGCTCGACGACCCAGAGGTCCTCGAGCCGCCCCCAGTCCTCGCGCAGCTCGGCCTCCGTCCAGTCGGAGTCGCCGTAGACGGCGAGATCGGAGGCGCGGCAGAGCGCCAACACCTCGTCGAGGTCCCCCTCGCCCGGGCGCCGAACGTTCACGCCGGGACGAGCGCGTCGAGCGTATCCGGCAGGTCGCGGAGGTCGGGCAGCTCGCGCGCCGGAGTCGCGCCGGGCCGCAGGCTCTCGCCGAGCCGGTTGATCCAGACCGACGTGAGGCCGAGCTCGCTCGCCGGCACGATGTCGTGGAACAGGCTCGCCGCGACGTGGACGTGGCGTCCGGCCGGGACGCCGGCGCGCTCCGTGAACGCCTCCCAGTGCCGGTGCGCGGGCTTGTAGGAGCCGATGTCCTGGGCGACGACGACCACGTCGAAGGGAACGCCGAGCTGCCGCTCCGACCCGGCGATCAGGTCGCGGTCGGTGTTCGAGAGGATCGCCAGCCGCCAGCCACGGGCCCGCAGCTCGGCGAGCGCCGCGGGCACCTCGGGGAAGGCCGGCCAGGAAGGAAGCGAGCGCGCCAGAGCGGCCTCGTCGCCCTCGGGCACGGCGAGCCCCTGCTCGGCGGCGAGCCGGATCAGCGTCTCGGTCAGCACCTCGCGGTAGCTGCGGTACGCCTCGACCTGGACTGCCGGCTCGAGCTCGTGGTAGCGCGCGAGCAGGCGCGGCGCCGGCTCGACGCCGAACAGCCGCTCGAGCTGCCCGCCGATGCCGCCGTTCCAGTCGACGAGTGTGCCGTAGCAGTCGAAACTCGCCCACCTCGCCCCAGCCATCGTCTCGCTACCCGGTGTAGCGGCCGACGACGATCGACGCATTGTGACCGCCGAAGCCGAAGGAGTTCGAGACGCCGAGCTCGATGTCGGCCTTGCGGGCCTCGTTCGGGATCACGTCGAGGTCGCAGGTGGGATCCGGCGTCTCGTAGTTGATCGTCGGCGGCAGCATGCCGCGCTGCACCGCGAGCACCGTGAAGATCGCCTCCACCGCGCCGGCGGCGCCGAGACAGTGGCCGGTTGCGCCCTTCGTCGAGGAGATCGGGATCTTGTAGGCGAGCTCCTCGCCGAGCGCGAGCTTGATCACCCGCGTCTCGGCCGTGTCGCCGAGCGGCGTCGCCGTTCCGTGCGCGTTGATGTAGCCGATCCGGGACGGGTCGATGCCCGCGTCGCCGAAGGCCATCGTCATCGCCCGCGCCGGGCTGACACCGGTCGGGTCGGGCTCGGTGATGTGGTTCGCGTCCGAGGAGAGGCCGTAGCCGAGCAGCTCGCAGTAGATCTTCGCCCCGCGCGCAAGCGCGTGCTCGAGCTCCTCGAGCACGAGGATCGCTCCGGCCTCGCCCATGACGAAGCCGTCGCGGCCCGCGTCGAACGGCCGCGACGCCCCCGCCGGGTCGTCGTTGCGCCGCGAGAGCGCCCGCATCGCGCCGAAGCCCGCGATCCCGACCTGCGTGATCGGCGCCTCGGCGCCGCCGGCGAACATCACGTCCGCGCGGCCAAGCCGGATCGCGTCGGCGCTCTCGCCGATCGCCATGTTCGAGGCGGCGCAGGCGGTGCACTGGGCCGAGAGCGGGCCCTTCGTGCCCAGCTCCATCGAGACCCAGCCGGCGCCGAGGTTGGGGATGATCGCCGGGATCGCGAACGGGTTGACGCGGTCGGGCCCGCGCTCGCGCAGCGTGTCGGTGCAGTCCTGGAACGACTTCAGGCCGCCGATGCCGGTGCCGACCGCCGCGCCGATGCGCTCGGCCTCGGCGGCGATGTCGAGCCCGGAGTCGGCCTCGGCCTGGCGGGCGGCGCCGAGGACCAGGTGCGTGAAGCGGTCCATCCGGCGCGAGGACTTGTAGTCCACGTAGGCCACCGGGTCGTAGTCCTTCACCTCGCAGGCGAAGTCGACCGGGAACCCCTCGGTATCGAACTGCGTGATCGGGCCTGCCCCGGACTTCCCCGCGATCAGGGCGGCCCAGCTGGATTCGACGTCGTTGCCGAGCGGCGTCACCGCGCCGAGGCCGGTGATGACCACCCTGCGTCTGCCGTTGCTCGTCACGTAGGTCACATCCCCAGGCCGCCGTCGACGAGCAGCACGGCGCCCGTGATGAACGCGGCCTCGTCGGAACACAGGAAGCGTACCGCCCCGGCGATGTCCTCCGGCTCGCCGAGCCGCTCGAGCGGTGTCGCCGCGAGCATCGCCGCGGTCGCCTCCTCCGGCAGCACGTCGGTGAGCTGCGTCCTCACGTAGCCGGGCGCGACGACGTTCGCGCGCACGTTGCGGCTGCCGAGCTCGCGGGCGAGCGACTTCGTGAAGCCGATGATCCCCGCCTTCGACGCGGAGTAGTTGGTCTGGCCCGGATTGCCGTGGACTCCGACGATCGACGAGACGTTGACGATCGCCCCGCCGCGCCTCTTCATCATCCCGCGCGCTGCGGCGCGGCAGGTGTAGAAGACCGACGAGAGATTCGTCTCGATGACGGTGTGCCAGTCGTCGTCGGACATCCGCAGCAGCAGCCCGTCGCGCGTGAGGCCGGCGTTGTTGACGAGGATGTCGAGGTCGCCCGCCGTCTCGACGAGCGCGCGCGCCGAGTCCGGGTCGGAGACGTCGGCCTGCACGGCCCGGCCGCCGCACTCGCTCGCCACCGCCTCGGCCTCGTCGGCGCCGCTGCGGTAGCCGACGACGACCGACGCGCCCGCACGGCCGAGCTCGAGCGCGATCGCCCGGCCGATCCCCCGCGAGGCCCCCGTGACGAGAGCCGTCCTCCCCTCGAGCGAGCCGAACTCAGGCAGTGGCGAGCGCCTCCTCGATCCGCTCGAGGCTCTCGAGGCTGTTGACCGAGATCGCCTTGACGCTGCGGTCGATCCGCTTCAGCAGCCCGGAGAGGACGTTGCCCGGGCCGACCTCGACGAAGGTCGAGACGCCCTGCTTCATCAGCTCGCGCGCGGCCTGCGTGAACTTCACCGGCGCGGTGAGCTGGTCGACGACGAGCGTCGCAAGCCGTTGCGCCGGCTCGATCCGCGCCGTCACGGTGGACATGAACGGCGCGATCGGCTCGGCCCAGCGGACGCGCTCGACCGCAGGGCGCAGCCGGTCGGCGGCCCGGGCGACGAGCGGGCTGTGGAAGGCGCCGGAGACCTTCAGCCTGATCGCTCGTCGTGCGCCGAGGCTCTCGGCCTCGGCGCAACACTCCTCGACCGCATCGCTCTCGCCCGAGACGACGATCTGTCCGGGGCAGTTGTAGTTGGCCGGCCAGACGCCGACGATCTTGCGGCAGAGGCTCTCGACCGCCTCGTCCTCGAGCCCGAGGATTGCAGCCATCATGCCGGGCCGCAGCCGGGCCGCCTCGGCCATCGCCAGACCGCGCTCGCGCACGAGGCCGATGGCGTCGGCGGTGGAAAGCGCGCGGACGGACGCGAGCGCCGCGAACTCGCCGACCGAGTGGCCGATGACGACGTCGGGCTCGACGCCGCGCTCGCGGAGAGCGGCGAGGATCGCGAGGCTCGTCGCAACGAGCGCCGGCTGCTGGACCTCCGTCTCGACGAGCTCTTCGAGGTCGGCCTGGAAGCACAGCCGTACGAGATCGAGCCCGGACGCCTCGCTACCGATCCGAAAGACCTCCATCGCCTCGGGCACCGCCTCGGCGATGTCCCGACCCATGCCTGCCTCGAGCGCGCCCTGGCCCGGGAAGCAGAAGGCGACCTTGCTCATGCAGCCCTCCTCTCTGTCCATTCCATCAGTGCCGAGCCCCACGTGAGGCCCGCTCCCATGCCGGTCATCAAGACAAGCTCGCCCGCGCGCAGGCGCCCCTCGGCGCGGGCGTCGGCGAGCGCGAGCGGAATCGAGCCGGACGAGGTGTTGCCGTACCGGTCGACGTTGATGACGACCTTCTCCGCCGGGATGCCGAGCTTGTGCGCGGCGTGGTCGATGATGCGCCTGTTCGCCTGGTGGGGGACGTAGACGTCCACTTCGTCCACGGTCCGCTCGCACTGTGTGAGGATCCTCTCCGCCGAGGAGACCATGATCCGCGTCGCGAACTTGAACACCTCGCGGCCGTTCATCTTCACGTGGGCGTCGGGGTCGTCGAAGGCCCGGGAGCCGCTGCCCGGCAGCCAGAGGTGAACGCCGCCGCCGCCGTCGGCCCCGAGCTCGAAGCCGAGGAAGCCGCCGGTCGCCACGCGCTCGAGCACGACGGCGCCGGCGCCGTCGCCGAAGAGCACGAGCGTCGAGCGGTCGTCCCAGTCCAGGAGCTTCGAGAGCAGGTCGCCGCCGACGACGAGCGCCCGCCGCGCGAGCCCCGAGGCGAGCATCGCGTAGGCCTGGGCGAGCGCGTACATGAAGCCGGTGCAGCCGGCCGAGAGGTCGTAGGCGGCCGCGTCGGGCATGCCGAGCGCGTCCGCGAGCAGGCAGCTCGTCGCCGGGAAGGCCATGTCGGGCGTGACCGTGGCGACGATCAGCAGGTCGATGTCGCGCCCTGCCACGCCCGCCTCCTGCAGCGCTTCCCGCGCAGCGGGAAGCGCGATGTCCGAGAGCGCCTCCTCGCGCGTCGCCATCCGCCGCTCGCGGATGCCCGTGCGCTCCTGGATCCAGGCGTCGGAGGTCTCGACGAACTCCGCGAGGTCGTCGTTCGTGACGATGCGCTCGGGCACGTGGACGCCGAGCCCGGTGATGCCGACCCGCGCGCCGTTCGCCCGGCCGATCACGTCAGCGCTCCACCGCAAAGGTCAGGGTGGCCCGCGCGGCGAGCGCGCCGCCGACGTGGGCCGTCGCCTTGCCGCGGCCGATCGGTCCCCGGATCTGGGTGATCTCGCAGGTCAGCAGCAGGTCGTCACCCGGCTCGACGATGCGCTTGAAGCGGCAGTCGTCGATGCCGGCGAAGAACGCGATCTTCCCGCGGTACTCCTCCTCGACGAGCACCGCGACGGCGCCCGCCTGCGCCATCGCCTCGACGATCAGCACGCCCGGCATCACCGGCCGCCCCGGGAAGTGGCCGGCGAACCACGGGTCCTCTGCTCGAACGAGCCGCCGGGCGACGACGCGCTGCCGCGGCTCGAGCTCGAGCACCTCGTCGAGGAGGAGGAAGGGGTCGCGATGCGGGATGATCGACTCGATCCCCGCCCGTCCGAAAGGAGCCTCGATCATGCGACGGCGCCCGCTCCGTCGTCGAGGCGCTCGCGCAGGCAGGCGCGGGCGCGGTGCGCGTAGCACTTCGCCGTCCCGACCGGCATCCCCGAGGCGGCCGAGATCTCCGGGAAGGAGTAGCCGAGCGCATCCTTCAGCACGACGACCCGCGCCTGGGCGGCGGGCAGGCGGTCGAGCTCGGCGCGCAGCTCGGAGCGCAGCTCGGAGAGCGCGGCAGCGCCCGCCGGATCGCCGTCGCCGGCGGCGGCGACGCGCGAGTCCTCGACAAGCGGCTCGCACCGGCGCGCGACCTTGCGCTGCGCGACGTCGCGGCAGGCGTTGACGGTCAGCCGGTGCAGCCAGGTCGCGAGTGCGGCCTCGCCACGGAACTGGCCGATCTTCGTGCAGAGACGCGCCAGTGCATCCTGCGCGGCGTCCCGGGCGTCCTCGGAATCGGCGAGCAGATGGCGCGCGAGCCGCTCGACCCGCGGCGCATGCCGCCGGCAGAGCGCATCCAGCGCCCTTCGGTCACCGTCCTTTGCCCGCCTCACCAAGATCGGATCGCTCAGCCTCTCGTAGTCGAGCGGCGTGCCGGGGCGCAGCTCGCGGCTGATTGGACGGCCCGTGCGGTGCGGCGGTTGCACACCGAGAGTCTAATCGGCCGCCCAGGCGACCCCGGCGGCGGCGAGCGCAAGTGACACGGTGTTACTTGCCCGGCAGGCGCAGGACCGGAGCGCTCTTGTTGCCCGCAGGGTCCCAGGCGACGACGCGGACGCGGCGGGGCGGGCCATCCCAGGCGATCAGCGTCTCGCCCGGCCCGAAGGCCTCCTGGCGCAGGCTCCGCCCGCCCACTAGCAGGGTCAGCAGCGCCGGCTCGTTGACCCAGACGCGGAGCGGCGCGCCCGGCAGGACGCGCACCTTCGGCGGCGTCGAATCGGCGGTGAACGTCGCACTCACCGCCGCCGCCGTCACCGCGTCGGTCGCCTCGACGCGCACCTCGTAGGTGCCGTCGAGCAGGCGACCCTGCCGCTTCGCGCCGTCCCACTCGATCCGCTGGAAGCCGAGCGGCAGCGGACCGGCGAACGGCGTCGCCACCCACCGCCCGTCGCGAAGAATGCGCACCTTGACGCTCGCGGGAGCCGCCAGCTCGAACGTGAACGTGACGCGGTCGAGCCGCCCGTCGAGGTTCGGCGAGAAGACCGACGGCGCGACGTCGAGCCCACCGAGCGTTCGCGTCACCGCCACTTGCACGAGCCCGGCTGCCTCCTTGCCGTCGTCGTCGTGCGCGGTGATCCGGAGCTGGTAGGCGGCGTCCTGGAGGTCGCTGCCCGTGAAGCGGTAGGCATGCTGGCCGGCGGCCTGCCGCAACGGGCCCTGGAGCACGGCGACCGGCTCGCCGATCAGGTCGAGCGCGTCGATCTGCACGGTCGCGGGCTTGCTGAGGCTGTACGTGACGGTGGACTCGTCGGCCTGCCCGTCGTAGTTCGGGCTGATCGTCTCCGGGTCGGCGACGACGCCGGTGACGGCGACGGGCAGCGCGGCGACGCCGAAAGCGCCGGAGGCGCCGCGTACGGTCGGGCCGGCGGAGATCGACCACGCGTACGGCACGGGCGTCAGGCCCGTGGCGTTCCAGGTCCAGTCAACATCGGTGCCGAACCCCGTGCCGGAGGCCGCGACCGCGCCGGCGGCGTCGGTCACGCTCACCGTCCACGGCAGCGCCGCCGTGAGCCGGGCGCGGAAGCGCACCGAGCCGCCCACGGCGCCTTCCACCTGCGGCTCGTAGAGCTTCGGCGCCCCGATCGTCGCGGCGGCGCCGGCCAGCGCGTTGAGCCGGGCGTAGAGCGAGTCGCCGGGGCACTCCGTGAAGCCGGTGTCGCGATGGCCCGAGACGGCGCGGAGGAAGACCGGCAGCCCGGCGGCGAAGCGCTGGTTGCCGCCCGAGATCGCCGAGAGCGTCGAGAGCGGGTCGACGTGTGCGACGTCGAGCCGCCACGCGAGCAGCCGCGCGAGCGCGTCCTCGGCCGCCTTCGAGATCGTGCCCGTCTCGTAGTTGCCGAGCACGGCGATCCCGACCGAGCCCGTGTTGAAGCCCTCGGCGTGCGCCCCGACGACGTTCCGCTCGACGCCGCCTGCGCGGCCCTCGTACACGGTCCCGTACTTGTCGACGAGGAAGTTGTAGCCCACGTCGTTCCAGCCGTTCCCCTGCACGTGGTAGAGCTCGATCCCGCGCACGATCGCGGCCGACTCGGCCGGGCCGTACCCGTTCGCGCCCGCGGTGTGATGCACGACCGCGAACCTGATCGCGTCGGCGTACGCGGGGCCGTGCCGGACGATCGTCTCGTCCGCGCCCCAGCCGGCCCGGTCGACGACCGGCGGCGAGCCGGCGATCGCGGTCACGCGCGCCGGCACGCGCAGCACCGGGCTGCGGACGAACCAGGCCTTCAGCCGTGTCACCGTCCCGTGCAGGCGGTACTGGATCCCGTTCGCGGCGCCGGTCCACCACGGGTTGCCGAGCCGCCAGCGGCCCGCTTGGGCGGCCTCCGGGCTGCGCCGGTCGGGCAGGTCCTCCGCCTCCGGCGCCGCCTGCCGCCACGGGCTCCAACGACCGTCGAGGCCGCGCGTGCGAAACGAGACGGTGCCCGACCCTTGCCAGTGCAGGCCGACGAGGTCGAACCGAGACGGCGTCGCGGCGGCCAGCGAACGGGCGCCGTGCAGCGGCACCTCACGCGAGGTGATCGTCGCCTCCCCGGCGCGCGCGGCAGCGGGGAAAGCGAGCAGGCAGAGCAGGGCGATGCGAAGAGTCCTCATGCGGGCGGGCCACGTCTGGAGTGGCAAACCTCAGTCTTCGCCCACAAGGGTAGCGACCCTTTCTTCGTGGAGTCATACTCCGCGAAGACGTGGAGCCGGAGCCAGAGTCGCCAGAGCCAGGATCGGAAGCGGGCCCACCGCCGCCGTCACCGCCGCCGGCGGAACCCGGCGAGCCCCGCGGTGCGCAGCTGCGCCGGCAGGCGCACAGCGCCCGTCTCTATGCCTCGGCGTTCCTCGTCGTCGCAATGCTGGTCGTGCTGATCGCGCTCGTGATCGCGAACACACGCCGTGTGGAGATCGGCTGGGTGATCGGCACGAGCGAGGCCTCGCTCGTCTGGATCATCGTCGCCGCCGCGATTCTCGGCTGGCTCCTGGGAATCGCCACCGGTGTGGTCTTCCGTCTGCGCACGCGCCGCAGGTAGCGAAAGCCGCGGTCGGGCGCTACTATCGGGGCGTACGGCCTTCTCGGCCAGCGAGCATCGACGTTCCCACTCGAGGGCGATGACCGACCAGGATTCCCACCGGCTGCGCGTCCTCATCGCCAACCAGAGGCGCGACCGGCTCGAATTGCTTGCGCAGGTCGTTGCCGGGTTGGGACACGACGTGATCGCGCGCGAGATCGAGATCAGGCAGGTCGCGGAGGTGACTGCACGGGAGCATCCCGACGTCGCCCTCGTCGGGCTCGGAGAGGACGCCGAGCATGCGCTCGGGTTGATCTCGGAGATCGTCCGCGAGGCGGCCTGCCCGGTGATCGCGCTCCTTGCGAGCAGCGATCCCGACTACGTCCGCGAGGCGGCCAAACGCGGCGTCTTCGCCTACATCGTCGACACCACGCCTGAGGAGCTGCAGAGCGTGATCGACATCACGCTGCAGCGCTTTGCCGAGTTCCAGAGCCTGCAGGGCGCGTTCGGGCGCCGGGCCGTGATCGAGCAGGCGAAAGGCATTCTGATGGCCCGCCGGGCGATTTCCGCGGAGAAGGCGTTCGACATCATGCGCGACCACTCGCAGCACAACGGCCACAAGCTGATCGACGTCGCGCAGGCGATCGTCGACAGCCACCTCCTGCTGCTGCCTCCGGTGCCGCCGGCGCCTGTCGAGTAGCCGCCGGCGAACCTGGAGAGTGTCGTGAGCGGCTCAAAGCCGTGCTAGACTGCTGGTGCGCGGCCGTAAACGACCGGTCGCAGTGCAGACATGCGAGGCGCCGAGCAACCGGCACCCGCGAAAGATCCGCCCTCAGCAGAGTAGGTCGGAGCAACTGGCTGACCTGAACACCCCGGTCAGCGGTGAGGCTTCCGGCTGAGGAGTGGACTGCATGGACGAGTACCAGTAACAAGCCCGCCCGCGAGGGCTAGGGCGAACCCGCGCTCCAGCACGGCGCTCCTACAACCCACGCGCTGGGTCCGCATGCCCGAGCGCAGTGGAACCACGACCAGAGACTTCAACCGCACTGAAGGAGTAGACATGAGAACCAACGCAAACGCACCCCCGCCCCTGCGTGCAGCACTCGCGTCCGCCAAGCCCCGCACGCTCGCGGTGAGCGGCATCGGGCTGCTCGTGCTCGCGTCGCTCGTCGCGCTGATGCTCGTCAGCAAGGCCATGGCGGCGACATCGGTAGGCCTCGCGACGGCCGACAGCTACGCCGTCCTGGCCGCTGCCTCGATCACCAACACCGGCACGACGGTGATCAACGGAGATCTCGGGTTGTACTCGGGCACGTCGGTGACGGGAGCTCCGACGGTGAACGGGAACTCGCACGTGACCGACGTTGCCGCACAGCAGGCGCAAGAGAGCCTGAACCAGGCGTATCTCGACGCAGCCGGCCGTGCGTCGAACGGCGCGTCGGGCGCGGACCTCGGCGGGGCGACCTTCACGCCCGGCGTTTACACGTCCGGCTCCTCGATCGGGCTGACCGGGACGGTGACGCTCAACGGCGGAGGCGATCCGAACGCCGTCTTCATCTTCCAGGCCGGGTCGTCGCTCATCACCGAGGTCAACAGCCGCGTCGTCCTCACCAACGGCACGCAGGCATGCAACGTCTTCTGGCAGGTCGGCAGCGACACGACTCTCAAGACGGGCTCGGTCTTCCGGGGAACCGTCCTGGGCTTCAACGACGTCACGTTGAACGCCAACGTCGTGGTCGACGGCCGGGTGTTTGCTGGAGCACGCGCGCTCCCGACCGGTGGCGGCGCGCTGACGCTGGATAACGACGTCATCACGAGGACACCCTGTTCCACCTCGACCGGCCCCGCCGGCCCCGCCGGCCCCGCTGGACCTGCCGGCCCCGCTGGACCTGCCGGCCCGGCTGGTCCAGCTGGCAAGACCGGAACGACGGGAACGACCGGCAAGACCGGTACCACAGGAACGACCGGGAAGACCGGAACGACCGGTAAGGCCGGAACGACCGGTAAGACGGGTACCACCGGGAAGGCCGGAACGACCGGTAAGACGGGTACCACCGGGAAGGCCGGAACCACCCCCGGGAAACCGGCAAAGAAGGGCACCGGCGGCTTCACCGGCTAGGTGTGTCGACACCGAAGGCGGGCGGCTACGCTGCTCGCCTTCGGTTTGGCCCTCTTCCTCGCGCAGCCAGGAGATCGATGACGGTGAACGCTCGGATGCGTCGCTCTCGGTACACGCTCGCGGCGGGTGTGGTTGCGCTCGCCGCGACGTGGGCGGCTGCGACAGGTGCGATCACCACCGGCGGCGACAGGCCGACGACCGTGAAGCCGACCCAGGAGCTGGTGATCCTGCTCGGATCTCACCTGGCACGGAAGGCGCCCGACCCGCGCTCGGCGCGGGTGGCAGTGGTGCCCGCGGAACGGCCGATCACAGGTGAGCAGACCGTCCTTCCCGTCATCGGGCACAAGCTCGGCCCCGCCGGCGGCAAATGGCTGCGCGTCAGGCTCCCCGGTCGCCCGAACGGGCTCACAGGCTGGATCGCCAAGAGCGCGACGAAGCCCGCGGCGACGAGCTGGCACGTCGTCGTCACGATCTCCGGGCGGCAGGTGCTCACCTACCGCAACGGTCGCCTCGTGAGAGTGTTCAAGGCGATCGTGGGCAAGCCTTCGACACCCACTCCGCGGGGCGAGTTCTTCGTCGAAGAGGTCGTCCAGCTGACCGCCGGAGAGGCGGGAGCGCCGTTTGCGCTCGCCTTGAGCTCCCGCTCGGACGTCTTCCAGGAGTTCGCCGGCGGACCGGGCCAGACCGCCCTGCACGGGGTGGCCAACATCGGTGGCGTACTCGGAACGGCCGTCTCCCACGGCTGCGTGCGCGTGGACACCTTCGCGATCCGCTGGCTGGCAGAGCGCATCGGCAACGGCGTGCCGGTGACCGTCGCGGCCTAAGTAGAATCCGTACGGCTGTGAACGCACGCCTCCTGCGTCGTCTTGCGGCCTTCTCCGTCGCGGCGCTCGCCGGCCTCGCGTTCGCAGGGGGCGCTGCAGCCGCTTCGCCGCGCGTCCTCGCCGTCGAGTTCGAGAACGACGTCAACCCCGTCACGCAGGGCTTCATCAC
>Ga0315281_10005897_pt1 | contig 17482 bp, 12 predicted proteins | sample YL17G07_0_MG_FD_204540 | JGI IMG/M metagenome (GOLD analysis project Ga0315281, IMG submission 204540) | Sediment microbial communities from Yellowstone Lake, YNP, Wyoming, USA - YL17G07_0 | ecosystem: Environmental > Aquatic > Freshwater > Lake > Sediment | place: USA: Wyoming | collected...
CACTAGGAACCAGATACTGGTGCAGGCTTCCACGGCGATATTGGCTCAGGCGAACCAGGTGCCGCAGACCGTTCTTCAGCTCCTAGGGTAACTAATTATTGGTAGACCGCGTATGCGTAAAAACAGCCGCGGTTTACGGAGGAAAAAGCAATGATACAAGGTATTTCAGAAAAACTGGACGGCCTAGTCCAAAGCCTTAAGGTGGCGGGCGCGCAAAATAGCGCGTCGGCAACCCAACCTCCAAGCGGTAATGCAGTTGCTCAACAGAGGAGTGATGTGGTCGGGGGCATTCAACAGGTTTCGCCTGCGAACGCCCCGGACGTCAAAAGCCAGGCAATGAAAGACGTTGTGGACAAGCTAAACAAGGATTTTAAGACGTCGGCTCCACACGTCAGCATTTCCGTTGACAACGAGGCGAACAGATACATCATCAGGTACAAGGATCCGAATTCCGGCGAGGTGATACAGCAGATGCCTCCGGAAGGGGTTCTTGAGATGGCGAGACAGTACAGAGGCGACAAGGGCCTCCTGTTCAACTCGGAAGGTTAGGAAAAGGCAGTTTCGGTAGACATGAAGCCTTCAGCCGCCGGTTTAAACCCGGCGGCTGGGGGCCGATTGCCGAACGCTTATTTCAAAACCGCCCCGTCGGCGGCGGACGTCACGTTTCTCGCGTACCTCGTCAGGTAGCCGCGCTCAATTTTCGGTTTCGGTTGCTTCCATTTTTTAGCCCGCAATTTTAGCTCCTTAACCCCGACCTTGAGGGTTATCGTTCTTGCGGGGATGTCTATGCTTATAACATCCCCCTCTTTTACCATCGCTATCGGCCCCCCTTCCATCGCCTCGGGCGAAATGTGCCCCACGCACGGCCCGCGCGTGCCGCCGGAGAACCGGCCGTCGGTGATGAGCGCCACGGAATCCGAAAGCCCCATGCCGGTGATGGCCGATGTCGCGGAAAGCATCTCCCTCATTCCCGGCCCGCCTTTCGGACCCTCGTAGCGGATGACCACCACGTCGCCAGATTTTATCTTCCCGGCCATGACGGCTTTCATCGCGGAATCCTCGGATTCAAACACGCGCGCCTTGCCCGTGAACTTCATCATTTTTTCCGAGACGGCGGACTGTTTCACCACGCACCCCTTTGGGGCGATGTTTCCCTTTAGTATCGCTATCCCCCCCTGCGGTTTGTAGGCCTTGTTCAACGGGCGGATGACATCGGTGTTTTGAATGACGGCGGAGGATATTATCTGGCCTATGGATTGTCCGCTCACGGTTGGAATGTCGTTGTGCACGAGGCTTTTCATGGATTTTAGGACGGCGGGCAGGCCGCCCGCGTATTCCAAATCCTCCATGAAATAATCCCCACCCGGTCTTATGGACGTTATCTGGGGCGTTGTTCTTCCGAGCCTGTCGAACATCTGAAGATCCATTTTAACGCCCGCCTCGTAAGCTATGGCCGGAAGGTGCAAAACGGTGTTCGTCGATCCTCCGAGGGCCAGGTCCACCATCACCGCGTTTTCAAACGCCTTCTTCGTCATTATCGACCGCGGTTTAATACCCTGCACGGCCAGCTCCACAATTCGCTCGCCGCTGTCCATCGCAATCCGGCGTTTGTTCGCGCTTACCGCAAGGCCGGTGGCGCAACCGGGAATCGACATCCCCATCGCCTCCGTTAGACAGGCCATCGTGTTCGCGGTGAAAAGTCCCTGGCAGGAGCCGCATCCGGGGCAGGAGTTGATTTCCAGCCCCTCCAGTTGTTTTGCGGATATCTCGCCGCTGAGTCTGCGGCCCACGGCCTCGAAAGCGTCGTGAACAAGGTCGCGCCTCTGTTTTTCAAAGTACCCGGCCATCATCGGGCCGGCGGTCACGATTATCGCCGGAACGTTAAGCCGCGCGGCGGCCATCAGCATTCCGGGGGTTATCTTGTCGCAGTTGGTGAGGAAGATGACGCCGTCGAACGCCTGCGCCGTTATCACGCATTCGATGATGTCCGCTATAAGATCGCGGGTGGGGAGGGAGTAGTGCATACCGACGTGCCCCATAGCTATTCCGTCGCACACTCCGGGAACGGAGGTGTAAAACATCTGTCCGCCCCCGCTATGAACCCCCTTCTCGATATATCTTTCCAAGTCCCTCATCCCAGCGTGCCCCGGGATGAAATCCGTAAAACTGCTCACGAGCGCAATGAACGGCCGGCCCATCGCTTTTTTGGTGACACCCGTGGCGTATAGAAGTGACCTGTGCGGCGCCCGTGTAACCCCTTTTTTTATCCTGTCGCTGTTCATTCTTAATTCCTCCCTTGGCGGGTCTTTTGCGTTATGACCGATTATTACCGAGTAACCTTTATGAGATAATAGACCATGGTTCGCAAAAACTCAAAACGCGGGGCTGGTAAAAAAAAAACCGACCCCGCCGAGGCGCAAATTGAAAATGGAGCGTTAAAGAGCGCCTCCGCCCGGCGCGCGAAAAAAAGCACGGGACTCGTCCCCACCGACCCGCTTTCGCGCTACTTGGAGGCCGTGCGGGAGATTCCGCGTCTTTCCCCCGAGGAGGAACAGGAGCTAATCAAGCGGGTTCGAAAGGGGGACGACCAGGACGCGGCCCTGCGCCTGGTGACGGCGAACCTCTGGCTTGTCGTCAACATATCGTTTGAGTTCCACTCGCAGTTCCAGAATATGTTGGACCTCATACAGGAGGGGAACATAGGGCTGATGCGCGCCATCCAAAAATTTGACCCCTTCAAGGGCGTGCGGTTGCCCGCCTACGCCTCGTACTGGATACGGGCGTATATCCTGAAATACATCCTCAACAACTGGCGGCTCGTGAGGGTGGGCACCACAAATATGCGGCGCAAGCTCCTGTTCAACCTAAACAAGGTCACGCGGGAAATGGTAGCCGCCGGAATCGAGCCAAGTCCGCGGCTTCTGGCGGAGCATTTTTCAACCACGCAGGAAAACGTCATTGCCGTGCAACAGTCGCTCTCCTCCCGCGACCTGTCGCTGGAAACACCGGTCTCGGAGGACTCCACGATGACCCTGGGGGATACGATTGGAAGCGACGCCTCCCCGATCGAGGACGCGTTGGGCGAATCGGAGATAATGGCCCGCTTCAAAAAAGAGGTGGACGAATTTTCTAAGCCGCTAAAAGAGTCCGATAGAATGATATTGTATAAACGACTGATGAGCGACGATCCGATGACGCTGGCCAAAATAGGGGAGCGGTTCGGCGTGTCGCGCGAGGCCATGCGGCAGGCGGAGGAGAGGTTGATAATAAAACTGAAAAAACACCTTGAGGAAAAACTGCCGGAAATAAAGGGGCTTAACTTTGTGCCCAAGACCGAATCTTAACCCGTCAACGGCACTAGGAGGAAAATAATATGAAAAACAAAAGCGCGGCGGCGGTATATCTGCACATCCCTTTTTGCGCGTCGAAATGTTTGTACTGCGACTTCGCGTCCTACGCCGGGATAAACCATCTTATGGAGCCGTATCTAAGCGCGCTCTTGGCGGAGATAAACCACGCCCACCCGGTGGCGGCGGCGGACTCTATTTACATGGGGGGCGGGACGCCGTCCATGCTCTCCCCGGAAATGACCGCGAAAATAATGTCCACCGTAATGGAGCGGTTCCGGCCGATTCCCTCCGCCGAAATCAGCATAGAGGCTAATCCGGAAAGCGTGACCATCGAGCGTTTGGAGCGGTACCTGAAAATTGGGTTCAACAGACTTAGCATCGGCGTGCAAAGCTTCAAGGACCCCATGCTAAAAAATCTTGGCAGGGCGCACGACTCCAAAAAAGCGCTCGAGGCGTTTGCGCTCGCGCGCAAAGCCGGCTTTAAAAATATTTCGATCGACCTCATCTACGGGTTGCCCGGACAATCCATGGCGGATTTCGCCGACGACCTTGAAACGGCCGTCTCGCTCGCGCCGGAACACTTGTCGGCATACCAATTGACGGTGGAGGAGGATACTCCGCTTTGGGACATGGTAGAAAACGGAAGCGTGAAACTGCCCGACGACGACGTCATGCTGGCTATGTACGAAAAAGCCATAGCCTTTTTGGAAACCAAAGGATATCGGCATTACGAGGTGTCCAATTTCGCCAAACCGGAAAAGGAATGTCGGCACAACATGGCATACTGGCTTGGGGAGGAGTTTGTCGGGTTCGGAAACGGAGCCCACTCCTTCGTCAACTCCTGTAGATACGCAAACCCGGACGAGCCGGAAGATTACATATACGAAATCGACACGGCGGGAGAGGCGGGAGTGGAGATCTTGGCCGACGAAAAGGACAAGGTTCTAGACTTCCTCCTGATGCGACTTCGACTCGTCGGAAAAAAAATCCCGTTTAAAGAGCTGAACGAAAAATTCTTTTCCAAAGGTAGCCACATTAAACCGACACGCGAAGTCGGTTCCGACGCCTCTTTAACCGGATTCGGGATGGTTTACTCAAAAGCTCTTGAAAGCATCGCAAAAAACAAACTGGCGGTGGTGGATTCGGAAGGATTTAACCTTACCCACAAGGGTATGCTTTTCTTGGACGACGTGTTGATGGAGTTCGAAAAGGTGTGATATTATGCACGCATTAATTTGAGGAGCCGAGGAAATGCGTGATAATAGTATAAAAATAATTAAGGACATTACTGAAATTGTCAATTCGACAATTAATTTGTCCAATCTGCTTGATGTCATCATTGACACCGCCACTAAAATAATGAACGCCAAAGCCAGTTCCCTGTTGTTGATAGACGAAAAATCCGGAAAACTTTTTTTCCACATAGCCACCGGGGAAAAAAAGGACGAGGTAAAGTTTTATGAGCTTGATAAAGGAGAGGGGATAGCCGGCTGGGTCGCAGAGCACGGCACGCCCGTTCTGGTGACAAACGTCAAGGAAGACCCCCGATGGAGCTCTAAAATATCAAACGCGATTGATTTTTCGACAAATTCCATAGCATGCGCCCCGCTAAAAGTCGGGGAAACCGTTTTGGGAGTCATCGAAATAATCGACCATATTGACGGCACCCCGCTTACCCAGGATGATTTGGACATTCTTAACGCATTTAGCGAGGTGGCCGCCTTGTCCATTTTGAGGGCGAGGATATTTTCGTCGGTTAGCCAGGAAAACGAACGTTTGCGCGAGGCGCTCGTTGAAAAATTCAAAATAGTCGGTGAAAGCGCGATAATGAAAAAAATCATCTCCGATTGCTCCAAGGTGGCGCATTCCACCGCCACGGCCTTGATAACCGGGGGGAGCGGAACGGGGAAAGAGCTTTTCGCCCGGTTCATCCATAACTCCAGCCCGCGCAAACTGGCTCCGTATATCACCGTAAACTGCGGGGCGCTTCCCGAAAGCCTTCTCGAAAGCGAACTTTTCGGCTACGAGAAGGGGGCGTTCACCGGGGCTTACGCCCAGAAAATCGGGCTGTTCGAGGCCGCCGACAAAGGTACGCTGTTCTTGGACGAGATAGGGGAGACGTCTTTGGCGATGCAGGTCAAGCTCCTGCGCGTTTTACAGGACGGCATAATAACCCGCGTCGGGGGAACTCGCCCGATAAAAGTTGACGTAAGGGTCATAGCCGCCACGAACCGAAACATTGAGGATCTCGTAGAAGAAAAATTATTTAGGGAAGATCTTTACTACCGCCTTAACGTGGTGAGGATAAGGTTGCCAAATTTGTCCGAACGCAAGGAAGATATTCCTATACTAGCAAAATATTTCCTTGAAAAGTTTCAGAAATCCTCCGGAGCCGGAAGGCGCGTGGAGGGGTTCGCCCCGGAGGCGATGGAGATACTGGTGAACTACGACTGGCCCGGCAACATACGTCAGTTGGAAAATGCGCTGGAGCGCGCCGTAATAATGGGAACCGGATCGGAGATAAGGCCTTCGGATCTTCCGCACGAGCTTTCCGAGCGCGGCTCGTCCAGCGTGACCGTGGGCCTTTCCCTAAAGGACGCACAGGATAATTTTAAAAGGGATTTCCTAAGGCGAACCCTGGACAGCGTGGAAGGTAGCAAAACGAAGGCCGCCACGATTCTGGACATCCAGAGGACTTATCTTTCCCGCCTTGTAAAAGAACTTGGCGTGTAAGTCCGCCCATGCCAAACCTTTGGCGGATTTGTCCCGAACATTTACGCTCCCTCCTAAACCGCCGTTCTTCGTTCAAATCTAATGAAAAATATGGGTATAATGGAATTTTAAGAGGGGATTTAAAGCAAACCAATGGAAGATAAGATTGCTCCTACAGCCGAATCAAGGGAGACGGGAGCGGCCGACCAGCAGATATTGATTGTGGAAGACAACAAGATTGCTGGCATGGCGCTTCAAAACGAACTGGGTTCCATAGCCGGCGCATCCGTTACGCTAATAACGGATCCAATCCGCGGACTCTCCACCGCAGAACAAAATCCCCCCCAAATCATAGTGTTGCGGGCCGACTCCCAGATTATGGGTGGGATTGAAATGTGCGTAAAACTAAAAAAAAATCCGGTCACGCGCAACATCCCGGTGGTTTTCATCGCGGAGAACGACAAATGGGAGACCCAAAAAGAGGCGTTCGCCGTCGGCGCGGCCGAATACGTGGTCACCCCCTTTCCCCGCGGCAAACTGGCTGAAATAGCAAAAAGATTGCTGGGAAAAAAAGAGGTCAAGGAGGAAAAGCTCGGCTCCCAGACCATCTTGATAGCGGAGGACAGCGACACAATTAGAGCCTTGGTTTCAGGGATTCTGAGAAAGCAGGGACACGCCGTGGTGGAGGCCGAGGACGGCCTCGTTGCGTGGTCAATTTTGCAAAAACGCAAGGATATCGACGTCATCATAAGCGACATCAACATGCCGAACATGGACGGTCACCAACTTTGCAGAAAGATTCGGGACTCCGACGAGTTCGCCTTCATCCCTATCATTGTCATCTCCACCGTGGCCGACAAGGACGACATAGCGAAAATCCTCAATTCCGGCGCGGACGATTACTTGATAAAACCGTTCGCCACCGAGGAGTTTCTAGCCCGCCTAAAGGCGCACTTGCGCCTAAGGCATCTTTATAACCAGCTAAACTCCGCCAACTCAAGGTTGCAGATGTTCAACGTCTCGCTCGAAAAGATGGTCGAATTCAGGACAAAGGAGATAAGCGAGGCGAACATAGAGGCGATAATGATGCTCGCCGTCGCGTCCGAGTTCCGCGACACGGACACCGGGAACCACGTTCGGAGAATCGCGGAATACACCAGGGGCATAGCCCTCGCGGTGAACTATTCGGAGGCCAAGGCGGAGGCGATAAGCCATTCGTCAATACTGCACGACGTCGGCAAGATTGCGATTAACGACCTGATATTGAAAAAAGAGGGGAAGCTCGACGAGCGCGAATTCAACATTATGAAAACACACACGACGGCGGGGGAATCCATACTCTCAAGGGCCCCGTTTTTCAAGATGGCGCGAGAGGTCGCAAGATCCCATCACGAAAGGTTCGACGGAACCGGTTATCCCGACGGATTGCGAGAGTACAATATTCCGCTCCCAGCCCGCATCACAGCCGTGGCGGATGTTTTTGACGCCCTTACCTCCAAGCGGGTTTACAAGCCGGCCTGGAGCATGAGCGACGCCTACGAATACATCATCGACCAGTCTGGCAGGCATTTCGACCCGCTTGTGGTGGACGCGTTCGACAAGATTTACAAGGATGGGTACATAGCCAAAATGATGGAGAAATACAAGTAACCTTGTACTAATTCCCGTCGTGCGACGTCGTCGGCGTCGAAAACCTGAAAAGTTCAAAAATCTTTTTTAGGCCGGGAGTTCCCCGCGCCTCCTTGTGCCCCTTGTTGGACGTGTCAAAGTATGCCTTGTATTGCGGATAAAGAAGATTCTGTATTCTCCACATGTAAACTTCAATGCCCGCCTCGGCCACGTTCTTCATAGCCTCGGCCACGGCTTCGGCGGCCTGGACGTTTCGCTTTTGACAAATTTCCTCGATTTTTATCTCCAAGTAGGCGGTGATGTTGTGCTCAAGCGTTTTAGGCCTTATCGTCACCCCCCATTTTTTTGCGTCTCCGAAAATACCGAGCATGGTCTTGTGGTCGCCTTGGGCGGTCGCCTCGGTGAACAGGGAGTTAAGCCGTTTACCCAAAATATATCCGGCGACCATTTGAAATTCCGCCGGCAACGGGGCGCTCATTTCGGCCAAAAAATCCATGAGCTTTCTGTCCTGCTCGAAAAACTGCTGGAAGGCGTAGGTGTGCTGTGTTGTGCGGTCAAGCAGAAGGCGCTCCGTCACCTTTCTGCGATCCTCTTCAAACAGCGCCTTAAGGGTAAAATAGGACCGCCCAAAATGCCCCTCTATCGCGTGTATAAGCTCGGGCAGTGAATGCTTGCGGAACGTCTCCATTATCGCGCTCTTTGCCATAACGTAATCGCCCATCTCGAAGAAGGGGGCGACGAAACAATTGTAGTCGTGGGCGCCAAGATGCAAAAGGCAGAACGTGAGCTTTTTCGTCTCCAGAGTTATGGCGGAGGATAGCTCCAGCACACCGGTGAAAAGCATGGAGTCCAAGTATGACTCGGTCGAGGACTCCGTGAAGTCGACCTTAAAACAATAAATACCTTCCGCCTGTTCCGTGCGCCCCGGAAGCGCGCTCATGATGACCGCGTGGGCGGCTATGCGCATTGGATTCAGCCGCAAAACCCTTACCTGTTTTTGAAAAATGTCCGCCCCGGAGCCGGCCTCTTTTACGTTGCTTCTGGCCAGACCGAGAAGTTCGATGAATTCCTCGTCAAACGGCGCGGAGGAAATTTCCCTGGCCAGTTCCAGGGCCTTCTCCGCGTATTTGAGGATTTGGACGGTCTCAAGGCCGGCAAGATCGGAGAAAAACCAGCCGCACGATGTGTACATCATCATGGACATGCGTTGCATTTCCAGCAGTTTAAGCGCCTCCGTAACGTTTTGTTGGTATAGGCCGAACGCCTGGTGTTTGGTAAAAAATCCGTTAACGCCCGCCTGGCTTCTGTCCAAAACAACCTCGACGTAGTCGTTCCTCGCGTCCCACGGGGATTTCAGGAATTTTTTTCCCTCGGACTCGAAAAGCGCGTCCAATTTTTCCTTGAGGTTGTCCAACGCGGCCCTCAGCGGGGCGCGCCATTTTTGGTTCCATCCTGGCGCGCTTCCGGTGTTGCATCCGCAGTCGGATCTCCACCTCTCCACGCCGTGCGCACAGCTCCACGAGCTGTCCTCGACAATTTCAATCTCCGTGTCTGGCGGGTTGAGTTCCAAAAACTCCCCGTAGTTTGTGAGGCGCACGGTCTCGCTATTTTTTTCGATGGTGGCGACGGCGGACGCGAGCGCCATCTCGCCGAATTTGTGGTGGTGTCCGTAGGTCTCGCCGTCGGTGGCAACCGTCACCAGCTGGCTCTTGTGGAGGGTGTCGGCTTGCAAACAGGACATTATCCTATCCCCCATTTTTACGCCGTCAAAAAGCGCCCCCTCGAAAGCTATGGAAAGAGACAGCGCCCCGTCGTAGAAAAATATCGCTATTTCATGTTTGTCGTCGGGCTTGTAAAGGTAGGGGTACGTCGTGTCCGGTCTGCCGCTGATGTCCTGCCATTGCGCCCCGGCCTTGCCGAGGGGTCGAGATTTTTTCGCCTGGTTCGGCGCCAGCACGGTGAACTTAATCCCGTGTTTTGCGGCCAGCATCAGGCTTTCCGCGTCGACAGCCGCCTCGGCGAACCATATCCCCTCCGGTTTCCTGCCGAAGCGACGTTCAAAATCTTTTATCCCCCAGATGATTTGTGTCTCCTTGTCGCGGGAAGTGTTCAGGGGCATTATTGAATGGTTGTAAACTTGGGCCATGGCGTTGCCGTGGCCCCCTCTTGATTTCGCGCTTTCCTTGTCGGACGCGATGATTGTTTTATAGGTGTCGGAATGGTGTTTTTCCAGCCAGCTCATAAGCGTCGGCCCGAAATTGAAGCTTATCTTCTCATAATTGCTGGTGATTTCGCTTATTTTTCCCTTGTTGTCAAGAATGCGCGCGGCCGAGTTCGGCATATAACACTCTTCTGTTATCCGCTCGTTCCAGTTGTGGTACGGCGCCGCCGACTCCTCCCTCTCCACCTCCTCAAGCCACGGGTTCTCACGCGGGGGCTGGTAGAAGTGGGCGTGGATGATGACGTATTTCTTTTTCATGACCGTTTAATTGTATCCCGCTTTTCACCGCGAATAAAGCGGGGAAACTCCCGTGGGGAGATTCGCATGAAAATTAAATGGGTATAAACTCAGGGGGGAAGATTAGTTTTTTGTGATGGCCATTTTTTCGGCGTTAATCTGGTGCCGACAAATTTTTGACCTCTGTGAAAGCAATAGCTGTCCTCTAGTCGCGCTCATGATCACCCCGAAATACGCCGGGTGCTTCAGCATCATGAAAGCTAGGCCCGCCAAGAAGGACAACGAGCCGATGTGGGTGGCGCGCAACATGATCAGCTTCATACGCGGAGCCGACAAGGCGCCCCCGACCAGAGGCACACGCTCCGCCCAGTCAAAAGCCGCGACGCCCTCTTTTCCCATGCTAGCTTTCATTTTTAATAAAATCCTTCTCCAAAAAAGGAATTATACACTATTCCTCAAAAAACCGGATATCCCGCCGTTTTCGGTAGTGTCTCAGTTTGAAAATAATTTCCCCAAGCGTGTCATTCAGGGCTTGACCCGGAATCCATTTCCTTTAATATTTCAAGGAACTGGATCCCCGCCTTCGTGGGGATGACATTGTTGAACACCAAGATAAATTCAAACTGAAACACTACCCGTTTTCCGGGAAATCAGCCTTTCGGGGAGCGGATGATTTTCTTTATTATTCCGGTGGTGGAGTTTCCCTCTATGTAGGCGACGGTTTTTATCTCGCCCCCCCATTTTTTCATCTCTTTGTGGCCCACTATCTGCTCCACCTTGTAGTCCCCCCCTTTTACGAGGAAGTGGGGTTTGATGGCGTTTATCAGTTTCAGCGGGGTCGGCTCGTTGAAAAGAATCACCTGGTCGACGCAGTCGAGCGCGGAAAGAATGTGCGCCCTGTCGTGTTCGTTTAATATCGGGCGCGACGGCCCCTTGAGCCTTTTTACCGACGAGTCGGAATTCAGCCCCAAGAAAAGCCTGTCCCCCAGCCTTCTCGCCTTTTGTAGATATTGGATGTGACCGTAGTGAATCAGGTCGAAGCAACCGTTCGTAAAAACAATCTTCTTGTTGTTCTTTCGCAGATTCCCCGCTATTCGGGCCGCCATGTCTAGATCCACTATTTTTGATTCGGCAACTCCGGCCTCCAGGGCGAGGTCGCGCTTTATCTCCTCCATCCCGACCCCTGCGGCTCCAAGGTGCGCCACCTGAAGCCCGGCCGCGTGGTTTGCGAGCATCGCCGCCTCCTCCTGCAAAAACCCGCCGAGCCACGCCGCCGTGAACACGGCGACGACGGTGTCGCCTGCGCCGGTGACGTCGAAAATTTCCCTGGCCGCCGCCGGGAAATATTTTCCGTCGGCCCCTTTTTGGAAAAGGGCCATGCCGTCCGCGCTAAGGGTGGCGAGCACCGCGCCTATTGAATGGTTCTTTGCTATCAACCTCGCCGCCGTCTCCACCTTTTTGGGGACGGGGCATTTCATTCCGGACGCCTTTTCAAGCTCGTGCCTGTTGGGGGTTATGACGTCTACGCCACGATACTTAGCGAAGGAGCTTCCCTTCGGGTCGACCACGACCGGTTTTTTTTTCGCGCGGGCCTCGGCGATTATCCGGCGCAGGAGCGTGTTGGTCAAAAACCCCTTGTTGTAATCCGATATCACCACCCCCGCAGATTTTGGGAGTTCCCGCCGGAAAAGCTCCAGCGCCCTGCGCTCCGTCTCCGGGGAGACGGCGGACCTGTCCTCCCTGTCTATCCGCAACAACTGCTGGCGCTGGGCCATCACCCGCGTTTTTTTTATGGTCGGTCTTTCGGATGCGGCCAAAAGCCCCTTGCCAGAAAGGCCGTTCTCGCCAAGCACCGTTTTTAACCTTTTTGCATCCGCGTCCTCCCCGGTGACGCCGATTAGGAAAGCGTCGCAACCGAGCTTTTTAAAATTGGCCGCCACGTTTGCGGCTCCGCCGAGTTTGAACTCCACGGAGACGCAGTCCAGCACCCCCACCGGCGCCTCCGGCGAAATGCGCGAGATGTCCCCGCCAAGATATTCGTCCAAAATAACGTCGCCGATGACGATGACCCTCACCGGTCGCAACTCGCCGAGTCTTCGGAAAAGCTCCGTGTCAATCTTGTCGAAAGGGACGAACGGTGGTTTCCCGCCGTTCCCGTTTTTTATGCGGCTTTTTTTGTCACGCGCCATATTTTCTTTTCACTCCTTAAAGAAGCAGTTCGTCGCAAAAGCTAAAATACCCTTTTTTACCTATGATTATGTGATCCAAAACCTTGATGCCAACCACTTCCCCGGTGGCGGAAAGTTTTTCCGTTATCGACTTGTCGTTTTTGCTAGGGGCCGGGTCGCCGCTGGGGTGGTTGTGCATAAGGATTATCGCGGCCGCCGACTCCCGTATGGCGGGCTTGAAAACCTCGCGCGGGTGGACGATGCTTCTGTCCAGAGCGCCCTCGGAAACGGTGATGTCGCGCATCATCGCGTTCTGGCTGTCCAAAAGAATTATTTTGAATATCTCTTTTTTCAAGTCGATCATGAACGGCGAGAAATACTTGTATATCTCGTTGCTGGTGGAAAACGCTTTTCCGTGCGGCTGTTGGATAATTTCTGCCATGGTTCGCCTGCCAAGCTCCAGCGCGCTTTTGACCTGCAACGCCTTGACCTCGGTCATGCCGGTCACTTCGCAAAGCTCGGCGGTTCCGGCGGCGCCTATCTCACCGAGGCTCCCGAATTTTTCCAAAAGAGAGCGCGCCAAATCCAGCGCCGTTTTCCCCTTTTGGGCGGAGCCGGTGCCTATCACTATGGAGACGAGTTGCGCGTCGCTGAGGCCGTCCGCGCCATAGCGGGCCAGACGCTCGCGGGGCCGCTCGTTTACCGGCCAGTTTTTTATTGCCTGTTTGGGATATCTTGCCACGAAGGAAATTCTACCCCAAATATGCCGCGCTAGGCGAAATGCTTAACGGCTCCGAAAAACGTGAGCGCGGCCCACAGCATGACCAGTATGAAAAACAGGGCCTGCGACGCGTCCCATTTTTTTAACGGGTTCGCCAGAAACGGGATTATTGCAAGAACGGCAATCGCAATAAGCGGAACGACGACCAAAGCCCACGTCTCAAGCGGATATAGAAAAAGGAACGGCCACGCCGGTTTTGTCCACTCCACCCCGGCGAAAGGCTCCCCCAGCAACGGGGGGGTGTAATAGGCCGCCACAAGGTGGACGACGCCCAAAAGGATAAGGCCGTATGCCGCCACATGACGAATGTGATGCAGGAACGTGGTTTGCGGCCCGGCGGCGTTGTCATCGCCGGGCGCGAGCGGAGATATGCCGTTTATTTTTACCAACATCATGTGCCCGCCCAAAATTCCCGCCAAAAGCAGGGGAAGCACGACCGCGTGTATCACGAACATTTTCGTGGGGCCGCTCCCGGCGAAAAGCCCTTTGAGGCCAGCCAAACCTGCCAGCATGACGATATGGTCAAAAGCCTCGTATCCCTGCTGGTCCCACTTGAGGGTTATGCCGGTGTAGAAAAAAAGCGAGGCCACGCACAAAAGCAGTATGCCGCTGTGCCAGTTTTTCTTCCTGTCGCCGTGCCACGACCTGGTCATCGCGATTCTCGTCATGTGCAGAAAAATCATGACCAGAAAAACCTCCGCGACAAGCGAGTGTGCCGACCGGATTCCGGAAAGGGACGAGGCGGTTATGTCCGCCACGGATTTGTGCGCCTGCTCCGCCGCCGGGACGTATCCAAAAAAGGCCATGACAACGCCGCTCACAAAAAGCGCGGCCACGAGCATGGCGGCCATTCCGCCCAACATGTAGCCGACGCGCATGGAGTGCGCCGGGACGGGATAGTCGGCCTGCTTGACCAGCTCGTCGATTTTTATTTTCCAGCCCTGCGCGGGAGATATCTGATGACAAGCCCGAGGCCGATGAAGAGCATGCCGGTGACGATGAACGACGAGCGGGTGGCGGCCTTTTCGGTCTCCTTCTCGGCGTACTTCATTTCGACCGCCATTTTCTGTCTTTCCAGCTCCTTCTTAAGCATGATGTTTTCCTGCATAATTTCTATCTGGGTCGCATCGGGACTCGATTGCGCCTGAGGTTCTTGTTGTGAAAGGGGGCGCGGGTTGCCGCCTCCGTGTTCGTGTCCGGCGTGTGCCGAGGCGGAAAGAGGCGAGAAAAGGGCGACCGTCAACGCCACGGCGAGATAGTTTTTAACCATTTTATTTCCTCCAAAAACGTTCATCGTTTGAATTCCCTTTGCTTAATCAGCACGTACAGAACAGGCACGACGAAGAAGCTCGCCAAGACTACGGAAAGCATTCCGCCAACCATCGGCGTCGCTATCCGTTTCATAACTTCCGAGCCGGTGCCGGAACCCCACATAATCGGCAGAAGTCCGCCGACGATTGCCACCCACGTCATGATTATCGGCCTCAACCGTTTGTAGCATCCGCTTATCACCGCCTCCTCAAGCTCTTCGCGGCTGTTCATGCCCCCTTTTGCGCGCGCCTCATCCACGGCGTAACCGATGTACATCACGACAAGCACGTATATTTCCACCGCCACACCGGCAAGCGCTATCATTCCCACGCCGACCGCGATGCTCAAATTATACTGCAACAAATACAAAAGCCACACGGCTCCGAGCAGGGCGAGCGGGATGCCCAGCATGACGACCCATATCTCCTTAAAGCTCCGAAAGTTTAGGTAGAGCAACAAAAAGATTATGAGTAACGTCAGCGGAACGACTATTTTTAGGCGGTTGGCGGCCCTCTCCATATACTCGTACTGGCCGCTCCACAAAAGGCTGACGCCGGAGGGGAGAACAAGCTCCTTTGAAATACGCTCCTTCGCGTCTTGGACGTACGTGCCGATGTCTATGTCCTTGATGTCGACGTACACCCACGCGTTCAGGCGGGCGTTCTCGCTTTTTATCTCCGACGCGCCGGTGACCACCCGTATGTCGGCCAATTGCTCCAGGGGAACCTGCCCCCCTTGCGGCAGGGGTATCAGAGTCCGTTTAAGCCCCTCAAGCGAATCCCTCGATTCCCGGTTGTAACGGACGTTAATCGAGTACCTTTCCCTTCCCTCTACGGTTTGGCTCACGCTCATCCCGCCTATGGCGGAGGATATGACCTCCTGTACGTCACCGGTTTTCAACCCGTACCGCGCGATTTTACCCCTGTCCAGATCAAAGTCGATGTACGTTCCGCCAAAAACCCTCTCGGCGTAAACGGACGAGGTGTGCGGCACCCCCTTGATTATCGACTCCACTTTCATCGCCACCTCGCTTATGGTCTCCAAATTCGGCCCGGCCACTTTTATGCCGACCGGCGTTTTAATCCCGGTGGATAGCATGTCTATCCTGTTTCGTATCGGCAGGGTCCATACGTTCGTTATTCCGGGGAACTTGAGCGCGGCGTCCATTTCGGCGGTCAGTTTTTCCGGCGTCATTCCGGGCCGCCATTGATCCTGGGATTTTAACATTATCGTAGTTTCGGTCATCGGCAACATCGCCGAGTCCGTCGCCGTCTCGGCCCGCCCCTGCTTGCCGAACACCCGCTCCACCTCCGGAAAACTCTTGATGACGGCGTCTGAGCGTCGCAGGAAATCCCCGGCCGTCGTCACGGATATGCCGGGAAGCGAGGTCGGCATGTAAAGTATGTCCCCCTCGTAAAGCGGCGGCAGAAACTCCGAACCTATTTTTGAGAAAGGCACTAGCGTTATCAACACCGCCGCTATCGAGACTATTAGCACAGTCCCTTTAAAGCGAAACACTACGTGTATAAGCGGCGTGTAAATCTTGATGAGAAAGCGGTTTATGGGATTTCGCTCCTCGGGCATGATTTTTCCCTTGACGAGGCTCGCCATCATGACCGGCACAAGCGTTATCGCGAGAATGGCCGAGGCCGCCATGGCGTAGGTTTTCGTGAACGCCAGCGGCGAGAAAAGCCTTCCCTCCTGCGCCTGTAACGCGAACACCGGCAGAAAAGACGCGGTTATTATCAGCAGGCAGAAAAAGAGCGCCGGCCCGACCTCCTTCACCGACTCCATGACCACCTGCAGATGCGGCTTCCCCTCCGTGTTGCGTTCGAGGTGTTTGTGCGTGTTCTCTATCATCACTATCGCGCCGTCCACCATCGCGCCGATGGCGATTGCGATGCCGCCGAGCGACATGATGTTCGCGTTTATACCCTGCACCCTCATAATCATAAACGAGATGAGTATTCCCACCGGTATGGTGAACACCGCGACAAGGGACGAGCGCAGGTGCATAAGAAACAGAACGCAGACCGCCGCCACAATCAGGAACTCCTCTACAAGCTTCCCTTTCAAAAAATCTATGGCTCGATGTATCAGGTTGGACCTGTCGTAAACCGGGACTATCTCTACTCCCTCCGGCAGGCCGGCCTTAAGCTCTTCCAACCTGGCTTTTACGAGTGTTATGGTTTCCAGCGCGTTTCCCCCCTGGCGGGAAAGAACAACCCCTCCGGCAACCTCCCCTTCGCCGTTCAAGTCCGCTATGCCGCGCCGCAGTTCCGGCCCGATATGAACCGTCGCTATGTCCTTTATTCGCACCGGCACGCCGTCCTTCCCGATCATCACGGCGATGTTCTCTATGTCCTCCGTGCCTTTTATATATCCGCGACCGCGTATGACGTACTCCCTTTCCGCAAGCTCAAGCGCCCGCCCCCCGACGTCGGAGTTGGATTTCTTTATCGCGTCCGCCAACATTCCTATCGGGATGTGGTATCCGGCGAGTTTGTCCGGGTTCGCCTCTACCTGATATTGTTTGACGAAGCCGCCGACCGAGGCGACCTCGGAGACGCCCTGCACCCTTTGCAGTTCGTACTTCAAATAAAAATCCTGAAGCGTGCGGAGTTGCGAAAGGTCGTGCTTGCCGGTTTTGTCCACCAGCGCGTATTCATAAACCCAGCCGACGCCGGTCGCATCCGGCCCCAGCACCGGCGTCACTCCGTTTGGGAGCCGCCCTGTGAGCGTGTTGAGCCGCTCCAGCACCCGCGAACGCGCCCAGTACAAGTCCGTGCCATCCTCAAAAATTATGTACACGAACGACATGTTGAAGAACGAATATCCCCTGACGGATTTTGCGTAGGGCACGGAAAGCATCGTAGTCGTCAGCGGGTAGGTGACCTGATCCTCCACTATCTGCGGCGCCTGCCCCTCGAACTCCGTGAAAATAATAACCTGCACGTCGCTAAGATCCGGTATCGCGTCCAAAGGGGTGGTCTTGACCGCGAGAAATCCGGCGGCCACGATGAAGACCGTGGCCAAAATGATTATAAAGCGGTTGTTAAGCGACCACTCGATT